>Ga0153923_100015_pt1 | contig 122187 bp, 104 predicted proteins | sample TSNJ007MetaG_FD_104682 | JGI IMG/M metagenome (GOLD analysis project Ga0153923, IMG submission 104682) | Attine ant fungus gardens microbial communities from New Jersey, USA - TSNJ007 MetaG | ecosystem: Host-associated > Fungi > Mycelium > Unclassified | place: USA: New Jersey, Brendon T. Byrne...
ATTCTCTAATTTTGGATTTCACTTTCGTGATTTCCTACTCACTCGTTGTTCAGTTTTCAAAGATCAAGTTCTCGTTGGCGCCGTTTAATGTCTCAGCAGCAACTCTTATACTATATCATGTTCAGCCGTTTAATATCAAGCTCTTTTTTTACTTCTTTTTCGAGCTCGGCATGTGTGTTTCTCGGCCAGAAATAGAATATATCATGTATAGAGATTCATTGCAACACTTTTTTTAAATATAATCTATAAATAAGAGACTGTGCTATTAATCTCCCTTTATATATTGGTATATACCTTTTAGCACAGTCTCATTTATACAGTCTCTTAATACTTCCTTCTCTAAGCAATGATCTCCTGAATATACAATTCTCGCTCCAACATTAGGTTCACAATCGTACCATCTACCTTAATCATAGGACGTGTTGGATTAGCACGGTCAGTAAATATGATCTCTCCATGACGTCCATCGCTCAGACGTATTCTGGTTCCATTAAACAAATCGGTACTCTTCTGTATAAAGGTCTGTACAACGACTGGGTCGAGCTTACCGAAGCTTTCTGTCATTATCTGCTCTAACACTAAATAAGGAGACTGTGCTTTTCTATAGGCCCTTTCTAGAGTCATTGCATGGAATATATCTGCTACCGCAACTACTTTAGCGTAAAAATGAATCTGGCTACCTTCTAGCTTAAGTGGGTATCCAGACCCGTCAACCTTCTCATGATGCTGCAATGCTGTTAGTCTTACCCCTTCATTAATCGCTGTAACATTACGCAACAATTGATAGCCATATGTAGTATGTCTGCGAACCTCTTCTATTTCAGCACTATTAAGTGACTCCGGCTTATGTAAAAGAGAACTATCTACTTTTGCGTTTCCGATGTCATGTAGCAATCCGGCAAAAGCGATCTGCATCCAATCCTTTTGCGGATACCCGCACCACTGAGCGATCTTATATGATGTTAACGCGGACAGTACGGCATTGTGATAGTTGTAATCCTCGTCTTTTAGCGTACGTGGAGAAAACTTCAACACATGATAATCCTTCAAATGACTAATAAGTAACTCTAATTGACTCCGCAACTCAAAAATAGGAAGTGAGGCTGCCGTTACCGAACGATAGCTGGTCCTAATAAGTGCGATCATTTTTTCATATTCATCATGTAGTGGGGAATTGTTCTTGATCAGCATCGATTCATTTATAATCGCTCCAGCTTTAAGTGCTGTCTGCTTGGCGTTTTTTTTGACAGCATCAGAGTTGGCCTCTCCCTGAACACCTTCGATCTCCACTTGCCCAACCAAAAAAGCTTCTAAAATTTCTAGATCACGGGGGAGTAGTATTTTTCCCTTGGTGAACAAAATCCCCCCCAAAGGTGTAATTACATCTTTGGTTATCTTTGAGCCCGCTTTAACTTCTCCAGCCAATACACTTGGCATATACTCAGCCCCTTAATTTCTATAACAATAAGCTCAGGATTACCGAAATCTAATATGACAGATAATTTCTGAGAAAATAGTACTTTATATACTGATTTATACTCTATCGGCTAATTATAGTACGGATAAAAGGAAGCGACTAGTGAAATGAAAACTATTCTTATAAAAATTCTCATTAAATTTCATTAAATAACTAGCTATTAATTAATCACAGCAAAAAGAGCAAGGGTCTCTGTAATAGAAGCCCTTGCTCTTTATTGAATAAAACCTACTCTAAATTATCTTCTTGATCCTCAGCGATTGTTTCCGGTTGATCAATATCACCAGATTCATCTACTGTTACTTGTTCCTCGAGGCCTTCCATATCTTCAGACAATTCGTCCTCTTCGTTCTTATCTGCTCTGCACAGAGTAGCCACAGCATCATCCTCGCGGATATTAATTAGCTTAACCCCTTGCGCATAACGACCCATAGTAGAGATTCCATCCATGCTGGTACGAATCAAGGTACCGCTTGTAGTAATGATCATTAAGTCTTCATCGTTCTTAACGACTTTTAGACCAACTACAGGGCCATTCTTCTCAGTGAGATTAATGGTCTTGATTCCTTTACCACCACGAGTCTGGGAACGATAGTCACCGGCTGGTGTCCGTTTACCATAACCCTTGCTAGTAACAATCAGAACCTCAAGCTCCTTATCGACACAATCCATACCGATGACATGGTCATTACTATCAAGCGTAATGCCCTTCACGCCTGTCGCGCTACGACCCATAGAACGAACATCATTCTCTGAGAACGTAATCGACATTCCGCGAGCTGTACCGATAATAAGATTTTGCTGTCCATCTGTCAGCTTAACCTCAATTAGAGAATCCTCTTCACGAAGGTTAATAGCGATAAGTCCGCCTTTGCGGATGTTATTGTAATCCTCAAGCGGCGTCTTCTTCACGATACCTTCGCGGGTAGCAAAGAACAAGTACTTGTCACTATCGGTCTCTTCCACTTGGATTACGGCACTAATCTTCTCACCTTGTTCAATTTGAATCAGGTTGATGATTGGTGTCCCACGTGCAGTACGTCCCAGCTCTGGGATCTCATAAGCTTTAATCCGGTACACCTTACCCTTATCAGTAAAGAACATCAGATAGTTATGAGAGTTACTCACGAAGAGATGCTCCACAAAGTCCTGATCCTTGGTGTCCATCCCCATGACTCCGCGCCCTCCACGCTTCTGACTGCGGTAGGTGCTTACAGGTAGACGTTTGATGTATCCCGTATGTGTAATAGTGATAACAACCTCTTCACGCGGAATAAGGTCTTCATCCAGGATACTTTCTTCACCAACGGTAATCTCTGTCCGGCGTTCATCAGAATATCTATCACGAATATCCTGCAGCTCGTTACTGATGATTTCCAGTACAAGATGCTCATTCGCCAAAATTTCACGGTACTCTGCAATTTTAGCTAGCAATTCGTTATATTCATTCTCGATCTTTTCTCTTTCCAGACCGGTCAGACGCTGCATCCGCATGTCGAGGATCGCTTGAGCCTGCTCTACACTGAGGCTAAAGGTGCTCATTAATCCCTCGCGGGCTATATCCGTTGTCCGAGAAGCTCGAATTAACGCAATCACTTCATCCAGATGATCCAGCGCAATACGCAGACCTTCTAAGATATGAGCGCGTGCTTCAGCTTTTTTAAGATCAAATATAGTACGACGACGAATAACTTCAATCTGGTGCTGCAAATAATGATAGAGCACATCACGCAGATTAAGAATTTTCGGCTCGTTGTTCACGATGGCCAGCATGTTAATACCAAATGTAGATTGCATAGAAGTATGTTTATATAGATTGTTCAACACAACATTTGGATTCACATCACGTCTCATCTCGACAACTACACGCATACCGTTACGGTCAGACTCATCTCGAAGATCCGTTATACCCTCGATCCGTTTCTCACGTACTAATTCTGCGATTTTCTCAACCAGTCTCGCCTTATTCACCTGATACGGCAGCTCATGTACAATGATGCGAGCCTTACCGTTATTCTCTTCAATCGTTGCCTTTGCACGCATGGTCACTGAACCACGCCCCGTACGATAAGCCTGACGAATACCCTCACGACCCAAAATATATCCAGCCGTTGGGAAATCTGGGCCTTGGATATACTCCATCAATTCCATAGGGGTGATGTCAGGATTCTTAATCATCGCCTGCACACCATCGATAACTTCACCTAGGTTATGCGGTGGAATATTAGTAGCCATACCTACAGCTATACCAGATACCCCATTAACGAGCAGGTTCGGATAGCGAGCTGGTAATACAACTGGCTCATTCTCTTCACCATCATAGTTGGGTGCGAAATCAACTGTTTCTTTGTTCAAATCTCGAAGCATTTCGCCTGCAATCTTGGAAAGACGGGCTTCTGTATAACGCATCGCTGCAGCCATATCACCATCAATCGAACCAAAGTTCCCGTGACCGTCCACAAGCATATAGCGCATAGAGAAATCCTGAGCCATCCGTACCATTGTTTCATAGACGGCTGAGTCACCGTGAGGGTGGTACTTACCGATAACCTCACCGACGATTCTTGCCGATTTCTTATGAGGCTTATCCGCAGACATTCCAAGTTCCGACATCGCAAACAAAATGCGTCGGTGAACCGGCTTGAGTCCGTCCCGCACATCTGGCAAAGCCCGGCTAACAATGATGCTCATTGCGTAATCCATAAAGGATTCACGCATTTCCACGCCAATGTCCCGATCTTTGACTTGTGGGTTATTTTGTTCAGCCATGAGTTGCTGGACCTCCTTCAGTTAAAAAACCGCTACCCTTAATTATATTACTTTCACAAAAGTAGCACAATTAAACATGATAGCCTTTTATCTTCTAATATTGATTTCTTTTGCGCTGATTAGGGTATTCGCCCTTTCCGCAAATGTCTTTAGTACATAGACTGTAAAGACAAGAAACACGGTTTTATTATCCTAGTATCGTTCGATAAGGCATAACCCCATATCCTTATATTATACCATTGTTTAGGTAGCTTGTCCTGGTTTTCAGCTGCCAAAGATTATGCTTCCACAGCAAGTTTTGTACAAGGGAATTCAAAAGAGCAAATGCTGCACAAAATTGTTAAGGAGGAAGATAATGAAGATTCAACGAGTCCCAAGTAAATGGGCTAAAACAAAAGTTATCCTTCAAAATCAATCTCTATCTCTATATGTGCCTGATACTCGTAAATATGATTTAAATGTTCTTAAAGAAATGCTTGCGTTATATGCCATGGTCTATATAAAACCTGATCGCGGAAGCTTTGGTATTGGTGTAATGAGAGCTGAGCAGCGTACGGTGATTTTAAGTCCTAGCCAGCAGAAGACTGAAATGACTGTCACCGCCAATAACGAGGAGAGAGAACAGCAAGAAGCACAGGTCCTATATATTTTAAGATATGCAAAGACGGCAGAAGTTTTCTTCTCCCCCGAAGAGCTGCATGAGGCCTTACAGAAACGAATTCAGAACCGTACCTACCTCGTCCAAAAAGGAATTGATCTCCTGCGTCATCAAGATCGTCCCTTCGACCTTCGAGTTCTTGCCCAAAAGACTCCATCAGGTGCATGGGAAACAACAGGAATGCTCGGAAGAGTAGCTGCCCCTCAGAAAATCGTCACCAATTATCATAGTGGAGGCAGTATTCTGTCAGTAAATACATTATTAAAAAATCATATGAACCCTTCTGAAACACTCTCCACGATTAATCAATTAAAATCTTTAGGGGTACAAATTGCAGGCCAATTGGAAACCACCTATCCAGGAATTAAAGAAATTGGTCTGGATATTGCCATGGATCAACATATGGATATGTGGCTGCTTGAGGTCAACACGCTTCCATCCATTGTTGTATTCAAGTTATTTCCTGATAAATCTATCTATCGTAGAATACACCGCTATGCTGTAGCATACGGACGTGTAAAAGCTAGAAAATCCCCATATACTACCCGCAATAGGCATTATACTAAAGCCTAAAAAATCAGCTCTGAAACCAAAAAAACCTCCAGCATTCTCATTCCGTTAGGAACAGAAGCAGGAGGTTTTTATGCTTGAATGTAATTGTTACACATCAAGGTATCTGACGCTCTTCGCATGCTCATGGATAAAGTCACGTCTTGGTTCAACATTATCGCCCATCAGCGTATCAAAGATACTATCAGCGAGCATCGCATCTTCAATCGTTACTTGTAGCATCATACGAGCCTCAGGATCCATCGTCGTGTCCCACAGCTGGGTAGCATTCATTTCACCCAAACCTTTGTAGCGCTGAACATTGACCTTAACATTCTCACCAAAAGAGGCGATAATCTCATCGCGTTCCTTCTCGCTACCTGCATAACGGATCACTTTGTTGCGTTCTATCTTAAACAATGGCGGTTGTGCGATATAGATATAACCTGCATCTACTAGCTTCCGCATGTAACGGTAGAAGAATGTTAACAACAGAGTTCTAATATGAGCTCCATCGACGTCGGCATCCGTCATAATAACGACTTTATGGTAACGAGCCTTCGATAGGTCAAAATCATCACTGATTCCTGTACCAAGAGCAGTAATAATAGCCCGGATCTCGGCGTTGGATAAAATACGGTCTAAGCGTGCCTTTTCTACGTTTAGAATCTTACCACGCAGCGGTAGAATCGCTTGGAAATGACGATCCCGGCCCTGCTTGGCCGATCCACCCGCAGAGTCACCTTCGACGATATACAGTTCGCTGATAGACGCATCCTTGGATGAACAGTCCGCAAGTTTACCAGGTAGTGCACTGACTTCAAGCGCACTCTTACGGCGGGTTAACTCACGAGCCTTACGAGCGGCTTCTCGTGCACGTGAAGCTGAAAGCGACTTCTCAAGGACACGGCGTGATACTGCCGGATTCTCTTCCAGGAATTCCTGCAATTTCTCTCCGAACAGTGATTCTACTATTCCACGGACTTCACTATTTCCGAGCTTAGTCTTCGTTTGACCTTCGAACTGAGGCTCTGGAATTTTGACAGAAATAATGGCTGTCAATCCTTCACGCACGTCGTCGCCAGTCAGATTTGAATTACCATCCTTCAGCACACCCGCTTTACGGGCGTAATCGTTGATAATACGTGTTAGAGCACTTTTGAAGCCGGATTCATGCGTTCCGCCCTCATGGGTATTAATATTATTCGCAAAAGAGTAGATGTTCTCTGTATACGAATCATTATATTGGAGAGCTACTTCAACCTGAATCATATCCCGTGAGCCTTCCACGTAGATTGGTTCCTCGTGCAGCGCTTCTTTTTTCTCATTCAGATATTTCACATATTCAACGATACCACCCTCATATTTGAACACGTTGGTGACATCGGTCCGCTCATCATGCAGTGAAAGCTCAATTCCTTTGTTAAGAAAAGCTAGCTCCCGAATACGAGTAAGCAGTGTCGCATATTCAAAGACCGTGGTTTCAGTAAAGATTTCAGGGTCCGGATGAAAAGTTGTAGTCGTACCTGTCTCTTCCGTATCTCCAACAACTTTGATCTCATACTGTGGTGCACCACGTCTGTATTCCTGCTGATAAATATGCCCATCACGCTTAACATTAACAACAACCTTCTCAGACAAGGCATTTACTACGGAGATACCCACACCGTGTAAGCCGCCTGATACTTTATATCCGCCGCCGCCGAATTTACCGCCTGCATGCAGTACTGTCATTACAACTTCAAGCGTCGACTTTTTAAGTTTTTCATTTTCACCTACAGGTATGCCACGTCCATTATCGATAACAGTAATCCCGTTATCCTCATGAATAATCACTTGAATCCGGTCACAATAACCTGCTAGGGCTTCATCGATACTATTATCTACGACCTCCCACACCAAGTGATGGAGACCTTTAGAACTAGTGGAACCAATATACATGCCCGGACGTTTCCGGACAGCTTCTAGCCCTTCCAGTACCTGAATCTGGCTCTCATCATATGTCGGTTGATTCATTGACATGCCTTCACCTACTTCTTTCAGATTATCTCTTTGTTACTAAACGCAAGTTATATTTCGAGCAAAATTTTGGCTCTTTTTTTGAGAGTGGAGGAGGAAATGGGGGAGTAATACACGATATTTTTAGTTACGACAATAGATTTTGCTTCCTCTTCACCAATCCGCTCAAGCTTCTTGTCCTGCTCAGAGTGAATGACGAATTGCTTAGACACCTTGGAAGATTTCTCAATCGAAATATCAAATATTGCAATTAACTCCGAAGAGCGAATAATCTTCTCCCCGCCCAAATGAATATACATGATCTTCCTCCGCTCTTTATAACTCCACTTTTCCATCATGAACATGATATAGGCTGGCGCCCTTTAATTTATCGGCATTCAGACCCTCAATCCCGGTAGCGGTAATGAATGTCTGTACCTTGCTTTGAAAGGTTTCAATAAGCTGGGTCTGTCGGTAAGGATCAAGCTCGGATAAAACATCATCAAGAAGCAGCACAGGATATTCTCCGATTTCTTCATGGATCAGCTCGATTTCCGCCAGCTTGAGCGATAAAGCCGTTGTACGCTGCTGTCCCTGAGAACCGTAGACCTGAGCTTCCCTTCCGTTGATAAAAAAGGACAGGTCATCCCGATGGGGACCCGTCAGCGTCATACCGCGCCTGATTTCTTGTTCTCTCGTTTGTGATAACTTTAACATAAAATTGTCTAATAAGACAGCTTCATCTTCCTCATCCCGATCGCCGAAAGAGGGGACATAGAGCAATTTCAGTTCTTCTCCGCCGTTCGTAATCCCCCGGTGTATGCTTTCAGCCCATATTTGCAGCTTCTTTATGAATTGTTTCCTTTTTTTGACGATTTTAACACCGTGCTCCACAAGTTGAGCATCCCAAATTTCCAAAAGGTCTTTTCCCGCTGCCTCTTTCCCCCACAACTGCTTCAGCAAATTGCCTCTTTGTAAGAGAATTTTTTGATATTGCTGGAGGTGAAATAGATAACTGGGCTGGACTTGGCCAATCTCCATATCGAGAAAACGCCGTCTGATGCCAGGTGTGCCTTTGACTATCTCTAAATCTTCCGGTGCAAACATGACCACATTGAGTGATCCCACAAACTCACTAAGACGTCGCTGTTCTAAACCGTTAATCTTAGCTTTTTTACCTTTGGCAGATAGGGTGAGCTCTAGCTTGAGATCGCCGTACTTACGTTCTACCTCGGCAATGATCTGAGCAGCGTCTCCAGGGGCATCAAATGAGATAAGTTCGCGATCCTTCGAGGTGCGGTGGCTTTTGGTCATCGCCAGGACGAACAATGCCTCCATGAGGTTTGTTTTGCCTTGGGCGTTCTGACCCAGAATCAGGTTCACATCGCCCAAGCTCTCCAGACGCAGCAGCCCGTAATTCCGATAATGCTGCAGACCGATATTTTTAACAAACACGAAATGGTTCCTCCCCTAGCCTACTCCTCTTTGACTCCTCCGCCTTCAACCTGAAATGTGCCGTTATCCTGCACTTCAATTTGATCACCCGGATAAAGTTTTCTTCCGCGCCGTTCCTCTACTTCTCCGTTAACAAGTACATGTCCTTCTTGCAGCAAAGCTTTAGCCATTCCACCTGTGGATACACAATCAGAAAGTTTCAGGAATTGATCCAGCTTAATATATCCACTGTGGATAAGTATTTTTTTCATGGTTTTTATCCTTTCAGCCACTTATCCACATGTTCATGAATGTTGGCATTAATTTGTTGTACGGTAAGGCAAAATAATATACAAGCTATTGGTTTGATCGAGCGGCTTCAAAATGATCGGACTCATCATTCCTGTAAATGCTATTACAAGCTGCTCACTCTCAATAACTTTTAGGACATCGAGCATATATTTGGAGTTGAAAGATATTTTGAGCGGTTCACCTTTGAAATCAATGACTTCAAGTTCTTCGCGAACTTTACCAAGCTCAGAAGAGCTAGATGAAATTTCAATACCGCCTTGCTCAAGCGTCTGCATGCGCACAATATTGGTTTTTTCTTCGCGGGACAGCAAATAAGCACGATCAATCGATTCGCTTAATTTTTTTGTGTCCAAAGTTAGTTCTGTTTTGTAGGTTGTTGGAATAATTCTAGAAGTATCCGGATAAATTCCATCAAGGATCCGTGAATAGAACAGTACTTTGTCGATTTTAAAGAGAACTTGATTGTCCGCAACCACAATATCAACGAGCATATTTTGATCAGGAATAATCTTGCTTAGCTCATTAAGAGTTTTACCGGCGATTACGATATTTGCAAATTGGACATTCTCCGTACCTTCTAGTTTTGCTGCTCTTGTAGCTAAGCGGTGACGGTCTGTCGCTGTAAACTTAAACTCATTATCAGCCAGATTCCACAGTATACCTGTTAAAATCGGAGTTGTCTCTTGGGTAGAAATAGAAAAAGCGGTTTGTTTAATCATATTTTTCAGCAAATCACCTGGCAGGGAGATCGTATCGTTCTCCTCAATACTCGGTAGCACCGGGAATTCTTCAGGGTCTAAACCTACGATCTGAATCTCAGTGGATCCAGAAGAAATATACGTTTGGAATCCTTCTTTAACTTCCATGTGAATCTCTTTGGAGGGCAGCTTCTTAATAATTTCGACGAAAAATTTAGCGGGAAGAACAACACTTCCTGGCTGATCTATCTTCACGATCGTATGGCTGTCATTCTCTGCTGGAATAAACGATTGAATCGAAATATCGGTGTCGCTTGCAGTTAATGTGACGCCTTGATGGCTAACTTCCAGCTTAATACCGGTCAGAATAGGGATGGTTGTTCTACTGGATATAGCTTTGGATACGTGTTGAATGGATTCGTTGAGTTCATTTTTAAGAATGCTTATTTTCATGATTTCACTCCTAGCTGAAAAATTGGGAATTTCGTTGTATTGGTATCTCTTTATTACGCGTCTATACATGATGAATTATTATAGTTATTTAATAGTATTAGTAGTAGGGGCGTCTAATATGTGGATAACCCTATCAAATAGCATAAAATTAAGCCTACCCACATGTGTATAGATTGTGTATAGGCTCTTTGTTCCTCTTAGGAAGGATTTTTAATTTTCTCCGCAAGATTATTTACCACTTTGTACAACTCCTGATCGACCTTTAATGACTGTGTAATTTTGTCATGCGCATGAATTACGGTCGTATGGTCACGTCCTCCGAATGCCTCACCAATCTTAGGGAGCGAATAATCGGTTAGTTCACGGGAGAGATACATTGCGATTTGACGTGGAAAAGCTACGGCTTTCGTACGTTTTCGCGCTTTGAAGTCTTCAAGGCGTAAATTGTAGTATTCACCGACTTTTTGCTGAATATCAGCGATGGTAATCATCTTAGGCCGGCTGGAAGGAATAATATCCTTGAGTGCTTCAGCTGCCAAATGAGTGGTTACATCCTGGTTAGTTAGCGAAGAGTAAGCAACAACCCGGATTAATGCACCCTCCAGCTCACGAATATTGGTGTCAATCTGGTTAGCAATATACATCATGGCCTCATTAGGGATATCAAGGTTCTCTGCCTTCGCCTTTTTGCGCAAAATCGCAATTCGGGTTTCTAGATCGGGTGGTTGAATATCCGTAATCAAGCCCCACTCGAACCGGGAACGTAGCCGTTCTTCCAGTGTGGGAATTTCCTTTGGCGGTCGGTCGCTGGAGATGATAATTTGCTTGCGTTCTTCGTGGAGCGCATTGAACGTATGAAAAAACTCCTCCTGCGTGGACTCTTTTCCAGCGAGGAATTGAATATCGTCAATAAGCAAAATGTCAACGTTACGATACTTATTGCGGAAGCTTTCACCGCGGTTATCACGGATTGAATTGATAAATTCATTCGTGAATTTCTCTGATGAGATGTAAATAACCTTGTTATTCGGGTTATGTTCTAGAACATAGTGCCCAATGGCATGCATTAAATGGGTTTTGCCCAGACCTACACCACCATATAAAAACAAGGGATTGTATGCTTTGGCCGGCGCTTCGGCTACTGCCAGTGAGGCTGCATGCGCAAAACGGTTGCCGGAGCCGATTACAAAAGTGTCAAAAGTGTACTTGGGATTGAGTAGATGCGTTTGCGCTTCTTCTCGTGATACTACGGGAGTGGGAGCGGATTGTTGAACCACAAGCTCAGGCGGCTTGCTTTCTTCAATCACGAATTTTACATCCACTTGTTTCCCAGTGACTTCGTAGACCGTTGCTCCTACTAGTTTGGTGTAGCGACTTTCCAGCCATTCTACTGCGAACGTTGTAGGTGCCGAGATAATGAGAACCTGGGAGTTGAAGGTTATCGCTTTAGTAGCCTTAAACCAGGTATCAAAGCTCGGCTTGCTTAATTTGGTTTGAATAATCGATAAAATTTGCTGCCATAATTCGGAAGTATGGCTGTCCACAGACTGTCACTCCTTTAAATCTTCCAAATGTGGCATCAGCCATGAAGTGGAAATGTCGAAGAAAATAGGTTGGTGCTGATATTTATCCCCAGTAGGCAATATGAAGAGACAAAAAAATATGGATAAATTTGATTTGTTCACAACTTTATCCACAGCTTGTTGATAATTAAGAGAACAAACAAATCTATTCACATTCAAAAGTAATACCATCATAGCAAAACGCCCCTTATTTTTCAATGAGCAGGGCTATTTTATCCACAAATTCAAGCACTTGTGTACAATTATTAGGAACACCACTACATATTGTTGATAATTTGTTTACGGTTCGACACTTTACGCCAAAGCTTCGATAATTTTATACACAGGTTGTGCTCATCTGTGAGTAGTCGACTTTATTTTTTGATCACAGGTGGATAACTGTCATATCTTGTGGATTACTTTTTTTCTAATGGGAGTTGTGGATAAGCGGCTTGAATTAGAGGGAGGGTCTGGAGCCAGCAGTAGGTTGACTTTTGCGCATAAAATATGTTTAAATATATAAAGGTGTTTTCTGTAAGGATATGTCTCGATAATTAAATGATGATTCATGTAGATACTGTCCCTACTATAAGGACGGCTTAGACCGTTTCTGCTTATATGACAGTAATTAAGTTCCTGTAAGGGAGGTGCAATTATGAGACCGACATTTAGACCAAATGTGAGCAAACGCAAGAAGGTTCACGGTTTCCGTAAAAGAATGAGCACGAAAAACGGCCGTAAAGTGCTGGCAGCTCGCCGCTTGAAAGGCAGAAAAGTTTTGAGTGCGTAAGTTAGGCCACTAAGGGACCACTCCGGTGGTCTTTTTTTACTGCTTTTTATTATTATTTGCTCTGCAAACGACTAGGATCTCGCTTAATGCGCTAGCTACACTTTGCGGGGCTATTTAACGTATATACAGAATTATTTTGTGAGAAGTTGAGAATATTTTTCTTTCTATAATATAGAAGGGAAATTTCGGCGTTGTAGTCGCGGTCGTTTATGGCGACATCCAAATGACTATACTATTAGAAGAAAAAAATTCGGAAGGATACTTTTAACCGGATTTATGAAGGAGATTCCCGTGCACAAAAAGTTACGATTACGAAACCGTGCCGACTTCAGTCGTGTATATCGCCATGGGAAGTCATTTGCGAATCATCAATTTGTAGTGTATTGGTTTAGCAAAAAAGAGGTAGAGCGATTTAGAGTTGGGGTATCGGTCAGTAAAAAGGTTGGAAACGCGGTTGTCCGTAACCGAATGAGAAGATTGGTGAAGGAAATCGTCCGTCATCATGAACCTGAAATTGCAGGTGGACTCGATATGGTGTTTATCGTAAGAAAAGGAGCGCTTTCCATGGAATACGCAGAGCTCGAAAAAAGCGTGCTGCATGTACTGCGCAAAGCCAAGCTACTCAAGGCTTCCCGCAAATAAAGGACGCATAAGAGGCTTGTTTATTTGTATTCATAATTATGGTATGATTTACGGTGGAATGGAATGTTCAAGAGAGGGGTTTTGAAGTGTCTCTAATGAAGACTAGACGGGGAAAATGGTTTCTCCTCATCACAGTGATGGTGTTGTCGTTAGCTGTTCTGTCGGGATGCGCTCCGTCAGCTGCTGTTACGCACACTACGGAGGATTTAAAGAATGGAGGCTTCTGGCAAAGTAATGTAGTGTATTATTTCGCCATTGCCTTGGACAAGTTTGCTGATTGGTTTAACGGAGAATATGGTTTAGCCGTACTTGTGATGGTTATTATTGTCCGCACGTTGATTCTTCCGCTTACGATTAAACAGGTGAAGAGCTCGCGGGCAATGCAAGCCATTCAACCGGAACTCCAAAAGATCCAGAAAAAATATAAAGACACACCTGAAAAGGTGCAGCAAGAAACGATGCGTTTGTTCCAAGAGAATAAGGTTAATCCAATGGCGGGTTGTTTACCGCTGATCGTACAAATGCCTATCTTTATCGCTCTCTACAACTCGATCTACTATAATCCACATCTACGGGAGCACTCCTTCTTATGGCTGGAGCTAGGTAAGCCGGATCATCTGTTTATCTTACCAGTGCTTGCAGCATTAACAACATTTATACAAACTAGAATGATGACTAAAATGAACCCGATGCAACAACAAGGGCCAATGCAGTTCATGATGATGATCTATCCAGTTCTGATTTTCGTTATGTCCTACAACTTCCCAGCAGCCTTGCCGCTATACTGGGTTTACAGTAACATTTACACTATTGTTCAGAACTATTTCTTATATCGCAACAACGATAAACATAAATTGGCAATCGCAAGTGCTGTGAAAAGTACAGATGACTCAACTGCTGTGAAGAGCAAAGGCGGCAGTAAAGCATCGAAGGGAGCCAAAAAGTCAAAATGAGCAAAGTCGTCGCAACAGGGAAAACCATTGAAGAAGCTGTAGAACGGGGACTAACCCAGCTTGGAGTTCAAAAGGACCGGGTAACGGTCAACGTACTTGAGCAGCCATCAAGAGGATTCCTGGGATTGATCGGTGCGAAAGGTGCCAAGGTTGAGTTAACCTTGATAGCCGAAGCCGCACCGGCATCAGCGGCGAGTGCTCCGTCACTGCCTCAGCAGTCAACAAGAGAGAGCAAACAGGAGGCTAACGGCGGTGTGCCACGCCAAGATTCCGGACAACCGGTGGAGGAAGCTTACCAAGAAGCCGTTCATTTCATTGTGGATGTCGCTAAGAGCATGGGGCTCGAAGTGGAAGTCGAAATCGTCCACACTAAGGAATCCACGATTCTGCAGATATCAGGTCCAGATTTGGGACTTTTGATTGGTAGAAGAGGACAAACTCTCGATGCTCTGCAGTATTTGGCTAATATCGTAGCTAATCGTTACTCCGACAGTTTTATACGGCTTGTGCTAGATGCGGAGAACTTCCGTGAGCGGCGTAAAAAAACTCTCGAAGAGCTGGCTGATCGTTTAGCCAGTCGTGTCATTCGGACTCGTAAAGAGGTAGTACTGGAACCGATGTCACCTCAGGAACGGAAAATTATTCACTCCAGATTACAGGATCATCGGCAAGTGAATACCCTTAGTAAGGGCGAAGAGCCAAATCGCCGCGTCGTTATAACTTTGAAGTAAAGACTATATGATGCAATGACTCCTTGACCAATGTAAGGGGTCATTGCTTTTTTAACAATATAAGACCGTTTATGATCAAAAAAATATAGGTTTTGGGGTGAAAAACAGCATGCTTAGTGACACCATTGCTGCCGTATCGACGGCATTAGGCGAGGGAGGAATTGCTATTATTCGGGTAAGTGGCCCTCAGGCTATTTCCCAAGTGGCGCCTTTGTTTCGTAGCCGAGTTCCGTTAACTGAAGCGGAATCGCATACCGTTCATTATGGGCATATCGTTAGTCCGGATAACGGAGAGAAGATGGAAGAAGTACTTGTAACCGTAATGAAGGGCCCACGTTCTTTTACGACCGAGGATGTAGTAGAGATCAGTGCTCATGGGGGTGTAATTTCTGTAAGAAGGGTGATGGACTTACTTCTTCAGCAGGAGATAAGGTTAGCCGAGCCGGGTGAGTTCACCAAGCGTGCTTTCTTGGGTGGACGTATTGATTTATCACAGGCTGAGGCGGTTATTGATCTCATTCGCTCGAAGTCGGATCGTGCGTTTTCTGTGGCTTTAAAGCAGGTTAGTGGATCCTTGTCGGATCGAATTCATGCTTTGCGCCATACACTTATTGAGATGCTGGCTCATATCGAAGTGAATATAGATTATCCAGAGCATGATGTAGAATCCATGACAGCTGAATTTATTAAAGATAAAAGCAGTGAAGTGATGGAAGGAATCACAAAGCTTCTTAAGACTTCTAATGAAGGAAAAATTCTTCGTGAGGGGATAACGACAGCTATAGTTGGTCGTCCCAATGTTGGTAAATCTTCTTTATTAAACGCGTTAGCACGTGATAACAAAGCGATTGTAACAGATATTCCTGGAACAACACGTGATGTCATCGAAGAATATATAACGATAAACAACATTCCGCTTAAGCTGCTTGATACCGCGGGAATTCGTGAAACGATGGACGTAGTGGAGAAGATTGGCGTAGAACGTTCCAAGGCGGCAGTTAGTGATGCGGATCTGATTCTACTTGTGCTAAATGCTAACGAAGAGCTGCATGAGGACGAATTGGCATTGATGGAACAAATCCACGGTAGACAATGCCTAGTGATCATGAATAAAATGGACTTACCGCCCAAACTGGATAAGGATAAGTTGCTCTCGTTCTTTGAGGAGTCCAACATCGTACCGATGTCTGTTCTGGAAGAGGAAGGTCTAGACAAACTTGAAGATGCCATTTCGACACTCTTTTTTGGTGGAAAGCTGGAATCGGGTGACTTGACATATGTAAGTAATGTGAGACATATTGCACTGCTTAAAAAAGCCTATAAATCACTACAGGATGCATACGATGCGGCGGAACAGTATATTCCAATTGATATGATTCAAATTGATGTACGGCTAGCATGGGAACAACTCGGTGAAATTATTGGCGATACGGCAGCGGACTCGTTGTTAGATCAAATATTCTCACAATTTTGTTTAGGAAAATAGGTTTTACGTTTTAATATAACATTTAGGGGGAAACAGGACATGAGTTATGATGGAGGCAACTATGACGTAATCGTCATTGGCGCCGGTCATGCCGGTTGCGAAGCAGCTCTAGCGTCAGCACGAATGGGCTGCAGCACGTTGATGATCACAATTAACCTGGATATGGTTGCATTCATGCCCTGCAATCCGTCCATAGGCGGACCTGCCAAAGGACATGTGGTGCGTGAGATTGATGCGCTAGGCGGAGAAATGGGCCGTAATATAGATAAGACTTTTATTCAGCTTCGTATGCTTAACACAGGGAAGGGACCTGCGGTACATGCATTGCGTGCACAAGCTGATAAGTTCTTGTACCAACATACAATGAAGGAAACGATGGAGAAAACGCCTAATTTGACGCTTCGTCAAGGGATGGTTGAGCGTTTAATCGTTGAGGATGGACGTTGTGCAGGTGTAGTTACGAAGACAGGAACAGAATACCATAGTAAGACAGTTATCCTGACTACAGGTACTTACCTGCGTGGTAAAGTGATCATGGGTGAACTGACATATGAGAGTGGACCTAACAATCAGCAGCCATCAGTGAAGCTGTCTGAGAATTTGCGGGAGCTTGGTTTTGAATTGGTGCGTTTTAAGACAGGTACACCTCCACGTGTACATCGCGATACGATCGATTTCTCGAAGACAGAAATTCAACCCGGCGACGATGAGCCTAAATTCTTTTCGTTTGAAACGAAATCATCGAACAATGAACAGCTTCCTTGTTGGTTAACTTATACCTCTGAGGTTACTCATCAGATTATTAATGACAACCTTCATCGTGCGCCGATGTTTACGGGTATTATTGAAGGAACAGGTCCACGTTATTGCCCATCTATTGAAGATAAAGTAGTAAGATTTAGTGATAAATCTAAGCATCAGATCTTTTTAGAGCCAGAAGGAAAAAATACATCGGAATACTATGTACAAGGTCTGTCGACTAGTCTTCCTGAGGATGTACAGCTAGCGATTCTGCGTTCCATCCCTGGTATGGAAAAGGTAGAGATGATGCGTAACGGCTATGCTATTGAATATGATGCAATGGTTCCTACACAGCTATGGCCATCTCTTGAAACTAAACGTCTACCAGGTCTTTTCACTGCTGGACAAATCAATGGTACTTCCGGTTATGAAGAAGCCGCTGGCCAAGGTGTAATGGCTGGAATTAATGCAGCGCGCAAAGTGCAAGACAAAGAACCTGTAATCTTAGATCGTTCACAGGGATACATTGGTGTACTCATTGATGATCTGGTGACTAAGGGCACTAATGAACCTTACCGTCTGCTTACTTCACGTGCAGAATATCGTTTGTTGCTTCGCCATGATAATGCAGATCTAAGACTTACACCTATCGGTTATGACATTGGTTTGATTACGCAGGAACGTTTCGATAACTTCACGGATAAAAAAGAACGGGTGGAGCGTGAAATTGTTCGTCTGCAAGAGACAAAGGTTAAACCTGTTGAGGTAAATCATGTACTAGCACAATATGAATCGGCACCTATTGTTGACGGCAGTAATTTACTTGTTCTGATGCGGCGTCCAGAGCTTGTATATAGTTTCGTGGATCAAGTCTCGCCATCACCGGAAATGCTGGATGCAGAAATGAAGGAGCAAGTAGAAATCCAAATCAAATATGCCGGATATATTGAAAAACAGCTTCAACATGTGGAGCGCTTGCAAAAGATGGAGAAGAAGAAAATTCCAGATGACATTAATTATAATGAAATCCATGGATTAGCGATGGAAGCGCGGCAGAAGCTGACTAAGATCCGTCCAATCTCTATCGGGCAGGCCTCTCGGATCGCGGGAGTCACACCTGCGGACATTTCTATTCTCCTCGTATATCTCGAGCATTACAACCGGGTAACCGCGGCGAAAGGATAATCTATGGATAATACGGAAGTTCAATTCACACAGCTTTTACAAGAAAGAGGCATTACACTTACAGCAGAACAATTGGAGCAATTCGATCTTTACTATAAGGAACTCGTATCCTGGAATGAAAAAATGAATCTCACTGGAATAACAGAGCGTGAGCAGGTTTACACGAAACATTTTTATGATTCGATCTCTCTAGCCTTTTTCCTTAATATCAATGAGATAAACAATTTGGCAGATATCGGTTCGGGAGCCGGGTTTCCAGGCATTCCGCTTAAGATTTGTTTTCCACATTTGAAACTTACGATCATTGATTCATTAAGTAAAAGAATCTCTTTTCTGCAGCATGTCTGTACTATGTTGAAATTAACTGATGTGCAATTGATTCATGGGCGTGCGGAGGATATTGCCCGGCAATTCAAGTATCGTGACGCCTATGATTTGGTGACTGCGCGTGCGGTGGCAAGATTATCCTTGTTGAATGAGTTTTGTCTTCCTTTCACACGTAAGGATGGAGTTTTCGCTGCCATGAAGGGAAGCGATCCATCAGAAGAATTAAGTGAGGCGAAGTACAGCTTAAAAGAGCTTCGTGCTCAACTTGGTAAAGTAGAGTCGTTCAGCTTGCCTGTGGAAGAGTCGGCGCGACATATTGTCATTATTCGTAAGACAGGTGCCACTCCTGCTAAGTACCCACGAAAAGCGGGAATTCCTGCCAAAACACCACTTATCAAATAATGTTTCACGTGAAACATTATAGATTGGTAAATATATTTAAGGTCATTCTCATTTTAGAGGATGACCTTTTTTTGAGTGGAATTGCGATAACGATCTCAAATAAACTTTAATTAAAAGATAAACTAAATTGATATGTTTATTAAGCGGCTATCATTATGAAAATGCAGGAAAAATAGGTCTTTACGGAGAATATGATTATGTAGAGAAAAGTGATAGAATAGCATAGTAGACTTTTAATTTTGTATATAACTCCTTCTCTGTACTCTTGTTCGAAAGAAGGAGAGATTATGATGCCTGATAGCTGCAGGCCATTTCATAATATCAGAATGTTTTTTATTGCTGTACGATACGCTTTCCGAGAAGAAGGTCAAGAAGATCGTACTATAACGAAATTAGGTGGTTATGAACGGAATGAAAGAACAATTTACCAAGCTATTTGGATTTACCGAGCGGAGCAGCGGAGAAGAAATTAAACAAATACCAGTTCATGAGGTCATTAGCAGTCCTTACCAACCACGGACGATATTCGATGACGACAAGATCGATGAGTTGTGCCAGACGATTAAAACTCATGGGGTCATTCAACCCATAGTTGTACGCATGCGAGATTCCGTGTACGAGATCATCGCAGGTGAACGACGCTGGCGTGCGGTCAAAAAGCTTGGTTTAGAGACGATTCCAGCCATTGTTCGTGAATTCAATGATTCACAAGCCGCATCTATTGCGCTTATAGAAAACTTACAGCGTGAGGGCTTGACCTCTATTGAAGAAGCTGTTGCTTATCAAAAGTTAATTGATCTTCATCAATTGACGCAAGAAAGCTTAGCACAACGACTAGGTAAAAGTCAGTCTACCATAGCTAATAAAATTCGCTTACTTAATTTACCTGAAGAGGTTAAGACGGCATTAATGGAGCGTCAGATTTCTGAAAGGCATGCACGTTCATTATTATCACTCGATAGTGTGGAGATGCAACTGAAAGTGTTGGCAGAAATCATTTCAAAAGGCTTAAATGTTAAACAAACAGAAGCTCGTATTGCTTTCTACAAACAAGTCTCACAAACTAAAAAATCAAAGCGGGTCTCCTATACCAAGGATGTTCGTCTAGCTCTTAATACAATTCGTCAATCTATTGATATGGTGTCAGGCTCAGGGATGGAAATCAAAACGTCAGAAAATGACCGTGGTGACCATTACGAGATTGTAATCCAAATCCCCAAAAGATAAATTGTTTCAAAAGCTAAAGGCGGCCTTGAGGTGATTGGCCGCCTTTGGTGTGGCTAGAACCGGGATGTGTTGGCCAGGCCTGTAAAAGTTCCAGTATATAATAGTTGTCTATATTCTTCATAAAGTGTGACGCTATCTCAGCATCAGGAACATTTGTACTTGCGATCTACGAGAAGATTCTTCCTAACTATTCGAGGTGAAATAAGTGTCCAAGATTATTGCCATAGCAAATCAAAAAGGCGGTGTCGGTAAAACAACAACCTCCGTGAACCTAGGTGCCGGTATGGCTACATTAGGAAAAAGAGTGCTTCTAGTTGATATCGATCCTCAAGGTAACACTACTAGCGGCGTTGGCGTCAACAAGGCGGACGTGGCGAATTGTATATATGACATTCTTATAAATGAGGTAAATCCTCTAGAAACCATACTGGAAACTCAAAATGAAGGACTGCATATCATTCCGGCGACCATTCAATTAGCGGGTGCGGAAATCGAGTTAGTATCGACGATTTCCAGAGAGCTAAAGCTAAAAAAGGCGCTGAATGCGGTTAAAAACAATTATGATTATATCATCATCGATTGTCCTCCTTCACTTGGCATTTTAACAATCAATTCCCTTACTGCAGCGGATTCGGTAATCATCCCGATCCAGTGTGAATATTATGCGCTTGAGGGTTTGAGTCAGCTCTTAAACACCGTTCGTCTGGTGCAAAAAAATCTCAACCCGCATCTGAAGATAGAGGGAGTATTATTGACTATGCTTGATGCCCGGACCAATCTGGGAATTCAAGTGATAGAAGAGGTTAAGAAGTATTTCCAAGAAAAAGTATATCGAACGATTATCCCTCGGAATGTCCGGTTAAGTGAAGCGCCGTCACATGGACAATCCATTATTACTTATGATCCTCGCTCTAAAGGAGCGGAAGTGTATTTAGAGTTGGCAAAGGAAGTGATTTCTTATGAGTAAACGATTAGGAAAAGGTCTGGATGCGCTAATTCCATCTTTATCAATTAATGAAGATGATAAGGTAGTTGAGATCCCTTTAGCTCAACTTCGGGCTAATCCATATCAACCGCGCAAAGACTTTAATGAAGAGGCCATTCAAGAACTAGCAGAATCGATCAGACAACATGGCGTGATTCAGCCGATCATTGTTCGTAGCGTATTGAAGGGGTATGAGATCATTGCCGGCGAACGCAGATTCCGTGCCTCGCAGTATTGTGGCAAAGCTACAATTCCAGCAGTCGTTAGAAATCTTAGTGATCAGCAAGTCATGGAGATTGCATTAATCGAGAACTTGCAACGTGAGAACCTAAATGCAATGGAAATTGCAGTGGCTTACCAAGGCTTAATGGATCAGTTTTCACTCACGCAGGAAGAACTCTCGCTTAAGGTAGGAAAGTCCAGATCTCATATCGCCAACTTCCTGAGATTGCTTTCTTTACCTGAAGAAGTAAAAGAATATGTTTCACGTGGAACAATGTCAATGGGGCATGCGCGGGCAATTGTTGCTTTAAAGGATCCAGAAGTAATTAAACAACTGGCCGAACAATGCGTGGAACAACAGTGGAGTGTAAGAGAGTTAGAAGAAACAGTGAAGAACTTGGACCGAAAACCTACTAATGGAGTTAAAGTCAAAGTTATTAAACGTGATCCCTATATTGATAATGTAGAGGAAGTATTGCGTGAACGTTTTAAAACAACGGTGAAAATAAAACAGGGTAAGGAAAAAGGGAAGATTGAACTGAATTACTACAGTGCTCAGGATTTAGAAAGATTGTTGGAATTATTGGGTAACTAAATGGGTATCTATGCCAAGAACATATCCTGAGATATCCTTAATCGGATAATTAGGGGTATGTTTTTTTGAATAAGTTGATTAAAAAAGGGTAATAGACGAGGAGCGAGGTTATGGAAGACTTCGTATATCTGGATCATGCAGCTACTTCCTGGCCTAAACCACCAGAGGTTGCAGCTGCGATGATGAATGCTCTGCAGTCAGGAGCGAATGCTGGTAGAGGTAATTACTCGCTAGCGATAGGAAGCGGTCGAGTGTTAGTAAGGACACGGAGTGTGCTGGCGGGATTGTTCGGTGTATCTAATGCGCAAGATATAGCTTTTACCCATAATACTACGATGAGTTTGAATATGGCGATCAGAGGGACGCTTAAAGCGGGAGATCACGTGATTTCAACGATGACAGAACACAATTCTGTGAGACGGCCGCTGGAATACTTGCGTAAGACACTTGGGATAAAAGTTGACTATTTAAAAGTGGATCGTGAAGGGCAATTGGATTTAAAAGAACTCAAAAATGCTTTCCAGCCGAATACCAAAATGGTGATCTGCAATCACAGCTCCAATTTACTAGGGAGTATACTCCCTATCGGTGATATTGGTGATATCGTTAAATCGCATGGTGCTGTGTTTCTAGTGGATGCAGCTCAAAGTGCAGGCTCAATTGATATTGATGTTAAAAAAATGAATATCGACTTATTGGCATTTCCGGGGCATAAAGGGCTACTTGGACCACAAGGAACCGGCGGGCTTTATATATCACCTGATTTGGATCTTGAACCCTTAATGCATGGAGGAACGGGGAGTCAATCTGAAAATAGTGAACAGCCCTCTGTTCGTCCAGATCGGTATGAAGCGGGGACGCAAAATACGGTAGGGATTGCCGGTTTACTAGCAGGTGTTCAAAAGGTACAATCTTTAGGGACGAAAGTTATCCATGAGAGTGAATGGACATTAACTCAAAAGCTAATGGAAGGGTTGTCCAACATCCCAGGCATTAGAATATTAGGACCCTCTCTAGGGGCGCCGAGAACTGGCATTGTATCTTTTGTGGTAGATGGAGAAGAATCGGCGAATATTGCTCACCGTCTAGATCGTGATTATAAAATAGCGGTCAGAGCGGGTATGCATTGTACCCCTTTGGCACATAAGGCGGTTGACACGCTAGAGAGTGGTGCTGTTCGGGCGAGTGTAGGTGTAGATACGACAGAGCATAATATAAGCAGAATGCTGGCTGCTATGGATGAGTTATATGGCAATGCCCGCAGCAGATGAATAAAAAGGATGGTCCATTCATGTCTGAATTAAATCAATTAATTAGTGAGCAGTTGCAGTGGTTTGTGTTTGGTTTTACAGTAATTATGTTAGGGCTGATAATCACTGTGATCGCCCAGGGGGCTAAGCTGCGTGCTATGCGGCGTAAATATGAGGCCATGATGGCTGGGAGCGGTGTGGAGGATCTGGAAGGCCTTCTAATTGATCTGAAGAACCAAAGCGACATGCTGGAAGAAGAACAACGTGAGCAAAAAACCGTATTAGAAGCAACTCAAACTAGAATGCGTGGCATGAAGTCCAATATTGCGCTGAAGCGTTATAATGCCTTTGGTGAACGTGGCAATGATCTGAGTTTCTCAGTCGCTATACTGGATGACAACAGTAGTGGTATTGTATTAACCAGTCTTCATAATCGTGAGAATTCTTACATTTACTCTAAACCTATGCAGAATGGCGAATCACAATATGTCTTATCACCTGAAGAAAAAGAAGTAGTTACTCTCGCGTTGCAGCGGACCTAGCATGAAGATTCCATTGCTTTAAGGCAGAATATAGACTCGTAGCTATAATATCAGATAATCGCATAACTAAACTTAATCGCGTGTTCTGTAATACAAAATACTCCATAAAGCCGCCGACATTAACGATTCCTGTCAAATGGATATCACCTACCGGCGGCAATTGTTTATTTACGCCAGCACCTGGCCTCAAAGGCCCTTCAACGACTTGGATGCATCCCACACTAGTAGAGTGACCTAAACAAGCATCTATACCGATGATAAAGGGGTTACTATATCTTTCGTTGATTAGGGATAGAGTTTCCTCAAGGTTAACGGCATGGACAGGCTCCTCAAGAGTTCCATATAAATGAAACAACGGACTATGAAAACGCGACAATGCAGTGCCAACAAGAGGGCCAAGAGAGTCTCCTGTGGATCGGTCCGTACCTACACAAATGACGACAATCTGTGTTTCCGGGCGTGTACGTGCAAAGTGAAACAGTAGCCGGTGAGTAATAGCAGAATAGATATCGGGATCGGTATGTGATATTTTTAAACAGGACGTTTCTTGCGCTGATGTAGCTTTGGATGAAAAATTCATACCATCTTCCTTTCTGAAGCTGATTCTATTTGATGGTATCTAGTATATGGATAGAAGAGGGGTTTTATACTACAGCGGCAAGAGATAGGACGATAAACCTATGGGAGGCGTAACGTATATGCAGGAAGAGATGTTGATCGCGTTTGACTCTACCCAGCAGGCGCTTCGTGCTGAAATGCTGCTTGAGTATGCGGAAATTGAAATTGATATATTTCCAACCCCGAAAGAGATCACGGCAGGATGCGCGATATCGATACAGTTTTATCAAAGTGCACTGGAAGAGGTACAAAGGATAGTAACGGAACAGAATATCGAAATACGCGGTATCTACGGAAAACACAACGAGAACTACATACTGATTGAGAGGTAGGGAGGACTATACAATATGAATAGGTGGATATTAGAGGCTACTACTCCCGGTGATGCTGTAAAAGATGCCTTGCGTTTTAAAGATAAGGTGTGGAATTGGTTTACCGATGCTGATATGTGGGCAAATGTTTTATTCTCAGGACTACGAATTCTTATTATTTTTCTCTTAACTAGGGTCATTATTAAGATTGTTTCTAATATTATTGATCGTTCGCTTGAACGTAAAACCGGTGGCAGAATTCTGTCTAACACACGAAGGTTTACTACGGTAGGGGAATTGATGAAAAATGTAGTAACGGTTATCTGTAATTTTGTGATGATCATGCTCGTTCTTTCAGAGTTCCACTTCGATTTAGCACCCTTGTTGGCCGGAGCGGGTGTACTTGGTCTGGCAGTAGGTTTTGGAGCACAAAGTCTGGTGAAGGATGTTATTACAGGGTTCTTTATTATTTTGGAGGACCAATTTGCAGTTGGTGATGTAATTCAGACAGGTACTTATAAAGGGACTGTAGAATTAATCGGATTGCGAACAACAAGACTGTTAAGTGCAACCGGAGAAGTATTTATTATCCCTAATGGACTAATTACGAATGTGACGAACTATTCTCTTTCCAATGCATTGGCTGTAGTTGATGTTCCTGTTAAAATGGAGCGAAGCTTGGAAGTCACGTTAGGATTAATTGGCGAGGCGCTAAAAGGAATAGAACAGCGTAACTTCAATGTGCTTGCTTACCCTAATGTGCTCGGAATACAGTCCATGAGTACCTCGGAATATGTGATTCGTATAGCTGCCAGCTGTGCTCCTAATGCAAGAGATGCAGCGGAGAGACAAATTCAAAACGACATAAAGCAGGCATTAGAGAAACAGAGCATGCTGGAACTGGCTCAAGCTGAAGAAGAAGCACGTAAGAAGGCAGAGGCAGAGGCGAAGGCTCAAATAGATCTTGCAAAAACAGAACATGCACTAGAAGTTACAGGGTCGGCAAGCACTGGATCAAGACGGCAAATCGCAGCTACACAAGAAGGAGAAGAGGGGGAAGAATAGTGGAACGTAAAGTTTTTCAGCTTGGGGATATAGTGCAAATGAAGAAGCAGCATCCTTGTGGATCTAATGAGATGGAAATCATTCGCATGGGGATGGATATCCGAATTAAATGTACAGGCTGTCAGCATAGTGTTCTGATTCCCCGTGCTAAATTCGAGAAGAATATGAAGAAGGTACTGCGCTCTGCGGAGGAAAATACAGACAATAATTAAGCTTGCAAATGGCATGTCTGCATGATACAATTATTTTTGCTGCGGAGAGGTACCCAAGAGGCCCAAGGGGGCTGACTCGAAATCAGTTAGGCGTGTCAAAGCGTGCGTGGGTTCGAATCCCACCCTCTCCGCCACTTCAGCATATATAACATTTAATGAATCCTTCGTTCCTGTAACGGAGGTTTTTTTGTGTCTATAATAGCCGATATACAGGATAATATATAACGCAAAAAGAAGGGCCCTTTCGGGTCCTTCTTCAGGAGGCAGTACATCAATGATGTTTGGAATTTCTCTGTTTATAGCGACTAAAGTGATTTAGGCGTTGCTGAGGCTAATGCTTTTTTAAGGCAATAACCCACTACTCTTCCCAGCTTACAATAGATGCTGAATCAGATCTCCTGTGATTGTGTTCGTCTACGACGGCCAACGGAACCACACCTCTCTTTTGTACTGCCTGAGTATAGTATGTGTAATGTCGGTTTTTTTATACACATTTATTTTTAAAATATTTTTGAATTAGTGGACCCGTGCTTTTTCAACCTTTTTCCACTTTCGATTTTTGTTGGTGGTCTCAGGGAAGGTGTCCCCTTTTTCCATTTTAATGTGCTGTGGATTCGAAATCTCAGTATGGAAGCTTCGCGCTTCGCCTACCTCTGTGTACATGCCTGGATTAGGGGCCTTGTCGCCTTCTTCATATTCCGTTTTCTCACCCATCATTATTCCTCCTTTTTTAGTGTAGATGAATTCGTAATTATTGTGCGCAGGTAGTGATTTTTTCATGTAAAAAGAGGGGGAGGAGTTGTCCTGTATTAATATTGCTTGCACTCTGCTGTTCATTTTGGTATATTAATCAGGTGCGAGTCTATGTTTGTGCTCGTTCCTTGCTCCTGACGTGATTAGGGGCCTCAGACCATAAGGAGGTGAAAATTATGCGCAAATATGAAGTGATGTACATTATTCGTCCTGACATTGAACAAGAAGCCGTTCAAGCAGCAGTCGATAAATTCCAAGGCATCATCTCCAATGGCGGGGAAATTACAAAGCACGAAGTGCAAGGTAAACGCCGTCTTGCGTATGAGATCAAGAAATTCCGTGATGGCGTTTATGTTTTGGTTAACTTCAATGCAGAACCTGCAGTAGTTACTGAATTAGAACGTCTTATGAAGATTTCTGACGAAGTTATTCGTTATCTCATTACGAACGACGTTGCTTAAGATCTTGACAAGCTTTGTAATGAATCGCTCTAAAGGAGGGGACCAGAATTGTTGAACCGTATCATTTTGATCGGACGGTTGACCCGTGACCCGGAACTTCGTTATACTCCCGCTGGTGTTGCCGTAACGCAATTTACGCTAGCCGTAGATCGTAACTTTACGGGCCAGAACGGTGAACGTGAGGCAGACTTCATCCCGGTTGTAACCTGGAGACAGCTAGCAGAAACCTGTGCCAATTACTTGCGCAAAGGTCGTCTGACAGCAGTGGAAGGACGCATCCAAGTGCGGAATTATGAGAATAACGAAGGCAAACGTGTATACGTAACTGAAGTTATTGCTGATAATGTTCGTTTCCTGGAATCTTCACAGAGCCGTGAAGGTGGAAATACTTCAAGTGGTGCAAGTAGTATGCCTGAAGAGCCAGCATATGGTGGCGGTGGTAACGCTGGACGCGGAAATAACAACAATAATTTCTCGCGTAACAACAATACTCAAGATCCTTTTTCGGGCGATGGTAAACCGATTGATATATCGGATGATGATTTGCCATTTTAATTAGGAAGGACTGAAAAGAATATGGCTTTTAAACCAAGAGAAGGCGCCGACAACGACAAAAGACCGGCACGTCGTGGTGGACGCAACAAGCGTAAAAAAGTTTGCTTTTTCACTGTGAACAAGATTACTCACATTGATTATAAAGATACCGAACTTCTTAAGAAGTTCATCAGCGAACGTGGAAAGATTTTGCCACGTCGTGTAACAGGTACAAGTGCAAAATACCAACGCGCTCTTACCATTGCTGTAAAACGCTCGCGTCAAATCGCGTTGCTTCCTTACACAACGGAATAGGACGTTTTATAAAAGCAGTCGGGAAACCGGCTGCTTTTTTTGTATGCAAAAAAGGAAGCATTAATAGTAGGGTAAGCATGAAATCGAATTATTTGGGCGTTGAATCGTTTGACGTTGGCACTTTATTATGTTAAATTACAGCTATCCTATAACTAAAGGGGAAATTTTGATGTCGGTGACCGTTCTTAACTAGCAATTTCATAACACTTGATTAGGAAGGCTTTAGCAGGCTCGTCATTAGGCGATTACGTGCTCTATTTGAGTTCGTATTACGCAGCAGTCTGTTGTTCCTTACGGGTGGATGATTTAGTTAAGAACACACGAAGCGTCAAATGGCCTCTTTACGGCTGTTGTTCTCTTTGTAATTAACCGTGCTCTTATTGCACGGTTTTTTTGTTTTTCGGCACCTGTTCTCATTTCGGGGCCTTAGGACGATAGAGGGCATCAGTATAAAAAGAAGGGCAAGGACTGCCATAGTGGCATTCTTTGCCCTTCTTTGCGTTATGGAGAATTAAGTCCAAACCAATAGAGATTTGAAGGAGGATTTGCTGTGAATTTACAAAGTCTAAACACGCTGGAATACGAAATCATTAAAACAGAGCTTGGGCGCCACGCAGTATCTTATGTAGGAAAAAAAGCTGTAGAAGAGCTTATGCCAATGACCTATTTGCCGACGATTCAAAGAGCAATGGAGGAAACTTCTGAAGCTAAAGAACTGCTGGAACGAGGATCGAGTGTACCCATTCCTTCATTAGAAGGCATTGAGTGGATCATGTCATTAATGGGGACTGGATATTTGTACAGTGAGCAAGATTTCACTGCGATTGCTACATTTCTTAAGAGCTGTAGTCAACTGCGCAAATATATGGCCTCTAAAGAACAGAGCGCTCCACGGATTGCTGCATATGCATCCTCGTTGATGGAGTTAAATCACGTGAGGGAGGCTATTGATCGTTGTATCCGTTTTGGTGCGATTGATGATGGAGCAAGTAAGGGTTTAGAGCGAGTTCGTAAACGGATTGTAGTGGCTAAAGAACGTCTTCATAAAAAAATCGACGGAATTATGTCACGCCATCAATCGATTTTGCAGGAGAATATTTATAGTCAGCGAGGTGGGCGTTACGTTATCCCCGTAAAACGGGAATATCATAAACAAATAAAAGGATCAGTGCTTGATCAATCCACAAGTGGACAGACGGTGTTTATTGAACCAGACGAGATCGCCGCTCTCCAAATTGAGCTTGATTTACTTTTGGGTGAAGAGGCGCGAGAAGAAGCCGTAATCCTCAGCATGCTGACTAGCTTGGTAGAACAGGAACAGGCTGCCCTGCACCTTAATATTGAGGCTACGGGCACGTATGATTTTATTTTTGCTAAAGCTAAATATGCACGAACGCTGGGGGCATCTTCTGTTACGCTGAATGCGAAAGGCTTTCTAAAGATGAATGGAGGCAGGCATCCCATGCTGAAGGGGATGATTCCGATCAATCTGGAGGTAGGTAAGGGGTATAAATCCCTCATCATTACAGGCCCAAATACAGGTGGTAAAACTGTGGTCCTTAAGACACTAGGGCTGCTGACGATCATGGCTCAATCAGGGCTGTTGATTCCGGTCGAGGAGGGCAGCGAATTCACTATTTTTACGGATGTAATCGGTGTAATTGGCGACGGACAAAGTCTGGCACAATCCCTCAGCACATTCTCGGCGCAAATGAAGAGTATTGAGGGAATGCTGAGAGATGCATCTAAGGGGGTGCTGCTGCTCATTGACGAGCTGGCGGCTGGTACGGATCCCGGGGAGGGCATTGCGCTCTCTATCGCGATTCTGGAAGAGCTGAGCCGTAAAGGGGCGAATATTATTGTTACTACACATTTTAATGAGCTAAAAGCCTTTGCAGCCGCAACGACGGGCTTTCAAAATGCGCGAATGGAATTTGATAAAGAAACGCTACAGCCGTTGTATCGATTGACGATTGGAGAAGCGGGGGAAAGTTACGCTCTGCAGATAGCTAAAAAGCTGGGGATAGAGGATAACATTATTAAGAGATCATGGGAAATCGTAGAGGCGCAGCAACAAAGGCTACAGAAAGGCAGCGGAGAGGCATGGGGAAGTCTTTTCAGCAAAGAAGATGGAGAGCAAGAGTATGCTGCACTTCCAGTAGAGGAACATAGCAACGCAGAAGAAGAAGCCACTTCATCTGACCGCAGCAAGGAGAAGTTGATTCAATTTGAAATTGGAGATGCAGTTGTGGTAACGTCACTCGGCCGGACAGGGATCGTTTATGAGAAGAGAGATCATTTAGGAATGGTTGGGGTGATGATCCAGAAACAAAAAATGAAAATTAACCATAAGCGGTTGAAGCCCTATCTTTCAAAAGAAGAGCTATACCCGGAGGAATATGACTTTGATATTATTTTTGAGAGTAAGGATACACGTAAAAAGCGCAAGCTGATGCAGCGTAAACATGTTGAGGGTTTAACGATTACGCACAGAGATGAAGAATAGATTCAATGAAGATCTGTCCACGAGACAGGTCTTTTTTTATAGATATAACGAAATAAGTGAATTTCAAGCAGGAGTAAAGGCCTAGGGCTTAGAAGTTATTGTAACCACCATAAAACTTTGTTACAGTAAAAATATTTATGTTCCATAACTTAAATGTAGATATACGTTCAACTAGAGAAGGGAAGAAACACATGAATAATAAGAAAATATGCAGGTTGTTGTTAACGCTGCTCGTGATGGCAACTCTATTGTCAGCATGTAGTAGAACAACTTCTAGCAGTAATCCATTATCTTCGCGCCATAATATAGTAGACGATAAGCCACAAGCTGGTGGAGTAGTTACCTACGGATTCTCCTCACCATTTACGGGTTTGTTTGAGCCTGCTTTTTATGAAGGTGAAGATGATTTTCATGTGCTGGAATTTATTACTGAGCCGATGTTTCAGGTAAATGATGAACTAGTGACGGTTCCTAATATCGCCTCTTGGCAGGAATCTGATGATCATAAAGTATTTACCTTTAAAATTAAACCGGGAATCCGTTGGCATAACGGTGATGAATTAACGGTAGAGGATTGGAAATTCGCAATTGAAACTATTGCTAGTCCAGATTATACGGGCTCGCATTATTATAGTGTTGAAATGATTCAGGGTGCAGAGGCCTATCATGAGGGAGAAGCGAAGGGCATATCCGGATTGAAGGTTATAGATCCTTATACTTTGAAAATAACTGTAACTGCTGCACGGGTAAACACCATCGATAGTCTGTGGCCCTATCCGATGAATAAAAAATACTATACTGGAATTGCTGTTAAAGATATGCCTGAAAGTGACCAGATGCGAAAATCTCCTATAGGTATTGGCCCTTTTGAGGTTGAACATATTCAGCCTGGCCAGAGGGTAGAAATGAAACGTTTTGATCAATACTACAAGGGCAAAGCGCTATTGGATGGGATAGTGTATAAGGCATTTGACGATAAGGAAGTGGCTGAGCGCTTTCAAACAGGAGAGATTGATATAGAGTCAGCCCCTCGGGATGCTTATGATGATCTAAAAGAACTGGATAACATTAACATCCTGCAAACTGCTGAGCTAGGCTATGAATATATAGGTTTTAAATTCGGGCATTGGGATACGGAAACCGAGACCATCGTAATGGATAACCCTAAATTTGAAGACAAAAGATTACGGCAAGCTATGTATTATGCTTTAGATCGTGAAGGGATCATCAAAGCATATTCCCACGGTCTAGCTGAGGCTGTAGAGACTCCAATATCTAGCACTAGCTGGGCGAAGATCCCTGATACTGAGATTAATGCTTATCTATATAATCCTACAAAGGCCAAGGAACTGCTGGATGCTGCTGGGTTCTTGGATCTAGACGGTGATGGATTACGGGAAGACCCAAAGGGCCAGAAGCTGATGATCCATTTTGATTCTATGCTAGGCAGTCAAACAGCAGAGCTACGTACTAATGCCATTTTAAGAAATTGGCGTGATGTTGGACTCGATGTACACCTGAACGGTGGAGCCTTAAAGGAATTCCATGCTTTCTACGATGCAGTGGAAGCCGATGATCCGTCTATCGAACTATTTTACGGAGTATGGGGGTTAGCGAGTGATCCCGATCCAACAGGTCTATGGAGAGAAAATGATCTATGGAACTATCCCCGTTGGTCTTCCGAGCGGAATGAAGAGCTGATTCGTGAAGGCGTAAGTATGAAGGCATACGATATGGATTATCGTAAAGAAATATACTATGAGTGGCAGAAGCTGGTTAATGAAGAGGTGCCTATGATCTTTTTTGCCGAACGAAAAGCGATAGTTCCAGTAAATAAGCGCCTACAGGGCGTTCGCGTGAATTCAATGAGTACGATTATTGACCCTTATAAATGGTGGATTAAGGAAGAGGACGAAAAATAAAATAATAATTTTTTGTGAAAAGTGAAATCAAATTGTAGTTTCATTCGTCATATATAGTATGGAGGATGACGACGATGAAGAGACGGATAGTAGTGGGGGCAATCGCAGCTGTATTAGTCGTTGTCTTAATTGCGGTATGGAGGCCAACTGGGCTTGGTTTTAAACCGAATATTGACGCGGAATCAGCAGTGCTTCTAGATATGGATACCGGAGATATATGGGTGGATATTAATGGTGATGTACCCATGCCACCGGCCAGTGTATCTAAATTAATGACAGAAATGATTGTGCTGGATCAAATCTCCTCTGGAATGATTAGATGGGAGGATAGAGTCCCAATTAGTGCCTATGCAAGTAAAATGGGCGGCACAAGTCTCTCATTGAAGCGGGGAGAATTCTATACTATAAGAGAATTATTCGAAGGAGTCACTATTTATTCTGCCAACGATGCTACTGTTGCATTGGCTGAGTATATGGCTGGTTCAGAAGCCTCTTTTGTGCTCATGATGAACGACAAGGCACATAGTCTAGGCTTATCTTCTCGTACAATATTTACTAATGCAACGGGCCTATCAGGTAAGGATCTTGGTTTCACTGATCCGAATATGCATATCAGCGGTGAGACTATGATGACAGCTCGTGATACCGCTAAATTGGCTGCCGCACTAATCTATCATCATCCGGATATTCTCAATATTTCCAGCCGTACACAAATGCATTTGAAGAATAAGGGGCTATATGTAAGTAATAGCAATTTCATGTTGCCAGCTATGGGTGGCATTTACGCTTATGAGGGTACAGATGGTTTAAAGACTGGACATAATAACCGGGCAGGATACTGTATTGCAGGCTCGGCTCAGCGGGATGGGCATAGGCTTATTGCAGTCGTTATGGGGGCAAAGACTTATGAGAGCCGATTTGAAGGGGCAGCAAAATTATTTGATTACGGATTTTTTCGTGGTTTACAATCCGGAGATCGGGTTAAACATATGATGAATCCGCTCAGAATTAGGAACTAAAGTCGGAGCGCCATACCAGTATTTATTACTTGGTTTGGTGCTTTTTCCCTATTCATGTCGTTATTTGTGGTTTCTTTTTATCCATTTAGTGATTACAATAGAAATATTGTTTTAGTCCACATTATTTTAGAACCGCAAAAAACTTTTTTTTCTATAATTTTGAATGACCTGAATTTCTTGAAAGGGGGGACAATAAGATAATGGAATAAGGGTCAGTTGATCGCCGTGAGAAATAAAGTCATGACTGCCTGATAAAGATTCAGGAAGCATTATATATATGGCAAGCAATTATTCTACAATAAAGAAGGAATCAAAAATGAAGGAATCAAAGATGAAAAAAATAAAGAAAAGATATATCGCCCTCATTGTTCTTGTTGTTATTATAGCGGGAGGCTTTCTGTTTCGTAATTCCCTGGCAGTATTAGCCTTCGACCTCTTTTTGTCTGATCGGGTTGAAACTAAGCTAAAGGAAGAATCTTACCAGCCGCTTAAGGATGATAATAAGGTTAAGCCAGAACCGGTTGTGTACAAGAGCGATCCGTTCTCAATTATGTTGCTAGGTACTGATCAACGTGATAATGAAACGGCACGTTCAGATACCATGATGTACGCTGTTGTTCGGCCTGAGGACTATAAGATCCTGCTCATTTCTATTCCGCGTGATACGTATACGGAAATTATAGGTCATAAGGATAATAAAAAGGATAAGATTACACATGCCTATGCTTTTGGGGGGCAACAGATGGCCAAGGATTCTCTAGAAGCTCTGCTTGGTCATGATATTCAATATTATGCGACAATAAATTTCCAAGGACTCAAGGATGCTGTAGATGCTATTGGAGGCGTTCCGCTGCCGATTAAGAAAGACATTGTGAACAAGGGTAAGGATCATGAAAAGTTTACAATTGAAGCTGGAAAGTCGCTTTATAACGGACAAGAAGCACTGAACTATACGCGTTATCGTGAAGATAGTGACTTTAACCGTACCAAACGCCAACAGGTTTTTATTGATGTTGTAGCGAATAAAATGTTATCGATCAGTCAAATTGGCAACATTCCGAAGTTGCTGGATATTATGGGAGATAATTTTAAAACCGATATAGAGCCTTCGATGATCATTAGTCTAGCCAAAAAATTCATGGGCGGAAAAGGCATGGATATCTCAAGCTTCACAGTTATGGGTGAAGGTAAACGTATGGATGGTGTTTATTATGATATCGTTGATGAAGAGGATTTGAGTGAAGCTAAGGCGATGATCGACAACTGGATGAGTGCAGCAACACCTGTAGATCAACTAATTGAGCCGGGAAAAGCAAGTAATGCACTGGAGCCTAAATCAACAGCAGTTACGCAATAATTCTAAAGTGGAGTTCAAACTCATATAATTAATTGCAGCAGCCATTCACATTCTTATGGCTGCTGCTTACTGTCTTCATGCTATAATGTATTGGAACGATTATTAAGCTGAAACGTATTAATAATTTTGCATGGTAGTAAAAGGAAGTTAAAGAACCGTAATTCCTTCGGAACTCTTTGAGGAGGATCAAGAGATGAATATTGCATTTTTTTTACTTCCGAAACAGGAAGTCGCTTGCGTAACGATCGATTCAACGCTACGCCAAACGTTGGAGAGGATGGAGTATCACCGTTATACTGCTGTCCCTATTTTGAACCGAAATGGAGAATACGCTGGTACGGTTACAGAGGGTGATCTGCTCTGGTATATGAAGGAATCCGAGGGCAAGGTTACTTTCGAGAACGCTTCAAAATTCTTGCTTAAAGATTTGCCGTTGAGGATGAATAACAGACCTGTCTCGATTGATGCGGATATGGAAGATCTGATTAATTTGGCTAAGGTACAGAACTTTGTTCCTGTAGTCGATGATATGAACCGGTTTATTGGCATCGTTCGCCGGAGTCAAGTCATAGAATATTGTGAGAAATTTGTATCAAAACAATCTCAAGAGTCATTATAGCCCAATTTATTCGCGGTAATAGAAGCAATCGGAACAAGGCCTGTATTTCCGGCGATAACGGAAAGCAGGTCTTTTTTAAAAATGTAAGAAGTACTAGTTCATCCCTTGTTGAAGCATACTTAAGGTGCGCGGGGCGCCCTTGTGTGACACGGAATTTTTTATGCTATAATGGAGAATAAAGCTTTTTGCCGGAGGTAGAGAGACGTGTCCAATGTGCCGAAGGATCTGGATGTCGCTAAACGCGCCAAGGTAATTGAATGGTTAAAAACAGAAGTGATTGACCAAGTTTCACGGTTATTTAAAGCGTTATGGGAAGGCAGTACTACCCGTGTGGGCGACAGCCTGGCTAGTTTGATTATGAGCTCTTATATTTTGGGCCGCAGACTAGGGATTCCCTATCGTCAATTAGATGACTTGCTACTCGAGAAGCTCAGAAAGCATAAGCAGGAAGGGCATCAACTGGAAGAATGGTATCAAGATATATCTGCTTTAGAAGAACATATGCGTAAGAGGTGAATACTGTTGAAATTTCGCTGGTCATCTGTGGCTTGGAGCGTAGTATATTTACTTTTGCTGCTTAGTTTAACGACTCCACTGCTCATCATCACTACCCTATTTATGATTGTTCCGGCAGTAGTGTTATTCACTACGCTGAACACCAAACAATTCGTTATACACGTATTGCCGGTGTTGCTGATTGTTGGTCTGATTACACCTATTTATGTGCTGATCGCGGCGTATTTCTTAATACCTGCGCTGGTAATGGGACGTTGGTATAAAAGACATGCTTCAGCAGTATCTACCGTGATTGCAGGTACGGTTACGATTCTTGGAGAATTCCTGTTACTCTTATTACTCGGTACGGCGTTATTTAACTTTGATTTGTCTAACTATGTGAATGATGTGCTGCAGATGGTTAACTCGCCTCTGTCTGATCTTGGTACTGCTAATCCACTGTTTACTGATCTTGGATTTACGACTGAGGATGTAAACAAGCTAAGTCATATGACGGTTCAAATGATCCCAATGACTCTAATCGTAAGCTCTTTTATGATAGCTGTCATTACGCATTCTATTGTTCGTCCGATTCTGAACAGTATGAATTATGCAGTGCCTAAGATGAAGCCTGCTCGTGAATGGAGACTTTCGAGATCGTTTATTTGGTATTATTTGATTGGTGTGGTTCTTCAGCTCTTCTTCTCAGGATCAGAGAATAATTACATCCTCATGATTTCTGCCAATCTACTGCCGTTGCTACGAATTGGCTTTATGATTCAGGCGATTGGATTTTTCTTCTTCCTGGCGCATGAACGCAAATGGAACAAGATGGTTGCCATTCTGCTAGCAATACCGGTCATTTTGCTGCCGCCGCTACGCATTATCGGTATTATTGATCTTGCTTTCCCACTGCGGGAGTATGTGACGAAATCGAAACGATAGGGTGAGAGTTCATGCCTAAATTTCTGCAAAGACGCTGGCACGGCTATCATACCGTATGGGCGTTCATGCTGCTGTTGGCCCTTATTATAATTGTTAGTGTTTATAACTGGGCTCTTGGGGTCGTTAGCCTGTTTCTGGCAGGTACATTATGCTTCTATATGCTGAAGACGGAAATTTCGTTCCGCCGTAATCTGGTGGAATATATTAACGGATTAACTTTTCGTATTAAGCGAGTGGAGGGAGAAGCAGTGAGTATGCTGCCCCTCGGAATCATTCTGTTTAGCGAAGATCGAACAGTAGAATGGAATAACCGCTATGCTGGTGATATTTTTGCGCGCAAGTCTTTAGTTGGGGAACCGCTACTGGAATTACTGCCGGATATGCAGTCTTTTTTTACGACGAATGTCTCGGGAAAAAGGGATGTTCACAAAGAAGGCGTATTGCATGACACTCGCATTGAGCTCACTGTGGATGAACGATTTTATCAAGCTGTCATTATTCCAAGTGAACGTATTCTTTACATGTATGATATCACTGAGCTTGTGGTGCTACGTGAACGTTATGAGGATGAGAAGCTGGCGATTGGCATAGTGATGATGGATAATCTAGATGAATCTGCTCAAGGAATGGATGATCAACAGCGTACTTCTCTGATCGCTAAGGTAGCGAGTGAGATCACCGAATGGAGTAAACAGTTTGATGTTTACCTGCGTCGTCTGTCGTCTGAGCGTTATCTAATGCTACTTAATCATCGTAGTCTGCAAGCACTGGAAGAAAGTCGATTCGTTATTCTCGATGAGATTAGGGAAATGACGGCCGACCTTAAAGTGCCTATGACACTAAGTATTGGTATGGCATTTGGAGCGGACTCTGCAAGCGAGCTAGGTGCCTTAGCACAATCCAGTTTGGATATGGCGCTCGGCCGAGGTGGAGATCAGGCTGCTGTAAAAGCAGGCCAGAGGTTGTCTTTCTACGGTGGAAAGAGTAATGCTGCGGAGAAGCGTACACGAGTGCGGGCAAGAGTCATTGCGCATGCGCTGCGTGATTTAATGCAGGAGAGCGACCGTGTGCTGATCCTCGGCCACCGCACACCAGATATCGATGCTGTTGGTGCTGCGATTGGCCTTCTGAGAGCCGCACAGATGTATAATGTAGAGGCTAGCATTGTGATGGAGACTCCTAATCCTTCCATAACGAACATGATGGAGCAGATTCGGAAAGATGATGAATTGTTTAAGTCGTTCATCACAACGGAGCAGTCTTTACAAGTGATGACGGAGCATACACTGCTTATTGTTGTAGATACCCATAAGGCATCTATGACAATGGAACCGCGGCTTGTGCAATATGCGAGTAGAATTGTGGTGGTGGATCATCACCGTAGAGGCGAAGAGTTCATCAACGATGCTGTACTTGTCTATTTAGAGCCTTATGCTTCATCAACCTGTGAGCTGGTGACAGAGTTGCTTCAATATATCCATGAGAAGGTAAAGATTAGTCCATTGGATGCTACAATGCTCTTAGCGGGAATTACTGTAGATACGAAGCACTTTGCACTGCATACAGGCTCACGTACATTTGAAGCTGCAGGGTTTCTGCGCCGAAATGGTGCGGATACCGTTCTTATTCAGCGTATGCTGAAGGAGGATTTACAGGAGTATATTTCAAAAGCCGAAATTATCAAACATGCGCGTATGATTTATGATCAAATCGCATTGGTCGTTACGGCACCAGGTATGAAGATTCCACAGCTACTTATCGCTCAGACTGCGGATACATTACTTGGTATGACGAACGTAGTCGCTTCATTTGTCATTAGTGAGCGACCAGACGGCCTGATAAGCATTAGTGCTCGATCACTTGGGCGTATGAATGTACAGGTCGTGATGGAAAAAATGGGTGGCGGTGGGCATCTATCGAACGCCGCGGTACAGCTAGAAGGAACATGTAAAGAAGCAGAAGCCAGACTGCTGCAAGTGCTGGCTGAAATCGAATCGAAAGAGGGTTTATTCGAATGAAGGTCATTTTCATAAAAGATGTTAAGGGTCAAGGTAAAAAAGGTCAGGTTAAAGAGGTATCCGAAGGTTATGCTTCGAACTTCCTATTACCACGTGGATTAGTTCGTCCGGCAACGGAAGGCAATGTGAAGACGCTTGAGAATCAAGCAGCTGCTGAACAACGCCGTAAAGATAACGAAAAAGAAGAAGCTCAGCAACTGGGCAAGAAGATAGATGAGCTTACCCTGACTATGAAAGCAAAAGCAGGTGAAGGCGGCCGTCTATTCGGCGCAATCACGAGCAAACAAATTGCTGAAACGCTAGCTTCCACTCAAAGCATTTCCATCGATAAGCGCAAGATTGAGCTAGGAGAGCCGATTCGTCATTTGGGAGTGTTTCAAGTAAGTATAAAACTACACACTGAAGTAAAGGCTACCCTTAAGGTTCAGGTAACGGAGGAGTAACATGGGTGGAGATCTCTTTTTCGATCGGGTTCCCCCGCAGAATCTTGAGGCGGAGCAAGCGGTAATTGGTGCTGTTCTGTTGCAGGATGAAGCGCTCATTACTGCAATGGAACGGGTGAATACCGAAGACTTCTACGATAAAGCGCATCAAATGATTTTTGAGGCGATGGTGCAGCTCGGAGAAGAGAGCCAGCCGATTGATCTTGTTACGCTTACTTCTAGACTGCAGGACAAGGGAGAACTCGAAGATATTGGTGGTGTAAGCTACCTAGCTAAGCTGGCGCATGCTGTGCCTACTGCGGCTAACGTAGAATACTACGCGCAGATTATTGAAGAAAAGGCTATGTTACGGCGTTTGATTCGTACAGCGACGCAAATCGTAAGCGAGGGTTACACCGGCGGTGAAGATGTAGCCGATATGCTGAGTGATGCAGAACGGCGAATTCTTGAAATCTCTAACCGGCGCAGCGGCAGTGGATTTATCGCAATCCGCGATGTTTTGATGGAAGTATTTGATAAGGTTGAACTCCTCCATCAGAATAAAGATAAGGGTGGCATGTCAGGTATTCCAACGGGATTTGTGGATTTAGACCATATGACTAATGGATTCCAGCGCAATGATTTAATTATTGTTGCAGCCCGTCCTTCTGTAGGTAAGACAGCATTCGCGCTAAATATTGCTCAGAATGTGGCCGTACGTGCCAAAGAGACGGTTGCCATATTTAGTCTGGAAATGTCTGCGCCGCAGCTAGTACAGCGGATGATTTGTGCCGAAGCTAATCTGGATGCGAATACTATGCGTACCGGTGACTTTAAGAGTGATGATGATTGGTCGAAGCTGACTATGGGCATTCAGTCCCTATCGGAGGCGGAGATTTATATCGATGATACAGCAGGGATTACTGTAACGGATATTCGTGCGAAATGCCGGAGGCTCAAGAAGGAAAAGGGCCTGGGGATGATCGTCATTGACTACTTGCAGCTCATTCAGGGCCGCGGTAAAGGCGGGGAAAACCGTCAACAGGAAGTATCGGATATATCCCGTACATTGAAGCAGATCGCTCGTGAATTGGACGTGCCGGTTATCGCCCTGTCGCAGCTTAGCCGGGGTGTGGAACAACGTCAGGATAAACGACCGATGATGAGTGACTTGCGTGAATCCGGTTCTATCGAGCAGGATGCCGACATTGTTGCGTTCTTGTATCGTGACGACTATTACAATCAGGACACTGAGAAGAAAAATATTATTGAAATTATTATAGCTAAACAGCGTAATGGTCCCGTTGGGACAGTAGAGCTTGTCTTCCTCAAAAACTTCAACAAGTTCGTTAACTACGAGCGAGCACATGCAGAACCATTTGCTGGGTAACCTGTCATGTATGATATCCGAACGATTGCACATTTCTTTGTGTAATCGTTCGTTTTATTTGACTTTGAAAAAAACGGCTGTTACACTGAGTATTGTCCTTTAGTGGGTAAATCCGCTTGGAGTCCGGAGGGCTACGTACATAAGAATGACGTACAGGGCCCATATTTATGAAAAATAATGGTGCTTGCTAGCACCTACGGAGGAATGAACATGTCAACGGTAGTCGTCGTGGGAACACAATGGGGAGACGAAGGTAAAGGGAAAATCACTGACTTTCTAGCGGAAAGTGCAGATGTGGTTGCCCGTTATCAAGGGGGCAATAATGCCGGTCACACGATTCTGATTGACGGTGAGAAGTTTAAGCTCAGCTTAATCCCTTCTGGTGTATTTTATAAAGAAAAGACTTGTGTAATTGGTAACGGGATGGTTATTAATCCAGCTGCCTTGATCCAAGAAATTAATTATATTCACGAGAACGGCTTTGACACTAAAAACTTAGTGATCAGCGACCGGGCTCATGTTATTATGCCTTATCACATGGTACTGGATGCTCTGGAAGAAGACCGCAAGGGTCCGAACAAGATTGGTACAACACGCAAAGGCATCGGTCCATGTTACATGGATAAGGCTGCACGTAACGGTATCCGTATTGCTGACCTGATGGACGCTGAGGAATTCGAATTGAGACTTCGTCACTTGATGGAAGAGAAGAACCAAGTGATTACTCAAGTATATGGCGCGGAAGCTCTTGATGTTGAAGAAATTCTGACTCAGTACCTGGAATATGCGGAAGTGCTACGTAATTATGTGACAGATACGTCGGTCATTCTTAATGAAGCTATTGATGCAGATCGCAAAGTATTGTTTGAGGGTGCACAAGGGGTAATGCTTGATATCGATCAAGGTACGTACCCGTTTGTTACTTCTTCTAACCCTTCTGCAGGTGGCGTATGCATAGGTTCTGGTGTTGGACCTTCTAAGATTAAACAGGTTATCGGGGTTGCTAAAGCCTACACTACTCGTGTTGGAGATGGCCCGTTCCCTACAGAACTGAACGATGCAACTGGTGATTATATCCGTGAAACAGGTCATGAATATGGAACAGTTACAGGACGTGCTCGCCGTGTAGGTTGGTTTGACAGTGTTGTTGTAAGTCACGCTCGTCGTGTAAGTGGAATCACAGGCTTGTCTCTTAACTCGCTGGATGTGCTGAGTGGACTTGAGACTGTGAAGATCTGCACAGGCTACAAATACCGTGGTGAAGTAATCACGCATTACCCAGCTAGCCTTAAGATGCTGGCAGAGTGCGAAGCGGTATATGAGGAGCTTCCAGGTTGGAGCGAAGATATTACTTCTGCAAAAACATTGGACGATCTCCCAGCAAATACACGCAGATATGTTGAACGTGTATCTGAGCTTACAGGGATTCCGATCGCCATCTTCTCAGTAGGCCGTAACCGTGAGCAGACGAATCAAGTAATGCCAATTTATATCTAAATAAATTTAGTCATTTATAAGGGACCTCGCGAGAGGTCTCTTTTTTATGTTTACTTTTATGCGTATGTTTCCCGAAGCCGGTTCTAGTCAATACTGGGAGTATAGAAAAACATGGAAAAAATATACCAGATAGACTTGAACATAGGTGAGAGGAGAGAAGAAATGAAGATCGTGAAGCGTGCACTGGGAGTATGTCTAATTGTAGTACTCGCAAGTACACTTTCTATTCTAACTACGGGCGTGGTTGTAAATGCTTATATTCAGTCGGTGCTGGCGAGCTTCGATATTAAAGTGGATAGTCCAGGCCCAGGTTTAGGTGGGATGGTCAAGAGCATTATTGGCATGGATAGCCAATCGGACTCCAATAAAGCGAATAAAGAAGCGACGACAACAGGCAGCGCGGTAAACAAGGATAAAGATAACAGTAAGGATACACCTGAAAAAGGGGAGCCGGTGGAGGAAAAAGCACCCGAGGATGCTTTACCGGTTATGGGCCAAGCCTCAAATGAGTCTTCTACTAACGAAAGCCAGAGTGGAATTTCAGAGGACCAGAAATTGGTAATGACACCTGAGGCAATAGGTGACTTAAAAGATAATCTCCCTTCGGCGGAGAAGGTAAATATATTCAATATCTTGATGTCCAAACTACCGCAGGATGAGATGCAGAAAATCTCCACGGCGATGGAGGATGGTCTAACGGAGGATGAGGTTAAGGAGCTGCAACAAGTCATTGCCAAATATGTTGATCGCGATGAATACGAGAGTATAATGAAAATGCTTACACCAACTACAGAAACTCTACAGCAGCCATAGTAATTGTCAATTTCTAGACACAAGAAAAAGGCTAAATTTTCATATTTGCGCAAAAAACCCGCGTATTTCGTGGTTTTTTTTATGTGTACAAAGTTGAAATTTTTCGCTCAGCTATGGTACATTAGACAAGGATGTTCAAAGGGTTAATTTTTTGTAACCAATTGTAACCTTTTTGAGGGTCCATTAGAAGCAGGAATTTAGAACTAGGATAAGCAGAAACATTCATGGTCGTAATCTATATAATCGAGATCGTACAACTAGCTTGGCCGTTCATATCAGATGACAGAGCGGACTGAAAGGGAGAGTTTCATGAAGGGATTTAAGTTCATGCGCCGGATGGGGAAACTGCGGAATAGTGACACAGCAGAATCCGGAGCAGATGTTCAGCAGAGCCACAATTTCGATCACGACTCCACACACTTTCATCAAGAAAAAGGGACTCGTAGATTCCGGCGTTCTTGGATTTTGGGAGCTGTTGGCCTAGTACTTCTAACCACTGTATTGATCGGTGCAGAGAAAAAGTATGTAGCAGCCAATACCGAAACCTACTATCAAGTGTTGGTGAAGGGTAAGGAGATCGGGAAGCTTAACGATCAGGCACAGCTTAATCAGCTGTATGATAAGAAGCAACAGGAATATCAGGACAAGTATCCAGATTCAACGATGGTGCTTCAGACAGAAGGCATTACAATTAAACAGGAGAAAGCGTACAAGCCGGAAGTTGATAGTGAAGCAACGCTTAATAAACTAGATGGAATGCTGAAGGCCTATGCCGTAGGTGTACAATTATTGGTAGATGGCAAGGTGGTTGGCATTGTTAAGGATCAAGAGACCGCAAATGCGGTGCTTGAAGGGGTAAAGAATCATTATGTTCCGCAAACTAAAGTAGCAACGGCTAGTAAGCTCACAAGAACAGCAGCCTCAAGTTCAAGTGCTGCGAAAGCAAAAGCTCCTAACCAAGTGGAGTCAGTCAAAATTAGTGAAGAAGTTGCTATTGTTCCAGTGAAGACAGATCCTAACAAAGTATTGGATGTCGAGGAAGCGGTCAAAACTCTTACCGAGGGTAAAGAAGCACCACTTCTTTATACCGTTCAAGAGGGCGATACGATTTCGGGGATTGCCAAACGGTTTGAAATTACACAAAAAGAGATCTATAGTAACAACCCGGATGTGAAAGAGCTAACGTTGAAGATTGGAGATACACTGAAGCTGAAGGTACCACAGCCAGATGTTACAGTTGTTACTGTAGAGCAAGTGTCAGAGCAGGTGGTTACTGAGCCTGAAGTGATCGTGCGGAAAAGCGACCAGTTACCAGCAGGCAAAAGTAAGGTCGTTCGTCCAGGACAAACGGGCCTTAAAGAAATGCAGTATCGGTTAACAAAGAAAAACGGAATGGTCGTACAAGAAGAGTGGTTGGGTCAGACCGTTATTAAATCTTCTCTCCCTGAAGTGGTTTATCGGGGGACGAAGGTAGTTGGTGAAGGAACAGGCATGTTCAGTTGGCCAGTAAGCGGAGCAACCCTTACTAGTAGTTTCGGTGAGCGCTGGAGCCGTGCTCATAAGGGTCTAGATATGGTATCTGGCAACCGGAGCATTAAAGCCTCTGATGCCGGAACTGTAATCTTTGCTGGTGTGAAGAGTGGATATGGAAATGTGGTTATTGTGGATCACCGTAACGGATACGAAACCTATTATGGCCACTTAAACAGCATCTCCGTTTCTACGGGACAGCGTTTGGAGCAAGGCGCCAAAATTGGCGTAATGGGCAATACTGGACGCTCGACGGGAACACATCTGCATTTTGAGATTCGGAAGAATGGCACTGCGGTAAATCCAATGAAGTATTTGCGATAATTCATACTTTAACCTCAACTGCTCGATTAAACTCGAGCGGTTTTATTTTTTTTAATATAGGAATGACGATATAGCTGTTTCTTTTTGCTGGGGAAGCCGATTCCTTATTTCGTAGGATGTGACGGTAAGACAGGTATGTTAAAATAAAGGAATGATCTTTAAGTAGGGATAGGAAGGTGAAGCTGAGACATGCAGATGGGAACGATTCTGGTAGTAGACGATGAACAGCCTATTGCTGATATATTGAAGTTTAATCTAGAAAAAGAAGGCTACGAGGTTATTTGTGCTTTTGATGGTAACAGTGCAGTAGAATTGGCATTGTCCAAAAAGCCTGATCTTATGCTGCTTGATCTTATGCTGCCTGGTAAGGACGGGATGGATGTTTGTCGTGAGGTTCGTTCTGCACATTTGGACATTCCTATCATTATGCTTACTGCCAAAGACGGAGAGATTGATAAGGTGCTTGGTCTAGAGCTTGGTGCGGATGACTATGTGACCAAACCTTTTAGTACACGTGAGCTACTCGCCAGAGTGAAGGCCCAAATGCGGAGACAGCACAAACCGTCACCGTCGGGAATGGCGAATGAACCTGCAGAGACCAGACAGGGTATATACCATTTTGATCTATTTATTGATACAGATATGTATCTGGTTTATAAGGGTGGGGAGCCGCTTGATTTGACCCATCGTGAATATGAGCTGCTCTACTATATGATTAAACATGCGGGTAAGGTGATGACCCGGGAGCATTTACTGCAGGCTGTGTGGGGATTCGAGTATTTCGGCGATGTGCGGACCGTAGACGTGACGATCCGTCGTCTAAGAGAGAAAATTGAGGAGAATCCCAGCAAGCCGGAATATATTTATACTCGGCGCGGACTTGGCTATTTGATGCATAGCCCTAAAAGCGGAGGACTGTGATGAAGTGGTGGTCCTTTTTCCGGACAATTCAGGCCAAGCTTATTATTATTTATGTGCTGCTGATTCTGATAGCTATGCAGTTAATTGGAGTCTATTTTGTCAGCTCGATGAAGAACTCGTTAACGGATAACTTCACGAAGGATCTTAAAGCACGTGCGGAGATGCTGTCCATCCTGACTGCTGATAAATTCGGTAGTGAGGCTGGTACCGTTGACGAGGAAACGGCTGTAGAAAGTCTGCGTGGTATGGTTAATAATCTTTACATTAACGGGGCCGAGATTCAGGTGCTTGATGCCAGCGGCAAAATCATCACCACCTCCGTGCCCTCACAGAATGACTATGTCGGACAGCGCAACACTCAGACCGTAGTCAATCGCGCCTTGCAGGGGATCAGTGATAATGAAGAATATATTATTGCTGATGATAATGTGCGGAAAAAGGTTGTGGCCAAGCCGGTACTTTCCGGTGACAAGGTAGTAGGTGCAATCTATATTGCTGCTGACATGAAAGATTTATATGCGACCATGGGCAGGATCAACAGTGTATTCATCTCTGGTTTGCTGTTAGCCTTGGGACTGACAGTTGTCCTATGTGTTATTCTTGCACACACCATTACGCAGCCGATTAAAGAAATGACTAGGCATGCAACAGCTGTTGCTGAAGGTCGGTTCAATCGAAAAATGCCCGTACTCGGCAACGATGAAATTGGACAACTCAGTCAGGCATTCAATTATATGACCGGCAGATTGCGTGAGGCGCTCTCTCAGAATGAGGAAGAGAAAGAGAAGCTTACCTCTATTCTGACGAATATGAGTGACGGTGTGGTAGCCACGGATGAGAATGGTGTAGTCATTCTTATGAACCTTCGAGCAGCACTTATGCTGGGAACAGAAGGTCCGTTGCCGGAAGGTGCCCCACTGGATAAATTGCTAGGTCTTGATTATGAGCAGAGTGGTTCCTTGGCTAAAGGAAATGCCCAGTCTGCAATGCTTCATCTGACACATATGGGTGGAGAAGATTCTAATATCGTGAGAGTTACGTTTACTCCGATTCATCGCCGTGAAGGTGGGATTGCCGGTACTATTGCCGTGCTGCAAGATGTAACTGAGCAAGAGAACCTGGAGGAATCACGCCGAGAGTTCGTCGCGAACGTTTCGCATGAGCTAAGAACACCACTTACAACGATTAAAAGCTATGTGGAGGCACTTGATGATGGAGCGCTTGAGGACCCGCAGTTAGCGGTTCGTTTTGTTGGGGTTATTCGTAACGAAACCGAGCGTATGATTCGTTTGGTTACGGATCTACTGCATCTGTCGCGTCTGGATTCCAAGGAGGCACTTCTCAGAATTCAGCAGACGGATATTACTGAAATGCTAGAGGATGTAGCAGACCGCTTTTCTTTTCAGATTCGGCAGAAGCGGATCGACATTAGTACAAGGGTCCGTAGGGATGTCAGCACAGCATGGCTCGATCGTGATCAAATCGATCAGGTCTTGGGGAATTTGGTCTCCAATGCATTAAAATATACGCCAGAAGGCGGTACGATTGAATTGGAAGCCTTGAAAAGTGAGGATGGAATGCTCTCCATTTCTGTACGTGATTCCGGGATTGGTATTCCGAAGAAAGACATCGAGCGGATCTTTGAACGTTTTTATCGGGTGGATAAGGCGCGTTCACGGAATATGGGAGGCACCGGACTTGGCCTTTCCATTGCCCGGGAAATTGTGAAAGCCCATGGAGGCTCTATTTCCCTGCAATCCGAGCTTAATGAAGGCTCTAAGGTAACCTTTACACTACCTCTGAATGCGCAAAGGGGGAGTGAGGCATGAAGGAGAGATTGAAGTCATGGATTCTAGCCTTGCTCGTGCTGGGAAGTCTTGTTGAGAGTTACTATTTGATTTATCGCTTGCCTGGTGCAGACTCAGCGGTACTCTCCGAGAATCTATATGTGAAGACAGACAATATGGGACCGGAGGAAAAGGTCGAGAACCTGCTGTACCCTGATAAAATGATCATCCATATGGGCGATAACAAACATACGCTTTTTTATCCAGACTCAACGTTCTATAGTTTGATTATGAATCGGTTAAAAGGGCGTGGATTTGAAAGCTTCCAGCGGCACTCGGTACAGGATTATGATTGGGATAAGATTCGAAATGAGAATCCGGGGATTGAGCTTTCGTTCGGATCCGGCATTCCGGTAACGTTACTGCAGCGGGTTATGCAGCTGTCACCTGATTCCCTATTTGAAGGAGAAAGCATTGATCGCATTTGGATCTATAACATTAAGAATGACTCCAAAGCGCATGCCATTTTCTTCAGTACGAGAGGCGACATTATATATGAAGCGGCAAAAGCGGATTTAACTGTGCAAGACGTGCAGCAGCATGTGGATTTCGGCAAGAACTGGACGCCTTACAAGTCCGTAGATGGTGATTATTATGTGCCAGACAGCAAGATTTCTCTGGTTCAGGTTGAGATGCCTTCAGGCATGTATACCATAGAACAAATGCAGAACAATCTTTTCTTCGATGTTGGAAGCACTAGATATATTCGCGAGAAAAATGGCTCGGAGATTTATACGGATAGCAAACGGAGTCTTCAGGTCGATAAGGAACGGAATTGGATGAGCTATAGCGATCCTGCCGCACTTCCAGCCGGAGACAGTACACCTGCCAAGGATGCGCTTGAAGCTGTAGAATTTGTGAACCAACATGGTGGATGGAATGGAACCTATCGTCTTGAAGCCACCGAGGAGGGGAGACAGGAGAGAAAGGTCTCTTTTCAACAATATTATGGTTCCTATCCATATGGCTCCTATCCGATCATGAGTAACTCGCAGCTGCAGTATGGTGTAATTAATCTGGAATTGCAGCAAGGCACCGTATCCTCTTATGAACGCTCGTTAATCTATATTGATGAGAGTAAGGCAGAAAAGAAAATCGTAGAGCTATCTGGAGGCGTGGAGCTAGAGAATCAATTGTCTGCGGTTAGCAAAACTTCGGCAGTGAAGGATTTAACGCCTGCGTATGTACCTGTAGTGAAAGAAGAGAAGCTGCAACTACTTCCAGTCTGGAAGGTTACGCTTATTGACGGCAGCGTTCTTACATTAAATTAATGTACAAGTTGTTCATATAACATTTAGGAGGTAAGGGTATGGATTGGGGAAGAGCCAAAAATGTACTAATTTGCGCCTTTTTAGGTCTAAATCTGCTGCTATGTTATCAGCTGTGGATTGATTTGCGCGATCAGGTTAGTGCCAATCTCGATTTCACTTCCCTGTCCGAAGAAACCCAGGCGGTCATGGAGCAGAAAGGGATTCGTGTGTTGTGTCCCATTCCGGCTTCTACCCCGCAGCTTCCTAATATAACTTATCGATATTCTGCTGAAGAGCAGAATGAACCACCCATTAAATTAGATGTTCCTATAGACAGCAAGCTGATCTATTCTTCCTTCACTGACCTTAGCAAGGCGCTTGAGAGTCAAATACCGGATATCGCAAATTATCGTTTTGATTCTCAAGAAAGTGAAGTTGGGAAGTTCGTGCTTCACCCGCTAGTTCAGAATCAGTGGTCGCTATTCCGAGTTAGGTTAGAGTTGATTAATAGTGATCAGAAGATTGTAGCTTTCCGCTCACCTAAGATTGAGATAGGGGCAAGCAGTAGCGATAAGGAACAGAAGGTACTGCCGGCATCGCAAGCGCTTAGCAGTTTGATTGAAAAATATTTTCCGGCAGACTCCGTAGTAAAGGAGATTGAGCTTGGTTATTATGGTGAGTTGTTCAACTCCGAAAGTCAGGTAGCGTCGCCAATGTGGCGGTTCATGCTGGAGAACGGCAATGCCTATTATGTGGATGCTATAAGTGCGGACATCATCAGTCCGAAGACAACAGATTAGAAGGGGTAAGGAAAATGGGGATTTCATTTACAGTACTGTCCAGTGGTTCTACCGGAAATGTAACGGTGGTTCGGAACGGGGAGACAACACTTATGATTGACGCGGGACTAAGTGCCAAGCGGATCGATGAGCTGTTGGCCATGCGCGAGCTAACGGGTAATGATATAGACGGGATTCTAGTCACACACGAGCATTCCGATCATATTAAAGGACTCGGGGCAATGGCCCGTAAATACGATCTTCCGATTTATGCGAACACCAATACCTGGGGAGCCATTGAAAAAGGCATTGGAAAAATACCCGACTATAACCGAATCATTATGGAGTCGGGACAGCATAGGGATTTTGGTAGTCTGCGTGTAGAATCGTTTGCAATTTCTCATGATGCGGCGGAGCCGGTGGGTTACAATTTTTATGATGGAAAAGAAAAACTGTGTGTAGCTACAGACCTGGGGTATGTTAGCGACAAGGTAAGAGATGCAATTTCAGAGGCCGACGTATTGGTGCTGGAGGCGAATCATGATATTGAAATGCTGAGGATGGGACGTTATCCGTGGAATACGAAACGACGTATACTTGGCGACATGGGTCACCTTTCTAATGAAGCAGCGGGAGCAGCACTAAGTGAAATTCTCACAGGACGGACTAAACGTACCTATTTAGCGCATTTAAGTCGAGATCATAATATGATGGATTTGGCTAAAATGTCGGTACGTTGCGCAATGGAGGATCGGGGCTGTTTCTTTAAAGATAGTGAGTTTAAGCTTTGCGATACGTATTATGACCAACCTACGCCATGGGATAAGTTGAGCCAGTTGTCATAAGCTGATCAAGCTCGGCAGTCTTTCGTTCTAATTCTTGGCGGGAGATCAGGCCTTTATCGATCATCAATTCGATCATAGCACTGAAGGCAAGGGTCATATGGTAGTGTTCATCCTTCAAATCGCCAAGCTTACCGATAAACTCCACCAGATCCATACTTGTGGAAAAAGAATTCATAATTATACCTCCTTATGTAGTAAAAACAGAACTGGAGTTGTAAAAAATTCGCAGGCTTTTTACCTCAGGAAAATCACGAATTGAGGGTTGCCTGTGATACAATTATAGACGTGATAAGCAAACTCTAAATTTATGGAACCTTTCTATTAGTGTAGTCTTTTAAGTTACAAAATATTCCTAGTAGAGAAGATATATTGAAAGATTCTAAAATTCTTTCGATTAACTGAAACTATTGTGTGGTTAATGGATAAAGTGAAACTTTTTAGTGATTGCTGGAGTCTAAAGGATGCAGAGGTATATGCTTGGAACGTGATTGCTAGAGGTTCAGGTTTTAGATACTGTGAACGGTTGGCAATAGAAGGGGGAGATTTTCGGTGGGATTGTTTGATGACGATTTCTATTCAACTAAAGTATCACGGTCCAGAGGGGATGAAGCATCAAAGGGATCATTTGCTAACCGCAAGCATTCTGTGCGAAGATCGCGCAAGGGCTTATCCACTTGGCAAATATCCGCCGTCTGCTCCTTAATCAGTGCTGTGGTGGCAGTGTTTTTATTCAGTATGCTTACTGGACAAATGAGTCACGAAACTGCCCCGAAGTCGGTAGTAACAACTGGGGAGGTTGCCCCAAGCAGAGATCCGTTTGACCGTATCATTCAAGCCGCTGCTACGGTTCGTCCTGCAGTAGTAAGTATTATCAATCATAAAGAAGATAATAAAGAATTGAACATTCTGGATGAGTCAGCATTAGGCTCTGGAGTGATTTATAAAAAGGTAGATAATAAAGCATTTATCATTACTAATAACCATGTCATCGAAGACTCTAGCAATCTTGAAGTCGTAACAGTAGATGGCGAGACACGTAAAGCTACACTCGTTGGAACGGATAAAGTGAGTGACATTGCGGTGCTTTCTATTGATGCCAAGGGTATCAATACAATCGCAGAGCTCGGGGATTCCTCGAAGCTTCGTTTAGGTGAAACGGTCATTGCCATCGGAAACCCGTTGGGACTTGGTGACACATTGACTTCAGGTATTGTCAGCTATACTGAACGGAAGGTTCCCGTATCCTTAAATCAGGACGGCGTATATGATTGGGAGCAAGAGGTCATTCAGACCGATGCAGCAATTAATGAAGGCAATAGCGGCGGGGCGCTTGTGGATCTGGATGGTAAAGTCATCGGTATTAACACGATGAAAATCTCCGATGCAGGTGTAGAAGGGCTGGGTTTTGCTATTCCAGCTAACCATGTGATAGATACCGCTAATGAACTGGCTGAGAAAGGGCGGATTGCCCGTTCCTACTTAGGCGTATATTCGGTAGATTTAAACAATCCTTACATTCCTCTCGCAGAGGACCAACGCAAGGAACTGAACCTACCGAACAATGTTAAGGATGGGGTTGTCGTTCTGGATGCTGTTGGACCTGCACAAGAAGCGGGAATACAGTTCAATGATGTAATTACGAAATTTAATGATGAACCTATTACATCCACGCTCTCCCTTCGCAAGTATTTATATAATCAGACGAAGATTGGTGAGGATCTGAAGATTACCTATTATCGAAATGGGAAAGTCAATCAGACTACAGTAAAACTTCTTGAAAAACCAGAGGAATAATATGCTGGAAGTCGGCATATAATGATATAGCAGTAATGACAAGTAGAGCGGACTACCCCTTCGGTTGAGAAGGTAGAGCTTCCTGAAATAGCGATACTCTGTATCGCTATCGGGGATCTATTTCTTCTAAAGTTTTGATAAATATGGCAATTATAAGCTGATTTAATCAATTTTGGGCTGACTGGCAACCCTTACATTGGAAGGTAATACTTATTAGGGTAGAAACGGATATATACGGATGCCAGCTTGCCTTTGCTAATCAGGTGTGGTAATATGATATCAATCATACATTTAGTCCCTAATTTTCGCATTGAAAAGGGCTGTTATATTCGGTAATACAACCTTTTTCAATGTGTGAATTTTTTCTTTGTTTGAAGATAAAAAGAACATATTAATTTAAATTTGTGGAGGTAACACACATGCAAACAGGTACAGTTAAATGGTTCAACGCAGAAAAAGGATTCGGATTTATCGAAGTTGAAGGCGGAAGCGACGTATTCGTTCACTTCAGCGCAATCACTGGCGACGGCTTCAAAACTTTGGACGAAGGCCAACGCGTTGAATTCAACGTTGTTCAAGGCAACCGTGGACCACAAGCCGAAAACGTTGTAAAACTGTAATAATAGAAGAAACCGTCCCAGCTTGTGAAAGTTGGGACGGTCTTTTTATATCTAGTTAGTCACTATTGACTTACAGGATGGGAGGAACGGCAATGAACTACCGGAAGAAACCTTTGGAAGAAATACCGGAAGAAAATACCGCGATTTGGGCGTGTACCAATGATGGATGCAACGGATGGATGAGGGATAATTTCGCATTTGAACATGCGCCTTCTTGCCGTCTATGTGACTCTCCAATGGTTCGCAGCACGAAGATGCTACCACAATTGCTTAATTCGAATGGCGATCTCAAATCGCTGAAGAAGGGTATTTCCATTACCTAACCAATGCCTTTATGAGTCAAGCTTGTTATAGAACAGTGAACAACTTCAAGACGGTCAAACCGTCTTATTTTTTTTGCTTTTTTTAAGGTAAATTGTGATTTTTGTCACAAATCATTTGAATTTCACCGTTAAAAGTATCCCTTTGTGTGACATTTATCACAAAATGACGTCTAAATTTTTGACACAATATAATTAACGAAAAGGGGAGAAGGAAGGGAAAAATATGGATACAGTAATGCTGTCGCGTATACAATTTGCGTCGACGACAATATTCCACTATTTCTTTGTACCGGTATCAATCGGACTAGCGCTCTTGATTGCGATCATGGAGACCATGTACGTTAGAAAAGGCAATGAAGAGTACAAAAGAATGGCACAGTTCTGGGGAAAGCTATTTCTCATCAACTTTGCAGTAGGGGTAGTTACAGGTATTTTGCAGGAATTTCAGTTCGGGATGAACTGGTCTGATTATTCACGTTTTGTGGGTGATGTCTTCGGGGCTCCGCTTGCAGTTGAAGCATTGGCAGCCTTTTTTCTGGAATCTACTTTTATTGGGATTTGGATATTCGGCTGGGACAAAGTGTCCAAAAGAGTGCACTTGTTATCCATCTGGCTGGTAGCATTCGGTACGATGTTATCCGCTTTCTGGATTCTAGCAGCGAACTCCTTTATGCAGCATCCTGTGGGATTTGCGATAAATAATGGACGGGCAGAAATGAATGATTTCTTCGCGCTCATTACGAACGGACAATTGCTGGTTGAATTCCCGCACACGGTTCTTGCTGCGTATGCAACAGGCGCCTTCCTCGTAACGGGTATTAGTGCGTATAAGATATTGAAGAAACAAGATGTATCTTTCTTTAAGAAATCTTTTCAAATTGCAGCAATCGTAGGTATCATTTCTTCTATTGGTGTAGCCGTGGCAGGCCATGCGCAAGCACAGTATTTGGTTGAGACTCAACCTATGAAGATGGCGGCTTCCGAAGGACTGTGGGGTAAGAGTGGTGACCCGGCACCTTGGACCGTATGGGCAAATATTGATCCTGAGAAGCAAGAAAGTACTGGAGAATTTCAAATTCCGTATATGCTGAGCTTCCTTTCATACAGTAAATTTTCCGGTGAAGTTAAAGGTATGCTTGAGCTGCAAGCTGAGTATGAGCAAACCTATGGCCCCGGTGACTATATCCCGCCAGTACGTACGACATTCTGGAGTTTCCGGATCATGGTTCTAGCAGGAACGTTAATGATCGTAATGGGTATGTACGCAATGTATTTAATGTGGCGCAAAAAGATGGACCGTCCAAACACTTGGTTTATGCGGTTTATGTTATGGGGAATACTGCTTCCTCCAATCGCGAATACAGCAGGTTGGGTCATGACCGAATTCGGGCGTCAGCCATGGACGGTATTCGGACTGATGACAACGGAAGACAGCGTGTCGCCTAACATTACTAGTGGTCAGGTTCTATTCTCTGTTATTTCTTTTACAGCGATTTACGCCATTCTCGGATTAGTTCTAATTGGTTTGTTTATGAAAGTGATTAAAAAAGGTCCTTATGCGATGGATAACGATCACGGGGATTCGCATGATCCATATAACGAGGAGGGCGCCCAATGATGTCTCTTAATGAATTGTGGTTTGTGCTCATTGCAGTTCTGTTTATAGGGTTCTTCTTCCTGGAGGGTTTCGATTTCGGCGTAGGGATGGAAACACAAATTCTCGCTAAGAATGATACAGAGCGCCGGATTCTGATTAACTCGATCGGACCCTTCTGGGACGGAAATGAGGTATGGCTAATCACAGCCGCGGGTGCAATGTTTGCGGCTTTCCCTGAGTGGTATGCAACATTATTTAGTGGATTTTACATTCCCTTTGTCTTTGCTTTATTAGCTTTGATTGCACGTGGTGTTGCTTTTGAATTTAGAGGTAAACGGGATTCCGTAGCTTGGAAAAAAACTTGGGATGTGTGTATCTTTTTCGGCAGCTTCCTCCCACCGTTCCTCCTAGCTGTGGTGTTCGCCAGCTTCATCAAAGGTTTGCCGATTGATGGGGATATGCAAATGTACGCAAGTTTTACAGATATCGTAAATGTGTATACCGTAGTAGCTGGTGTGACTGTTGTCCTTCTTTGTTTGGTACATGGTCTCATGTTCACAACGTTGCGTACAGTGGGAGATCTACAGGCTCGCGCTCGAAAAATGGCGCAAAGATTGCTTTTGCCACTTGGGGCTTTATTGCTTGCTTTCGTGGTAATGACTTATTATATGACTGATATTTTCGAACAACGTGGTTTAGTTCTTATGATTATAGTAGCGCTGGGAATTATCGCGTTCATATTATCGGGTTATTTCATGACGAAGAAGAAGGATGGCTATGCTTTTGGAATGACAGGAGCGGTAATAGCATTGTCCGTAACTTCTATCTTTGTAGGATTGTTCCCACGTGTTATGATTAGTTCAATCGATCAAGCCTTTAATTTGACAATTACCAATGCGGCTTCGGGACATTACTCTTTAAAGGTAATGACGATTGTGGCACTGACCATCCTTCCATTCGTATTGGGATATCAAATTTGGAGTTACTTTGTCTTTCATAAACGCGTTCACGAGAAGGAGCATCTTGAATACTAATGGATAAAAATTTGCTTGGGTATAAAGGAGTTAAGCCGGTATTTCTGATCGTTGGCCTCCTTACCCTGGTGCAAAGCATGTCCATACTTCTGCTGGCCAAATGGCTGGCAGAAGTCATCTCTGCGCTATTTGCAGGAGAACCTCTGAAGGAACAATGGGCTACTTCGCTATTGTTCCTTCTTGCATTTCTAGTGCGCCATGCTTGCGCCATGCTGATGAGCCGTATCTCTTACCGCTTTGCGGAAGCAACAGGCAGCAACATGCGGAGGGAAATGATGGATAAGCTCTTCCAGCTTGGACCCAGAATGGTGGGCGGGCGTGGAACCGGGGATCTTGTCACACTTGTGCTGGAAGGCGTAACAAAGTTCCGCACATATTTAGAAGCGATTATCCCTAGAATGGTAGGGATGTCAATTACACCGATTTTGGTGCTTATTTATATCTACAAGATGGATACCGCGAGTGGGATAATTCTAACGATCACTATGCCGATTATTATTGTTTTTATGATCTTGATCGGGATGACGGCTCGCAAGCAGATGGACCGTCAGCTGAAATCTTATCGCACCTTATCTAATCATTTCGTAGACTCCCTCCGTGGGCTAGAAACGCTGAAATTTCTGGGCCGCAGTCGTAGTCATAGCACGAGTATTGCCACCGTCAGCGATCGGTATCGCTCGGCGACGATGCGTACACTGCGAGTAGCCTTTTTGTCTTCGTTCGCGCTGGACTTCTTTACGATGTTATCCGTTGCTTCCGTCGCGGTAAGTCTCGGCCTGCGTCTGGTCAACGATCAGATGACACTGGTTACGGGCTTAACCATTCTGATCTTGGCACCGGAATATTTTTTGCCTGTACGATTGGTAGGTTCGGATTTCCATGCTACTCTCGATGGTAAGGAAGCCGCTGAGGCAATGAAAAGCATTATAGATCAGGATGAAGTGAAAGCTGAAGTAGTAGGTTCTAATGGTGACCAAGCATTGAGATCAGCATCGAAAACACCAGAAGAGATATTCACTTGGCATAAAAATAGCGTACTTACATTAAATGATGTCAGTGTGAAATACGAGGAAGCTGGTCTTTCTTCGCTGGAAGCGGTGAACCTGCAATTTAAAGGAGCAAGCAAAATTGGGATTATCGGAGAGAGTGGGGCCGGTAAATCTACACTAGTCGATATCTTGGGTGGTTTCTTACACCCTACTTCAGGAAGTATCACAGTAAACGGTACAACGGTTAGCGCATTAACGGATGAGGCTTGGCGAAAGCAGACCTCGTATATCCCGCAGCGCCCTTATATTTTTAGTGGTACATTGGCTGATAATATTCGCTTCTATTACCCTGAGGCTTCTATGGAAGCTGTGGCTGCAGCTGTGAAAGCTACTGGATTATCAGAGCTGGCGGCAACCCTTCCGAATGGCTTGGATGAGATGATCGGCGGCGGAGGTCGTTCGTTCAGTGGCGGGCAGGAGCAGCGGGTTGCGCTGGCTCGAGCTTTACTCAGCAGTCGTCCGATTATGTTATTGGATGAGCCAACGGCACATCTGGATATTGAGACGGAATATGAGCTGAAGGAGACGATGGTGCCTCTTTTTGAAGGAAAGCTGGTCTTTCTGGCTACACATCGCCTGCACTGGATGCTTGATATGGACATTATTGTAGTAATGAAACAAGGAAAAGTGGCAGAAATCGGTACCCATCAGGAATTGCTTGCCCGCAAGGGTGCGTATTATGAGTTGATTGGGTCGCAATTGGAGGGAATCCATTGAAACGTGAAGGATGGTTTGCTCCGTATGTATCGTCGTATTTTTGGCGTTTTGTGCTTATTATCGTGCTTGGGGCGTTGACGATTTTTACAGCCTCATCATTAATGTATACTTCAGGATTTCTGATCTCAAAAGCGTCTACACCCGTCGAAAATATTCTAATGATTTATGTACCGATTGTAGGTGTGCGTACGTTCGGAACGAGTAGGGCTGTCATTCATTATGTAGAACGTTTAGTTGGGCATGACACGATTTTGCGAATTCTATCTAAGATGCGTGTGCGTCTGTACAATATTTTGGAGCCACAGGCTTTGTTCCTGTCGTCACGCTTCCGCACTGGGGATATTCTCGGGATGCTTGCAGATGACATTGAATATTTGCAAAATGTATATCTACGCACCGTGTTTCCAAGCATTATTGCTTTGCTGATTTATGGAGCAGCTGTGATTGCACTGGGTACTTTTGATATCGCCTTTGCGCTATTGATGGCTCTGTATATATTGGTGTTAGTAGTGGTGTTGCCGTTCTTATCTCTATTGTTCACACAGAAGCGCCAACGTGAAGTGAAAGTAGAGCGTAATCGTCTCTATCAAAAGCTGACTGACGCCGTACTTGGTATGGGTGACTGGGTCATTAGTGGACGACAAAGCCAGTTCGTAGACACTTATGAAGCAGATGAGAGAAAAGTAGCCAAAACCGATGCAGCGCTGCGCAGCTGGGCACGTATTCGTACGTTCATTGGGCAAGCGGTAATTGGGATTGGCGTGCTTTCTATGCTGTATTGGGCCGCTGGAGAGTTTGCAGATGGTGCTATTGCAGGTACTTTGATCGCAGCTTTTGTATTGGTTGTTTTTCCTGTAGCAGATGCTTTTCTGCCAGTGTCCGAAGCGGTGGAGAAAATCCCGCAGTACCGTAACTCCTTGGAGCGATTGTCTGGTGTAAATGGAACTGAGCAGAACATCGTATCTGAAAAAGTATCAGTAGTCGATGCTCTACCTAAGGCCATAAAGAGTGCTCACATCAAGCTCGAAAATGTAGGTTACCACTATGGATCAGCGGATAACTGGTCGGTTCGCGATCTCAGCCTCGATATTCCACAAGGTAAAAAGATTGCGATCATCGGCCGAAGTGGTGCGGGTAAATCGACGTTATTAAAGGCTATTCAAGGGGTTATTGAACCTTCTGAGGGCTCGGTTACGATTAATGGAATCGCTGCAGATGCCTATGGCGAGCATATTCCTTCTATTATAGCGGTGCTTAATCAGAGTCCACATTTATTCGATACTACAGTAGCTAACAATATTCGTATGGGTGATCCGAAGGCTTCCGAACAAGCCATTAAAGAAGCTGGCGCCTTAGCCAAAATGGATACGTTGATCTCCTCGTTGCCAGATGGATATGATACCTTTGTTCGTGAAGCGGGGCAACGTTTCTCCGGTGGAGAGCGTCAGCGGATAGCGTTAGCTCGTATTTTGCTGCAAAATACCCCTGTTGTCATACTCGACGAACCGACTGTAGGGTTGGACCCGCGGACGGAACGTGATCTTTTGAAGACAATGTTTGAAGCCATGAAGGATAAGTCACTAATTTGGGTAACGCATCATTTGGTCGGTGCGGAGCAGATGGATGAAGTGATTTTTATGGAAAATGGCTCGGTAGAAATGCGTGGAACCCATGCAGAGCTGATGAAAAAAGAACCACGTTACCGCAGATTATATGAGCTGGATCGTCCGGTGGAGTTTCTAGGGTAGGATGGAGAGTTTAAAATAATATTTATAGATAATAGAGAGAGAGAAGTGATGAGATTCCTTTTGCCCTTCGGGGTGGGAGGAATCTTTTTTTGGTGAAGGGCAAGAATATAGACAATGGATGAACAGATCGCTGGAATGGATAGATAGGAGTTCCATTTTCGTGGGAAGTATGGTAGAACAATAGAAGGAGTATTAGGCCGTAGCGGCACAGAAAGGGATGCTTGGTTGAATGTATGTAGTATGTAAAGAACATGTAGAATTAGCTATTGATTTGTTTGTGGACGAGTATGAAGATGCACCAGATGTAGTAGATTTGAAGGAAACGGAATTCTCTGACTGGGACCCGCCGGCAAAGTGCACCCAATGTGAGAAGAACGCTGAATATTTGGTGGTCTAAAGGACCTTTAAGACTTATAAAAAAACACCTTGCAGTCCCGGAAATGGGCCGCAAGGTGTTTTTGCGTGGAATAATTATAGGTGCATTGGAGGATTAATCTTATGCATCTGCTGCATCTGCCATATTGGTCAGGGAGCTACCTCGGTTGTTCTTGCGGTAGACAATGGCTGAGATGATGGCAAGCATTGCTGCAATAGAGAGTCCCCAGTAGATGTTTGAGTAAGCGGCCCGGAGCGGCAGCCCACGCTGCCATTCCAATGCACTTGCGGCCATAGCTACGCTGAAGGCACCACTAAAGAATTGCAGTAGCTGGAACAGTCCCATCCCCGAGCCGATTTGTGAGGAAGGCAGAATCCGTGAGATTTCATTGGATACACTACTGGACAATGTCGTGAAGGCAAGACTCATAATCATATAGATCAGCATAACGGCAATCCAGGACCGCCCAGCGAAGAATGCGAACAGGACAGTAGCAGTCAACACAAGCAGTGGAGCGAAACGCAATATCCCCGCATTGCCATAACGGTCGATGATTCGTCCGACGGAGCGGGAAACGAAAATGGCGAGCAGCGAACCCGGAAAGATCACAAGCCCGGCATGACTTGCACTGAAGCCAAAGCGATGAGTCAAAATCTGTGGCAGCAGGAACAATGTGGCGAAGCTGCACAGATAGGAGGCGATACCGACCACCGCCAGTACGAGATATGAGCGGTTACGGAAAAGCGCGGGCATTACAAATGGGTCGGGCGTGCTGCGGATGCGGCCAACAAATAAAGCGATGGCGACAAGTCCGGCGACCAAGGCCACCCACAGCCCACTAGTCAGGAACAGCAGCAGACCGGTGGTGCCGACGCCCAAGAGCAGCCCACCAAGCACATCAAAGGAACCCCGGGTGGGCACCTCTTTAGGCAACAGGATGAGGAACAACGGTACGAGAAGCAAAATAGCTGCCGTTACAGCGAACAACCAGATCCAGCCAAGATATTCGACGATGGCTCCGCCCGCGACCGGACCAAGGCCTAGGCCGAGTGAAACGGCTGACATAATCGTCGCCATCGCTTTACCGCGACGGGCTTGCGGGACATAGCGGGTAAACAGAACAAGAGATAAGGACATTACTGCGCCCGCGCCCGACGCCTGTAGAATGCGCACGATAAGCAGAAAGATAAAGTTGGTGCTGAAGAAGCCGGCCACAGCCGCAAAGCCTAGCGTCAACAAGCCTATCACCAGCAGGCGGCGGATCGGCAGAAAATCAGAGAGCCGGCTGTACGTGATTGAGGCAATCGAAAACATAATGGAATACCCGGTAACTATCCAAGAAGCAGATGCAGCTGTAATGCCGAAGGCTTCGGTTACATCAGGCAGTGCCAGATTGAACATGGCTGTATTCATGATGACGAGAACCACAGCGATGCTGAACAGCAGAGTCAGCAGGCCTTCCCGTGGAAGAGTCGCTTCCGGAGCGGAGGCTTCATGATCCGCATTCGCGGAAAGGTTATTTACAGAAGTCATGTGCGAAGCACTCCTTTTTTATTGTTTAATAGTTCGATTACTTACGAACAATTGAAATATAGCATGCGTTGATATAAAATGCAATTAGGATCACCAATATTTTTTCGCATTAAAAGTAGGACAAAGGGGATAATCATCCATGAAAATACTATTTCATCCGGACCGCAAGGACATTCAGCTTGCTTCCGTATTGTATGCGCTCAGCGATCCAATTCGCCTCCATATCGTATCGGATATTCATAGAAATGGAGAACAGGCTTGCAACGGCTTCAACGTTCCGATCGCCAAATCCACCATGTCTCACCATGCCCGTACGCTGCGCGAGTCAGGGGTTGTGTTTACGCGGGTGCAAGGAACCCAGCGTATACTGTCGCTACGGACAGAGGATCTGAGCGCACGTTTCCCAGGATTGCTGGATTCTATATTGAGTGCTTATGAAGCTGGGGAAAAGCCGGATTTTGTAATGGAGGAGCGGGAGGAGAGTAAGTAGGGGATGGATTGTCTGAAGAATAGGACATTTAAGGAATACGAAAAGGTACTTACTAAAACTACAAGGGACGCCCAGTGCGCGTCCTTTTGCTATTTCAATAGAGGACTATAACAGGAGGCACTTATGCTTATTCAAATTATTGGCGTAGGAAAATTGAAGGAAAAGTACTTGATTAATGGCATCGCGGAGTATGCTAAACGGCTGACACCGTACCTGAAATTTCAGGTGATTGAGGTGGCAGATGAAAAAGCACCCGACTCTCTAAGCGAAGCAGAGGTCGGTATTGTTAAGGCGCGCGAGGGCGAACGCATCCTCGCGCACATAAAGAGCGAGGCGCATGTTATTGCGCTCGCGATTGACGGCAAGCTGTGGAGCTCGGAAGAGCTTGCCGCAGAAATTGACCGGCTCGGCACCTATGGGACGAGCCATGTCGTGTTCGTCATCGGAGGGAGCCATGGGCTCTCCGACGAGGTCATGCGCCGCGCGCAGCAGCGCATGAGCTTCGGGCGCATGACGCTGCCCCATCAGCTCATGCGCCTGGTGCTGGTGGAGCAGATTTATCGCGCGGTGAAGATAAATCGGGGGGAACCTTATCATAAGTAGGGCGAAATATTATGCTTTTGAGTATGAATCTTCGCACAATCTCCGTTGTCGGCTTCGGTAAATGACTACTAAATTAATTTGTCATGTGACAATACTGATGACAGCGGTCACTATTAAATACAATTAGTTCCATTATAATAGATCTAGCTAGTGGTGCTAAGTGGTATACCCGGATTGTTCGCGACAGATGAAGGTAAGGCATATGAGGCAGTGAGCTTTGCTGGAGGAACGGGACTTGAAGGTGATCCCTATCAGATTGAAACCGCCGAACCATTGAATGCTGTTCGTAATTATTTAGGTGCTGGTATCTACTTCGAATTGACTAAATATGGGGGAAAGCAAAGTGATAAAAATAAAAAGACTGCAATTATCTATTGTACTTGTGCTTGTAATGACGTTGTTTGTGGTTCCTGTTGCTCAGGCGGCTCCGGTCGGCCAAGTGGCCGAGATTACTATTATCGTTAATGATAGCGTAATCCCGAGTGACGTCGAACCCGTTGTCCATAAAGGAACCGCGCTTATGCCTTTGAGGGTCCTTGAAGACTCGCTCGGCGTGTCTCTTAACTGGAACAGTTCTACACAAACAATAGCGGTTTTTAAAGGAGATGCATCGGGTACGCTGATTATAGGCGACCCGACCGCCAGCATTAAAGTCGGTGATGTAGAGGAGAAGGTCACGCTCGATCAACCTGCTAAGATCATTCAGAACCGGGTTATGGTACCGGTACGTTTTATTGCCGAATTATTCGGTGCAAAAGTAGTATGGAATTCCACCATGAAAACCATCACCATCAGTACTCAGCCATCGGTTGACCAAGAATCGCAGAATTCTAAAGGCAGTGGAGTCAAGGGTGATAAAGGCGATACCGGAGCGACTGGGCCAGCGGGAGCACAAGGCCCATCAGGACCGGCGGGATCACAAGGAGATCTGGGGCCAGCGGGAGCACAAGGCCCATCAGGAGCGGCGGGACCACAAGGAGATCCGGGGCCAGCGGGAGCGCAAGGCCCATCAGGAGCGGCGGGACCACAAGGAGATCCAGGGCCAGCGGGAGCACAAGGCCCATCAGGACCGGCGGGACCACAAGGAGATCCGGGGCCAGCGGGAGCGCAAGGCCCATCAGGAGCGGCGGGACCACAAGGAGATCCGGGGCCAGCGGGAGCGCAAGGCCCATCAGGAGCGGCGGGACCACAAGGAGATCCAGGGCCAGCGGGGACTTCTTTTACCTCGGAAGGATTTTCTGTTACGGGTACGACATACTCAATCGCTAGTGGCACGCTATTTACGAATTGGAGTGAGGCGTCCCCTTATTACGCAAACCCTGCATTTAATCCTGCTACAGGGATATTTACGGCACCGGCCACTGGCAAGTATGCTATACATGCAACTGTTAACTATAAGACTAACGTTCCAGTTAGTATAAGCTTAGGAAGTGGCATTGATCCATTTTTTACCGTAAAGAAGAATGGCAGCACTGATTTAATAAAAGGTTATATGCCTATCTTGGACGTCAATATGGCGTTAATTTTAACTATAAGGATCGTACTAAGTAGTGCGACGGTGACGCTATCCGGTGATGTAGAGCTGCAAGCAGGTGATGAAGTTGGATTATATTACGAAGCTGACGGTCTAACCCTTGGTTTCAGTACGGATATAGTATGGTCAATTCATCGGCTATCCTAATACAAGGTTGCATGAGGTGAAGTTGAACCTTTGGTAATAGAAACACATCTTAACAGATATAGAGTCGGGCCATTCTCTCTGGGAGAATGTCTGGCTCTATTTTTGAATAGGACTCTTTAACGAGGATAGTTAAGCAAATGTCTACAACAAATTATTGATCTTTAGGGGTGACTGGTTCAGAGTAGAACTGTTGATATCGTTCCAACAATTTCTTACCATTCTTCTTGACATAGTCTCGTTACTTTCTAACATTATATCCTTTATAGGAACCATAGGAAATTCCTGAAGATGTGTGTAGATTTACAGCGTTTGATGCCACGCGGTTTGTAGGTTCTGTATTAATTTCTACACTGTCATAAAAGCGACTTCTTTTTGCATCACAACAGTTGCATTCCAACCTTGCTTGTTTTTAATGTGCTTGGCTGGGGAGCAGCGTTATCGTGTTGGAACCCGAATCATTCCGAAATTGGATTCGTGAGGAAGTCCAAAGAATTCTAAAACGCTACTGACATAACGTTGTCAGTAGCGTTTTTTTATAATTGGACATGTAAATGTAAAGGAGATAGATAGTAAAAAGTATGTTTTACAACGGCTGTGGGATACAGCCAGACCTATTATTAGGAAGGATGATATCTTGTGAATTTCGCTTCTGTACGTATCATTACTGACGACGTGGATCGTCTCGTCGAGTTCTATGAGAAAGTCATGGGGGTTTCGGCAGAGCGACCTGCGCCCGTATTTGCCGAACTCGTTCTGCCATCATGCACCCTTGCAATCGGCCACTCTCAGACGACGCAGCTATTCGGCGCCGGTTGCGCAGTGGGGGCCAATAATCGCACTGTCATTATTGAGTTCCGCATCGACGATATTGAAGCTGAATATATGCGCTTGAAGCCATTTGTTGATAATTGGGTAAAGGAACCGACCATGATGCCGTGGGGGAACCGTTCTATGCTGTTCCGCGATCCCGATGGCAACCTTCTTAACCTCTTCGAGCCGGTGACCGAGGATGCGATTAAACGGTTTAGAAGTAGACATTGACGGGCAGTAAAGGATGGACTTCAAACTTGCCGTTACAGACAGCGCAGGGAACCGTATCATAAGTAGGGCCAAATTTTAATGCATACTATTTTTGGTTAAATCAACGCTCCAGTGAAATAATGCTGGGGCGTTGATTTCTTGTTTGGCGATTAGTTGGCTTCAGCAGAATTTTGCATATGGACAAACTTTCTGACTTCATTTCTAATAAATTTCTTGATTGCGCTTTTATTGTATTGAATTTCGAATAGTTCTGAAAGAGAATATTGAAGGATGTGAGTTTCATTTATTATTAAAAGCATAATGGGTTGAGAAATTACCTTGTAATTGTGTGAGGTTAAGTAGATGTTACGGTGAACCGTATCATAAGTAGGGGCAAGTTTCTTTCATTTTGGGTTGGTGGGTCTTAGAGATAAAAACTTGGATTATAGTCAGAACGGGGTTCAAGCACGTGGCGGATCGGGAAGGGGAACATATGACAAGGGTGCCTGCGGAGAATCTTCCCTCTGCCCGATAAGAAAGAAAATGCCCCCTCCGCTATTTTGGCGGAAGGGGCCGGTTCCTTACATCAAAAGCAGCAATCAGGATGTTGTTGTTCTTTCCGCCAGTGTAGTAATCGACTCAATGTCTTGATCGGTTAATAGATCTAGAAAATGCTTGCGTATTGCCTTTGAGACTATGGGAAGGGCTTCGTCTAAGGCTGACCTTCCGGCGGAAGTAATGATGACTTGAACACCGCGATCTGTGTCTAGAGGTTTCCTCAGAACTAGACCTCGTTTTTCCATCCGCGTTAGATGATGTGATAGTCGGCTCTTATCCCAGTCCATCGAGTCAGCTAATTCCTGTTGGCGAAGCTTACCATTGCCAAATTGGACTAGCCGGTCTAATACTCCAAAATCACCCTCTGAGAGTCCTGTGTGTTCAGACATTTCTTTTACAACGCGACCGAAGATTCGTTTAAAGGAGCCTTTCCACATATTCCATATCCGCATTTCATCTTCGTTAAGTTCGTTTATATCCATACGAATATAATATCATGGTTGACGCATCAACCACAAGGTGTTACTATGTATTCATAGGTTGATATGTCAACTTAAGGGAGTGGTATTGTCTTAAGGTTGATACATCAACTCAAAAAGGTATTTAATGGGTCTGCAGATGATGCAAGGAAGGAGAGGGGAAATGCATAAACCCGTCGCCTTGGTCACTGGGGTCAACAAAGGAAACGGCCTTCAAACATCCCGTGCGCCTTGCGCTCCTCGACGAGGACGGTCCGACGGGCACATTTTCAAACAAGAGACGTCAGCTACCTTGGTAATGTAATCACGAGCGACGTATCACCGAGAGATCCACGAAACCTAAAGGCGTAACGCCTTCCCCTACAAATATATAAGGAGTGTGTTATTAAATGGAATATGTGAAGCTTGGACGCAGCGGGTTAGAGGTTTCGAAGTTAAGCCTTGGAACCATGAGTTTCGGCGTACCTGAACGCGGCAATACTCCATGGTCTCTGGATGAGGAGCAAAGCAGACTGATTATTAAGAGGGCACTCGAATTGGGCATCAACTTTTTCAGTACTGCCAACATGTATTCCGACGGAACAAGCGAAGAAATCCTCGGGCGTGCCTTAAAGGACTTCGCTCATCGTGACGAAGTCGTCATAGCTACAAAGGTATTTGTTCCGATGCGCAAAGGTCCGAATGCTATGGGACTTTCCCGCAGGGCCATCATGACCGAAATTGATAACAGTCTAAGACGACTCGGAACAGACTACGTCGATGTGTACCAGATCCATCGGTGGGATCCAAATACGCCGATTGAAGAGACGATGGAGGCTCTTCACGATTTAGTTAAGGCGGGCAAGGTCAGATACCTCGGAGCATCTTCCATGCTGGCATGGCAGTTTGCGAAAGCTCAGCATGTTGCAGAGCGCAACGGTTGGACACGGTTCGTCTCTATGGAGAATAGATTAAACCTGCTCTACCGGGAAGAAGAAAGAGAAATGCTCCCCCTTTGCAGAGACGAGGGAGTTGGCGTCACTCCTTACCTGCCTTTGGCTGCAGGCCGGTTAACTAGGGATTGGAATGAACAGACCTCACGATCCGAGAATGACCAGATAGCTAAAGCGTTGTTTATTAAAACGGAAGAAGCTGATCGTAAAGTAGCAGAGAGAGTTGCGGAAGTCGCTGCTAACCAAGGAATTCCACGCGCACAAGTTGCTCTTGCATGGTTGCTGCAAAAAGAAGAGATCACCGCCCCAATTATCGGTTCGACCAAGACCAGCCATCTCGAAGATGCCGTTTCGGCGTTGTCGGTTAAATTGACACCTGAAGAAATTACCAGTTTAGAAGAACTTTATGTACCACATCCATTAGTATAAATTGGACACATCTATACAACGAATCCTATGTATTGAACTCTTCATGGAAACGATCCATGAAGAGTTGATGCATGGAAACTCCCATGAAAGAGGAGCCACAAAAGGTGTTTGTAACACTTAAGAATTCTACGGCAGTTTCAAAAACATGCCGTTTCAGCCATCGCGGTGAACCGTATCATAAGTAGGCCGAAATTTTTGTGCTTTACCACTTAACAACATGAAGAGTTAAGACCACTACCAATTGTCGTTCTGTAGTCTATGTCACTGTTGTGTCTAAAGGTAACAGGCGAACCTTGCCACTCTATTTGGCTATCACAAGCTCACGCGACGTAGCCGTCGGGGAGATGAATAACTGGTGAAAGAAGATTAATTCCCATTCTGTGTATTCTTTTTGTTTTTAATCAAAATTGCACTTGCGAATGTACCAAGTAATAAGAAGATACCAATCAATAGTGTTACATTTTGCATACCTGAATTAAAAGCATTAAAAACGAGCGTCTTCATTTCATCAAAAGCAGGCATAGCTTTAAATGTTTCAGCTTGCTTGCTATCAAAAATTTGTGAACCTGCAAAAGCTCCAGCTTTATGGAAAACATCCAGCATTTGATTTTTAAACTCGGTAGGAATATTGGTTAAATTCATGATATTAGTGTTCAACGAATCGTTATAACCTTCCGTTAATTTAATTCCTAGCATTACAACACCAAAGGAGATTCCCACTTGTCTAAAGACATTTAAGATACCAGAAGCCATACCTACATACTTTTTATCAACTGAACCCATAGCAGCATTTGTAATAGGTGGATTGACTACAGCATTGCTAATCCCTAAAAGAATAAAGCCAGGCATCAGATAGCTCCATTCAAACGGAACTTTGATCATATAACGCATAACAAATATTCCGATTGCACCGATAAGTAGTGCTCCACTGATTAACCAACTATTACCAATTTCCCCTGAGATAATTCCTGCGATTGGACTAAGAACTATCGTGAAACCACTAATGAGTAGCATTTTTACACCTGTATCAAAAGCTGAATAACCCATGTAATTTTGCATAAGAATGGTTAAGTAAGTAAAACCCCCGTATAGTCCAGCACCTAATACGAAAGCTGCAATATTAGCTCCATTGAATGACCAATTTCTAAAAATAGATAATTCAATCATGGGCTGTGCTACTTTTCTTTCAGTAACGATAAAAGCTATAAGCAAAATAAGTGATAATCCAAGTAGACCTAAAATGTGCCAGTCAGTCCATGCATAATCTCCATTCATCGCCTTTTGAATTAAGGCCAAAATCATCGTAAAAATCATGGCTGTGCTGAAAATCAGTCCCCAAATATCAATTCTTCCATTTTTGTTTGTTTCACTTTCTTTAATAACAAACATTCCTAGTAAAATTGCTACAATCCCAACAGGAATGTTAACGCAAGTAAGGTAGAATCTACACCTCTTTTCCCGAATGAATGAAAATCAATGTTCCAATCAAGCTTTTGCTCTATAGATGTTAAGGTGAACCGTATGACAAATTTTAGCCATAAAAAAACCCGAAAAGCAACACTTTTCGAGTGTGTTTTCTTTCGGATCATTTCGTCATATCAAGGACGATTCGACCATTGATTTTGCCTTCTAACATAAGATCGTAGATCTCATTAATATCTTCTAGTTTACGTGTCTCAATAATGGTTTTTATTTTTCCTTCTGCAGCGAATTGTAATGTTTCTTGTAAATCTTTGCGAGTGCCGACAATCGAACCGACTACCTTTGTACCGTTTAATACCGTATCAAAGATCGGGACATCCATGGATTCAGGAGGCAGTCCAACCATGACGCAGGTACCGCCGCGACGAATGGCCCGGTAGGCTTGGTCGAATGCTTTTTTCGCAACCGCCGTACAAACGACACCATGCACTCCACCGATTTCTTTTTGAATCCACTCTGCGGCATCTTCTTTTAATGCGTTTACGGTTTTGTCTGCACCAAGTTGTTTGGCAAGCTCCATCTTTTCATCCGACGTGTCGATGGCCACTACGTTCATTCCCATCACTTTTGCATATTGTACGCCAAGATGACCCAATCCTCCGACGCCGAAAATGGCTACCCACTCACCTGGCTTTACACCCGATACTTTCAAAGCTTTATAGGTCGTAACGCCAGCACAAAATAAAGGTGCAGCTTCGATGAAGCTTAAATTATCAGGAACCTTCACTACATAATCGGCAGCTGCCACACAATATTCTGCATATCCACCATCTACGGAATATCCGGAATTTTGCTGATCCAGACAAAGAGTCTCTCTTCCTGTAAGACAATACTCACAATGACCGCAGGCTGAGTACAACCACGGAATTCCTACTCGGTCTCCTATCTTTAAGTGTGTAACTCCTTCACCTATTTCTTCAATAATCCCAACGCCTTCATGTCCGGGAATAAGAGGGAGTTTCGGTTTGACGGGCCAATCGCCATGAGCAGCATGCAAATCAGTATGACACACTCCGCACGCCTGAATATGGACAAGGATTTCTTTGTGTCCGGGTTTTGGTTTAGGTACGTCTTGTAGTTCTAACTTTTCTTTGAATTTCTTTACTACAGCGGCTTTCATCAGCATACTCCTTTAGTTTTTTGCTTTTCAAAAAGTAGTATGTTCATGAGGCTAACTTTAAATTCTTGAGACTTTTATCACTGATTAACACTCACATCACAAGTAATATGTTAGAATATCAGAACAGCTTTACTGCGTTGCCGCTTTATCAACTTCATAATTCACGAGCTATGATGGCTAAGGATTACACTTTAGCTGGAGCAGCTTCTGGAGAGACTGCGGAAATTCCGCGGCGCCGAAGGGTTCACAATCTCAGGCAAAAGGACAGAAGAGTACTGAATATGTATTTGTCATGCTGATCGCTATCAGCAGGGCGAATATTATTTGATATTCTTACGATCTGGGAGATTGGATGACATCCAATCTCTCTTTTTTTTATTCCAATTTATTGTACTCACAAGGGGGAACTAGGTATGGCACAACCAGAATTAAAGAGAGAGCTGGCTAATCGGCATGTTCAACTTATTGCTATTGGCGGCACCATTGGTACAGGATTATTCTTGGGATCAGGCAAGGCGATAGAGAAGGCAGGCCCATCTATTATGATCACGTATTTAATCGTAGGTATTGCTGTGTTTTTTGTGATGAGAGCACTGGGAGAACTCCTATTATCTAAAGCGGGCTATCAATCGTTTACGGATATTGCTGAAGACTACCTTGGATCACGGGTTGCATTCATTACCGGTTGGACCTATTGGTTTTGCTGGATCATGACGGCTATGGCTGATGTCATTGCTGTTGGCGTATATGTACAGTACTGGTTTGATATCCCGCAGTGGGTTCCTGCCATCGCCTGTCTAGTCGTGTTATTAGGACTTAATCTATTAACTGTAAAGAGCTTCGGGGAACTCGAATTTTGGTTTGCTTTAATTAAGGTAATTACGATTCTCGCCTTGATTGGTCTTGGGGTCATTTTACTGATCATTGGATTTAAGACGGATGCAGGATCGGTGACGGTACGAAACCTATGGGAGCATGGGGGATTTTTTCCGAACGGCATATCAGGCTTCTTATTTTCTTTTCAAATGGTTGTATTTGCTTACGTGGGTGTGGAATTGGTCGGGGTGTCGGCAGCGGAAACAGCGGATCCGGAGAAAAATATCCCATCGGCGATTAATAAAATTCCTTTACGGATTCTATTCTTCTATGTTGGTGCGCTTTTCGTCCTGCTATGCATTAACCCTTGGACGGAGCTCAGTCCGGCAGAGAGTCCTTTTGTAAAAACCTTTACTTTAGTAGGGATTCCAATTGCCGCAGGGATTATTAATTTTGTCGTATTAACTTCAGCCGCTTCCGCTTGTAATAGTGGGATGTTCTCGACCAGCCGAATTCTCTATAATTTGAGTAGAAATAACCAGGCGTCACCTCGTTTGGGCAAACTGAATAAAAACCATGTACCAGGTAACTCGTTATTCATTTCTACAATTGTTATATCTGTGGGTGCTCTTTTGAGTAAACTTATTCCGGAGCAGGCTTTTGGAATCGTGACAACGATTAGCGCCATTTGTTTTATATGGGTGTGGGGCATTGTTCTTATCTGTCATATTAAGTATAAGAAAACCCGACCAGACTTACAGGCGAAATCCAAATTCAAAGCACCGTTCACACCGGCTATCAATTATATTGTCTTAACCTTGTTCGCTGGAATACTGATCATCATGCTGTTCGCTGGAGAAACACGCCCGGCTTTATTGTGTACTCCGTTATGGTTTATTTTATTATTTATCTTGTATTCGATTAGAAGTAAAAAGGGGAGAAGTAATCAAGCTTGAGTGAGGTCAACATCAACTAGCGGTAAGCCTAGTGTTAACTGCAACTTGGGGTTGCGGGGCTGCAACTAAAGCGTTCTTTACTTCTGCATACGATTAATCCAATATAGGCTTATGAATTGCAGAAAGGTAGTTGCTGCTATGATCTTTGGGGAGAAGTTAAAAGCGGAAAGAAATAAAAAAAGTTGGTCACAAGAAGAACTGGCCGAGAAGCTGTTTGTAAGCCGACAGTCGGTTTCGAAATGGGAGAATGGTCTAAACTACCCAAGCATTGAAATCATTATTAAAATAAGCGATCTTTTTGGGGTAACTATCGATGAGTTACTAAGGAGTGACGAGGAGTTGACCAAAAAGGTGATAGAAGAAGGCAAGAAATTGGCTCACCCGAAATTAAAGTTTGTATTTGATGTCTTCGTAATAGCAGGCATTGTGCTATTAGTGATTAAACTCTGTGTTCTCTTTCTGAACAAAGTAATGGCACTAGAGATTACCTTGAATGGCGGGTCATTCTTTTGGAACTTCGGTTCTTTGATTTTAATGGTTATCGGGGGAATTGGCTCCAGCATACTGAAAGAAAAATATAAACAAGAGTAAGCCGGTGAGCCGGGAATAGCTATTAATAATGTAAAAGGACAGCTGATGGCTGTCCTTTTTACATTCCACGTTATAAGGTTATTCCTTGTTAACTAGGTTTGCTTTCTTTTCAACCATGATCTTGCTCTTCATCGGCATAAATAATGTTATAACAAACGCGGCGACGGATAAAATCATCATAAAGTAATAGGCATCACTTGCCCCAAGAATGGATGCAAGGGATTTAAGGATCTCAGGAGTAGTAGAGGGGTTGCTCTGCATCACTGTGGCCGCATGACTTGTTGCCTGTACTGTATAAATCGTAATTACGACAGCAGTACCGATGGCTCCGGCAATTTGGCGAACGGTATTGTTCACAGCTGTACCATGCGTGCCGAGTTGTTTGGGCAGTGCATTTAGTCCAGCCGTATTGAGTGGCATAGTGATGAAGCTTAATCCAATTCGCAGGCCAATGGTACGAATCATTAGATACATATACGTTGTAGATTCAGATAGATCAGTTACCGCCCACATAGATGGAATAATAAACAGTAAACCAATAATGAACAGTGGTTTAGCACCAAAACGGTCGTATAATTTACCGGTGACGGGTGACATGAACGCATTTACGAGCGCCCCTGGCAGCAATAGTAGTCCTGCATCAAATGCTGTAAAACCACGGCCATTCTGCAGATAAATAGGCAATAAAATCATATCTGCGTACATCATCATCGTGATTAATACGTTAATCAGAGAAGTCATCGTAAAAACTTTATTTTTGAAGACAGACAGGTTCAGCAGTGGATCATCAGACTTGATTTGTCGAAGACAGAATACGGCCGTAACAGCGATCCCGATCCCTAAGGTCAGAATTACTATTACATCGTCCCAGCCTTTACTGCCTGCACTACTGAAGCCGTATAAAATTAAGCCAAATCCAACGGTCGATAAAAGAACACTTACTACATCAAGCTTAGACTTAGACGTCTCGGATACATTCACTAAATACTTGAATGCCAACGCTATAACAATGATGACGAGTGGAATGAGGCCGATAAATAACCAGCGCCAAGAGTGATATTCAACAATAAATCCCGCAAGCGTCGGCCCAATAGCAGGAGCAAATATCATCGCCAGTCCAAGCAGTCCCATAGCACTGCCGCGTTTTTCAACAGGGAAAATAGCGAGCACAACGCTCATCATGAGCGGCATTATAATACCGGCACCTGCAGCTTGGATCATCCGTCCGACTAAGAGTAGACTAAAGCTCGGCGCTGCTGCACAAATGATTGAGCCAATTAATAAAAATGACATGGCACTTAGAAATAATTGACGTGTTGTAAAACGTTTCATTAAATAGGCTGTAATCGGAATCAATATCCCGTTGACCAGCATAAAACCTGTTGAAATCCATTGTACAGTTGTTGCCGTGACATCAAATACATCCATCAGACTACTTAAGGCGACATTTAAAAGCGTCTGATTGAGTGTAGATAAGAAACAACCAAAAATTAGAATGGTTAGTAGGATTCCTTTATTTATTTTCTTAATATCTTCTTGCATGGTGCAGGCCTCTCTTCATTGCTTTTTCGACATAGTGTCGATAAAATAAATCATATCAGCATTTAAACGGTATTCCTATTTGCAATTTTATTGAAAATGTCGACTAATCGACAGAATGGGTAAATTAGTTGATGAAATACTATATAAACGATAATAGAGGGATGAAATGTCCGAACATAAAAAAGTTGATCCACGAGCCATTCGCTCAAAAAAGATGCTGAAAAATGCTGTTTTTTCATTATTAGCCGAGAATGTGGAGATTTCTCAATTGACTGTCCAAAAAATCGCCAACCGTGCTGAGCTGAATCGTGCAACGTTTTATTTGCATTATGAGGATATTAATGATTTATTGCGCCAGATCGTACATGAAATCTTTGATGACCTGTCCATGAAGGTTGAACCGTTATTACAAGTGAAGAGCAGTATCGAGCAGGAGCAGTTGGTCACATTTTTAAGTTATTTTTATGAATACCGGCAAATCTTTGCTGTATTGGTAGAGCACAAAGGCTTCAAAAACCAATTAACCAACCTATTAAAAAATACGATCGAAAAGCGAAGAAACGTGAGAAACATAGATTCCACTAAGGAGGTTGTCTCCCTTGATATTATTGCAGCATCACTATTAGGGATTATTATGTGGTGGATTAAGGATGGCAGCCAATATAGTGCGGAATACATAGCAGGCCAAATTACCTTGATGTATAAATGAAGGTATTTATAATCGCTAGACTATGCTACAGGAGGATATGGGTAAAAACCGTTGTATGATGTAGAGAGACAAATTTCAAGATAACGGATATTCTCCGCACCAACCTTAGGTAAAACTATAAAAAGCGGCAGTCTAGGGCGGTAATTCTCGTCCAAAGGCTGTCCGCTTTTTTTTATAAATCATTCTATTTAAAATCAACTTTAATTAGTGCTATCTCACTATTCGTTCCAATGCGTAAGGGCGGTCCCCAAGTCCCTGCACCAGATGTGACGATGACGTTAGGGCTGTTCTGATTTTTCTGATAGTGCCCGTAATCTACTGTAAACATAGCGTTGGTGATTAGATTTGCAGGAAATACTTGTCCTTGATGCGTATGTCCGCTAAGTATTAAATCGACATCATCTCCGTACTGAATCATATTCGTGGGTTGATGATCCATTACGATAACGGGCATAGTTGTATTAATGCTACTCATCACTTCAGAAGTAACTGCTCTAGCATGTCCTTGATCACCAATCGGTGATGAATCTCTCCTGCCAACTACAACGAATTGATTATCAATAACGACATGCTCATCATTTAGAAGTCTAATATTACTCTTATCTATAAAGTTCACAATCTCATCGTATGATCGTCCTGCATCATGGTTACCTAAACAAGCATAAACCCCATAGGTGGACTGAATAGTATTTAATAACTCTATTCCTTTGGAAGGATTAGAGAGCGCATAGTAGTTACCATTAAATATATCTCCTGACATCAACACAATATCCGGCTGCATGTTATTAATACGATCAACAACGTCTTCAATAAACTTTACATCATTTACGTAGCCTAAATGTAAGTCGCTGATCAGAACAATATTTAAATGATCTAACGACGTGCTTTTATGTATTTGGATCGGATAAGTAACTTCTTTTATCTGATTCGCATTATAAATCCCATAGGACACCAACCCTATGACTAGAATTAATGCTACTGACCTTGTATGAAAAATAACACGTTTTGGCGCAGGGGAGGGGATGATTTTGATCCATTTACTAATAAGTAAGATTACATCGGAAAGGAGTAACAGCAAGAACAAATAGAAGTAGATCCCCATCCAATAGTCCCCGAATTGACCAATAAAATTAACAATACTTGAATCGGTCGTCATAGCTGAAGAGGACAATAGTAAATTAATAATGATTGTTACCGCACACAAGCTGTAGATGACTCCGTATATAATCCCATTAATATTTGAAAATACATGTTGTAACCATTTAAAAATTTTTCTTGCGATGTAATAGTTACTTGCCGCGTACATAGCGAATATAAACAGAAATGCGAATACCATATGATGCACCGTCCTATTTTTTTAGATTTCAGAGAGCAATCGTTTATAATCAATAATTATGAGCAAATGGTCAGGTACTCAGTAACAGTAACATATTTTTTCATGTTGGAAGAGGAGATTGTTGATTTTGAATAAGAAGAAAAATGGATCAGATCAAATCGTACTAGCCGCAATCGAAACGATTGAGGAAGTGGATTTTCTACTTATGACGGAGTTAACGGCATGGTTTGTTCTTTCTGGTTATCTGGAAATTATGCGAAACGGTTCGGATATTTTGATTCGGACAGGCGATATTTTCGTTTTTAATAAAGGTGATATTGTCCGTGTAATTGGCAGTGAAGAGAATGCGACGCTCTCGGTAAAGTTTCTAACCAATGAGTATCAAGAGGAGTTTCCGGCATTTAAGCTTAACATTCCACTATCGATGGTGTACAAAAAAGATGGATATGAGCTTGTGAAGAATTGTATGGCGTACTTGTACGTCGAAAGGATATATCCGGGAGCCGGTTCTGATTATATCATTGAAGGGTATTCAAAACGTTTAATCGGATTGCTGTATCGTTATCTTGGGCCAGAAGATGAAAAGAAGCAAGTTCATACTGCTTCGGATAAGGTAAAAGAAATTGTATCATATATCAATGTTAATTATGCGGACAAACTTAGCCTGGATGAGATTGCTGAAAAGTCTTATAGTAGCAAATACTACCTGGCACATTCCTTTAAAAATCAGCTAGGGATTTCAATCGGAAATTACATCAAAGAAGTGCGATTGTTTCATAGCTTACGTATGCTGGAAAATACGAACGAGAAGATTGTCACGATTGCTTTAGCTAACGGCTTTCCCAATGTACGCTCATTTAACGAGGCATTTAAAATAAGGTATGAGCTTTCACCTGCTGAATTTCGTGAACAGCGTCAAATAAGAGCGGTGCAGAATCGTGTCGATGCGGAGCTGTCCCAAGATGTATTAGCCTTACTATCGCCGTATGTGCCGTTAGGTGAATTACCGGCTGGCCCATCTATTGCCCCCAATCGCATCGAGGTTCAATTAGATTTGCATAAAACGATCGGCCAGTACTCAAAGGTGAATCATGTTCTTAAAATAAAAGGTAAACTTATGGATAGCCGTTTGCTCGAAGTGCGTCAGCGTCTAGGGGTGAAGTGGGTAGCGGTCAATCGTATTTTTAAAAAAGTGGATATACGGTTGAGCGAAGGGAAGCTGGTCTGTTCATTTAGTGAGTTGGATCGAATATTGCAGCAGATCGTGTCTGTTGGCATGATTCCCTACCTTCAATTTCAATCTATAGATTTGGATGATTGGGAGGAGCGGGGATTTCATAACAATGAATGGTTTCAAACGGTAATGACTGAATTGAATCTCCATCTGCAGCAAAATTATATGACAAGTCAGGATTGGATGTACGAGTTCCGCTGCTTCTATGAAATGAAAAATAGCAGGCAATTGCGTCTGTCGCTAGTGAATGCCATTTCAATTTTTAAAAACTATAAGAACGTGGTCATTCATTTTCCCATCCCGCCAGAAGATGCGGTGTTGCTTGATATAATCTGCCATAATGCCGTTTATTGCATTGATGACTGGACCCGTATGCGCAAGATTCCACTTGAAACTGCGCTTAATTATCTATTTGATGAAGACTACATTCGGGTCATTGGTGAGAATACAAACATACAAGATCAGAACCGTATTTTGGATCGAATGCTGATTTACGATCAGGATGATTATCTACACGCCTATTCGGATCTAGCGCAAGCAAATGCAAGCATTTGGCAATATATAAACCTAATGAATCAAAACGAAATTGCAGGTCACTATTTCCCTCCATTATCACTCGATTCAGCGAAGCTGTTTGAGTATTTTCCAGATGAGCTGGCAAGTAAGCTTTCATTACTTACACCGGATGGTCGTTACAAGGACAATTGGTATGCGACAGAGTTTGTGAGTCGCTTGTTTGATGAGATTGTGTTCAAAAACAACTCATGTATCGTGACAAAACAGCAAGATAATTACCGCATTTTAACTGTTTATCCAGAAGAAGAGCAACATCTGTTTATCAATGAAAATAAGGAAAAACTAGAATTAGCTTGGCATAAGGCAAAAAGTCCCTATGTTTTTATAAAGATGGAACTTACAAACCTTGAAGGGACATACCGATTGATCAAGCAACGATTAACTACTGAGCAAGTAGATCAGCGATTAGACCTTGCTGATTTAAGGAAATGCAAAAAGTTGTCTTTCGAAGATATTGCGTATTGGAATGCAATTAATCGACCTTCGAGAAGCGTAGAACAACTGAAAATAAAGGGAAATCATACACTTGAGTTCGAAGTTCCGCTATTTGGGATTGTTATGATCGACTTAGAAAAAACCAACGATTAATGCTAAATATTGCTCACTCGATTTCTTGATAAATCGAATGAACGCAATATTTAGCTTTTTTTTCGACAAGATCCTGATAGTTAAAATGTAAGCGCTATATTATGCTTGTGAAAAAGAAAGACGATACCGGAGGGGGTCGCCGTGGTGGACAATTTTAATACTAAACGCGTTAAAAAAAGTGAAATCGTGCAAAAGGTGAAGGAAGATAAAGCTAAGCTGCGAGCGCGAAAGCAAGAAATTAAAGCGCTACCGGAAGCAGAACGAACAGCAGCGATTGAACAGGACAAACAATTAAGAAAAGAGCAAAAGCAACAAACAAAAATGGAGTTGAAAGCTCTAAGTCGCAAAGATCGTAGAGCGATGAAAAAAGAAGCTAAACGCTACAAGAAAATTAAAAATAGACCAAGACGTTTCACCGGCTGGTCGATCGTAGCGCTTGTTGTCATATTGTTGTTCGTACAATTCGGTGCAACCGCTTCTAGCATCATCGATGCGCTGACAGGAAAACACATTACAGCCGTAACCGATTCCCCTGAGGCGCTTGCAGCACGTGAACAAGGTGGGAAAATAGCTGAAGAAATTGCGAATGAAGGCATTGTTCTATTGAAGAATGATGATAAACAGCTGCCTTTGAAAGATAAAAAGGTTAACGTCTTCGGATTAGCTGCATTAGAGCTACGTTATGGCGGTGGAGGATCGGGTGCGGGGGATACTTCCCGTGCGGTTAATTTATTTAAAGGTCTAGAAAATGCAGGTATTTCATACAATACCGAGCTTCATGACTTGTATCAAGAGGTTGGTGCAAAAGCAGGAGTGGGCAGCAAGGCGAGTACCGGAGTCATTCAAGTTGTAAAAGGCATGTTAGGTGGAAACTCTAGCGATGAACCTAAAATCGATTATTTATCGGACGAAGCCATAGCACAAGCGAAATCCTATTCGGAAAATGCAATTATTGTCATTGCTAGTGAGAGTACAGAAGCTAGTGATGCGACCGCTGAGCAGTTGAAATTGACAGCTAATAAACGCGCTTTGATTGAAAAGGTTGCACAGTCCTTTGAAAATGTCACTATCGTTGTAAATGCGGGGAATGCCTTAGAGCTTGGTTTCGTAAATGAATTTAAATCTATTAAATCTGTCTTGTGGATAGGAACACCTGGGCCTTATGGTGCCAACGCATTAGGAAATATTCTTGCAGGAAATATTAATCCATCAGGCCGTATCACGGATACGTACGTGTATGACAATTCATCGGCTCCAGCAAGTGAGAACTTTGGAGACTATAAATACGATAATTTGAAGTATTCATTCCTCAATTATCAAGAAGGTATTTATGTAGGATACCGTTTCTATGAAACCTTCTTTTTAAATGATGAAGCAGGCTATCGAGATACCGTGTTATATCCTTACGGACATGGATTAAGCTACACGGATTTCGAGTGGAAGGTTCTGAATCAGTCATTGTCGGAAGACAAGATTGAACTACAAGTCGAAGTGAAAAATGTTGGCGACAGAGCCGGGAAAGATGTTGTTCAAGTTTATTATTCAGCTCCGTATATTGCAGGCGGCATTGAAAAATCGGCGATCGAACTGGCCACTTATGCAAAGACGTCTCTGCTGGAAGCAGGTCAATCCGAGGTGCTTACCCTTTCGTTCGCTACCGAAGAGATGGCTTCTTATGATATGAACGTAGAAGAAGCGTATGTACTAGACCAGGGCACCTATTCAATTAAAGTGGCTCGCAATGTCCATGATATCGTGGCAAGCTATGACCTTGAGTTGGCTGACAAGAAGGTTTTCAAACAAGATAAGGATACCGGAACGCCTTACGAGAATCGCTTTGAATTAGCAAAAGGTGAAGTTACGTATTTGTCCCGGAACGATTGGGAGAAGACTTATCCTTCGGATGAAAATATTAGTCATAAAGCACCGCAAAATGTGGTCGACGCATTCTCAAAAGAGCCGGAAGCTTCAACGATGGAAATGCCAACGGTTGGCGCTAATAATGGCTTAGTACTGGAGGATTTGAAAGGTTTAGCCTTTGATGATCCGAAATGGAATGAATTCATGGATCAGTTTACATTGGACGAAATGATTGATTATGTAGCAAACGGCGCTTATAGAACGATGGCAGTAGAGCGTTTGGGTGTTCCTAAAACGTTGTTGATGGACGGACCGGCTGGATTTAGTTACTTCTTTAAGCCAATCGAAGCCGCGTCATATCCGTCTGAAATCGTCATTGCAGCAACATGGAACAATGATCTAGCCTATCAAATGGGAGAAGCGGTCGGTAAAGAAGCGCGTGCGTATGGCATTCAAGGCTGGTATGCACCGGGGATGAATATTCACCGTACAGCACAAGGCGGCCGTAACTTTGAATACTTCTCAGAAGATCCTGTGCTTTCAGGAAAAATGGCGGCATCTATGATAAACGGCGCAGAAGACCAAGGCATTATTGCCTTTATGAAGCACTTCGCGCTGAACGATCAAGAAACCAATGCTCGTTCAGGAAATCTGATCTGGGCCAACGAGCAAGCGATTCGCGAAATCTACTTGAAGCCGTTTGAGATTACGGTTAAAGAAAGCAGCCCTCTAGGCGCAATGTCCAGCTTTTCGATCATCGGGACAAAGTGGGCAGGAGCGAATTCCGTCTTGTTAAATGATGTTCTGCGTAAGGAATGGGGCTTTGCTGGATTTGTTTCCAGCGATGCAGTCTTTGGGTTTATGAAAGCGCCGGATGCGGTTGTAGCTGGCAATGACCTCATGCTTGATATTATGACACCAAGTAAAAACGAGAAATTATTAAAACAAGCATACAAGAAGGATCCTGCAGGAATCACAAACGGGGTTCGCACAAGTGTTCAGCATGTGTTGTACACGATCCTGCAAACCTACTTATTCGAAAAATAGGCGTAAGCATGCGGGGTGAAGAGATTGAAGTATAGAGCATTAATCGAAAGTATGACCGTAGAAGAAAAGGCATCTTTAATGTCTGGCGCAAACTTTTGGAATACAAAAGCAATCGACCGGGTGAAGATTCCCAGCATTATGCTGACAGATGGACCGCATGGTTTGAGGAAGCAAGGCGGAAAGGCAGACCACTTAGGCTTAAACAAAAGTCTGCCTGCCACTTGTTTTCCGACGGCGGCAACCTTGGCTAATAGCTGGGACAGACAATTGATCTATGAGGTTGGTCAAACGATTGGAAAAGAAGCAGCTAGCGAAAAAGTGAGTGTGTTGCTTGGTCCTGGATTGAACATCAAGCGGAATCCGTTATGCGGACGAAATTTTGAGTATTTTTCCGAGGACCCTTATTTAACGGGAGAATTAGCGAGTGAGATGGTCAAAGGCATTCAGGTGAACGGCATTTCTGCATGTCCTAAACACTTTGCGGTCAATAGCCAAGAACATATGCGAATGACGATTGACGAAGTCGTGGATGAACGCTCGTTAAGAGAATTGTATTTAGAAGGATTTAGACGTGTAGTTGAGAAGGGTCAACCGAAAACCATCATGACCTCTTACAACAAAGTCAACGGCACGTTCGCCAATGAAAATAACGATTTGTTACAGGATATTCTGTACGGTGAATGGGATTTTAATGGCGTAGTCGTTACGGATTGGGGCGGGAATAATGACCGTGCTGCAGGATTGAAAGCAGGCAATCAATTGGAGATGCCTTCAACCAATGGAATTACGGATCAAGAAATCGTGCAAGCCATTAAAAACAATGAGCTAGACGAAGAAGTGCTGAATGACGCTGTCGATCGTCTGCTTGAGTTAGTCTTTACTACCCAGCTGCATGATCAAGATACATCGCGTATCGATTATGAGGAGCACCACAATAAAGCGATAGAAGCTGCCAAACGTTCGATTGTGTTATTAAAAAATGACGATAAGATATTACCGCTTAAACACGGCAATAAAGTTGCGATTATTGGTGATTTCGCCAGTAATCCTCGCTACCAGGGTGCTGGAAGCTCGCTTATTAATCCTGCCAAGCTATCCAATGCCTGCGATGTGCTCGGTCAATCTGGCTTATCGATTGTGGGATATGAGAAAGGCTTCAAGCGAATGGGTGGGAAAAATGACCGTCTACTAAAGGAAGCTGTTATGTTAGCTCAGAAAGCAGATACCATTTTGCTGTTCTTGGGGCTGGACGAAGGCAGCGAAGCCGAAGGTGTTGACCGCGTAAACCTTAGCTTACGTGATAACCAGCTCGAACTGCTTCGTTCATTAACAGAAGTCAATTCCAATATTGTGGTGATTCTCGCTGGCGGTGGTGCCATTGAAATGCCGTTTATAAAGAATGTCAAAGCTATCGTTCATACCTATTTATCTGGACAAGGAAGTGCTGAAGCGTTAAAGAGTGTTTTACTTGGAGAGTACAACCCAAGTGGTAAGCTCAGCGAGACATTCCCGATCAAGTATAGTGATGTCTCTTCTGCTCCTTATTATCCAGGTAAGGAGGCAACCGCAGAGCATATCGAAGGCATTTTTATCGGTTACCGTTATTTTGATACCGTGAATAAACCTGTGTTATTTCCGTTTGGTTATGGGCTGTCCTATACGACCTTTGCATATACGGATTTAACGGTTAACCAGCATCAGGTTTCATTTACCATCACCAATACAGGGGCAGTCGCAGGGGAAGAGGTTGCGCAGCTCTACATCCAGAAACAAGATTCATCGATATTTAGAGCCAAACGAGAATTAAAAGGTTTTGAAAAGGTGAGCTTAGAGCCGGGCGAAAGCAAACGTGTCACAATGATTCTGGAGGAACGTGATTTTTCGTATTATAATCCGACGATTCACGATTGGGCGGTCGAGCCTGGCGCTTACGACATTCAAATCGGAAGTTCGATCCAGTCTATTCTTTTGCAGGAACGTGTTATGCTTACGGGCGATTCCGTTTCTTGTGAACATACAAAGGAGCAATTCCCGCATTATTTTAGCGGACATGTTCATGAAGTAACGGCAGCGGAATATAAGGGGCTCTTGGGTTATGAACCTCCTTCTCCTTATTGGGATCCAAAGCAGGACTTGGGGTTAAACGACACCATTGCTCAAGCCAAATATAAGAACGCACTTGGAAAAACAATCTATCATATTGTCCTTTTCTTTAACAAGTTTTTTGAAGTAGTCAATAAACCTCTGCTAGCGAATAATGTCTACTTTGTTCTGAATATGCCTTTTCGTCAAATCGACCGTTTTACTGGCGGGAAAATTAGTCGAAAGCAAATCTTGAAGGTGTTGAAATGGATAAACCGATAGGAAAATAGCAAGCGAGGAAAAGGGGATACCACGGTATCTCCTTTTTCTAGGCTTCAAAGGAGAAATAGAAGAGTATGAGCGAAGTAAATATCGAGAAAAACACAGGAATGAAGGGTGTTTGGAATAAATTCAAGGGACAACATCCGAATATTGCACAATTCATAGTGTTTTTTATACTGAGTGCTGGAATGACGGTATTACAATTTGTTCTAATGCCTTTATTTAAACTCATATTTGCACAGACATCATTACTATCTACAAGCTTTCAAGTTTTTCAGTTGGGACATAACTTTGATGGAAGTGCTTATTATATATTCGATTATGTGGCTGGTTCTCTTACATCAGGAGGTGGAGGAGGACTTGGCTATTTTCTTGCCGTTCAAATCACGCTCGGCATTGCACAGATCATTAACTTTTTCGCACAGAGAAGCATTACATTTAAATCAAACAGTAACGTTTGGAAGGCTGCTTTCTGGTATGTATTAGCGTATATTCTTATAACCGTTGGTGCTGCCGCGGCGCAAGGATTTTACAAGGCTCCTATCTATAACTTATTAATTAACACATGGGGAATGGGTTCAATGGGGGAGACAACAGCGGATATTATTACAATGATTATCAATAGTACAATTTCATTCTTGATATTTTATCCTATCTTTAAAATCATTTTTAAACAGGAGCCTGCAAAATAGGCTTAGCAAAGGTACACCTTTCCTGATTTACGGGGGAGGTGTTTTTTTTATTTAAAGCGTTTATTCATCTGAGAGTTTTATAAAAATGTAAACAATAACATTTTACGACAATATTCACCTTACTTTTACATGGGAGGTATGATATATTCTGGTGGAAAATGGATAATAGGAAAAGTGAAAGGAAGAATGCGTATGGAAGCGCTGGTGTGGACATCCAATGATAAGCTAGAGCTCTGCGAATGGGAAGAGCCACAGATTGTAACCCCGGATGAAGTTAAGATTCGGATTGAGATGACAGGCATTTGTGGAACAGATCTAGCGGTCATAACCGGTAAAGAGGAAGGAGTTCCAGGAATCATTCGTGGTCATGAGGCTGTGGGGACCGTAATTGAAATTGGCAGTAATGTTGACCGTGTTAAGGTGGGGGACCGAGTAGTTATCGATCCGAATCAAAGCTGCAATGAATGTTATTTTTGCTTGAAAGAACAGCCGCACTTATGTATAGGCTCCGATGGAAATGGGATGCCTATTGCTGGTTTGAATCGAAATGGGACATTCACTTTTTTTTTCTCAACTGTACAAACGTTTGCACACCTTTTACCTGATCATATGAGCTGGGAGACGGGGGTATTAATCGAGCCGCTTGCCTGTGTGCTGCACAATTTCAAAGAAGCTAATGTCACGGCTGACGATAAGGTGCTCATTCTTGGATCGGGTCCAATGGGGCTGTTAAGTCAAATGGTGAGTAAATCAAAAGCTGCGCTCACGGTAGCGACGGAAATTAATCCCTATCGACTGGCGTTTGCCAGAGAAATCTCGGATTTTGCTCTAACACCATCCCAATTAAATCAAGCTACCGTAGATGAAATCTGCGCGGGACATAAGTTTGATGTGATTATCGATACGGTGGGCACTCAGCTCGAAGTAGCGGAGGAATGGATTGAGCGTGGAGGGCGCATCGTTCCTTTTGGAATTAATGCGAAGTATCGGTACACCTTTTCCCCTACCAGATTCGTACAGCATGCAATCAAAATTATCGCAGCAGGCGAATACCGCTACATGTTCGAGGAAGCTTTGCGGTTTGCCGCTGAGACACCTGAACTGGAGAAATTGGTGACCAGAAAAGTTAAGCTCAATCAGCACGAGGCAGCAATAAACGAGTTGATCGGCTATGAATTGAACTCTTTGAAGGTGGTTGGGAGTGACACCGTAAAGACGGTTTTTGTTCCCTAAACGTAGAACTGCAATCAATGAGAGGTGGATCTGTTAATGAGCAAAGAAAGCAAATTTAGACTTGTTCAGGATTACTTGTCTACACACAAAGATAAAGACGTCGCGCCAATTTGGATTCCTGCTGTGTGGAATGAGTGCAAATATGAGTGTGTTCTTTTCGAAAAAGACGGTGAAATTTGTGTACATCCGTATGATTTTTTGACAGAGCATTTGAAGTATGTAGACAAGCTTTCGTGGAGATATTCGCTCAAGGAACGCACGAATTTAGACGACAGCGCGATCTATTCTTCATTAATTCGTTATTCGACGGCTTGGGATTACAACCATGATGGAACAATTGAATCCGGTACTTTTTTAAGATTCTTTATTCTTCTGCCGCTGTTAAAGAAAATGGGCATCAATATTCTGTATATGCTTCCAGTGAACCAGTACAGCAAGTTGAATCTGAAAGGAGATATCGGGTCACCTTACGCTGTGCAATCGTTATTCCACTTGGATCAGAACCTACACGACAGCCTGCTGGATGGTATGGAGGAGTTTACGATCCACGATGAGCTCAGCGCTTTGGTAGAAGCTTGTCATTTGCTTGATATTAAGACTGTTGTTGATTTCATTCCCCGTGTAACGGCGAAAAACAGTTTGTTCATTACCGAACATCCCGAATGGATGTATTGGATCAAAATGCAGGAATTAGAAGGCTTTGCACCGCCATCGATTCCTGAGCTTGGATTCTTTGAGGAGTGTACGCCTGACAAATTGGAGACGGTCTACCACAGCCAGGAAACCGCAGCATTTCTGCGGAAGTTCTCGCCGCCGCCCAATGAACTTCATCCAATCCTTTGGCAGCAGTTAAAAGAGAAGGCTGCTAAAACTGGAGATGAGCTATTAACTTTGGTGGAGCAAGAGATGGGGATAACGACTGCTCCCGCACATTCGGATTGGATTAACGATGTACAGCCGATTTGGACAGACATTACGTTCTTGCGCCTCTACAAGGACTTTTCTCCGCAAGTGAGACATCTTATAAGTTCGGATCAGGCACCATATGTTCTTTTTGATACGATTAAATGCAATGACTACCCGGGTGAGGAGCCGAATCTGGAGCTGTGGGATGTGCTGGAGGAGGCCGTACGGTTTAATCTCGAAAAGTATGGGATTGATGGCTTCCGCATCGATATCGGACATGTACTTCCTATTCCGCTGTTGACTAGTATTTTTGACACGATTAAAGAGTTGAATCCGAATGCAATCTTGATCAGCGAAGATTTGTTCAATCGTAATCACAAGAAGGCGGCGAGCACCGGCTACAACATTATGCTTGGCAGCGGATGGAATGTCATGACGCAAATCAATAAGGACAATCTCGTTTCATTCTTAGAGGAGCTGCCTGAGTTAAACATTCATGTGTTCGCCTGTGCAGAAACAGCAGATACGCCTCGGATCACGAGCCGTGGCGGAGTTGAGGTGGCTCGGATGATTGCGGTATTTAATCAATTTCTTCCGAATGCAATTCCATACGTGACGACTGGATATGAAATGAATGAGGAGCAGCCCCTCAACTGTGGTCTTGGCGACAACACGAACGGAGAGGAGATTTCTCGCGCTTTTTTTAACGTCATGCAAATCAATTGGACTAATCCTGCACCGATGCTGCCGCTGCTGACGGAGCTGAGTGAATTCAAGAAAGATTGGCCTCAGCTAGTGAAGCCAGAAAACTTTTTCGTGGCTCAATCACCGGAAGGTACAGTTCTGTACGGGTATATGCATGGCGAACAGACGCTGCTCTGCTGCTTTAACTTGAGCGCTGATACCTCCTGCCAAGTTGATTTGAAGGCTGCGGTACCTGGGCGGTGCCCAATGACCGTGACGCTGGATAGTTCCTTAACGGCGAGCATCGTAGGTCAGAAGTTAGACAGCTTACTACTTGCACCTAATCAGGCTTTAGTGCTCGTAAACAATCATAGACAAGTTAGTTAAGGGAGAGAGGTAGCGATGGAAAAGAAGAACAAAGAAATCGTGTTATGGCATGAGTTTGACGGTCCGGGAGATACCTCGATTGAGGTGTTGGAGGGAATTTGCAAGCTGTATACAGAGCGCTTCGGCGTACAAATTACGCCACAAGTGATGAACATTACGGAGTTGACTGCGCGCCTGAACCAAATTAAGGACACCCATCAAGGTCCGCATCTGGCGATGGTTCCTGCGGATATGTCCTCCTATGTTGAGAATGGTCTTTACTCTGAGGTACCGGGCTGGCTATTTGATGATGCATTGACTGAAGGGGCACTTTCAACGATGCAACTGGATGGTGTTCAGTATGGTATTCCGGTATTACGGGGCAATCATCTGGTTGTGTATTACAATCCGGAGATTTACGCCAGTGCGCCGACGACATGGGAAGTGTTCGAAGAGGCAGCAGAGAGGTTGTCCGCTCAAGGCATCATACCGTTTGGAGCAGATTTACAGCAGGGTTATTGGTTTATTCCGTTTCTTACAGCTTTCGGTGGTTGGCCTGTTCAGGATGGAAAGCCAAATATCGTAACCCCTGAAATGAAGCGAGCACTTGAGTTCATCTATGACAAGATGGATCAAGGCGTGCTCGTCAGTCTCGACGGTTCCACAGGACTGCTAGAGCAGTTTATTGACGGTAAGATTGGCGCCATTATTTGTGGAGAGTGGATTTATAACCATCTGGACAAGCAGATGAACAACAGGCTTGCGGTCTGCCAGCTTCCGGTCATAGAAGGCCAGCAATCGCTATCCATGTCTTCTTCTATCGGCCTGATTTACCCGAATCATTCGTTAACGTCGGAGGAACGGGAAGATATCTTGTCGTTCACGCATTTTATGCTGAGTGATGAGTGCCAAACCATGTGGACGCTGGGTGTACAGCGGATTCCAGCTCAGGAAGAGGTGCTGAACCGTCTAGCTGCCTCTGCTACGCTTAACAAAAAGATGATTATATCGCTGTTGGAGCACGCACGGCCGATGCCGACTTACCCCTTCATGATTCATGTATGGGAGGCGCTAAATGCGGGTCTAACCGAGCTGCCCTTAAGCAATTCTGAACAAGCATTGAAAAAAATTGAACAGACCATCCAAGCATTCTGGGGCGCATATAAAAGCTAAAAAGAGACGGGGAGAAGACAAATGAAAACAACGATATTCAGCCAAATTTCGATTGACGGTAAGCTCACTATGGGAGCTGGTAATTCGAGTAAGGAGCTTTTTTCTTTGTTTTCCAGTGAGGATATGGAATTCATTCATCTATTCCGGGGGAATGTGCAGGGCATTATGGTCGGAAAAAATACAATCCTGACGGACAATCCCTTTCTTACTAATCGGTATGAGGAGAACAAAAATCCAATCCGGATCATTCCGACGACCACCTTGGATATTCCGCTGGATAGCAATGTGCTCTCGGATGAGGGGAGGACGATTATAGTCACAACCGAGAAAGGACGGGATGAATATAAAATCAAGCAGATCCGGGAAAGAGGGAAGGAGTGCCTCATCTGCGGTGAGGATAAAGTCGATTTCGTGGAGCTTGAACGTCAGTTGGAAGACAACTTCGGGATTACCAGCTTGATGGTCGAGGGCGGCGGCTTTTTGAACTGGCATATCTTCGATCAGGACATCGTCGATGAAATTATTCTGATGCAGCTTCCGATCATCATAGGCGGTTCCACGAACATTACTTTAGTGGATGGAGACGGGTATCAGCAATTGTGCTTTGCGAAAAAGTTCAAGGTTGTAGAAATTCAGCCAAAAGATAATTATACGCTCATGCGCTACAAAAAAGTGATATAACCTCACACGAAGTCATAGACTGCGAATGGCTATGGACGCGGTAAAATCGAGAAAATGGGGGTTGTGAATGATCCATGTCAGAGAAAGAGAACTTCTACAAAAGTGTGTATAAAATCGCTGTACCTGTTACGCTTCAAAGCTTACTGATGGCATTGCTCAATTTGACGGATCAGTTGATGGTCGGGCAGCTTGGAGATGTGGCGATTGCCTCGGTGGGAATGTCCACCAAAATATATGGGATCATCGCGGTTGTCTTGGCTGGTCTATCGACGGGTGTGTCTATTTATGCAGCCCAGTTTTGGGGGAACAAAGATTCTAAAAGCGTCTCCCAGGTGCTGGGCCTTGGACTAATCGTCGGCTTCGCGTTCTCGTTCTTATTTTCTGCGGCTGTCTTCATCGATTCGCCGCTTTTCCTGAGCATGTTCACGACAGATGCGAATGTAATAGATAATGGGTATATTTTTCTGCAGATCATGTCGATCGGCTTTGTACCTGTCATGCTCACGATGATGTATTCCGCGATTTTGCGTAGTACGGGCCATGCCAAATGGCCGATGTATGTAAGCTTAATTGCTGTTGTGTTGAATATTATACTGAATTACGTACTTATTTACGGGAACTTCGGCGCTCCAGCGCTTGGTCTGAAGGGTGCGGCTATTGCTACCCTTATTTCCAGGGTAATAGAATGTTTGTTGATCATTGGTGCCGTGTACCGGTATCGTTTACCGGGCGCTGTTGGGTTAAAGAACTTGTTCATCATTCCTAAACCGCTCATCCGCAAGTTTTTTGGAACGACGTATCCACTGCTGCTGACTGAATTGATCTGGGTATTGGGTGAAACGGCATATGCGATCATCTATAGCCGCATGGGGACGATGGAGATGACGGCGATGACCATAACCTTCCCATTGCAAGGGCTTTGCATCGGCTTATTGTCCGGTCTGGCTAGTGCAGCTGGGGTTTTGGTCGGCAACCGTTTGGGCGCGAACGAAACGGATATCGCACTCGATCATGCGAAAAAGTTCATTCGTCTTGGCATTATCATCTCTCTAATTGTCGGGGTTATCATTGCGGCAGGCTCGAAGCTGTATGTCTCCGCGTTCAATATCTCCGAGGATGCTAAACAGATGAGCATATATATCGTTATCGTATTCGCTGGATTTCTTTGGGCCAAAGTTTCCAATATGATTATAGCAGGCGGCATTCTAAACAGTGGGGGAGACAGCAAGTTCGTGTTCAGTATGGAATCGACCGCGACATGGCTGATAGGTGTCCCCTCCGGTCTATTGCTGTCATACGTCTGGAAGCAGCCTGTCTACCTTGTATATCTCGTCATATCACTTGAGGAGGTTGTCCGTTTTGGCTTCGGTTACGCCCGGATTTACTCCCGGAAGTGGATGAGAAATTTAGTTAACGATTTGGCTGAAAAGGCGATGTAAGGTTCTCAGTCGCTCAAGGCTCCCGTGTATTCCCGCCTAAGGGAAAGTCACGGGAGTCTTTTTATAACTAATGATATGATTGTCGTATGGGGTGGCTTTGAACGGGTGATAATTAATTAAAAATGTCTAGTCAGAAAGGAACTGCTATGCAAGAGACTTCTAGAAACCTTAGGTTCAATTATTTTTTTGAAATGATTCTCTACCTCATTTGCGGAGTATCAATTGTTTATTTTGCCCTGATTGGGAATTATGATAAAACATTTCAAGCGGGTCTTATCATTGTCGTCCTGATACTCTTTAGGGGCTTAATCACATGGACCAAAAGTGAACTGCCTCCTGCACTACGATTCTCGGTGCTGGTCTTTATCGCGATTACGATGATGCTCGCCAATTTGTTCAATATGTATGGTGTTATCCCTTATTTAGACAAGATTGAGCATCTGCTGTCTGGAGTTATTTTATTCTTCGTAGGACGATTCATCTTGATCAAGATGGCTAAGCGTAAAGGGCTGGGCGGTCTACCTTCCAACATCATCATTTGGTTCGCGTTTCTATTTGCTGTTGCAATGGCTGGAATATGGGAGATTTATGAGTTTACGGTGGATCATCTCTTTGAGCTTCATTCGCAAAATGGCAGTTTGAACGACACGATGCTGGATATGATCTGCGGAACATTGAGCGCTGGCATCGCATCCTTTTATTTGTACGATAAAGTACGCAGAACAAGTAGAGTGGATCCACGTTGATTCTAAGGTTCAATGATCTGTTTTTTCGCTGATAGCCCGTTAAGCTCATAAAGGCATAGTTACCTTCATATGACGTACAGGAGAAATACGATCGAACACCGGAAAACTACTGCTTAATCCCGTCAACTACGAGGGACCCGCTTCTTTTTTTATTTTTTTTGTAGTAAGCTCTATAATTATGCTGTTTATTCCAGTAAAGAAAAAGCTTGAAGAGGCTGAGTCTGATTATGGAACGCTTCAGTTCAGGTTAATAAACTAATCATTAAATAATAGGGAGAGACCCTGCTCTTGTATCTCACTAAAATATGATGGAAGCAGGGAGATCTGATGAATAATAGGCAAAAAGAGATTTTTCGCATTTTGTTAACAGAATCGAACCGATTATTGTTAGTGCAGAATCTAGCTGATGAGATCAACTGCTCAGAGAAAACCATTCGGAGCGATCTGAAAATTATAGAAGAATATATAGAAAGGTACTCAAATACAAGCTTGGTGAAAAGGCCGGGGCGGGGCATTTATCTGGAGATTGACGAAGCCGATCAGGCTGATTTATTCCACCGTCTTTATGCAGGAGAAAGTTCGGCTAGACATGAATCCGACGAGGAAAGAGTTCTGCATCTCGCTTATCGGCTGCTGATGGATGCCAAGCCCGTAGCCATTCAGGACTTAGCGTCGCAGTATTTTGTGAACAAAGCTGTTATTCGTAAAGATGTAGAGAAAATTGAGGTGTGGTTACAACCCTTTAATTTAGCCTTAATCTCCAAGCAGAGAGTTGGCCTTGCAATTGAAGGCTCCGAAAAAAATAAAAGGACGGCTTTGGTGCGCTTGGACCAGTTGATAGACAGCTCGGAGTTGACGGGACAGATGATGATGAAGCAATTTGAGCAACACGAGATTGCTGGCGTATACAATGAATTAAGGGCGCTGCAAAAACGGCATTCGCTTTATTACACAGATGAAGCCTTTGAAAGTCTAATGCTACATATTTTGCTGATGGTCAAACGAACCAAACTTAAACAACCAATCTCTCTCTCCGATCAAGAAATTGCTTTTTTGCAGAAAAAAGCGGAATTTATATGGGCCGAGGAGTTTTTGCTGCGTTTGAAACGGCTGTTTGCCGTGTCTTTCCCCAGTAAAGAAGCAGCTTATTTAACATTGCGCCTACTTGGTGGGAAATTCCGCTATTGTCAGGAGAGTGAGGGTTCTAGTGGGGACGATTTGGCGGACAGACAGCCTCTCTTACAGGGGATTGTCGAGCAGCTGACGCGCCGGATGTCGGTGCTTAACATGATTCAGTTTTCCCAAGATCAAGTATTGATGAATGGTCTGAAAGTTCATTTATATACTACCCTGAACCGTCTTGATTACGGGCTGGCCGTGTCCAATCCGATGCTGGCCGAGATCAAAAAAATGTATCCCTATATGTTCGACCGGGTCATTGTTGCGCTGGAAGAGATGGGTGAATCGCTTCATTTATCTATTCCCGAGGAAGAAGCAGCCTATCTGACGCTGCATTTCCAGGCATCTGTTGAAAGGCTTAATAAAGGCCAGAGTAATCCAAAAAAGGTGATTATCATATGTCACATGGGTATTGGTATGTCCCAACTGCTCCGAACGAAAATTGAACGTAAATTTCCATCTGTGCATGTGGAAGCATCGATGGCCAAAGCGGAAGTGCATGACTATTTAGCTACCCATAAAGTTGATCTTGTCATTTCTACCGTCGCTCTTTCGGGGCTGAAGATCCCTCATATCCATGTCTCCCCCTTGCTGGAGGCTAGAGACGAGCGAAAGCTGGAACATGAAATTAAACAGCTTGATGAGCCAAACAACAGACAAGAATCCATTTTTTTGAAGTACACAACACCATTTCTAGTCTTTCTCCAGCAGGATGTGCAGCAGCCAGACCAGATTATAGCTAAGCTGGGGCAAGTATTGGTGGACAAGGGATATGCGGAGGCAGGTTATTCGGAAAGCACTCTGGGGAGAGAAAAAATGTCGTCTACGACTATAGGGGGAGGGATTGCCATTCCGCATGGTAGCCCTCAATTGATCAAACAATCGGTAATTGCAATCGCCACCTTAAAGCAGCCACTCCTCTGGGGAACTGAAAAAGTGGAGCTCGTGTTTATGCTAGCGTTAAAAAGTGAAGAACGGGAAGAAGCGAGGCAGCTATTTAAGGAATTGTCGCTGATCAGTGAGCGTCCGGCTTTTGTCAGTGCTTTGTCCAAGGAAACTGATGTGATGAAATTTCTGAGCAGACTGAAAGGGTAAATTAAAATTAGGCTATACACACGAAAAAGCATGACCTTTTAATATCGCTTTATTTTTTTGACAAGAATAAATTTAGTTTTTCCGGAAGTTGCGGTAAAATTTCAATCTGAGAAGGAGATGGTTGGCGTTTATACTATGAATGTAAGCGGAAACATTTATAGTGAAGGAGAATGGCTATGAAAATATTGGCAATTACCTCATGTCCTAACGGAATAGCACATACGTATATGGCCGCCGAAAATCTTCAAAAGGCGGCAGCTAAACTAGGCATCAAGATGAAGGTTGAAACTCAGGGTTCTATTGGAGTGGAGAATCAGTTAACCGAGCAGGATATCCGTGAAGCGGATGGCATAATTATCGCGGCAGACAAAACGGTCGTAAAGGATCGGTTTGTCGGCAAGAAGCTGCTTGTAGTTGGCGTACAGGAAGGCATCCGCCATCCGGAAGAGCTGATCAGACGGGTGATGAGCGATGATGTGAAGGTCTACCGAGCACAATTACGGTCTGCTGAAGATATCAAGCAGGAGAAAAAGTCGAAGCAAAATCCGATTTACCGCCATTTGATGAATGGTGTGTCCTATATGGTGCCGTTTATCGTTGTCGGCGGCTTACTGGTCGCAATTGCGCTGACCCTTGGTGGCGTGAAAACTCCGGGAGGACTAGTCATACCGGATGATTCATTCTGGAAGACGATATTGGACATCGGATCGGCCGCATTTACCTTCATGGTGCCCATATTAGCCGGTTTTATTGCGATGAGTATTGCGGATAGACCAGGTCTTGTTCCGGGTATGGTAGGAGGATTCATCGCCGCAAACGGAAGTTTTTACGGAAGTGAGGCGGGAGCTGGATTCATCGGCGGAATTATCGCCGGTTTCCTAGCGGGTTATGTAGCGCTTGGAATCAAGAAAATGAAAGTTCCTAAGGCACTAAAACCTATCATGCCAATCATCATTATTCCAATATTAACCTCCCTGATTGTCGGTTTGATTTTTGTATTCCTGATTGGTTCTCCAATCGCACAGCTGTTTGAATCCCTGACGGGGTGGCTCGCAGGTATGCAGGGTACAAGCTCGATTTTGCTAGCCCTGATTCTGGGTGCGATGATTTCTTTCGATATGGGCGGTCCAGTGAACAAGGTTGCATTCCTATTCGGCTCGGCCATGATCGGAGAAGGTAACTATGAAATTATGGGCCCAATCGCCGCTGCTATTTGTATCCCTCCAATTGGTATGGGACTTGCAACGATGATTAGCAAACGTAAATTTGAACCGGCAGAACGAGAGGCCGGCAAAGCGTCATTTACAATGGGACTGTTTGGTATCACCGAAGGTGCAATTCCGTTTGCCGCACAAGATCCTCTGCGTGTCATTCCGAGTATCATGGTAGGGTCGATGGTCGGTTCGGTGATAGCGATGCTTGGCCATGTTGGGGACAGAGTAGCCCATGGTGGACCGATTGTAGCCGTGCTTGGTGCAGTAGACAATGTGTTGATGTTTTTTGTCGCCGTCATTGTCGGTTCGGCGGTAACAGTTGTCATGATCAGGCTGCTGAAAAAGGATGTTACAGCTGAAACCCAGGCTGTCTTGGGAGAAGCGGATCTTGAATATTCTGTCATAGTAGCTGAGAAAACTACCACAGACGTGTCGGCATTGGAACAGGCAAATGACCGGACCGCGACGGAAGCGCCAGCCATTCACATTGAGAAATTAACCGATATTCTTACACCGGATTTGATTAATCTGGATCTGAATGGAGATACTAAGGACGCTATTATTAACGAAATGATTGGAGCGCTGGAGAGGGCCGGAGCGGTAAGCTCTGCCGGTGAATTCAAAGAGGCTATATTGGCCCGGGAAGAAGAAAGCTCGACAGGCATCGGTCTGAATATAGCCATTCCCCATGGTAAATCGGACGCCGTACTGAAGCCAAGCATTGTATTTGGTATCAAGCAGAACGGAGTAGATTGGAACAGCCTAGACGGAAGCGAAGCTAAACTGATCTTTATGATAGCGGTGCCACGCAGCAGTAAGGGAAACGCCCATCTTAAAGTACTGCAAATCTTATCTCGTAAGCTGATGGATGATGATTTCAGGGGAGATCTCTTGGCGGTTAAATCCAAGGAAGAAGCATACCAGTTGCTTGGTCAGGTGTATTGATCCAATACGCTGAGCTTAAAGTAAATAACAAAAGAGGCTTTCTCGCTGTTGCAGCGGAGAGCCTCTTTTATGATTAATGATTTTGTTTTGAAGAAGAGCTGGTATGGTGCACCGCCCCTTACTCCTGTACAATTTAGAGAATAGTAAAACTGAGGAGGGATAGGAATGGCACGTGTCTTATTTATTAATGCTGGATCAGAGGGACATATCAATCCAACGATTGGCGTTGTACAGGAGCTTATTTCTCGTGGAGAAGAGGTAGTGTACTTCACTATAGAAGCTTTTCGGGAGCGTATGGAGGAGACAGGTGCTATAGTACGGACATTGGACGCTCAACAATTTATAAAAGCCTTTATTTCAGGTGGGAGAGATTATCTGCTTGAAAGAATCAATGGGCTTTTACTTACGGCGGATATCGTTATACCAAGCGTTCTTGAACAGATTAAGGGGGAGCATTTCGATTACATCATCCATGATTCGATGTTTGGTTGTGGACGTTTACTGGCTCAAATTCTTAATCTTCCTGCAATCAACTCTTGTACTTCTTTTGCACAGACAAAGGAATCATTTGATCAAGTCATGGAACGATTCTACACAGAAGCCCCTGCAGAAATAGTAAAAGCTGTAGACGATAGATTTCAAAGTCTGAGCGTAAAAATAAAGGAACAATATGGTGTGCAAATTCACTCTCCTTACGAAGTGTTCTGTAATCCTGCACCACTTACAATCGTGTATACGACAAGGGAGTTTCAACCTTATGGAGAAACCTTCGACCTATCGTATAAATTCGTGGGTCCTTCCATCTCTTCACGATTAACGCCAGATCATTTTGATTTTTCTGCAATCAAGGGGAAGGACCTAATTTACATTTCAATGGGTACGGTCTTCAACCAAGCAAGTGATTTCTATAAGCTTTGTTTTGAGGCATTCGGGAATACGGAGCATACGATTGTTATGTCCATTGGGAACAAAGTGCAAATCTATGATTTGGGAGAAATTCCTCCCAACTTTATAGTTAAAAACTATGTTCCACAGACGGATATATTACAGTACACAAAAATATTCATTACACATGGTGGAATGAATAGTGCGCATGAGGGTCTCTACTATGGGGTTCCGCTAATTGTAATCCCACAAAGTGCGGATCAGCCGATCATTGCGGAGCAAGTCGTCAATATTGGAGCGGGCATTAAATTACAAATGCAAGGATTAACTGCAACCGAACTGCGTGAAGCTGTAGAGCTTGTGCTCACCCTTCCGTCATTCCAAAAAGCTGTTGCAACGACTAAAGATTCCTTTCGGACATCCGGTGGACCTCATCAAGCTGTTGATGAGATTTTCGAATGGAAGTGTCAATATCTTGGTTAGTGTGCATGGCCATCCGTTGAAGGATGGCCATATTTGTTTAACTTTCGAGACAAGCCTATCGCGTACTCTCCACATAATTAAAAATAGCATCTCTCAACTCAAACTCGTACGTTAAACCATTCACAAGTCCCACCACATGATTGCTGTCATACAGATCAAGCATGAAGCCAGCCATTTCCTTTGCGGTATGGAATTTCCGCACAGCGCCGTGATATTCGAAATTCGTGACATCGAAAGCACGTTTCGCGAATTCTGTTTCTGTTGCGGCAGGTGCCAACACTTTAGCCTGCATAGGTGCACCTTGACTCTTCAACTCATGGGATAGTCCTTCAGTAAATGCACTTACATAAAACTTCGTTGCACAGTACGTTATAGCATTGCCTACAATCGTATAACCGCCACCAGATGAAACGTTAATTAATTGCGTGCCATCAATAGTGGAGTAGTCTCGAACGAATAAAGAGGAGAGTATAGTCAACGCTTCTATGTTCAGATGTAGCATTGTAGTTATTTTATTTAAATCTTGCTCGGCCACTGAAGCAAAGTTTCCAAATCCGGCATTGTTGATCCAGGTTTCGATGGCATATCCTCGCAGGCTTTCATACAACGTATAAGCATTCTCGATAACGGATAAGTCAATCTTTTGAATGACAACCTCTACATTAGGATGAATACGAGCGATTTTAGACTGTAATTCCTCTAGCTGTTCCTTTCTGCGGGCCACAAGGATTAAGTTTTTTCCACGAGAAGCAAAAGCTAGGGCAGTTTCATAACCTATCCCTGAACTAGCCCCGGTAATTACAGTATATTTCATGTGATTTCCTCCTATTTTTCTACGAGAATGTAATTCGATCTTACAGCGATTTGATTATATAGGTTAGAGTTTACTCTAAGGCAAATGTTTTTTATAATCAGGGTGACTTTCAAAATAAAATAGATTAGAGGATTTGCATGTACACGATTAGCGAGGTATCCAAGTTATTGGAGATAACCACATATACACTGAGATATTATGAAAAAGAAGGGATCGTTGCTCCGATACGCAATGCGAATGGAGAAAGGGTATATGATGATACTCATCTTGCTTGGCTGCGATTTGTACTGAGGTTGAAACAAACCCAAATGCCCATCTCACAAATCCGGCAATATGCCCAGTTATATTTAGAAGGAGAACATACAAGCCAAGCCCGCTTGAATCTTCTGGAAGATCATAGAAGCTCAGTTCAGGATCAAATCAGACATTTAACAGAGACAGAGAGGATGCTGAACGACAAAATTGCTAATTACAAGGTCTTCATTAGTAAAGGGAATACACTGGATTTGTCTATGGATGATTAGTTGTAAAATTACGCTTTATCCATGAAAAAGGGGATTACCTCAGGCCTTACGGCCAACAGGTAATCCCCTTTTCCTCATACATATGGATCTGTTGCAGCGTTTATTATTTCAGAGGAATTTTGATCTCTAGTTGCTTGTTGTAATTTTTAACTACATTACCTTTGGCATCTACTTTATAAGCCCCTGCAGTGCCTTTTTCAAACACTGCTTGATAAGGTCTGATAATGAGATATTCTGCGGCCGGGCGAAGCGCCTCGAACAATAAATCTTCAGAAACAGTATTCTGGGTTGTTGCAACAGATTCCCGTGCAATATATTCTAATTCATTTCCCAGATTATCATAAATATCATATCCTAAAGCCTGTGCTTGGGTAGCAACCCCTTTAACTGCTAAAGCAATGCGCACAGAAGTCTCTCCCACAGCAACACGATTAGTTTTGATTTCAAATTGGTTGTCTTTCTTTAAAGCTGGTAGCTGAATGTTACGCGCTACTCCTGCTTGCTTAAGAGAAAACTTTAGTACATACGGATCTTCGATTCCGTTAAGCTTCACATGGATGCTCAATTCAGAGGAAGCCAGGCTTGCCTTTTGCTGCTCAGTTAGCCATCCGGTCTGCAATACAACAACCGCCTTGTTGGCGTCACCATCACTGATCCAGCGTGGTGATTTAAAATCAATTCCACCTGAATTAGTGAGCTTGGCGTCTACTGCCATAATGGTTCCTTCTGCAAGGTAAGGCTCACCTTTATCGTTCAAGGTTACCCCTGCGAGCATTCCTGAGAACAGGGATCCCTCACGGCTCAGATCGATCTTAATATAATTACCGTCAAACTGTGCACTGCCCTTTAAAGTAAGCTGATCGTGTGAATCGGCGGCTTTTGTTGTATTCAGGGAAGCTTCAGCGGCGGTTTGAACACTGGCTGCTTGGGTTAAAGCCGGCATTCCCAACGCTCCAAGGCATACAGCAGCACTTAAAATTACAGACAATTTCGTTGTCATTTTCTTCATGATATCATTCTCCTTAGTGTTTATTTAACTAGCACGTTTATTTCCAGACCATCGATATAATGCTTCACAGGATTTCCGGAGCTGTCTGTTTTGAATGCGCCACTCTTACTTTTTGGATCCTCGAACTCATAAAGATAGCCACGGATTGTGAGCATATTGGGATGTTTCTCGAACGGCTCTACGAGCAGATTCAGATCCTGTGATCTATTGGATGAAAGGAGTGCTTTTTGCGATATATTTTCCAAAACCAGTCCCTGTTCATCCGTCACTTCAAAGCCCAATGTATTAAAATCTGCGTAATCCCCGTCAGTCTCTTGTTCAATGTTGAGTAACAGACGCGTGGTTAATGGGCTATATTCCAGCTTTTGCAGCGTCAGACTCCATCCCTCTGCTTGTGCGCGCATATCAGGTACGACAATACTATTTTCTGTAACCTTACGTGCAGGAATCTCGAGAATGTATGGTGTATCTATACCGTTTAAGAGAAGGGTTACAGTCAGTTCAAATTGATCAGGGAAAGGCTTGGTGATCCCCAAATTCGAAGAATCCACCAGTTGAAAAATAGCTGTACTCTGCTCCTTGCCTTCCATCCAGGTTAGAAAAGGAACAGCTTCCCAATGACCCTCTGAGAATTCCTCCATTGAAACCCCATCGATCAAAACTTCTGCGGACATTATTGAACCTTTGCCTAGAAAAAGCTTCCCATCCGCTCCAATCGTCACGCCGGTGAGCTTCCCGTCCAGCCCTTCTCCCTCGCGCTTCACTGAGAATGCCAATCGGTTGCCATCAAATACAGCCTCTTCGGCAGACAAGGTGATTCCATCATGCGTATCACTGCTATTCGGTCGGGTAATCAGACCCAGACGCTGAGCAGCTTGCAATCCTATATCATCTGCCCGTTCAAAAATTCCGCCTATCCATGGAAGCTGCTTGAGCGCATTGGCCAACGTTGGCGGATAGACGGCCGTTAGCATAACACTTAGCACTATCGCTGCAGATACAGCAGCTGCGATTTTTGGATATATCCGTTTTTTCTTTTCCTTTTCCACAGGATCCTGAACAATTGTGGCGAGTGATGCATAAATCGAATCCTGCCGCGACCGCAGTAAAGGTGGAAGCTCCTGTATATTAGCCTTTCCTAGCTCCCTGATCTGCTTTTCTAAATTGTTATTATTCATTAGCAAGACCCTCCTCCCGCACAGGATGTATCTGTTTGGACAACAATCTCCGTGCGCGATGAAGTCGTGCCCTGACCGCTCCTTCGGAGATGTCGAGCACATCTGCAATCTGCTTAATGGATAAATCGTCATAATAAAAAAGCACGATAGCAAGCCGCAGGGATTCGTCCAACTGATTAATGAAGCTTTGCAGGTCTACGTTGCCTGAATCTTCAAAATGCACATAGGAATCGACCGGTTCTTCGGGAATTTCCGCCACAGCTATAGTTCGCTCTCGCATACGAAGTAACTGATTGCATTCATTAATCAGGATGCGTATAACCCAGGTTTTAAAAAACTTAGGCTGCTTAAGGTTGGCCAACCCTTTATACACCTTCAGTGTCGTCTCCTGAAGAGCATCCGCGCAATCTTCATCTTTTAGCAGAATGGTTTTGGCTAATCTGTACAACTGGGATTCCAGTTGCCTGAAAAGACGGGTAAACGCCTCGTGGTCGCCTTTCTGCGCTTTTTTGATATCCAGTTCGTTTTCCAGCAAATGATTTTTCCTCCTTGAGGGCCCTCTGTATGATTAGATGGAGAAGGCATACAAAAAGTTATATTTGGATAAAAAAATCTGAAATCTATTTAATATCATCTATTCCAGAATAATGGAAAACGAAGATTAAAGCCTATAAAGCTTGCTTAAGCATACAAAATGTTATCTTTTCATCCGTTACTAAATATTTTAACTATTGGTATATTGATTTGTAAGTGCTTACATAGCTTAGGACGCACACATATGCATCTGAAAATTTAGAATGGAAGGTGATCAGAACGTGAGAGTTAATCAAAAGGGTATCTCTGCATTTTTAGCAGTGTTATTGCTGCTAAGTTCATTCTCATTCAACATGAGGAGTGCTTTGGCTGCAGATTCGAACAGTTCTTTAATAGTAAATGGCGGTTTCGAGGACAATTTCTGGGAAGATGGATCATGGAGTGTCGATACGTCAGATTGGAATCAAGTAGAAATTAAGCATTTTGCATATGCCGATGATACTTGGCTAAATCCAGATGAAGGAGCTCATGCTTTCAAATATTGGATTAACAAAGTCGCTACTGGAAACCAGACCATCTCGCTTAAGCAGACTATAACGAACCTCCCTGCGGGAAGTTATGAGCTCTCAGTCAAGTCGATGGGCGGTACTGACAATGAGACGGGGAATGTTGAATTGTTTGCGGGTGACGAGAAGGCATCCGCTGTTGCTACCACTGGCTATAATGCTTGGGGAACGCTCACCCTGAAATTTATCTTGAAGCAGGATACCCCGAGTCTTGAGGTTGGTGCGAACATAAGCGGCGCTCCAAGCGCATATGGATTTCTGGACAGCTTTGAGTTGAAACAGTTGAGTACGGATACGACCCAGCCGGTGCCGGCGGATATTTTTGTAAAGAAGGTGGAAGGACTCCAGCCTGATTTTATTAAAGGCGTGGATATCTCCAGTATTATTTCTTTAGAGAATAGCGGAGTCGAGTTTTACAATGAAAACGGAGAAGTGCAGGATATTTTTACAACCGTACATGAAGCCGGGGTTAATTACGTTCGGGTACGGATATGGAATGATCCTTTTGATACAGCTGGAAAAGGTTATGGTGGTGGCAATAATGATCTGGCCACCGCGATTGAAATTGGGAAAAGAGCGACCGCAAACGGTATGAAGCTGCTAGTGGACTTCCATTATTCCGACTTTTGGGCCGATCCGGCCAAGCAGCATACGCCTAAGGCATGGGCAAATTTGAGTTTTGAAGATAAGAAGACAGCGCTTTACGAATATACCAAAGTGAGCCTGCAAGCCCTGCTTGATGCAGGTATTGATATTGGCATGGTTCAGGTAGGCAATGAAACGAATGGACAATTTGTTGGTGAATCTAATTGGACGAAGATGAGCCAATTGTTCAATGAGGGAAGCAAAGCCATTCGTGAGATCGATCCTAATATTCTGGTTGCTCTGCATTTTACAAATCCGGAGTCGGCAGGCAGATATGCCACTATAGCGAAGAATTTGCAAGATAACAATGTAGACTATGATGTGTTTGCAAGTTCTTATTATCCATTCTGGCACGGTACATTAAGCAATTTGACATCCGTGTTGAAGCAAGTAGCTGATACTTATGGTAAAAAAGTAATGGTAGCCGAAACCTCTTACGCGTATACCGCAGAAGACGGGGATGGACACGGAAATACAGCGCCGCAAAGTTCAGGTCAAACTTTAAACTACCCTATCAGCGTTCAAGGTCAGGCTAACTCAGTTAGAGACGTGATCGAAGCGGTTGCGAATGTGGGTAAAGCGGGAATTGGCGTGTTTTATTGGGAGCCTGCTTGGCTTCCGGTAGGTCCGAAAGAAAATCTGAAGCAGAATAAGTTGATTTGGGAACAGTATGGTTCCGGTTGGGCATCCAGCTACGCGAAGGAATATGACCCTGATGATGCAGGGGAATGGTATGGCGGAAGTGCCGTTGATAACCAGGCTTTGTTTGATTTTAACGGACATCCGCTTGCCTCGCTGAATGTGTTCAAATATGTGAATACAGGCGCAGTGGCCCCTATTGCTGTAGATGAAATTAAGGATGTAACGGTCACGGCAATTGCTGGAGAGCCAATCCAGCTGCCAACAGACGTAAGTGTTACTTACAATGATGGAAGTTCCGGCAAGATGTCAGTGGTTTGGGATCAAGTTGCGCTTGAGCAAGCCATTAGCAAGGGTGCGGGCAGCTATGTGATTGGTGGAACGACGGAAGGCGGTCAGGTGGTAAAGGCTCTTCTAGTTATTAAAAAAGAGAACTTTATCATCAACGCAGGCTTTGAAAATAGCGATAGAAGCATGTGGAAAATCACCTATGCTGACGTTAATGCTCCACATACAGACTACCAAAATAAAGTTACAGATGCCAAAACAGGCAACTATTCACTACATTTCTACTCTGCGAAAGCAGTGGATTTTAGAGTAGAGCAGACTATTTCTGGTCTGAAGCCGGGATATTATAATCTTTCGATGTTTATTCAAGGGGGAGATGCTGCCAACCCCAATATGAATCTGTTTGCTGTAACGGATGGTAAGGAAGTAAAAGTAAACACCGGTGTGAAAGGATGGGCACAGTGGAATAATCCTGAGATCCAGGATATTCTCGTTACCGATGGATCCCTTACAATCGGAGCTAATATCAAAGCAGACGGCGGCGCATGGGGATCGATTGATGATTTCTATCTAAGCTTTGTCAAAGGTATTGAGGAACCTGCTATTGTTGATACGGATGCAGAAGTACAAAATATCACTTCTATGACAGCTGCGGTTGGAGGAAATATCACTTCGGACGGTGGCGCTAAGGTTACAGAGCGAGGAATCGTATATTCTACTAGTGCCAATCCGACAATTGAGGATAGTAAAGTTATAGCTGAATCAGGTGGAACAGGAGCCTTTTCAGTAAGTCTTGCAGGACTTCAATCTGGAGCTACCTATCATGTACGTGCCTACGCAGTGAATGCAACCGGAGTAAGCTACGGACAAGAGATTACGTTTACAACATTAAGTTCTAGTGCAAGCTTGAATAGCTTGGATTTGAGCGGCATAACATTGGATCAAACAGTGAGCGGAAGTGTATACGACTATACAGCGAGTGTACCGTATTCTTTATCTAACTTCACAGTGACGGCAACGGCCAGCGATGCTGTCTATGGTACCTTGACAGTGAGTATGTACAATAGTGCCAATACACTTGTGGCCGGTCCGATAAGTTTGGCAAGTGGGGCAACAAGCATAGAGCTTCCCCTTGAAGTAGGTAGTAACCGATTGGAGTTATTCGTAATTGCCCAAGATGGCACAGGTACGAGATACACAGCAACAATAACGAGAGCTGCGCAAGATAACGGTTCTGATGGTAATGGAAACGGTGGTAATGATGGTGGTAGTACCTCTAATGTCGTACTTCCGGTTATCTCCTCCAATGGGAAACTGACGCTTCCTGCAGGTCAAGCGGGTGAAGTCAGATTGGATAATGGGCTTGTGATTTCAATTCCAGCTAATGCTTCAGGCAAGCAGTTGGTATTAACGATTGAGAAAGTGCTCGATTCGCAGAATCTTCTCAGCAATCATGAGATTCTCGTAAGCCCGATCTATGAAGTTCTAAAAAACTTCGCGGAGAACTTTAATAAACCAGTCACGCTAACCTTTGTGTTCGATTCAGGACAAGTGAAGAGCGGCCAAACTGTAGCGATCTTTTATTATGATGAAGTGAAGAAGAGCTGGGTGAAAGTTAATGGCGGCAAAATAGATGGAAATCGCATTGCTGCAGATGTGGATCACTTTACGAAGTTTGCTGTACTCGTAGTGGATCAAGCGACTGGATTACCGGTAACCAATGCATCTACTGAACCGACAACAGAGGCTCAATTTAGCGATATCTCGGGACATTGGGCACAGGCTAATATTAAGAAAGCGGTGAGCGAAGGGATCGTCAAGGGTTATACCGACGGAACGTTCAAACCGAATGGTGCGGTGACACGCGCTGAATTTGCGGTGATGCTGATGAATGCGCTGAAGCCAACAGGAAACGGTGTGGAATTGGGCTTCACAGATACAATCCCTGCTTGGGCTGAGAAGTCCATTGCACAAGCTTTAGAGGCGAAGATTATACGCGGCTATGAGGATGTTACCTTCCGTCCGGCAGCGAGCATAACACGTTCGGAGCTAGCAGTTATGATCTCTAGAGCAGCAGGGGGAGATTTAACAACGGCGGCATCAACAGGCTTTGCTGATGATAGCCAAATTCCTGCATGGGCAAAGGATGCGGTTGCAGCCGTGAAGAAATCAGGCATTGTGAGCGGGCGTAACGGCAATGTATTTGCACCAAATGAGACGGCAACAAGAGCAGAGGCAGTAACCATCATTATGAATCTGCTGCAAACTAAATAGTAAACTTACTGTAGTAAGAAAAAAGACCGTCCTTAGGACGGTCTTTTTGTCTATTCTCTATATGTGCCCAAGCTTGGCATTCAAAAAAAAGAAGAACCAGCAGAGTCTGCTGGTTCTTCTTACTTATATAAATAATTTGCATGCAAAGAAAGATCGTGATATTATAAAATAATCACTGTTGATTTCACTAATTTACACATAAGTGTAACATCTTATCTACACTATTATAATACCATGTGGATTAACAGTTTGTCAAATTTTAATTTTTGCTTCTTTATAACAAGAATGAAAAGGAGCGTGTTCGTGAAGATGGTAAATGTAATGGATTGGCAGCAAGAACAAGATCGGCTTGATTTGGTTACGGAAAAGCTGCAATCAAGAATCGCAGAACTAGAGCCAGAAGTGACTGGGCTACGTGATCAAGTGGTGGACATTCGCAAGCGGTTTTGGGAAGAAGTCACGGTCAATACGAGCACAGACGAAGATTTCGAAGAGACCTTCTACAGTATAAAGCAGCAAGAAGCGTTGTTGTCGGAGCGGGAGCGCAGCCACCGGCAGCGGGTGCAGCGTTTTAAGAATATGAAACGGCTACTGCCATCTCCCTATTTTGGGCGAATGGATTTTCAAGAAGATGGTTTGGGCTTGAGTGAGAAAATTTATATCGGAGTGGCTTCTTTCGTTGATGCAGACGGTGTGGACTTTCTGGTGTATGACTGGCGAACGCCTATTGCAAGCATGTATTATGATCATTCCCCAGGGCCATCTACTTACGAAACGCCGGGAGGACAGATTACAGGTGAGATGATGCTGAAGCGGCAATATCAGATCCGTTACGGTCAGCTCCAGAACGTGTTCGATACGAGCTTAACGATCGGGGACGAATTGCTTCAGCAGGTGCTTGGCAAAGGCGCAGATTCACAAATGAAGAGCATTGTGGCGACCATCCAGAAGGAACAGAACGCCATCATCCGCAATGACAAAAGCCGTATGCTTATTGTGCAAGGAGCGGCTGGCAGCGGAAAAACGTCTGCAGCGCTGCAACGGGTAGCGTATTTATTATACAAACACCGCGATAGGCTCAAGGCAGATCAGATCGTTCTTTTTTCGCCAAATCCGATGTTTAACAGTTATGTATCGACGGTGCTCCCTGAGCTCGGCGAAGAGAATATGCAGCAAACGACCTTTCAGGAGTACCTTGCCTATTGGCTCGGATCCACGATGAATTTGGAGGACCCCTTCGAGCAGATTGAATATGTACTGACGTCACAATCCTCGCAGGGGTATGAAGCACGGTTAACGGGGATACAATATAAGGCTTCTGAGGCTTTCCTGCATGCTCTTCAAAGCTACGCGTTATGGTTAGGCAAAGAAGGTATGCTGTTCCACAGTATCCGTTTCCGGGACCGCGAGTTGATTACTGCGGAGCAAATGAAGTCGCAATTTTACAGCTACGACAGCTCTATACGATTGGCTAATCGCGTTGCTTTACTACGTGAATGGCTGCTGCGTGAGCTGACTAAGCTAGAGCGTCAGGAAATGGAAGCGCCCTGGGTTCAAGATGAAGTCGATTACCTCGACAACGATCAATATGCCGAAGCTTACAGTGAGGTGCTTAAGAAGTACCGGCGAGAGGAAGCTGTCTTCGATTTTACAGAGCAGTATCTTGAAATCTATGGCGATTTTCGTACTCAGAAGGACGGGGAAGAGAATGTCTTTGACTTTAGCTCACAGGAAGATGAGTTACTGCGTCGTATGATCGTGAAGGAGCACTTCAAACCGCTAAGACGGGATGCCAAACGGTTGAAATTCATAGATACGATTGGATTATACGAGCAGTTATTTAGGGATGAAGCCACTTATCAGAAAATGACGGGTGAGACCGAAGTGCCTGACCAATGGTCAGAAATTTGTAAGCAGACGAAGGAAAAGTTGAGCCTTATCGAACTGTTTTATGAAGATGAGACCCCATTCTTATATTTAAAAGAGCTTATCGAGGGTTCTCGTACGAATACAATGGTGCGACATTTATTTATTGATGAAGGACAGGATTATTCGCCGTTCCAATTCGCGTTTCTCAAGCAATTGTTTCCCCGCGCCAGCATGACAGTACTCGGCGATTTCAGTCAAGCGATATTCCCGCAAGCGACGAATCTGCAAGAGGTAGATTCTCCTTTGATCCGGCTTTATGGTGAAGAGGAAACGAATCTATTTCGTTTAATCCGAAGCTATCGTTCGACTCGCGAGATTGTGGAGTTTACGAAAGCGCTGCTACCTAATGAAGAGATCGTGCCTTTTGATAGGGGCGGCAAGAAGCCGCACCTATTGAAGGCTAGCAATGAGGTGGAGCGGGCGGTACGGATAAAAGAGGAGCTTGCGGCGCTTATGGCCGAAGGTCTCGACTCCATCGCCGTTATTACTAAGACTGCTGCGGAAAGCCGCGAAGCCTATGAAGCATTACTCGCACAGGGGGGCGAGAATCTGCGGCTTGTTACGAAGGAGACGCTCACCTTTGAGAAGGGAACGCTAATTATTCCTGCGTATCTTGCTAAGGGCGTAGAATTCGACGCCGTGCTAATCTACGATGCTTCTACACAGACTTATCATCGGGAGAGCGAACGTAAACTCTTTTATACAGCTTGTACGCGCGCGATGCATCGGCTTCTGCTATACACGACAGGCGATTGGTCGGGCTTTATTCAAGCCTTGGATGCATCTTTATATGAAGTAGTGTAATTAGACATATCAAAATCAACCTCTTCAAGAAATTCGATAACTTCCCCATTGGGGCTGTGAACGATCGCGTTCTTGATCAGAAGAGGCGGTTCACCAAGAGAAAGCGAATCTGGTTCTATAAAAGCCTTTGCTCCATGAGCAAGGGCTTTTTGGTACATTTCATCTACATTATCCACATAGAAGGCGAAATGTAAGAGTGCTCCGTGAGCTATATCCTCTTCAGACAAGGCTTTTTTCCCTTGGGCGGCAATGACTGCATCGTTATCAAAAATCTCTATGCAAGTTCTTTGATCAGGTGAAATAAGCATTGAAGCTTCTTTGATTTGAAAGGAGGGCAGACTCCAATGATGACCTAACTTAAATCCTAAGGCGTCAATGTAAAATGAAATTGTTGCTTTATAATCTTTGGCTTGAATCGCTATATGTGCAAGACCTTTTACGCTCATTATTAATCACTCCTATATCTAATGTACTATTTATTATAGTTGGATTAAAATAGGAGATACATATATAAGATAAGTGTTTTATCCTGACATGGTTGTTGAATATAAGGTATTTTAGTTGAATGGGTTTATTTATTAAAAAGAGCTAGGAGGCGCTTGATATGGAACATCTTATGGATGATATTGATAAAAAGATTATGCAATTATTGCAGTACAATGCTCGAATGCCCATTTCACAAATCAGCAAAGAGGTTTCGATGTCACAACCATCCGTTAAAGAAAGAATCATTAAGTTGGAGGAAAGGAACATCATATCGGGGTATCATACAGCTTTTAATTTGCGGGATCTGAACCGGGGTGCGACTACTTTTATTCTAATCAAAACAGAACATTGCCAAGAGCTCACCGATTTTTGCAACGATGCTATGGAAGTTACCGATTTGTTCCGCATTAGTGGAGAATATAATTATCTCATTAAGGTACAGACCTCAACGATTGAGGCGCTTGCTGAATTTCAAGATCATCTTATAAAGTTCGGACCTTCCAAATCGCATATCAGCTTGAAAAATATTTTGGAGAACAGAGTGCTACTCTAAAGCGAAGTTTCCAAATACAAGATATAGTAACCGCTTTCTTTTCATTGTAAAATGGGTCAAAATAGCATTCGTATTGATACGTATATAAGGGAGCATGCGCATGGAGAGGAAACTGTCTAGTAAAAAGTATATTCCATTCACATACAAGATGATGATTCCGTATCTCATTCTTGTATTGCTGACAGATGTGCTGGTTGGCTATATAGCCTATACAATGCTCGTAGAGTCCAGGACTGAAATGGCCGAAACGAATGTCCGGACTGCATTAAAGCAGACGAGGAACAACATCGAATACCAGACAGATGAAATCAAACGAATGACCAACTCGCTGTTTCTAAATACGAATTTTCAGAATGCCCTTCAGTTCAGGGGAGACCCTTTAGAAAATATGCTCAAAATGAGAGATGATATCGTTCCTTATATGAAGGCCCCTCTACAACTGTATGGGAACAAGCTGAGACTTGCGCTTTTTACGGTCAATGAGACGATGCTTGAAATTACTGGTGATGATATGTCGACACCTATCGGTCGAAGTGATTATTATGTTCTTTCTGATCAGGTGATCGAGAATACGGAGTGGTTTAAGTCGATTGTTGCGAATAATCAAGATAGTTTGTGGCTTCAAGCGGATACCGACCGTGAGCTAGGTAATATTTCATATTTCCGCAAGCTTGTTTCTTCCAAGGCAGCACCTGCGATTATCGGATATATTCGCGTTACGGCGAGGATTGATGAGCTATTTGGTAACTTTGATACTTTTCCGATTGAACAGGGGATTGAACTTCGTCTGTTGGATAGGGCTACAGGAATGACTTTGTATGAACAAGGTGTTGCTGCTGAAGATACGAAACAAGATGATTATTTAATTATTAGTGAAGATATTCCGGTATCAAGCTATGTCATTGAGGCGCGCGTACCTCACTCTTATTTGAACAAAGATGCTAGTAGAATGCGGAAGGTGATTAGTACCGTTTGTTCCATCAGTTTTTTGGTGATGGCTATTATCGGTTTTCTAGTTGCACGTATATCTGGCAAGAAGATCAAGCGGATTGTGTATTTGGTTCGATCTTTTCAGGAGGGTAATTTTTATAAAAGAATCGGATTTCCAGGGAACGATGAATTTGTCTATATCGCTAATAGCTTCAATCAAATGGCGACCAGCATTCAGGAACTCATCCGGAACGTCTATGTGCAGGGCATTCAGAAAAAGCAAGCGGAGCTGGATGTGCTTCAAGCCCAGATCAGTCCGCATTTCTTGTACAATACACTGTCGACCATCGGCAGTTTGGCCAATTTGGGGGAAGTGGAGAAGGTTACGCAGATGGTACAAGGTCTCTCCAAATTTTATCGACTCACATTAAACGATGGGCATGTATATATCTCCCTTGAAAATGAGCTGGAGCAGGTGAGGATGTATCTGGAAATTCAGAGAGTGAAGTATGCGGACGCCTTTGAGGTTTATTATGATGTCGATCCGGAAATTTTACAGGTGCCTATTATTAAGCTGATTTTACAACCGTTTGTGGAGAATATATTCAAGCACGCCTGGTTCGGGGAGACTATTGCGATTCGTATTACTGGAAAGCGGCTGGGTGACCGCATCGAACTCAAGGTCATTGATAACGGGATCGGCATGCGGCCGGAGACACTTCAAAACATGCGATCAAGCGCATATCAACCAGGCAGCTACGGTCTGAGAAACGTGGAAGAACGAATTAAACTGCGATACGGGAGCGATTTCGGCATTCAAATCGGTAGCTATTTTGGAGCGGGAACGACAGTTCAAATTATTTTACCGGTGGAAAATGCAGAGATCAGGGAAGTGATGGGGGAGTGAGGAGTATGGCGATGGAAATCAATGTTCTGCTGGTGGATGATGAAGTAATCGATTTGGAATGGCTTAGACGGCGTGTAGCCGGCAGTGATCATTTGCCTTTGCATAGCGTGAGAACGGCAACAAGCGGGTTTACCGCTCTGAAAATGATGGAGCAGCACCCTGTAGATATCATTCTCTCTGATATCGGTATGCCGATTATGTCAGGCGTGGAATTTGCACGGAAAGCGAAGGAGATTAACCCAGAGGTCCATATTCTATTTATTAGCGGACATCAGGATTTCAATTATGCCAAGGAAGCGATTCAATTGAACGCATACAGTTATTTGCTTAAGCCTGTGGATGATGACGAGCTGAACGAGACGCTGACCGAACTCTGCACAAAGATTGAGAAAGAGAGGACGCAGCGTACTTCCTTGTCGGAAACGCTGACGCTTGTTAATCAGGAGCTACTGCTGCGTTGGTTTAACGAGGCTGCACCGGGACAGGTTGAAACGCACATTCACAACGTTCTCACGCCATACTTACAAGGTGCATCAGCGGTTGCCATCATTGAGATCGACGACATGGCGCGAAAAATCCAAACCTGGACAGAAGAAGAGCGGAGTTTATGGAGCAGCACTGCCAATCAGTTTATCCGAAAGTTTGCTCAGGATCAAAATTTGGGCATGGTGATTACGACTTATGACTATCACTTTGTGATCCTTGCTGCGGTTCAGGAACAATATTTTACAGCTTTGCTGGAAGAGTTGATTCGGGCGTTCTATCAGGAGCTCTCCTGTTCGATTACGATTGGAAGAGGAATGTACACAACCGACCCGGTCAAGCTACATGATTCCTATCGGCAGGCGCAGGCCGCTCTAAGCATTAAATGGATCGTAGGCAAGAATAGGTTGATCCAAGATGCCTCGGAATGGTCTCCAAAGGAAAAGATGGCTTCGGACTTAGAGGTTATTGTGGATCGTATGCTTAAAGCTATGCTCGACTACGACCTTACCACTATTGATGATTGCTTGCTTCAGCTATTTGCCGGAGACAGCCCGATCTCCCAGAAAAACGACATCTACGATATCATTATCCGGATTACCTCTAAGCTTCATGCTGATCTGCAGCAAATGAATGAGCATTTGTACGAGATTTTGAATTGGGATTCTCATCATCCTTTTGTGCTGTTTCAGTTTGAAACGGTGCATGATATCCTTTCGTGGCTGAGAAGAAGATTCTTTGAACTGTCGGAGCTGCTTTATTTGAAACGCCAAAGACAAAAGCGCAAGTTAATTGATGAAATCACGGAGTATGTGAAAGAAAGATTAGATCAAAAAATAACGCTAAACGAGGTCGCCGCACATTTCGACTTTACCCCTAACTATCTAGGGCATCTGTTCAAGGTCGAAACCAATAGTCTCTTCAGCGATTTTCTAAGTGAATTGCGTATGAAGCGGGTATGCGAGCTGCTCGAGGATCCTACGAAGAAAGTATATGAGATTGCGGAACAAGCCGGATATAAAAATATTATTTATTTCAATAGGCAGTTCAAGCAATATATGGGCATGTCGCCCGGCGAGTACCGGAAGAAAAATAAAATCTGAATCGATTACTTATTGAGGAGGCTCATGTTCTATATGGAACAGGGGCTTCTTTTTTATCGAAATTGTTTATGAATCGTTGAATTAGTATAATGTTTAGTTGTTTCGCTGAATTATCTCACCGCCGCCGTCCTTTTATAATGAGAGATATAGAGAAGAAAGGGGTGCAAAGATGAAAGGGCATACATTTTGGAGCGATTTAAAAAACTATAGGGTTCTGTTGCTGATGCTGGCGCCGGCGGTTGCTTTTTTTCTTCTGTTTGCCTATGTCCCAATGGCGGGCATTATTATTGCCTTCAAGCATTATGATTACGCGGGCGGTATTTTTGGAAGTGCCTGGAACGGGCTCGATAACTTCCGCTTTTTCTTTGAATCAGGAGATGCTTGGCGGGTAACACGGAATACAGCATTGTACAATATTGCATTCATCGTTGTAAATAACTCTTTGCAAATTTTTGCAGCCATTATGTTGTTTGAGGTCGGTGGCAAATGGTTCCGCAAAATTACGCAATCGGCGTTGTTTCTTCCCTACTTTATTTCATGGGTAGTTGTCGGCGCGATTGCCTATAACCTGCTCAATTATGATATTGGTACTGTGAACGCACTCCTTAGAGGACTCGGGCTAGAACCTATTGATATTTACAATACGCCTGCCTACTGGCCGTATATCCTAGTTCTCGTTTCCGCCTGGAAAGGCCTTGGATACGGAACAGTAATGTACTTGGCCGCGATTACGGGCATAGATACTGAACAGTATGAGGCAGCTGAAATCGATGGCGCCAATATTTTTCAGCGGATCCGGAAAGTGACGATTCCAAATCTTTACCCGACGATTATTATTTTGGTGCTGCTGGCGGTCGGGAATATTTTCCGCGGTGATTTCGGGATGTTTTATAACATGATCGGCAATAACGGTTTGTTGTTCTCTTCGACGGACGTTATCGATACTTTCGTGTTCAGATCGCTGATTACTTCGAATGATATCGGCATGTCGGCTGCGGCTGGCGTTTTCCAGTCCGTTCTTGGCTTCGCAACGATCATGACTGTGAACTATGCTGTTCGTAAATACGATAAAGACCGCGCCTTATTCTAACCGCATCAGAGGTACAGTTTTCATAATGGAGGTAACGATATGAAGCAGCTCGATCGTAAAATATTCTCGGGTATTGGTTATGTATCCCTAATCTTTCTCGCAATTTTATGTATATTCCCGTTTATACTTGTCGTATCTTCGTCGCTGACGGAAGAGTCAAAAATATTAACAGATGGCTATCAATTTATACCTACGGCCTTCTCAACAGAAGCCTACAGCATTTTGTTTAAGTATCCCGACCAGATGATTCAAGCCTATATGGTGACCATAGGCGTTACTATAATAGGCACACTGTTTGGTTTGTTTCTGACTTCGATGACGGCTTATGCGCTTTCCAGAAAAGATTTTAAATGGCGTAATAAATTTTCATTCTTCTTTTTCTTTACAACTTTATTTAACGGCGGTCTGGTTCCTTGGTATCTGCTTATGGTCAATTACCTCCATATCAAAGATACATTGCTGGCTTTAGTGATTCCGATGATGCTCAACGTCTTCTACATCATTGTTATGAAGTCGTTTATGGGCAGCATTCCGGAAGCAATCGTAGAATCGGCTAAAATTGACGGTGCAGGCGATTTTAAGATCTACGCTCGTCTAATCCTGCCTCTCTCCAAGCCGGCGCTAGCGACTATTGGTTTGTTTCTGGCTCTTGCCTATTGGAACGACTGGTACAATGCCCTTCTATTTATTTCCGATGAGAAGCTGATGCCGCTTCAATATTATTTGTACAAAATGCTTGGCAATATGGATGGCATGCGAAAAGCCATGATGGGTGCAGGAGCAGTCGTAAACACATCGATCCCAAGCGAGAGCTTGAAGATGGCAATGACGGTTGTAGCTACAGGTCCGATTCTGCTCGCTTATCCATTCGTTCAGAGATATTTCGTTCAAGGCTTGACGATTGGCGCTGTGAAAGGATGAACCCGGGGAAATCCGGTTTATCAATATAATTAATACAAGGGGGAAGGCTTGAAATGCTGAGAAAAAATAGATTCATTATGCTCGCACTCGTTTTAACCTTCGTAATGATTTTGAGCGCATGTGGTGGTGGCAACAACAACGCCAATACACCCGCTAAGGCTACCAATAATGCCGCTGAGGTAACAAGTGAGCCCACAGAAACAGCGAGCGCAACGAATGCAGCCGAAACTTCAGATACCATAGACACCTCTAAAGAAGTAAAGTTGAAAATGATCTTCGTTGGGCCTAAACCGATAGACTATGATAGTGTTTTTGCTGAAATTAACAAGAAACTGAAAGAAAAAATTAATGCGACCCTTGAGGGCGAGTTCTTGGACTGGTCTGACTGGGCTCAAAAATATCCACTGAAGCTGGCAGCTAATGAAGATTTTGACCTCATCTATTCGGCAAACTGGGCCGGTTATAATGACCAGGCACTGAAAGGCGGATTTCTAGAATTAACCGATGAGCTAATTACTAAATATATGCCAAAAACTAAGGAAGCTATGTCAGATGTGAGCTGGGATCAGGCAAAAGTAAACGGCAAACTGTACATGGTTCCACAAAACAGAGGGGAATCTGTTGAAAAGCTGATTCTCTATCGTGAAGATTTGCGTAAGAAATACAATCTTCCCGAAATCAACAGCCCGGAAGCATATGCTACTTATTTGAAGACGATAGCAGAAAAGGAAAAAGGAATTACACCGTTCACTCCGGAAACGGGAGACTGGAAATATCATAACTTGGACCGTGTATTATTGAAGCAACAAAACGAATGGAATATGTTTGATCTAGATCTTCCATTTGCCTTCAAATTGACCGATGAAACAGGTAAAGTCTTTAACGTCTATGAAACGCAAGAGTTCAAAGATCTACTCGTGTATTACAAAGATCTCGCTGATAACAATGCTTGGTCGAAAAACGTTCTGAACAGTAAAAATGATCATCAGGCGGATTTTAAAGCAGGTAAAACCGCCTCGATTACGCACAATAACGGAACACTTGGAGCACTCATGGCTTTAATGCGCCAAGAAAATTCTCCTTATGAAGTAGCGTTGGCTGATATTAACCAAGGGAAGAAAAAATCAGTGGCGATTTCTACACAAAACGGTACGTCGATTCATGCGACTTCCAAAAATGTAGAACGTTCCTTGATGCTGATCGATCTGATGCAAAACGATAAAGAACTGCACGACCTGATGATGTACGGAATTAGTGGCGTGCACTATGAACCGGTTGGCGACACCAAATATAAAGCACTCGACAAAAATCCGAACTTTACCGGCTTCTCTAATTGGAACTTCAACTCGCCACTCAACCTTGACAATGAAGCATTCCCGCAAGAAGCTAACGATCTGGCTAAGGGCTGGGAAGCTAACGTCTACCACTATGCCCTTGAAACCTTTGTATTCGACAATAGCAAAGTGAAGACGGAAATTGCCAATGTGGGCAATGTAATGCTCCGCTATGCCATTCCGCTTGAGTACGGCGTAATTAAAGATATCGACAAAGGCCTTGCAGATTTGAACAAACAGCTGAAATCAGCTGGCATTGATAAAATCCAAGCTGAGCTGCAAGCGCAAATCGATGCTTTCTTAGCGAACAAGTAAGATACAGGATAAGGGAGGCCCAACAGTCATGAAATGGCTGTTGGGCCTCCCTGTTTTTTGAGATCGATTGTATATGAAGGCGCTATCTGACGCAGCCGAGCGGCGTATGAAGAGTTTTGAGGTTGCATTTGTTTTAGTATGAGCTAGTATAATAAGGCAAGAAGCTCCCTCCCGGGAGCCTAAATAGCTTCAAGGGCATCATAAGCGGGCCATTAACTTCGGAAGATTGGAGAGAGAGATGAAAAATATATTGTATAAGTATATGAGTAAATTTACATCTCTTAACGAAGAGGATCAGCAGGATATTGTTGAGGGTATCCTTATAGAGGAATTTAAAAAGGGGACAGTGCTCCTTAGACAAGGAGATGTTCCCACAAAATGTTTTTTCGTGCTAAAAGGTTGTGTTAGGCAGTACTCGATAGATGAATCGGGAAAAGAAGTCACATCTAATTTCTACACAGAAGAGCAAGCGGCTTCGATTTTTAATCGGCATCAAGAAAGTAAGCCCTCTGCGTACACCTTAACCTGTCTAGAAGATAGCACATTGGTGGTTGGTGAACTTAATGCGGAACAAGACATGCTTCACAAACACTCGCAATTGGAAACGATGATCCGCAAAATGGTAGAGGAAAACTTAGGTGAGGTACAGGACGAATTAACTTCATTTATCGCTTCCAATCCTGAAGAACGTTACAAAGCTTTGTTGCGAAAAAGACCTCACTTACTCACTCGCGTACCTCAGCATCAATTGGCCAGCTATCTGGGGATGACACCAGAGTCATTAAGTAGAATCAAGAAGCGGGTTCATTCCAGTAATAACTAAAAAGAAAGTCATACAGTTTTGTGGAGTTTTCCTCCTCTAAGCAGCAGCCATATCCCAAAGCCTAGTTCTCCTACAATCATAGGAATAGTAAAAATATAATTTAATATTGTAATGACCCCTTCGTATTGTGGAAGAAATATTGTGCTTAGATGAATGATCATATAACCTATTGAAGCAAGCAGCAATAAGATGCCGATTACTTTAGGGATGATGCCAGATTTTAAAGCCACATATCCCACAATTAACAGATGCCCGCCAAAAACGACCAATCCCATAGACCAACTCCATTGAAATGCTTCCAGAAATAACATCATAAATGCTTGAGTCTGTTCGATTTTTAATGAGGAAAAGTCGATTGTATTTCCCGTGAGCAGCAGCACAACTATCAAGTTAAGTATAGAGACTCCCAATATAGCGGAATAGGTTAGACGAAGCCAGGCGCCGAGTAATGATAGCTTTTGGTTAATCGGTTCTAGAAACACATAAAACGCCCAGGCGACCAGGATGTCAGTAATCATAATGATGATCCAACCCAAAATTTCACCTTTGAAAAGGTTAGTGGATGACACAAGGTTATTGAATGTGACGCTGGCATCGCCCTGAACAACAAGATTCCCATGGACAAAGCCATACGAAAAAAATGAGGCAAGGGTCATGATAATAAGTGAGATTCCAGCAGTTAAAGCGGACTTTCGCTGATTCGATAGATCTTTTTCTGAGATAGCCATAGATAGCCTCCTAAAGGACTTTTTATTTTCATTGTAATTAGGAGTAGTATGGCGGGCATTGACTTAAATCAAGAGTGCATCATCAGACAGAAAAAAATGCTTATTATCACAATAACGGAAGTTCATCCAGCCGTTCGTAAATCAACAATCCTTTCTCTTGCGCAACCTGTACCATTTCATCGGCACCCTGAGATGATCCTCCAACTCGAAGCACGGCATCACAGTAATTAAGCAGGCGAATGGAAGACGGATGGAAAATCCGGTTGAAAACGTCGTCTCCTAGATTAGTGGAACCGGCTGTAGCAATAAGAGGCAAAGCATACCACTCCCCCAGCACTGGCATATGCCCAGCCTCGTAAACTTGAAGAGCAATTTTATTCATGTATTTGACATTTTCCTCTATTAATACTGGATCATCATTGGTTCCAGAACGATACGGGCCAGCGATAAGGATATGCAGCGGTTTCGATTTTACCTTTAAGAGACCTTGGATCTGAGCGTATTGGAGCAGCATTACCGTCTTAGCATCACGAATCTCGCCGCTTTGGACCATGTCAAGCGCTTGAGCAAACGGAAGTTCCACTACTTCAATATTTTCCTGTTCCTCCTCAAGTCCCCCGCCCGGACCTTTTGTCATGACATCACTATACTCAGCTACAAAGAAATGAAGGGTTTCGGTAACGGATCCTGGTGACATATAGACCTCGCCAACTTTCTGCACTCGGTCGATATGGTATCCCGTCTCTTCCTCCGTTTCCCTCAGAATACTTTCTTCTGGTGTTTCTTTATCGAGTAGCCCCGCGCAGGTTTCGATAAGCATTCCAGTCACATTGCCGTTTAGATAAGTAGGCATTCGGAATTGTCTCGTAAGTACGATGGTTTGTTTGTGTCGATTATAGAGTAGAATGGTCGCTCCGTTGCCTCGGTCATACACTTCACGGGATTGTGTCTCCCATTGTCCATTTTCTTTTTCATACTTGAATGTGATCTTCTTTAAGATGTACCAGTTATCCGATAGAAGTTCCTCTTTTATGATCCGTACTCTTGGGTTGTAATACTGTGCCTTCATCTCATTTCCTCCCTAGAAAAATCCCGTTTTCTTTAGTCATTTCGAGGGCTCCATTCTCCTGTAGAAGCCGATTGACGTGTTTTCGAAATTCGTCTATAGCCGCACCGACAAGTCGCTCTTTTGCGTTCATCGGGGTCGATATCATATATTCAATCAGGGGTTCAGCTTCGTCGACTAACAGACGGTCGTTGTAACGTAATAACCGAAGATCGGAGAAGCAAGAAGACAGCAGGTCTTCTCCGTTACCCAGATTAAATCGTTTAATAGCTTGATCCAATACATGAAGGTCGGGGTCGAACGAGACCGCCAATTGTTCAATCTCTTGTAGGTGTTGAGTGCTCATTGTAGAGGTGCATATTATACCCCCTCGCTTTAGTACGCGGTGTATCTCGTGGATCGCTTTAGGGATGTCCGGCACGTGATACAGCATGTTGTTAGCGATAACCACATCGAAATGCTCATCGTGGAAGGGGATTTGTTGCGCGTCAACAGATAAGAGCTTAAACTGTGAACTTTTACTTCCTAAGCGGCAACGTGCTTCTTCTACCATCCCGCTCGAAATATCAGTAAGTGTGATGCGCCAGCTGCTTGGAATTCGTTCGGCGTTTCTTATCCAAAAGGTCCCATCGCCGCCACCTAACTCTAGAATGTGGGCTCCAGGGTGCACCTCCAGTTGTTCAAAGACCCAATTATGCCAGCCTTGCGGATTTGTACTGAACTTGTCATAAAGATGTATCCGCGTTTGCAAGCGGCTTGCCGTCCGATACTGTTCCCCCCAATCTTGCTTACTCTGCAAGGTTTGAATAACATTTGCTAAGTGGTTCCAATCAGACCGATTGACCGACATCTGCATAGCATCTCGTATTGCATGAACTACATGCTCCGTATGAGTGATTTTTCTCTGTAGAACATCGAGCTGTGCTTGTAACGAATGTCTGATCTCCCCTATGGATAGCGACTCTGCATCTAAGATGTCTTTTATTTCTTGAAGTGATAGCCCTAAGTATTTCAACGTTTGAATTTGCTGCAATTTTTCTAGGTCTTTCATGTTATAAGATCTTATCGATCCCGCGTGATGATTTTCTGGAATTAGAAGCCCAATCTGATCGTAATATCGCAATGTCCTGACCGTTATTCCTGTACGCTTTGCAAGCTGCCCTGTTGTTAAATAGTTCTCTTTGTACATCCTTTCCTCACATCCAATCGATTGCTCCAGCGTGTTGTTCTCAGTTAGTATAGCAGGTGACGTAACGTCACCTTCAAGCAAAATTTATGTATAAGAAACAGAGGGCAAGCACCCTGACAGCAGATGGCCTTTCAGAGCCCTCTTGGAAATAATCGGAGCAAATCAACAAGGGTGGAGATTTCGTTTTCCGGGCATGTTACTTAAAACATGTTAGGAGGGGATAAGGGATGTCCAGAAGAAACAGGAAATATGCGGTGCCGGGAGTCAATCGCGGGATGCAAACGTTTAAGGCCGAGGTGATGCGGCGCGAGGGTTATGATGTAGATCCGGAGCGGCCTGATGATGTGAAATATGAAGTCGCAAAAGAACTTGGTATCCCATTGGAACACGGTGAGAATGGACATTTGAGCACAGAATCAGTGGGTCAGATTGGTGGAAAAATTGGTGGATCGATGGTCCGCGAGATGATTCGTCTCGCACAGCAGCAATTGGTGGATCAGGAAAGGGAGTAGCATTTTTTCTAAATCATAAAGTTGCAGAAAATGTAGGAGGCGGCTTTAGTCCTGAATTGCCTGGGACTGAGACCGTTTTCTTTGTGTTTCCCAAAACAACCTAATTAATGGTAGAATTTTACCGATGTTCCACGGTATAGTGAAGAAGGCTATAACACCATTCAATTCTGTATTGGGAGAGGAATCGTCGGATGAATCAGAGGTATCGTAAACGCAACACAGCTGCTTTCACAGGGGTATCGTATTTTGCATTGGCTGCAGGTCTTTTTCTATTCTGTTTGGGGGTGTACAACGACGATTGGGAATTGAACGTGAAAGGGTATTATTTGCTTTGCATGGTGTTAATTACGATTAGCTGTATCGTTGTGCAAAAGGTCGTTAGAGACAATTCAGAGGATAAAGAAATTAAGCTAGAAAATCCGAAACACAGGATGAGAAATACAGGGGCTTTCACAATTATGGCTTTTGCAGGCTTGGTTATTGGGTATGTAATGTTCTTTATTGGTCTGTACAATGCTCCATTTCAATTGAATGTAAAGGGGTATTATATAGCTGTTATTCTGTTGATTTCATATAGCGCCGTTGGCGTTCAGAAAGTGACGAGAGATAACGCGGAGGACAAAGAGATTCTGGCCGAGCAAGATGCCAGAAGGGACATTCAAGGGTAAAGAGGGACCTAGATAAGGAGTAGTGAGATGAACTTTTTAAAAGAAAATCTTTTTTGGCAGTATCCAGTAAACACTTTTTCTATTACAGATGAGAAGATTGAAATTATAACTGAGCCTAATACGGATTTTTGGCAACGCACCTATTATGGGTTCAGGAACGATAATGCACCTGCGCTGCTAATGAAGACGGATGA
>Ga0153923_100017_pt1 | contig 117499 bp, 112 predicted proteins | sample TSNJ007MetaG_FD_104682 | JGI IMG/M metagenome (GOLD analysis project Ga0153923, IMG submission 104682) | Attine ant fungus gardens microbial communities from New Jersey, USA - TSNJ007 MetaG | ecosystem: Host-associated > Fungi > Mycelium > Unclassified | place: USA: New Jersey, Brendon T. Byrne...
ATTATAATGAAAGTCGAATTCAACAAAAACTAGACTACCAATCGCCGATAGATTATCGGAAATCAGCAGTCTAGGAAAATGCTTTTTTATTCCTGTCTCACAATCTTAGGTCAGTTCCAATTGTCGATGTGCTTTCATAATCACTTAATTATTTTGTATATTCTTCAACTAATGCAACGACTTCTTCCATCGTGTCGCATTCTTTTAATGCGCGGTCAGCAAGTTCAGCCATTTTAGTTGTGTCTAGACGTTTCATCAAGCTACGTGTTTTAAGGATAGATGTAGCACTCATTGAGAACTCATCTAAGCCCATACCCAATAGTAATGGAACAGCTGTTTGATCGCCCGCCATTTCACCACACATACCAGCCCATTTACCTTCAGCATGTGCTGCATCAATTACATTTTTAATTAAACGTAAGATTGATGGGTTGTATGGTTGGTATAAGTAAGAAACGCGTTCGTTCATACGGTCTGCCGCCATTGTGTATTGGATTAAGTCGTTAGTTCCAACACTAAAGAAGTCAACTTCTTTGGCAAATTTATCAGCTAATACGGCAGCTGCTGGAATTTCAATCATAATACCTACTTGGATATCGTTTGAAACTTCAACACCTTCGTTGACTAATTTTTGTTTTTCGTCTTCAAAGATTGCTTTCGCTGCTCTAAATTCTTTCAAAGTAGCAACCATTGGGAACATGATACGTAAGTTACCATGAACAGACGCACGTAATAATGCACGCATTTGTGTACGGAACATGCCGTCACCTAGTTCTGATAAGCTAATACGTAATGCACGGTAACCTAAGAATGGGTTCATTTCGTGTGGTAATGTCAGGTAAGGAAGCTCTTTGTCCCCACCAATATCCATTGTACGAACCACAACGGGTTTTCCTTCCATTCCTTCAAGAACTGCTTTATACGCTTGGTATTGGTCCTCTTCAGTTGGAAAGTCAGATGAATCCATGTATAAGAATTCTGTACGATATAAACCAACAGCTTCGCCGCCGTTTTTGTGTACGCCTTCTAAATCTTTTGGTGTACCAATGTTTGCAGCTAACTCAACATGTTTGCCGTCAGCTGTCACTGTTTCTGCATTTTTTAGTTTATCCCATTCTGCTTTTTGATCTGCATAAGCTTTTGCTTCTGCTTCAAATTCAGATTTTTCAGCATCTGTTGGGTCAATAATAACATCCCCAATGATTCCGTTCACTGCTAAAATATCGCCTGCTTTTACTTTGTCAGTAATTTCTTTTGTACCAACGATTGCAGGGATTTCTAACGAACGAGCCATGATTGCTGAGTGAGAAGTACGTCCGCCGATGTCTGTCACAAAGGCTTTAACATACGTACGGTCTAATTGTGCAGTATCACTAGGTGTTAAGTCATGGGCAACCACGATTACTTCTTCGTTAATCATTGAAGGATTTGGAAGAGTCACACCTAATAAATGTGCTAAGATACGTTTGGCAACGTCACGAATATCTGCTGCACGCTCTTGCATGTAAGCATTATCGTCCATTGCTTCAAACATACCAATATACATATCCGTAACTTCTTTCAAGGCAGCTTCTGCATTGACTTTGTTGTCTTGGATATTTTGTTTGATTTGACCAACCATTTCTGGGTCAGATAAAACCATTAAATGAGCATCGAAAACTTGCGCTTCTGCTTCACCAAGGCTTTGAGCTGCTTTGTCGCGAATTGCTTGCAACTCTTCAGTAGATTTTGCTAAAGCATCGTCTAAGCGAGTTGCTTCTGCATCAGTATCTTCTACGGAAGTTTTGTTGAAAGACAAGTCAGGTTGAACTAGCAGGTAAGCTTTAGCAACAGCAACGCCATCACTTGCGGCAATCCCTTTTAGCATCTCAGACATTATTCAGCCAATCCTTCTTTTTGTAATGTTTCAACGATTGCTGCCATTCCTTCAGCTTCGTCAGCACCATCAACAGTGATTGTTACGTCAGAACCTTGACCAACGCCTAAAGACATAACGCCCATGATTGATTTTAAGTTAACAGATTTACCTTTGTATTCTAAGTTAATATCTGAGTTAAATTTGCTTGCAGTTTGTACTAATAAAGTAGCTGGACGTGCGTGAATTCCTGTTTCTGCTACAATGTGAAATTCTTTCTTTTCCATATAAATCGGTCTCCTTCGTAAATAAAAAATTTTTATGTTAGGGTTTTCCTTTCTTGATACGCTAAAATCAAACGTCTACTCGAAAAAAGACCCTTTCAGTTTCTAAGATTACCATTTTTTTCTATCTTACACAACACTTTTTGCTTAAATTTCGTGATGTTTTGCACTGACTATTCTTCCTCTTTTTGGTAACGATAAATGATTCGTCCATTTAACCCCGCTTCTCCAACAATTTCCGCGCGGTCAGGCAAAGAAATCCAAGCATCACGAAATTGGAAAAATTCATTTTGCTCCACGATTAATTCAGAGATTTCTCCAGCTTTTAATGAAGCAATTTTTTCTACAAAAGGATTTTCAGCCATTGATTTCACCACTCTTTCTCTTAAATATCAACTCTTATAGTTTACTTGAAAATGGCGCAATTGTCTGTAAAAAAATCGAATCTTTGCCTTTTTTTAAACAAGGTCTTTTACTTGATTCTCTTACAAAAAATGCTATAATAACCTCAAAGGTCAAAAATGGTCAAGTGGTTTTATAGACAGAATTTATTCCTGCTATCTAGTACTTGGCTGGTTTGAGGAAAAATGGTCTGTTTACTAGAAATAATAGAGCAAACAACTATTTTTCTGGCCTCAGTTATTTTGAAAGGATGTGTTTCATTCAATGATTTGTCAAAATTGTCAACAAAATGAAGCAACAATTCATTTATATGCAAATGTGAATGGTCAAAGAAAACAACTGGACTATTGCCAAAGCTGCTATCAAAAATTAAAAAATCAAGCGAATAATTCCCCTCAAAATATGGGACAAGACCCTTTTGGCTTTGGGAGTTTAGACGATTTATATCGTTCTCTTTCTCGCCAAATGCAACAAGGTAATCCTTATGAACAACAAACACCACCCACTCAATTTGGTGATGGTGGTAATGGCGGTCAACCCCCTCGCGGAGGCGCTGGCGCTGGTCAAGGTTTACTAGGCGAGTATGGGATTAACATCACCGAAGCGGCACGCCAAGGAGATATCGATCCTGTGGTAGGACGTGACCAAGAAATTAAGCGTGTCATTGAAATCTTAAATCGCCGTACAAAAAACAACCCCGTTTTAATCGGTGAACCAGGTGTTGGTAAAACAGCCGTTGTCGAAGGTTTAGCCCAAAAAATTGTCGATGGCGATGTGCCCAAAAAATTATTGGACAAAGAAGTCATTCGTTTAGATGTGGTTTCACTTGTTCAAGGAACTGGTATTCGCGGACAATTTGAAGAACGGATGCAAAAATTGATTGAAGAAATCACTGAAGCTGAAAATGTCATTTTATTTATTGATGAAGTCCATGAAATTGTGGGTGCTGGTGCTGCTGGTGATGGCAATATGGATGCTGGCAATATTTTAAAACCAGCCTTAGCACGTGGTGAATTACAATTAGTCGGTGCCACAACTTTAAATGAGTACCGTATTATTGAAAAAGACGCTGCCTTAGAACGTCGGATGCAACCAGTCCAAGTAGATGAGCCAACCGTTGCCGAAACCATAACGATTTTACATGGTCTGCAAAAACGTTATGAAGATTATCATCATGTCAAATATACAGATGAAGCGATTAACGCAGCAGCAAACTTATCCAATCGTTACATTCAAGATCGCTTTTTACCAGATAAAGCGATTGACTTGTTAGATGAATCTGGTTCAAAAATGAATCTAACTATCCAACTCGTCGATCCAAAAACAATTGATAAAAAATTAGCAGAAGCGGAACAACAAAAACAACAAGCTTCCGCAGAAGAAGATTTTGAAAAAGCGGCTTATTATCGTGATCAAATCAATAAATTACAAGCAATGAAAGAAAAACAAATCAGCGATGAAGAAACACCCGTCATCACTGAAAAAGATATTGAAGCCATTGTGGAACAAAAAACTGGCATTCCTGTCGGTGACTTAAAAGAAAAAGAACAAACCCAATTGAAAAATTTAGCTGTTGACTTAAAAGCTCATGTTGTCGGACAAGATGATGCCGTCGATAAAGTAGCTAAAGCGATTCGTCGCAATCGTGTAGGCCTAGGCAAACAAAACCGCCCAATTGGTTCCTTCTTATTTGTTGGGCCAACAGGCGTTGGTAAAACAGAATTAGCAAAACAATTAGCTTTTGAGCTATTCGGTTCAGAAGATTCGATGGTTCGTTTTGATATGAGTGAGTATATGGAAAAACACAGTGTTTCTAAACTGATTGGTTCTCCTCCAGGCTATGTTGGGTATGACGAAGCTGGACAACTCACAGAAAAAGTCCGTCGTAATCCTTATAGTTTGATTTTATTGGATGAAATTGAAAAAGCGCATCCTGATGTTTTACACATGTTTTTACAAATTCTCGACGATGGTCGTTTAACAGATGCACAAGGTCGTACGGTCAGCTTTAAAGACACCATCATTATCATGACAAGTAATGCTGGAACAGGAGCTGTGGAAGCCAACGTTGGCTTTGGCGCTGCCCGTGAAGGTGTGACTAAATCTGTTTTAGGTCAATTGAACAACTTCTTCACCCCCGAATTCCTTAACCGTTTCGATGGTATTATCGAATTCAAAGCATTAAGCAAAGAAAACCTGATGAACATTGTCAGCTTGATGTTAGAAGAAGTAAATGGCTTATTAGCTAAACAAAAATTACACATTGAGGTTCCAACAGAAGTCAAAGAAAAACTCGTTGATTTAGGTTATGATCCTGCAATGGGCGCTCGTCCTTTACGTCGAACAATTCAAGAACAAATTGAAGACGGCATTGCTGAATACTATCTAGATCATCCTGAAAATCATCAATTAGTCGCAGCGTTAGATAACGAAGGTAAAATTATCGTAACTGGCGCACAAGAAGTGACTAAAACAGAAACTTCAACATCTGACCAAGCAGAATAATCAAAAATCCACACGCATTAATAACAATGCGTGCGGATTTTTTTATGCTTTTCACTTTTTATTTTCATCAAAAAAAACTATAATAGAAGAAAGATATTCGTATACTTGTTCCTCATAGAAAAAATTCAATCTGGAACTCCTGTACATAATTGGAAACGCTCTTTTGCAGCACACAACTATAATGAGGTGATAAAATGAAATTAGTGAATGTGACCAATAGCTACAAACAATTAGTAAATAAACAATTGGAAAACACGGATGCTTACTTTGTAAAAGTCTACTCAGCAGGAAACACGACCGCTGTCTATTCAGAAGCAGCTCACCATGTGGAAGTTCTGATTATGAATAAAAATCGTCGCATTCGTCCGACAGAAGTAAAAGAAATTTTAGCAAAACTGTTAAAACGATTACCTAAAGAGGCTTATGACCCAGATGAAATTTCTATCATTGAGTTAAACCATGTGACCGAAGTGTCTGTTCCATTAAAAGTTTCCCTCATGGAAAACTAAAAAAACTGCCGAAGTTTCCCCACTTCGGCAGTTTTTTCAATTTATTGTGACGTTATTTTTTTTACAAGCCTTTGATAATTTTCCGACCAGGCTTCCTCATTTGTCGGACTGACTAATTTATTTTCCTCGATTGCTTTTTTTCTTAAGTCATCTACTTCTTTTTTGAAATTTTCCCCCGATTTTTGAGCATAATCTTTAGAAAAATATTTTGATTGGCGAGAATAAGCCTTCAGTTTCGCATCTTTAATCTCTTCTTCTGTATCTGCAAAATATTCATCATAACGAAGATCGGTTATTTTCCCTGAATCTTTTAACGTAATAACCGTTAAACGTCCAGAAAGCCCCTCTCCAAAATCTTCTGTTAGACTTGTATAATGTTCTTTTGAAGGTTCTTTGATTTCCTTGGCTAAAGCCCTAGCAGCAGGAAGATAACCATTATTAGCGCTATTGGATTGACCTTTGGCTGTCTGGAATGCGCCATCTAGGCGATTTTCAGCAACCATTTGATTTTCTAGAAAAGTCATCGTATTAACAACGGTCACTAACGATTGATCAGTTCGGGCGTTGTTCGCTTGAAAATTTGCATAGCCGGATAAACGTTTTGTCACTCCTGCCCATTCTTCAGAATAATAGTTTTTAGGTCCACGTTCATCAAATTCCACTAACTGAATTTGTTGATCCTTAACAACGACATCAATTAAAGCCGTATAGCCGCCATCAAACACGACTTCATGATGATAATAATCCCCTTGAACTTCTCCGATTTCTGGACGACCTGACCAATACATCTTCTGGGCTTTTTCTTCTGGACTAATTCCTGATTGTCCATTATTAGCTTCTACTGTAGCGCCAGAAACAGCATCAACTTCAAAGGTATGTCCATTACGCTCATAACTCACTTTGGCAGCACTCTCCTTCGGTTGATCATTCGTGTTTGTCTGCTCCTCCTGCTTTACAGAAGTGGCATTAGTGGCTGCCGAGGCACCACTCGTTACTTGGACTGCTTCTGCTTCAGTACTTTCTTTCATTTTTTCAGTTCGTTGATCTGGTTGGCACCCCATTAAAATAATCATTGAACAAAATAACCCGACAACTATCTTTTTAGTTTTCATTTTTCCTCCTTTTGAAACTCATTGAATTACCATTTAATTTTAATATAAGTAGGATGAAAAGTATAGCTAAGAAATCGTTTTTTCTTCATATGGCGATAAACTTAACTGTCCAGATAAATACTCACCTAGATAGATTTCCTGTAATCTTTGGAAGCCTTGTTCTTGGATTTGCGTTAACAGCCAGTGCTCATCTTTTTTGATTAACTCTAGGACATCCATGTTGGCTTGACCGTCCACAATAATCGGATAACGAATACTTTCATCGCCATATTCGACGATTGTTAATTGACCATTTTGTTCTAAAACCGCCCGTTTAACAAGCTGGACTTCATAAATACCATTTGCTCGTAATTTAAACATTAGATCATTTGCAGAAATACCATTTTTCAAACATTCCTTCACCACAACCTGTCCATCCTTGATTAAAGTAATGGGTTTACCATCCACAATTTGCTTCACATAGCGATTGTGTTCTTTTGCAAATTTTAAAATTAAGACTAATAATGTCCACAAAATTAACACTAATACAAATTGGAGCACCGTAATTGAATCATTATAAATAACACCACCAATAATGCCCCCCAATACATAGTTTTGCACTTGGTCCATAGCCGATGTGGGCGCCAAATTGCCTTTTCCCATCAAATTAATTTGGACAATTAAACAAATAATACCTAAAGCAAATTTAATAATAATTGGACTATAAAACTGCATTAATTTTCCCTCACTTTACTTTATGATTTCAAACGTTGGTGTTAATAAATACGTTTCTTGTAACGTATAAGACTGCTGATCCGTACTTAAACTCATTTTATAAAACACTTCGTCAATTTTAACTATGGTTCCGTCAGCCAATTGTGTACCATTGACATAAACTTTTTCTGGAGAAACCTTTTTTTCCTGTGCCACTTGTTCGACAAAATGTACCATTTGCGAAGATTGTGAATGCTGATTTTGGTTCAGTTGATAATTGGAATATTGAACCCCTAAAACAAATAATAATGATAAAAAAATAATAATACTTAATTCACGATATTTCGTTTGAATTTGATGTCGCACATAAAAACTAAACACAATGACTAGCCCGATTAACAAAGCAAAAATAAAAAAATACTTTAAGTAATCATTTAAATTAGATTGGCTTTTTAAATACTCGATGCCATAAAAATTCATGTTCTTGTCCACTCCTTGATAGGTTCGTTATAGTAAGTATTCTATCTCAAAAAAAACAATCACGCCTGCTTTAATACCTTATAAGAAGAAAAAGCTCAGCGCAATCATCTTGAGAATGATTGCGCCGAGCTTCAATCTTCTAAAGATTCAGCTACTGATTGATTACAAATTAATTTTACATCAAACTTTTCAGTTCAACATCTGGATATTTATCCGCAAACCAGCGTTCCGCAAATTGGTTTTCAAATAAGAATAAAGGTTGATCGAAACGGTCCCGTGCCAAAATGTTTCGGCTAGAGCTCATGCGTTCATCTAAATCTTCTGGATTAATCCAGCGGGCAATTTTAGAACCCATTGGCGTCATTACTACTTCAGCATTGTATTCATTAGACATTCGGTATTGGAAAACTTCAAACTGCAATTGACCTACGGCGCCAATGATATATTCTTCCGTTAAATATGTTTTGTATAATTGAATGGCTCCTTCTTGAACCAGTTGGTAAATTCCTTTATGGAAAGATTTTTGTTTCATTACGTTTTTGGCAGTCACTTTCATGAATAATTCAGGGGTAAATGACGGCAACTCTTCGTATTGAACATTCATTTTCCCTTCATACAAAGTATCGCCAATTTGGTAATTTCCTGTGTCATACACACCGATAATATCGCCTGCAACAGCTTCTGTGACGTTTTCGCGGGCATCCGCCATAAATTGCGTCACGTTACTTAATTTGACTTTTTTGCCTGTTCTACCTAAGGTCACGTCCATGCCTCTCTCAAAAACACCTGAACAAATTCGAACAAAGGCAATTCGATCACGATGGGCTGGGTTCATATTCGCTTGAATTTTAAAGACAAAGCCTGAAAATTCTTTTTCATAAGGACTTACTTCGCCACCCTCTTCTGTTTTATGCGCATGTGGCGCAGGCGCAAATTGTAAGAAGGTTTCTAAAAATGTTTGAACCCCAAAGTTTGTCAAAGCAGAACCGAAGAAGACTGGCGTTTGATCACCACGAGCGATTTTTTCCTCGCTAAATTCATCGCCTGCTTCTACCAATAACTCAACATCTTCCAACACTTGTTGATAAACGCTGTTATTGTGCAATGGTAAATCGCTTGGGATATCGCCATCTTTTAAAGGAATAAAACGCTCCCCGCCATTATTTTCTGGACGATATAATTCCACACGTTCATTATAAATATCGTATAGACCTTCTAGGCCTTTTCCCATACCAATTGGCCAGTTCATTGGATAAGATTCAATATCCAATAGTTCTTCCAATTCTTCTAAAAGTTCCAATGGTTCCCGTCCGTCACGGTCCAATTTGTTAATAAAAGTAAAAATTGGAATACCACGTTTTTTAACAACTTGGAAAAGTTTTTTCGTTTGTGCTTCAATCCCTTTGGCACTGTCAATAACCATCACAGCACTATCTACGGCCATCAATGTCCGATACGTATCCTCTGAGAAATCCTCATGGCCTGGGGTGTCCAAGATATTAATCCGTTTATCTTGATAGTCAAATTGCATCACAGAACTCGTTACCGAAATTCCCCGTTGTTTTTCAATTTCCATCCAGTCAGATTTGGCAAAGTTCCCTGTTTTTTTCCCTTTGACGGTTCCAGCTTGGCGGATGGCGCCCCCAAATAATAGTAATTGTTCAGTAATCGTTGTTTTCCCAGCATCCGGATGGGAAATAATCGCAAACGTACGGCGACTATCGACTGCTTCTTTTTGATTGATCGTCATAAAAATCTCCTTATCACTTGTGATGTTTATTTATTTATTTTCTTCAGCATAATTTTTGATTAACCTTTGCTAGTATATCATGTCAAGCCTTGAGAATAAAGAGCTGCTGTTAGCTGTTTTTTAAAAGGAAAACCTGCGACATTAGTCAAAACGACTGATGTCACAGGTTATTTTTAACGTCTTGGTTCGTCATCTTCCATTTCTTTACGGAAAAAACGACGATTTTCTTCTGGTTCTTCATCGACAGTTTCTTCATCGTAGAAATGAACGCGTAAGACTAGCAAACGTGTGCCTTCCATTTCTTCAGCAGTTAACTTAATATTGCCCACTTCAAAAGAAGGTTTTTCCCCTTCATCAGGAATGGTTCCTAATGCTGTAATTAAGTAACCTGCCATTGTATCAACATCGCTCATGTGTAAATCTGTTTCAAATACTTCATTAAATTCGTCAATTAACATGCGTCCTTGAACCAAATATTCATTGTCGGCCACTTGTGTATATAAATTTTCTACTTCATCTGTTTCATCGTCAATTTCACCAACGATTTCTTCTAGTAAATCTTCCAGTGTTGCTAAACCGACAACACCGCCATATTCATCTAGTAAAATCGCCATTTGGTTTTGTGTTCGTTTTAACTCATAAAGTAAATCATCAATAAAAATGGTTTCTGGGACAAATAATGGTTCTTGGATGATCGCGCCTAATTCAATGTTTTCAAAGCCTAAATTACGTGCAGCTTTTAGTAACGTTTTGGTATGTAAAATACCAACAATTTTATCTTTGTCTTCACTATAAACAGGAATCCGAGAATAATTTTCTCCTAAAATTAAATTGATGTTTTCTTGGACATCATCTTGGATGTCAACCATGAATGCGTCTGTCCGAGGAACCATTACTTCTCGTGCCACTTTTGTATCTAATGAAAAGACACCTTGTAGCATTTCTAGTTCTTCGTTTTCCAAAACACCTTCTGTTTCAAGCATATAGCGCATTTCATCTCGTGTCATCTTCGAATCAGCATCATCGAAAGTCATTGGTGTGATTTTGGATAATAAATCGGTCGAAGCCGATAGCAACCAAACGAAGGGACGCGCGATAACTCCTAAAAAGCGAACTGCACCAGAAGTCAATTGAGCGACTTCTTCTGATTTATTCATAGCAATTCGTTTAGGGTATAATTCACCAAATACAATAGAAACGTACGTTAACAATGCTAAGATAATGATACTGGCAAGACTCTTAGCTGCGGCGCCGCCACCTAATACAGGGGCCAAACGACTAGATAAAGTCTCTGCTAATGAAGCACCAGATAGGATATTAACCAAAGTAATCCCTACTTGGATTGTGGATAAAAAGTTATTGGGGTCTTGCAATACCTTAAGCAATTTTTGAGCTTTTGCGTCGCCGTCTTCCGCTTTTTGTTCCACACGATTCTTGTTAACAGATACGACTGCAATTTCCGCCGCTGCCAAAAAGGCATTGATAAACGTCAACACGACTAATAATAGAAGTTGCGCAATTAGCGACTGACTCTCAGGGTCAGCATTATTCATAATGTTCTCTCTCTCCTTAATTGTTGATAATTCCGAGGCTGTACTTTCGTACTCTTTTAACGTTCTTCCTCTTTTTATGGTTAGGCTTAGAAACAGACACAATCAGTATTATGACAGGTTATTTTCTATCCTAATCCATAAAATCATAGCACGAAAGATTAGCGGATTCAATCATTAACCGTTATTTTCTTTCGTATTTGTTTCATTCCCTAAAAGAACGGCATTGGTAACTTTTTCACTACGACCCGCTTTGACCATATCAATAACATAGTAGATAATGGTCCGGCAGATTGCGTAAAATGGGACGCCGAGGAAAATACCTAGCAAACCTGCTAAATTTCCTGCTACCAATAAAATTAAAATAATCGTTAATGGATGGATTTTTAGAGATTTTCCGATAACGTTTGGATAAATAATATTTCCGTCCAATTGTTGAACCACTAGCACCACTAAACAACATAAGGCTGCTTTGACGGGTTCATTAAAGATGGTCACTAAGACAGCAGGCGCTAATCCTAGATAAGGTCCTAGATAGGGAATCAAATTCGTAAAGCCGGCAATGACACCAAATAAAAAGGCATAACGAACGCCAAGCAATGAATACCCAATAATCGTAAATGTACCGACAAATAAACATTCAATCGCTTGTCCACTAATATAACTGGATAAGGTTTGGTTCAATTGTCCTAAAAGATCCACAATATCATCTTTTCTTTTCTCAGGTAAAAAGCGTTGAATCGCTGGTACTAGCTTATCTCCATCTTTTAACATATAAAATAAAATAAATGGCGCAGTGACCAAAACAATGGTGGTTGACGCCACCGTTGATACGATTGAACCTAAGCTACTTGATAAACTACTTAAAAATTGTTGGATAATATTTGCATAAGAAATATCCATTTTTTCAATATAGCTTGTTAAATCAATTTGTTTAAAAATAGGTAACTCCGCAATCTCATAAATCCAGGTCTCCACTTGTTTAAAGAAATCCGGCATACTTGATGCTAAACTAGCTAGCTGATCTGCCAACTTAGGGATAATTGTTAATAAGATCAGAACTAATGCGATGATTAGTAATAAAAATACCAGTAAGACGGCATAAATTCGTTTCATTTTCGTCTTCATTAGTAGATTGACCACAGGATTTAGTAAATAATACAAAAAGCCTGCTACTAAGACTGGGGCAAACAACGTTGAAAAGAATGTCCCAATCGGTGCAAATAAGAAATTAATTTTCGAAGCAATAAATAATAGCATGGCCACGACAAGTAATTCAACTGACCAGAAAAATAATTTTGATTCTTTAAATCGATTAATCACAGCGGCTCCTCCTTTATTTTTATTCAATTGTTGCTGTTTTATTTTATCACACCTTCCCCCCTCAGTCATTGAGAATACTTCATTGCTAGAACTTTTTCATGGTATAATAAAATAGAAACAGATTCTGAACTTGGGGGTTTTTCTATGCATGTAGCTCAAACAAAAGATACCATGAGTGATCTTTATTTAGATGCTGTCCGGCTTCGTCAACGCGTATTCGTAGCGGAACAAGGGGTACCAGAAGAGATGGAAATCGATGAATATGAAGCACATTGTATTCACTTTGTTTTGTACACGAACCATGTAGCTGTCGCAACTTGTCGCTTGCTTCCACTAGAAAATGGCGTTATGAAATTACAACGAATGGCCGTTGAAAAAGCTTATCGTGGCGCCGACTATGGACGAGTGATTATGGAAGCGGCGGAAAATTTTGCCAAAGAACAAGGCTACCACAAGATTACTCTAGGAGCACAAGTCACCGCTGTAGGCTTCTATGAACGTTTAGGTTATCAAAAAACAGGCGCACCTTTTATGGATGCTGGCATTGAACACTACGAAATGAATAAAGAACTATAACACCAATTAAATCGGAAAATTTAGAGCTTGGAGCATTAGCCATTTTGGCTAATGCTCCAAGCTCCTTTTGTGGGCTGTTTACATCGGCTATTTTTTGGATAGCTGTTGATAACGTTGATACCAGATATCTACATATTCGGGCGAGAAGGGGCCTTTTTCGTTATTAATCCAATCCACTAAAGTCTTGACATTTTCTTTTAAAATGAAGTCAATATCTTCTGGATAATCCATTAGTTTGCTATGAAATTCATATTCATCAACGTCTAGTAAACGTTTTTCACCATCTGGAAAAACCTTGATATCTAAATCATAATCAATATACTTCAACGCTTCGTCATCTAAAACATATGGCGAAGCCAGATTGCAGTAATACGAAACCCCCTTTTCTCTAATCATTGCTATTATATTGAACCAATATTTCTTGTGAAAATAAACAATGGCTGGTTCACGAGTCACCCACCGACGTCCGTCGGATTCCGTTACTAACGTGTGATCGTTCACACCAATTAAAGAATACTCGCTCGTTTTTAGTACCATCGTATCACGCCACGTTCGATGTAAATGTCCGTCATGTTTATAACTCTGAATGGTTACAAACTCGCCTTCTTTAGGAATTCCCATAATACCCCAACTTTCCCCAAATAAAGTAAAGCAATGTTACTTTTTGGGTGTTCATACATCGATATCGAAATAATTATATCATATCTTTTGAGTTTGCGTACATTGAGTTCACTTAAAGAAGACGATTTCTGAAAAAATTTAATTCAGATGACCAATTAGCTCAAATTCAGTAAATATTTTCAGCTTAATTACTGGATTTTTTCAAAGACTGATACTGCGCTCTCTCTTAAAACCTGATTTAATTCGTCAACATTTGTTTTACCAGTTGTTTCAAGCCACGCAACGGCTGCTTCAGAACCTTGTTGAACAAATGGAAGCACGCCGTCTGCCCAAGTTGCGCGACCACATAAGACTCCATTAAACGAGGAACCTGCTTTTTTTGCAAATTTCAATGTTTCCTGAAACATCGTAGCACTAACCCCTGCACTCAAGAAAATAAATGGAAGTTGTGTTGCTTCACTTTGCATTTTGAAAAAAGCCTGCGCTTCATCTTGGCTATAAAGACTTTCAGTGCCAAAACCTTCTACAAAATTCATATTCACAGGGACTTCTACTTTTAAAACATCAACATTATAGCGATCCTTTGAAAATTCTTTCATCGCTTCAATTACTTTGTGCGGTTTTACTTTAGCGTATTCTTTTGAAGCACTATCCGAATTGTTTGCATCATAAGAGACAATTTCTAAAAAGAATGGAATTTCTTCGGCTAAACACTCTGAACCAATCCGTTCTATATAAGCTTTCTTTCGTTCATTGATTGCTTCACTTTCGTCAACATCGTAGTAAAGTAAAAATTTACACGCGTCTGCGCCCGCTTCTTTTAAACGCTTAACCGACCAAACATCAAGACTATCGGGTAACCGTCCTGGTGTCGAAGCATCGTAGCCCGTTTTTTCATACGCAAGTAACAAACCTGAAGTCTGTGCTCGATTTTCAGCAGCAGCTAGGCCATATTCTGGATCCAACAAAATTGCTGAAGTCTCTGGTGTTAAGCAACGAGATACTAATACTTTAAAGTCACTGATTTCTTGCGCAGTCACCTCTTTGTATTTTCCCATCATGCGTTTTAAGGCCCCACGTTGATCAATGGCTAGTGCGCCAATAATCCCTTGATCATCTACCAGATTTTCTAAATGTTTACGTTTTTGTTCACTAATTTTTTTCATTCTGTTCCCTCTCCTAATTGATTATTTAGTAACGTAGCAATTTCAGCTGGCGAACTTGCTTGTTTCAGTCCAGAAGTAACTTCTTCTCTTAATAGGAGGCGCGCAACGGAAGAGAGTAATTTCAAATGTGTCGTGCCAGCTTCGGCATCTGGAATAAACAGCGCAATCACAAACTCCGTTAATTGGTTGTCAAGGCTCTGCCACTCAACACCTTGGTCCAAGGTAACGATGATAATGGCCGCTTGTTGAATCGTTGCTGCTTTTGCATGAGGTATCGCAAATCCATTCATCATCCCCGTTGTTCCTTCTTGTTCTCGCTCGTTCAGTTTATCGAAAACTTCCTGTGCGTCCTGAGCAACTTCCAATTCTGTTGATTTTTTTGCTAAAAAGTGAAAAACATCCTCTTGCGTTTGTAACTGTTGATTTAAAAAAATATGATTTTCTTTAATAAAAGCCATTCCATCCACTCCTAATTCCTGTTATTTCATTTTTTTGATAACGATTGCTCTTGTTTGGCGATTCTACTTTTTTGTACAAAACCTAGCAATAAACCGCCTACCAATGAACCAGCTAAAATTGCCAGAACCCATTGAACAGCGTGAGTAACAACTGGTAAAACAAGAAAGCCTCCATGAGGTGCTGGCACTTGTACCCCAAACATATACGTTAAGACTGCCGCAATTGAAGATCCGAGCATCATAATTGGTAAAACCTTCAATGGGTCTTTTGCCGCAAACGGAATAGCGCCTTCTGTAATATGTGTGGAGCCTAAAATAAAGTTCACTAGCCCCGCATTGCGTTCATTTGTGTCAAAGTATTTTCCAAAGAATAATGTAGCAAAGCCTGTAATTAAAGGTGGCGCTATGCAGGCAGCAGAAACTCCTGCCATAAAAGAAGTATTTCCTTGAGCTAAGAGTGCCGTCCCAGTAACATAGGCCGCTTTATTAACTGGACCTCCCATATCAAAGGCACACATACAACCCACAATAATTCCTAAAACCAACGGACTGGAGTTTTGGAAACTAGCTAAAAAGCTCATCATTCCTTCGTTAACAGCTTTCATCGGATCTGCTAATAAAGACATAGTGATACCAATCACTGCAACGCCAATGACTGGATAAAGGAAAATTGCTTTTAAACCATCTAATGATTTAGGCAAACCTTTAAATACTCTCTGTAATAAAAGAATGAAATACCCAGCAAGGAAACCAGATAATATCCCTCCTAAAAAGCCAGTACCACCAGTGTTAGCAATCAAACCACCGACAAAGCCCACAACCAAACCAGGTCGTTTGGCAATCCCCTCTGCGATATACGCAGATAAGATTGGCACCATCATGCCCATTGAGGCATCGCCAATACTTTTTAACATAGCAGCGGTAGCATTATACTGACTACTTTCTGGATCAAATGAATAAATGCCCCAAATAGCAAAAGAAAGAGCAATTAAAACGCCGCCTGCTACTACAAACGGCAACATGTGAGAGACGCCATTCATTAAGTTTTTATAAATACTATGTCCAACATTTCCTGAATAAATTTGTGTCTCCTGTTCAAGTTCGTCCACTGCTTGGTTTTCGGCCGCAATCGATCCTTTGCCTGCGAGTGCTTCTTCAATTAAGCGATCTGCTTCTTTAATCCCCACACTTACAGGGACATCAATAATTCGTTTCCCAGCAAAACGTTCTGCTTGAACGTCTTTGTCGGCGGCAATAATGACTGCCTCCGCTCCTTGGATTTCTGCAGGTGTTAACTCGTTTTCTATACCAATCTGACCATGTGTTTCAACCTTAATCGTAATACCTTTACGTTTCGCAGCTTGTTCCAATGCCTCCTGTGCCATATACGTGTGCGCTATTCCCGTCGGACAACCTGTAGCAGCTATTAATTGATACGTAGCCATCTGTTTATTCCTCCTCTTGAATCTTTATTTGTTGCTCTAACTCCTGAACATCTGAAAAATCTGTCAATCCTTTGCGAAATGCTGTTGAACTACCTGCTGCAATACTTCTTTTTAAATTTTTTTCCAATGAAAGTCCTTGATGCCAGCCAGCTAAAAAGGTACCTAACATTGCATCCCCTGAACAAGCTGTATTCACAACCATTCCAGTTGGTGAATTGCCTGAAAGAACCTTTTCATTATTCATAAATAAAGCCCCTTCACTACCTAAAGAAAGTAAAATATTTTTGGCTCCCCGCTTCAGTAATTCTTGTCCATAAAAAATGTAATCGTCCTTAGTCTGCACTTCTGTATGAAACCACTCTTGAAGTTCTTCTTCATTTGGTTTCAATAAAAATGGTTGATAAGGCAAACAATCTAAAATTTCTTCATAACTACTGTCTAAAATTAAGAACACCTGCTTTTCAAAACAAATTCGGCTAATTTCAATCAAAATACTTGGCGAAACCCCTTGTGGTAAACTTCCTGATACGCACAAATAATCCCCTTTACGTAACTCTGAAATTTTTTTCAAAAAACGTTGTACATGTTCTTCAGATAATTTTGGTCCCTTATTGACTAATTTGTATTCCTTTTGATCTTGGGTAACTTTTGTAAACACATTAATTCTCGTTGTGCCAGCGACTTCGATAAAATCAGTGGTTATCTCTTTTTCTTTTAAATAATCCTCGACATAGTTCCCAGTGAAACCAGCTTTGACTCCCAAAGCGGTATTATCAATCCCTAACATCTTTAAAATTAGGGAAACATTGACTCCTTTCCCGTTTGCTTGAATATCATCTTCCTTCGTGCGATTCACGACAAAAGGAACTAGCTCTTCTGTTTCGATAAATAAATCAATGGCTAAATTTAATGTACATGTATAAATAGTCACTGTAGTTCCTCCTTTCTCCTCTTTATTATGTCTCAAAATACTATGTAAAGGTTTTCATTCTTTCGAAAAAATATAGAAAACATTTACAATTTCATAATTTCTCTAGCTTTTTTATTTTTTTTCATTAAAAATAGGCTTATAAATGTTTTTTAGCGAAAGAAAGAAGGGCTAGCCATTATGGAACAAAAATTGAGTGAGTCAGAGCAATATCTCTGGCATTTTATCGAAACACATATTTTAGAAATCCCTGATTATTCCATTGTAAAATTAAGCGAACGAGCCAACGTATCAACTGCAACGATTGTAAGAACCATGAAAAAGAAAGGCTATGAAGGTTTCACATCCTTCAAGCATCACTTGAAAGATAAAGAAAACCAAAATATAAATTTTTCAGCATTAGAAAAAGTAGACCGAGGAATTCGGACGGCCATTTTAAAGAATGAAGAAGAAGTAACTCGCACGATTAACATGATTGAAATTGGTAATATCGAAGATGCGATCCAAAAAATCAAGGCTTCTCGACGGATTATTATCTTTGCTAGAGGTTTTTCAGAATTAATTGCTCAGGAAATGATGGTTAAGTTTCAATTGGCTGGCAAATACTGTGAACTGCATACGGACCCAGAAATTATTAAAAATATTAGTAAAAAGTTATCAAAAAAAGATGTAGCTCTTTTTGTTTCTTTAAACGGAGAAACCCAAGAATTAGTTGTCGCTGGTAAAAACTGTTACGACTCAGAAATTGGGACTATCCTTTTAACTGCAAGCAAACACTCTAGTTTAATGAAATACATTGAAATTCCGTTCGTAGGCTTCAAATCAGAAGGCTCCTTTTTCCCCGATTATGAAGTGCGTTCACGGTTACCACTATCCATTCTGGCCAGAATTTTATTGGATGCCTATGCTCTAAGAACGACAACTTAGGCTTTCTTAAATAATAAAAAACAAGCATTCCTTCACTTAAAATAAAGGAATGCTTGTTTTTATTTTGCAACAAAACGTGCTTCTACTCGATAAATTCGTTGACCACGACTAGAAAATTTTTCTTCGTATTCTGTCATAATGTTGCCTTCAAACTCGCTATTATGCAAATCTAGCCACACACGTTCAATAATCATGCCATATTTAGAAAAGCTACTTAATGAGTATTCGAAGAGCCCTTGATTATCCGTTTTAAAATGAATTTCTCCATTTGGTTTTAAAATAATTTCATCTGTTGCTAAAAAGTTTTTATACGTTAAACGACGTTTTTCATGTTTTTTCTTTGGCCAAGGATCTGAAAAATTTAAATAGATTAAATCTACTTCATTTTCAGCAAAATATTCTGTTAATGCTTCGCCGTCTACTCGCAATAACTGTAGATTAGGTAACGGGTCGGCCACTAGCTTATCTAATGCAATCGATAAAATACTTAATTGCATATCGATACCAATATAATTAATTTCAGGATGTGCTTTAGCCATTTCATAAATAAAACGACCTTTACCTGAACCAATTTCAATGTGGATGGGATGATTATTGCCAAAACGTTCTTGCCATTTCCCTTGCCATTTTTCAGGACCTTCTACCACATATTGTGGATATTTTGCCATATATTCTGCTGCTCCGGGTCTATTTCTTACACGCATATTTAAAATTCCTTTCTTTTAAAAACAGACTGGTGAAATTCGCCAGCCTGTGTGGATGTTAAATGAATTAGTTTAACTACTAAACATTCGTTTTAATTGTAAAATTTCTGCAGTCATTGCTCTTCTTTCGCCCTCTTGGTGATGACGAACAATCTCTTGTAAAAAGCTAAATAAACCATACCAATAAATTCGTTGAACTGTACTTTCATTAGGAATTAAACCATAAGATAGTAACCATTGATTCCAACCGGAACGAGGCACATAATGACTCAAAATCATTCCTAAATCTACCGCTGGGTCCGCGACCATCACAGAATCCCAATCTACTAAATAGAGATAATTATTCGAGACTAACCAATTCCGATGATTCACATCGCCGTGGACAGCTACATAACTAGTCTCTGGATATTCTGGTAAATGATTATATAAATAAGTGATTACTTCTTTTAAATAACTGTTTCGTTTTAATTCTTTAGGTAGTTGACGCTTATACTCTTTCAACATTGTTAGCGGGGTACAAACTTCGCCACCAATTTTTTTCAACATGTCTTTCAGCAAATTGGAATGATGCAATTGGTATAACACGTCAATCACGTCATTGCGTTTGCCAATTTCGTCCGCATGTAACAAACGTCCTTCCAGCCATTCTTGGGCTGTTAGTACGTCGCCATTCGCTGTCCGCTTTGTCCAAATCATCTTCGGGGCTAACCCTTCTTTAGACAATGCTGCAAGAAGTGGAGAAGTGTTTCGTTTAATGAACACTTTCTCTGTTTCTTTTATTCCCATGTATGTTTGACCAGTTGCGCCCTTTATCGGCTGCAGACGCCAGTCTTTATCCAACTGAAATTCCATGGAAATTATCTCCTATCTCAACACAATTTTATTGCAATTTTTACAGCAATTACCATTTTAGTCGCCAAACCTTGCTTCGTCAAGCTTCTATGTGGTTCTTTTGTAAATTTTGCTGGGTTTTCTCATCTTTATAACTTATTCAAGCGCATTGGAACATACATTTTAGTGAAAATCACAACTTCTACAATTAAGGCACCCAGAATGAGCAAGCTATTTTGCAAACTGCCTAAACGAAGGCAGACAATCCCACCAAAAATAATGGCCGCAACAGACAATGCGCCGCCAATTAACCGGCGAATTGCTGCTTGTTTTTTTTCTATTGAAATTGGATATAGCTGTGTCATCACCATATAATCAAATTGCGTGTACATGGGAATCAACTGGAACCCGATTAAATAAACAAACAATAAAGCAACTACCAACGCAATCCAGAATTCTTGTAAAAAGAAGAGTAGCACGCCACCAACCAAAATCAAACGAAACAATAAGCCGCTATATTCGCTACCTCGTAAAAAGCTCCGAATGAATAAGTAAGCATACGTGTTCTCAGATGTTTTTTTGACTACTCCGAGGAGAGGATCTAAGTATTTACGACGTTTTACTGTACTACTCACTTCAGGAATATCTGTAAACAGCTGAATGAATTTATAAATTCTATGCATTCTGTTTTGTTCTTTTTGGATCATTTTTTCCCAATCCAAGAAACTCTGTTTCATCTTATTTTGCCAAATACTCGATAAACAAACGGCCAGAATGATACCACCAATCACACCAACCCAAGGCGTCCAGTAAATGGCTCCCGTCATAATCAAGAGACTACTGATCAACCAAACGAACCACCAACTACGGTAAGTGGTTGACGAAAGATGATAGAGCCCATAGCTTTGTAAACTAAGATGTGTATAAATCATACAAACTAGCATGACCAAAAATAAAAAGAAGGTTTGAAACGACCAACCTGTTGTGACTACAATCAACGGCATCAATAGGCCACTTCCTAGAAAGCTGACCACAATCGGTAAAATTAAAGAGTAGCGCAGCGCCCGTTTCAGATAAGCAGCGAATTGTTTTTCTTTTGGTAATAAAAAAACCTTGTCTGGCTCTTCTGTCAAAGTAGCCAACTTACCAACTTGAATGAGTAGCAGCCAGCCCAATAGAATTAACGGTCTGCCCCAAACAAAATCACGAGGTAATTCTTTTAACAACTGGGAATAGTACAGACCTAATCCGCCTAATAAAAACATACAGACTAAAACAAAATGATCATTTAAAATATAGCGCAAGTACTTGGACATTTTTTTGAAATGCCGTGACAAACGTTGACTAAAAAATTCGCCCATGTTACCCCACCTTTTCTTCCTTCGTCAAGGCAAGATAAATATCATCTAAAGAAGACTCTGGTAAATTAAATTCTGCACGTAATTCAGCCATTGTACCGTTTGCCCGTAATTTCCCTTCGTGTAGTACCACAAAACGATCACAATATTTTTCAGCTGTTGCTAAAATATGCGTGGACATTAAAATCGCTGCCCCTTGCTTACGCATCGTATCCATTAATTCTAATAAAGCATGAATTGCTAAAGGATCTAAGCCTAGAAAAGGTTCATCAATAATATATAAACTCGGTTCAATTAAGAATGCACAAAGTACCATGACTTTTTGTTTCATGCCTTTTGAAAAATTAGCAGGAAACCATTCCAATTTATTGTCTAAACGGAACGTTTTTAGTAATGGTTCTGCTCGTTTGAACGCTTCTTCTAATGGAATATCATAAGCCAAGGCCGTTACTTCGATATGCTCTTTCAATGTTAATTCTTCATATAAAGAAGGTGTTTCCGGAATATACCCGATTTTTTTACGATATTCTTCAGGGGCTTGTTGCAATGTTTCCCCGTCAATCATAATTTTGCCTTTTTGCGGCGTAAGTAACCCAATAATATTTTTGATGGTGGTACTTTTCCCCGCACCATTCAAGCCGATTAAACCAACCATTTCACCAGACTTGACGTCAAAATTAATATCTTTTAAGACAGGAATATGGCCGTAACCTCCTGTTAAATGTTCAATTGTTAAGCTCATTTCTTTTGCCTCCAACCTTTTCTCTCTACCATTATTAAACCCTAAGCGAACCAAGAATTCAAAAATTACTCCCTTAATTAAATGGATTTTTTTCTTTCTCTTATTATACACGAAATGAAACGAACTTTTTAGCGAACTCACGTACTTTTTCATCCACAGAGAAATCAACTTGTGGTAAAGTAAAGGAAAGAACCTAGAGAAAAGAGGAATTTTTCATGAATGATTGTATTTTTTGTAAAATTATCAACGGCGAAATCCCAAGTTATAAAGTCTATGAAGACGAGAAAGTCTACGCGTTTTTAGACATTACACAAGTGACCAAAGGGCATACCTTAATGATTCCAAAACAACACGTTGCTGATATTTTTGAATATAATGACGTTTTAGCAAGCGACGTCTTTGCTCGTATTCCTAAAGTAGCACGAGCATTAGAAAAAGCTTTTCCAGAAATGGAAGGATTAAACATTTTAAATAACAATAAGGAAGTGGCTTATCAATCCGTTTTCCATTCCCACGTTCATTTGATTCCCCGTTATTCAAAAGAAGATGATTTCTCTATTCATTTTGGCAACCATCAAGAGGACTATTCCGCCGAAGCGATGCAAGAAATTGCTGAGACCATTGCAAAGCAGGTGAACTAAATGAAAAAATTTATTAAAGGTCTCTTTTTTGGTGCAGCTGCTGGTACCATTGGCGGCTTGTTGGCTGCTCCAAGAAGCGGGAAAGAAACACGCCAACATTTAATCAATGAGCTAGAGGACTATCGTTCACTGAAAAATCAAGTCACGAATGACTGGGATCAGGTGCAACGAAATTTGGCAGTTGTCGAAGAAAACGTTCCTCTGGCAACTGAATTTTCAAAAGACCTGCAACAAGAAATCACTGATTTCAAATTCCAAGCGGAACCTCGGATTGCTCAAATTAAAGAACAAATTGCTAAAATCACGGCTGAATTACCTGACACACAAACCAACAAGCAAAAGTAAAGTCTTTTATGTTAATTATTTCTTTTGTTATTAAAAAAATAAAAAGTGTGACGTAAATACGAATTTTGTTTGAAACTATGCCTGAGACTCTTTCTTTTTCAAAATAAGGTATGGTATAGTTATAACAGAAATAAAACTAAAAAAAACAGGAGTGCATAAGAGAATGAAGAAAAAACTAATCTTAGCTGCAGCGGGCGCAATGGCCGTTTTTAGTTTAGCAGCGTGTTCAAGCGGTTCAAAAGATATCGCAACAATGAAAGGTTCAACAATTACTGTTGATGATTTTTATAACCAAATTAAAGAACAAAGCACGAGCCAACAAGCGTTTAGCCAAATGGTTATTTATAAAGTCTTTGAAGAAAAATATGGCGACAAAGTAACTGACAAAGATATTCAAAAAAACTTTGACGAAGCCAAAGAACAAGTAGAAGCACAAGGCGGAAAGTTCTCTGATGCATTAAAACAAGCTGGTTTAACTGAAAAAACATTCAAGAAACAGTTAAAACAAAGAGCAGCCTATGATGCAGGTCTAAAAGCCCACTTAAAAATTACAGATGAAGACTTAAAAACAGCTTGGGCAAGTTTCCATCCAGAAGTAGAAGCACAAATTATCCAAGTTGCTTCAGAAGATGATGCCAAAGCTGTCAAGAAAGAAATCACTGACGGCGGCGATTTCACAAAAATTGCTAAAGAAAAATCAACAGATGCTGCAACGAAAAAAGACGGCGGTAAAATTAAATTTGATTCACAATCAACAACTGTTCCTGCCGAAGTTAAAGAAGCAGCCTTCAAACTAAAAGATGGCGAAGTATCAGAACCAATTGCTGCAACAAACGCACAAACGTACCAAACAACTTACTATGTAGTGAAAATGACGAAAAACAAAGCAAAAGGCAATGACATGAAACCTTATGAAAAAGAGATCAAGAAAATTGCTGAAGATACAAAATTAGCCGACCCAACATTCCAATCAAAAGTTATTAGTGACGAATTAAAAGCGGCCAATGTGAAAATTAAAGATGATGCCTTCAAGAACGCTTTAGCAGGCTACATGCAAACTGAATCTTCAAGCGCTTCTTCAGAGAAAAAAGAATCAAAATCAAGTGATTCTAAAACAAGTGATACCAAAACAAGTGACTCTGAAAAAGCAACAGATTCTTCAAGCAAAACAACAGAATCTTCTTCTAAATAAGCATAAAAAAGAGAGTGGTCGATTGACCACTCCCTTTTTTTATTTATCTTTTGGAACATAGAAACTGCGGTTATCTAGACCAAAGATTCGTTCCGTATACTCCCCAGGCTGTGTTTGACGAATGGCCCCTAGCATCATTTGAATGGACGCATCCATGGTATCAATTTGATGTAAGATTTCCGCTTCCATAATTCTTGGCCGCACAGGTGAGCCATACTCCAATAATCCATGGTGGGCTAAGACCATGTGCCGAAGAACGACAACGTCTTCTTCTCGATCATCAATTTTTAAAGCCAAACACGCCTTGGTAATTTCCTCATCCACCAAAACTAAATGACCAATTAAGTTCCCTGCCACCGTATATTCTGTCGTAATAGCACCAGATAACTCTAAAACTTTTCCTAAGTCATGTAAAATAATCCCCGCGTATAATAGTGACGTGTTAATTTCAGGATATTCCTTAGCAATTGCTTTGCCTAGGCGCAACATTGAGACAGTGTGGTAAGCTAAGCCATTCGCAAAAGCATGATGGTTCCGTTTGGCTGCAGGAAATTCATAAAATTCTTGTTGGTATTTCGTCATGAGATAGCGCACAATACGATTCCAATGAGCATTGGTAATTTCAAAAATCACTTGATTGATTTCCTCGACCATCTCTTCTTTTTTCAAAGGCGCTCGTTCCATATATAAACTTGGCTGGCTTGGTTCCTCTGCTGTCGCTAAACGCATGTGTAAAATTTTTACTTGGGGTTTGTTTTGATAAACTTCTCGTTTCCCATTCAGTAAAACAACGTTTCCCGCAGTAAATCGTGTAATTTCATCCTCAGAGGCGTCCCAATATTTTCCGTCAATCGTGCCAGATGTGTCTTGAAAGGTAAAGGCAATAAACTTTTTCCCATTTTTAGCTACACGCACATCGGCATTTTTAATTAGAACAAATGATTCAAAAAGTTCTTCTACTGTTAATTCACGTAATTTTTTCACTTGACGCTTCCTCCTTCTAACGCAATTACTCTTTGTTGTAAGTCCTGATAATAGCTTACCATTTCTTGGTCAGAAGAAAAACAAATGACTTGCTGTTTTTGACCAAACTTAGTAAATAATTCAGCTAATTGGGCTTTTCTTTGATGATCATAGTGTAACCAGCCATCATCAATGATAATTGGACAAACCAGTTGCTCGCCTTGGACTGCTAAAAAGGCAAAACGAACAGCCATCATCAATTGATCTTTAGTGCCAGTTGATAATTCATGTAAATAAAACATTTCTTGTTCTTTCGTCACCGCAACTAGTTGACCTTCGGCTACTTGGATTGATTGATAACGCTGATTTGTTAAAAGTGCAAAGTAGCTTGATGCATACTGTAATAAGCTGGGCAATTGTTGTTCCGAAAGCTCTGTTAATAGGTCCATTAACAGTTGCCCCGCCAGTTGATACCCAGACCAACGTTGAGCTAGTTCTTTGATTTCCGCTTTTAAAATCGCTTGGCGTTGATACAACTCATCTAAGGTACCATCCGTCATTAATTGTTGTTTTTCATAAATCAGCGCTTGATACTGTTCTTGTATTTTATTTAACTGGCTTTCTACCAGTGCTTGTTGCTGCGCCAGTTGTAAAGAACGGTCTTTTAACGTTGCCTCTGTTACCGCTTCTGGAAACAGATTGCCTAATTGTGTCGCTAATTCTTGCCCACGACCAACTTGAGCTTGCTGAGTGGTCAGCTGTTGAATCCTCATTGGAACATCAGCGATTGATAGAATCCGATAACGAATTAGTAAAGGCTGAATTCGTGTTAATGCTTCTTGCTGTTTAGTTTTCAACTCTCGTAACTGCTGTTTGAGATAGCCATCTGCTTGATACTCTTGAGCAAAGCGAACTTTCTCCATTTCTTCAGCAAACCCTTCTAAAAAGTGTAGCTTTTCGGAAAGGCTCTTTCCTTGCAAGGGTAAATGCGTCATCAATGGGAAGACTTGTTCTTCAAATACTTGGCGTTTTTGTTGATTTTCCTTCAATTGACTCATGAGTTCTTCATTTGTTTGAACAAGCAATAAATAGCGCGTAATCAATTCCCGCTGATTCATTAAAGTATCAATTTGATTCATTTTTCCTAATTGATGAAGTTGGGCTTGCTCCGCTACTGCTTGTTCAAGTTGTTCCACTTGCAGTTGTGCCTCACGTTCTTGATTCAACGCTTGTTGGAACTGTTCATTTAAATAATCTAGTTGCGAAAGTTTCGTCTGCCATTCTTCTTTCACTTCATCAGAGGAAGCTTCTTTTCTAGTGGCGTAGCTAAGCACTTCTTTTGCGATAAGACTAACTCCCACGAGAACTAGGCCCCATTTTAAAGGGCTTGGCAAAAAGAAACCGAGTAATGCAAGGATACTTCCTAGCAATAACCAAAGTGGTTGACTTGTTTTCTGCGCTTTTTGGGCACGCGTCGCTTCACCAAAAAATGCGGCATGCGCTTTTTCAAAATCCGTTAACTGGTCTTCCAGATTTTCAATTTGAGAAGCCAAGAATGCTTTCTGTTCTTGTCCTTTTTGAAGAGCTTGCGTATACGCAACTTGTTGTTGGCGCCACTTTTGAACGGTTTCGTTGTCATAAAAAAGCTGTGGTGGTCGTTCAGGCGACCATGACCATTCGTTCTCTAAAAGGACCATTTCTTGACGATTTTGCTCAAAGGTTTGGGTCATCCATTCCGATTCCGTCATCAATTGTTGCATATCATAGCGTTGATTCAACAATTGTTGAATCAATGCTTCTTGTTCTAGGTAAAAAGCATAGCCTTCTGGAACATCGAGCGCTTCTGACTGAAGAGATAACTCTTTGGTCAAACGTTGTCGTTCTTTGTCTAGGTACATATATTCTTGAAAGGTTTCTTCTAATTGAACTTGGTCTTCTTTTACTAAAACAACGTTCTCTGTTTCTTCAGGTAGCGACTGCCATTCTTCGTACAAGGGAAAGTGACGTTGCTGTTCCGCAACCTGTAACAAGTCCTGTTGCGTTTCTTTTAATTGCTGTTGCAGTGTCACTCGCTGTTGTTCTGTTTCGCGAATCGTTTCTTCTAATTGTTGAAAAGTTTGTTGCTGCGCTTCTTTCTCTTGAATTTGCTCTTTTAGTTCTTGATAAGCCGCCAACTTCTGATTGAGTAATGGCTGCTGCCCTTTGCCTTTAAAGATTTTTTGTGCTTCTTTAAAGTACGCATTTCGGTAAGTCAAAAGTTGTTGACTACCAGAAACACCAATGGCTAACAAGGATGTTTGCAGTTCCTCTTCTGTCAACTTGTCACTCGTAATTAATTGTTCTTGTTGGAAAGTAAAAACCTCTTGAAATAACTTTTTCGTTAGCGGATGTAACATTTGCTGTAAGGTTTTTTCATCCCCCATTTGTTGTTGATAATAAATGATTGCTTGCCCTTTATTTTTTTCTTTAAAACGCTCGACTTGAACTTCCCCAAACACAGGATGTGCCAACCACAAACGACCACCATACGAGCCACCATTTTTAGGTGCGTAATCGCGTTTTCTTTTACCCTTTGTGGGAAAACCAAACAGCATTGCTTGAATGAATTGATACAATGTGGACTTGCCAACTTCATTTGCGCCGTACAGCAATTGATTACCAGATTCAAATGTAATTTTCTGTTGTTGCCATTTTCCAAAGCCCACAATCTCTACTGCAAGTAATTTCATAGTGGGTCCTCCTGAATAGTAAAGTCTTCATTAATTTGCTCATGTGCTAGGCGCAAGCTCTCTAATCGCCACTGCTCATCCATTGAAAAAATTCCAGCAAATTCTGAATAACGTAACAATTCCTTGGTGGTATCTTCAAAAATAACTGGATCTAAGTATGTTTTTTCTAATGCCGTTAATAAGTTGGGACTAGCGGCTAAATAGATCGGTTCTTTCGTTGGTTCCTCTGCTTGCAATATTAGGCGATAAACAAAAAAATCACCTTGCGTTTTTTGTAAAAGCTGCTGCTGTAAGTAGCTTAATAGTTCACCATTGACAATGGCTTGCACCACGGTCACATCCAAATGTTGCGTTTCTTTCAGTGTCAACGCCATCAATTGCTGTTGCTGATGCGCATGCCACTTCGTCAGCAAACTGGTTTCAAGATAAGACAAAACGCTTTGGGTGTCACGGCATTGCGCCAGAGATACTTCTTCATTCGTCCAATCTATTTCTGCGACTTTTTCAAATTGAACAGTCGCTTGATTTTGGGAAAGTGTGACCACTGCAACCCCTTGTAAAGACTGTTCTTTTTTCGTGTGCCCTTGAGGTGTTCCAGGATAAACAATTAGCGGTTGTTCACTAACAATTTGCGGCTGATGAATGTGGCCCAATGCCCAATAATTATAGCCAGTGGCTTTTAAATCCTTCCATGTAAACGGAGCATAATTTTGTTGCGCTTTCCGACTGGTGTCTCCATGATAAATCCCAATATGAATGTCAGATTCTGCTTGTTTGATAGGAAATTCTAGTGCTTTATTTTCATCAATCCAGGGATGCTCATAACTAAACCCTGAAACAGCCACTTGTTCGCCCGCTTTCGTTTCAAAATACAGTGTCTCAACCATTTCTTTTTCAAATAAAAAGACATTGTCTGGAAAAGAAAACCAATAGCGGTCTTTTTTATAGTAATCATGATTCCCAAATGTTAGAATCACAGGGATTTCTGCTTGTTTCAACTGTTCTAATGCGGCCATCAATTGGGCTTGCATTGAAATAGAGGTCTGACTTTGATGAAACGTATCTCCTGCAAAAATAACCAAGTCCACCGCTTCTCGAATGGCAACTGTTACGATATTCATTAACAATTGTTGATTAGCTTCTCTTAAGCGCTTCGCTAAGGCTGTCGGGATCCCAGTTAACCCTTCAAAAGACCGATCCATGTGTAAATCAGCTGTATGCAATAGTTTCATCGTTTCCCCTCCTTTTCTCCTTCCTTTATCATATCATTTTCTGCCAGCTTGGTCAGTAAAAACATACGAAAATTTGTTCGTTTTTTCAATAAAAAAAGAATCAGGTTAACTGATTCTGTCGAAAAAGCAAGTATTTAGATTGTCCGTTTCTTCTTATATTCATAAAAGTAAAATAGCTATAATTGGTAAGAATAATAAGTGAAAATTTTTATAAATGATTTCAAATTTAGGATTACTCTAAAAACAGGTACTAAAGTAGTCCTTTCTATAAGTTCAAATACTGAATATTGAATCAAATTTATTAAAAAAATCATTTTGGTTTTTAGGTAAATTATTGCTTAAATATCTATAATAAATACAGAATTCTTCTGAATCAACAGGTACCTCAAAGTTCACCAAATTTTCTAAATGTATCTCTCTCAATAGATTTTTAGAAAGAACCAAGATATTAAAATTGTCACTAATTTTTTCATTACTATATATTGCTCTTATTTTTATCTTCTCTTTCACATAGCTGTCATCTGCCTGATCCTCTATCACGCCTACAATTGAATTAGTTCTTACAGGGGGATCAAAATATTTAAAATTATCTCCTTTACATATGGCTAGACCTTCTCCTATACTAACTACTCTATATGCAAAAAAGTTGTTGTATAGACTTTTTATTACAACAATTTTACCTGTACTTATTTCAAAGTTACTACATTGTGCTACTAAAATATCTCCCTCTTTATATGTTGGCAACATAGATACTCCTTCTGCAACAAACCTCATTGCCTCATCACCACCACATCATATTTCAATAGCTCTTCTATAAATGCCTTAATTTGTTCTCTTACTATATACATATTTTGATTATCTGTATCAAATTCTTTAGATAACCTAGACACAGCTTCATCAATATTCTTAAATTTTTTAGCTTCGATTCTATGAAAAATAAATATTGAAGTTTTATCTTCAAGCATAAAGCCATCCTCATTTAATGATATAACTAAAAACTCTCCTTTGTCTTCATAATTAATTTTTTCATTAATACTAAGCATGCTCTTTACCTCCATATACAAATTGATACATTTGTTCCAAAATCATTCCTTTGATTATTTTGCATTCCTCATTATTGATTACATTCGAAGAATCATCCTTTGACTTTGAATAATAATGATTTGCTCTACACGAGCCTCCACAAAGCAGTTTGAATGAACAATTTTTACACGGCTCCATACCAAGGGACGAATAAGAGAAGTGATCAATTTTTTTATTCTTAAAAATATAGTCTAGCGGTTCGGCTCTAACATTCCCTAAGTAAAAATCTTTTTGATCCAATAACTTACAAGTATAGACATTTCCCATGGGATCAATTGAAAATTCTCCGATACCTTGACCACAATGAACTTTAATTGTAAATGGATTTAAAGCTTTCTTGTATTTCATCGCAATCCGATCAATCTCTTTTCTTTCATCTTTTGTAAGAGAAATATCGTCAAATCCTCTACCCAATTTACAGAAAGTTCCAATATTTAAGTTTATTTTATGAGATTTTGCAAAGGTAACCATTGTATCAATGTCAGCAATATTATTTTTAGTAATTGTTTAATTAATGGCTAAATTTTTAAAGTTAAGTTTTATTAGATTCTCTAAAGCCTTTGTAGCAACTTTAAAGCATCCTCTTCCTCTATTGTCATCATTGTTATTTTCATTTAAAGAGTCTAAACTGATTGTAATTTTGTAACAACGTTCAGATAAAAACTTAGCTTGTTTGATGTTATAGGCTACTCTACCATTGGATATTAAGTTGCAGATAAATCCTTTTTTATATGCATTATCTAATATCTTATAGAAGTTCTTTTTTAAACCAACTTCTCCACCTGTAAAAACAATTTTTTTTACTCCAGCTACCTTTAACTGTTTAAAAATCTTATCATACTCTTCGTAATCTAATTCTCTACGTAGCTTTTTACCTGGACCTGCTTCAGCATAACAATAGGTACATTTTAAATTACATTCTTCGGTTACAACAATATATACCGTGCGTGGAATAGAGAAATTTTCTATTAATTTATGAAAATTCTCCTCTACTTCCAAGTCAGTGAAATCAAAGATTCTATACAATTCTATTTTTCTTAATAAGTCTTTTGAGATATCATGTCTATCTCTAGTTTTTAGATATTTTTCGAGAATAGGAAGTTCATTTTCTTCTATACCAATCCAACTACTAATAATTGGATTATGTACTATAACCTTGTTTCTATAAAAATAAAATTTTAACAAAAATTATCCTTCCCTTCTTTGTATACCTGAGAGCATTTAAACTTAAGCGTACATTATTAATTAAAGATAGAAAATTTAAGGAGCTAAGATTTATCGTTTCGTAATATTAAATGAAAAATTTGATTAAGTTACATTTCTTTATTCAAAATTGTTTTTTAAGTTCCAGTACCTACAAGGATTCCACACATACAGCCTAATTGAATTGTTTTGCCAATTTTTTTCAATTCTGGTTTATTAAATTTCATAGAAAATTCCTCCTCTCCTAAATAATCAGCTCCTTAAATATATTTCAAATAATACATGCTTTTCCTCATAAGGTCAAATATTTTCCTCTTTATTCAATATAATTTAGGAAAAATAGCGAAAATATTGATATCTATTATGAAATTATATACAATGTGTTTAAGTACGAAAGGGGAGTTGCAAATCATGGAAAAGATTATGAAAAAAAATAAAAAATTTGTTTTTCTAGTTAGTTTGACTGCTATAGTCACCACATTAACCTCTTTAATTGCACCAATTATCATTCAATATCTAACAAATAAAAAAAACCTTAATTCACAGGCAATGATCTATATTTTCTTAGCCATGTTATTGTCTTTAGTAATACAATTAGTTATCATGGTTTATAAAGAAAATTTTGCTGCAAGATTCAATTCCAATTACTTATTTACTCTAATTAATAAAATGATACACCTTAAGTATGACTCTTACATTACTCTTGAGCCAACCTATTTGATTAATCGTATTTTTAGTGCTGTGGATGCACTTTATTTATTTTTGATATCTAGCTTCAGTGTGACAATTAAATCAATTTTCACTATCCTTTTATCTTTACTTATGGTCAGTTATCTTTCTATTGAAATTGTTTTATTCATGGTTTTATTGATTCCTTTAAACTATTTTGGATTTAAGTATATAAATAAAAAATTAAAAGTTCGAATGGAAAACATGCAAAAAAATGCAGCTGTTGCAAACAAAAATTTAATTTCTACGTTATCAAATCAAGATGCTGTTAAAGCCGGTATTTCAGCTGAAATATTAGAAAATTTACTCTACGAAAAAATCAATTTAATGTATCAATCCGTAGCTAGTACTAATAAATTCGCTCAAAGCACTAGTAGTATTGTTGCTTTTATTAATCAAAGTTTCCAAACTTTTGTTTATATTCGAACAAGTATGTTAATTGCGGCAGATAACTTGCCCATTTCCAGTCTAATTATATTAAGTATCCTTTTGCCTTTGTTTTTTTCCTCTTTGAGTGAATTATCTAAAGTTACTATCGATTTAAATACTTTAACAACAGCAAATACATTTATAAAAGATAGTTTAGACAAAAATATAGAAAGAGATGGTGACATAGATATAGATGCTATTGCAAGCATCCAGTTATTTTTTCCAACATTCGAGATAGACGGCAACCAATTTCAATACAGGATCCAAGAAAACCTACAAAATGGGGATCGAGTTTATTTAACGGGAAAATCTGGAAGTGGTAAATCATCTTTATTAAAACTATTACTAAAGTTTCGAGAATCAGCAGGAATTATGATTAACGATTTACCAATCAATGCAATAAATAATAAAAGTTTGAGAAACAAAATTGCCTATTTGGCACAAGAACCAACAATACTCACAGAAACTTTAGAAAAAAATATTGGTATGGGAACGCCTCTATCCTATGAACAAAAACAACTTATTTTAAATACAGGCATTCTTAATCCTATTTTGAAAACTAAGGACTGGGAAACTGTTTTAACTGAAAACGGTAGTAATTTATCTGGTGGAGAAAAACAAAGAATTGCAGTCGCAAGACTTATTTTAGCGGATGCCGATGTTTATATTTTAGACGAGAGTACCAGTAATATTGATGAAGAATCCAGTCAAGCAATCTTTGAAACATTATTAGAATGTGTCAAAGATAAAATATTCATCTTTACCTCTCACGATAAAAAAAATAGTCAATACGCTAATAAAATTATAAATATTTAAAGGAGACTTCTAAATATGTTGTCTGTAGAACAATTAGCCCAAGAATTAAATGTGACCACAAGAACCATTCGAAATTATTTGAAAGAAGGAAAAATAAAAGGAACAAAAATTGGTGGACAATGGCGTTTCTCAGAACGAGATATTTATGATTTTTTAGGAAAATCAGATGATATCATTGTAAAGAACACCGCTATCGAATCTTATGTAAAAGATGTTCCACAAAACAATGAAGGCCTTGTAACATTGACTTTCTCACTTAACACAGAAAGTGATATTGAATTCGTTAAAAATAAAATACTAAAACATTTCAACTCTGTTTACGGTAGTAATCAGCAAAACAAAAGTTTTGAATATCAGCTTTTGCCTAGAAACCTTGTTAGAATTACCTTAATTGGCCCTCATGCTTACATTTTAAATTTTGGAAACTGGCTAACAAACTTTATAGAATTATCGATTCAAAATTACCAAGAGTAGCTAGCTATTCACAAAATTAAATAATAATAAACCCCCAGAGAAGCACTTGCTTCTCTGGGGGTTTATTATTAATCGTTATACATATCACGCACAGGAGTCATGATAATTCGGTTTAAATCATTGACAACTAAGCTAAACGCTTGTTCTTTTTGCATTAATTCGTTGATAACTGCTGTTTCTTGCACTTTCGTTGCAATGCTTTGTGCTTTTTCAGCATCTTCATCCGTGAATTCTTCGCCGCGCATTTGTTTTTCTTGAAGTCCTTGTTGGAATCCTTGGAATTCTTTAAACAATGTGTAAGCTGCTTCGTCTGCTTTTACTTCTTCATACGCTGCTTGTAATGCTTTAAATTCGTCTAACTCACGTAGTTCACGTTCAATCTGATTGGCTGTATCATAAATGTTACTCAATGGAATCCCTCTTTTCTCAATAGTTTCATCTTTATTGTACCATTTCTCTTAGGTTTTCCCAACTAATTTCCTAATAAGCCTCCGAAAATTCCTTCAATCTTGTCTTTGACTTTTTTCGCGCCGTCTTTAATTTGTCCCCCAACTTCATTCAATGTATCTCCGAAATTGCTAGCGCCGTCTTGAACAGAATTTCCAAAGTCTTTTAAGTTATCCCGCCAATTAGAATTGGCACCACCAGTTAAACTATCGTTGCTATCAACAACTTTCCCACCTGTGGCATAAGCATCCGCGACAGGAAATTGTGCTTGTTTGACTTGTGGCAAGATGCCACTGGCTTGACTGTTGAACACCTGAGAAGCATATGTGGCGCTACTACCTTCCAGATAATGGGTTTTACTGGTTTCTTGGAAGCCTAGCCAAGTAGCAATGACAACTTCTGGTGTATAACCAATCACCCACTGATCGTTCGTTTTACTACTATCGAAGTTGGTTTCTGTCGTACCTGTTTTACCAGCCATTACGTAGCCTGCTGGTTGTGCGTTGACCCCGCTCCCAGAACTAAAGACCCCTAGCAGCATACTTGTAATCCCGTCTGCAACATCTTTGGTAATGACTTGTTCTTTCTTGACTTTAGTATTATCAACTACAATTGCGCCAGTTGAGTCGACGATTTTTGTAATTAAATGCGTTTCAGTTTTATAGCCTTCATTGGCAAAGGCACTATAAGCTCCCGCCATAGTTAGTGGCGAAACACCCGTTTGTAATCCCCCAAGGGCTAAACCATAGTACCGATCTTTTTCTGATAATGGAATGCCAAATTTCTCTGTTTTTTCATAGCCTTTATCTAAACCAATTTGATGTAATAACCATACCGCTGGTAAATTTAAGCTTTCTCCTAAGGCTTGGTACATAGGAACTTCTCCACTGTACGTGCGGCTATAGTTTTGCGCTGGATAATAATCTTGTGGTTTATCTTCTAAAACAGAGTCTGGTTTATAGCCAGCCTCTAAAGCTGGTGTATAGACAGAAATTGGTTTTAAGGACGAGCCTGGTGAACGTTTTGTTTGCGTTGCAAAGTTAAAGCCTCGATAAACATGTTCCCCTCGACCGCCCACCAGTGCTTGCACGCCGCCAGTTTTCGGATCAATGGCTACAGAACCACTCTGAACCATGGCACCATCTTCTGCATTGGGTGGAAATAGTGCATCATTTTTATAAGTTGCATCCATCGCATCTTGATACCCCTGATTTAAAGAAGTGTAAATCTTGTATCCTTTATTTAAAATATCTTCTTCTTTAAATTTATAACGATTGACCGCTTCATCAATTACCGCATCAAAATAATATGGATATTTGTAACTATTTTCGTCGCCAACATAGGTGTCATTTAATAGACTCGCTAAGTTAACACTCGCTTCTTGATTGGCTTCTTCTTGAGATAGTTTTTTATTGTCGACCATTAGTTGTAAAACGGTATTCCGTCGCGCTGTGGCATTGTCAATGTAATCAATTGGGTTATAGATTCCTGGCCCTTTTAACATACCTGCTAGCGTTGCGGCTTCCCCCACTGTCACTTGGGATGCATCCACGCCAAAGTATTTACGAGCTGCATCTTGCACGCCCCAGACACCATTACCAAAATAAGAATTATTTAAATACATTGCTAAGATATCTTTTTTCGAATATTTCTTTTCGATTTCAATCGCCAAGAATAATTCTCTGGCTTTCCTATCTAACGTTTGCTCTTGCGTTAAGTAAGCATTTTTGGCTAATTGCTGCGTAATTGTACTTCCGCCACCACCGCCACCGATTTTCCCGAAGGTCAATTTTCCAACAACCGCACGGGCAATCCCTTTGATGGAATACCCTTTATGTTGATAAAACCCGCGATCTTCAGTTGAAATAACCGCATCTTGAATATAAGGAGAAATATTATCTAGCTCCACAAAAGTCCCTTTTTGCCCGAATAACTTTCCGACTTCTTTTCCTGATTCATCATAAACACGTGTTGATTCACTTAGACCCGATTTTAGGGTCTCAACGTTTGCGGACTTGGCTAAGTAAAATAAATAAATACTGGCACCTAAAGCGACTACCAAACCAATTAACAAGAAAATTTTATTGATTTGATACTTTTTCCAAATCCGCTTTCTGGCTTGATGAAATTGTATTAAATAAGGCTTTATCCACGTCCAAAAATGACGTAATCCGACACCGACTTTACTAAAAAATTGTTTAAGATTGTCCATAGTACTCCCTCTATTTACGTTTCTTGGCTAAGTCTACCATATTCTTGTGGGTACGACCTAGGTCTAAAGCATGAAAAATTCTTGAAAAACAATTTCAATGATCTTTTCGCTGTAGCAAAGGAAATATGGCCTTCACTAGAGGTAAATAATTGCTTACGTTTAGAAACGAGTCTTTATTTAGCCTCTATTCTATCATGCTTTTCTTCGTTTTTTATGTAAATTTGTTTAAGAATCTCTCAAGGAACTGCCTTTCTAACAAATTTCAGCTTTTTTTCCGTTCTGACTTGACCTTTTGAGCAGCTTTGTTACACTAAATAGCGAATCAGTGAAAGGTGGGATTTGGTGGAATATTCAATGAGATTACCTGAAAATTTTTCAACAATGACTGTAAAAGAACTATTAGAAAATGAGTGGCTAGTCCCTCGAAAAGTGCGCCATTTTTTACGCACGCGAAAAAATGTCAAAATCAACGGAGAAACAACTGCTTTTCATTTTCCAGTCCAAGCTGGCGATTGTGTCACCTTAACGTTTGAAGAAACCGATTATGTGCGTCCCACTATTCATTTGGGGGAAGCAACGCGTGTGACAGTTTTATATGAAGACGAACATTTAATGATTGTAAATAAACCTTATGGCATTAAAACCCATCCAAATCAGCCACAGGAAACAGACACCTTGTTAAATCATGTTGCTGCCTATTTAGCTGAGAAAAATCAGGTCCCTTATGTCGTTCATCGATTAGATAAAGAAACCAGTGGTGCGATTGTCTTTGCTAAAAATCCTTTTGTCTTACCTATTTTAGGGCGTTTATTAGAAACAAAACAAATTTACCGCCAATATCAAGCGATTGTAGCTGGTCACTTTAACCAAAAAGAGCAGACAATCAATCAGCCGATTGGTCGTGATCGGCATGATCGCCGGAAACGACGGATTGATCCTCAAAAAGGGGATTCAGCGATTACACATGTCCAAGTGGTCCAAGCTCTTTCTAATAATCAAACCGCAGTTACCTGTGTTTTAGAAACAGGTCGGACGCACCAAATTCGGGTCCATTTAGCTAGCGAAGGGCATCCAATTATTGGTGATCCGTTATACAACCCAAAATCGCAGGCAGCTCGTTTAATGCTCCATGCTTCACAACTTCATTTACTCCATCCGTTTACAAAAAAACAAATCGTTGTGACTGCAGCGCCTGGCCTATGGTAAAAAAAACAGAAGAAATCGGACGGTAACCGCCGATTTCTTCTGTTTTTTTATTTTACCGCACATTCACTGCTGAGAACGGTATATCTGCGTTTGCTCAGTGTCTTGGTGTTAAACAGTTCCTGAGCTAACTCTCAGCCTTAATCATTTGTAGCCACTCTTTTTGTAAAATTCCGTAATTGTAGATATCCAGCCATTGGCCATCTTGAAATAACGCTTCTCTATCAATTCCTTCTTTTTTGAAGCCTACTTTTTCATAAACATGAATCGCTTTTTGATTGTTACTATTGACAGCTAATCTGATTTTGTGCAAGCCCAATTCATAAAAAGCAAATTTACAAATTAAAGACACCGCCTCAAAGCCATATCCTTGACCACGTTGCTCTTTTTGTAAAATAGCAATCCCTAAATTGGCCCCTCTATTTTTCAACTGTACATCAGACAACGAAACCCAACCAATAAATTCCTCTGTCGTATTTTCTAAAATAGCAAATAGAAATCGATCATCTTCTCCTTTATTAATCGTGAAATCTTTCCATTCTTCAAGCCCCCACGGATGTAAAGCATCCCAGCTCAAATGCCGAAGCAATTCATTATCCCATTGCTGTTTTGCAATATGTTCGATATATTCTTCTCTAAAATGAGAAAAGCCAATGTGTTTTCCTTTTAAGACATTTTCCATAAGAACACCTTTAATTTCCTAGATTATTTTTCTATTTGCTGACTATCTATTTCCTCGTATTTTTGTAAAAAAGTGGCAATTTTTTCGATGACACACGCATTTTTATCGCTTTGGTCATTCTCTACCTGAAGAACAAGCAACGGTTCATGCAGACTTAAGCGTAGCAAAAACCACCCACTGCCATATTGACCAGACACGTTTCCCCGAACACCTTCTTGGTTTTCACGGTCCACAGCAAAGTCTGCTTGATTTTCTACAAACAATTCAAAGTCTCGCAAGACTTGTTGCCCATAACAAGTAACATCCTCCGCAGTAATTTTAAAGCGAAATTCGTTGGTTTCTGCCGGTTGCTTCAACGTAGCAATCAGATCACCTAACGTTTGATTGTTTTGTTTCAATTCTGGTAACAACATTAAAATTTTCGCCACGACATATGCACCATCATCCAGATTGTAGTTTTCTTGAAATGCTGCATGACCACTGGTTTCAATGGCTAACGGTGTCTGAAAGCCCCCATGATTCAATTCAATCATTTTATTAATGACATTTCGGTAACCAGAAATATAACGAATCTGTTGGCCGCCTTTTTCTTCAATAAATGTTTTTAAATGACTTGAGGTTGGCGAATTTGTCACAATATAACTACCAGGCGCTTCTTTTAAAACGATTGCCGCTAAAACAGCAATTAAATTATTTCGGTTTAGTACCTCACCTGATTGGTCCACCACAGCCGAACGATCTACATCTGTATCAAAAATAATGCCCAAATCTGCTTGATTAGCTAAAACAGCCGTTTGAATACTTTTCATTGCTTCAGAATTATCTGGATTAGGTACATGATTAGGAAAATGCCCATCTGGTTCTAAAAACTGTGATCCCGTCGTATCAGCGCCCAAAACTTGAAGAACCTGCTCCGCAAAGAAGCCCCCAGCCCCATTACCCGCATCAACGATAATTCGAAAGCCCTGTAAAGGTTTCTCTTCGGGCGAATGAATTCCTTGGCGGATTTTTGCCACCAAATGCTCCGCATAAATTGGCAGTAACTCTTGCTTCATCAGTGTGCCATTTTCATTGGCTGTCAGCGGATCAGTATGAGATAAAATATACCGAATATCTTCTTTCTCTGCTCCACCTTCTGCTGTGAAGAACTTCAAGCCATTAAAGTAGTAAGGCAAATGGCTAGCTGTAATCATAATCGCTGCATCACATTGAAGCGTTGGAAATTGAGTAGCCATAAACATAGCAGGCGTCGTAGCTAAACCAACGTCAATCACCTGAATACCTAATGAAAGAAACGTATCTACTAATGCTTGCTTAATCGGCTCCGCCGTTAGACGACTATCATGTCCGATTGCAATTGTCAGGCGCTGTTGTGCCTTTCGTGGCAGCTGTTTTTTATCCTGTAACCAACGAACCACGCCCACCGCAATCTCGGCTACTGCTGTTGCGGTTAATGTTGCAGTTTGCTCTTCCGTATCCAAAGTAATTCCCCGAATATCCGAACCATTTTGTAGCGCTTTCAATTCTACCAAGAAAAAAACTCCCTTCTATTGATACTTTCAATTTTAAAAAATCATATTTTCGATGCGTTCGATAAAGTGTTCCGCATCCTCTTCTGAACGTGTAATCACAATAATCGTATCCGCACCAGCCACTGTACCCGCCACTTCCGGATAAGCTACTTCATCTAAAAAGTTACTCACCACATCGGCATTTCCCATCTCTGTATGCAAGATGACAATAAATTGTACTCGCTCCATTCGAACAACTGAATCTTTCACTGATTCTCGTAATTTCTCTTCACTGCTTGTGCCTTGTGCTTGAGAAAAAATTGCATATTTGACACGACCATCTGCACCATGTGTTTTAACAATACTCATTTCACGGATATCTCTTGAAACAGTCGCTTGAGTGGCTCGGACGCCAAGTTCTTCCAAACGAGTGATTAATTCATCTTGTGTTTCAATTTCTTGTTGCATAATTAATTGTTTAATCAAACGTTGACGTTCTGCTTTTTTCATATAGACCACTCCTCTCCATTCATTTCTTTTATTATATCCAAAAATGAGTAAAAATACAGGTACTTTTCACATTAAACTCTTTATTTATCTGAAAAAGACTGGATAAATGTTTATATACCAGTCTTTTTCAGTAAAAAATACTTATTTAAGAAGATTCTTTTCTTTTAAATAGTCTTTCGCCACTATGCTAGGGTCCTGCCCCTCCACATTGACTTGATAATTCATTTCACTCATTTCTTCTTCGCTAATTTTCCCTGCCAATTTATTCAATATTTCTGCTAATTCTGGATATTTTTCCAACGTTGCTGTTTTAATAAGTGGTGCTCCTTGATAAGGCGGAAATAGTGCTTGATCATCTTCTAACGTTACTAAATCGTATTGTTTCAATTCACTATCCGTTGAATAGGCATCAATCACATTTACCTCACCATTATTAATCGCTTGATAGCGTAGCGCCGGTTCCATCGATTGAACATTCAGATTTAAATGATATTTTTCTTGTAATCCCTTATAACCATCTTGCCGATCAATAAATTCTAACGTAAAACCTGCTTTCAACTGATTGCTAATTTTCTGTAAATCACTAATCGTTTTTAATTGATGCTCTTTTGCAAATGAGCGCTTAACTGCGACGGCATACGTATTTTCATAGCGCATCGGTTTCAGCAAAGTAAGGTTTTCTTGTTTTTTCAAGCCAGCGCGTGCCGCTTCATAGACTACTTGAGGTTGATTGTCTAGCTGAGGAGGATTTTTTAAAAAGGTCTCGATCACTGTTCCTGTAAATTCTGGATAAAGATCGATTTCATCTGATTTCAAGGCATTATATAAAAAAGTAGTCTTGCCAAAGTTTGGCTTTAACGTCACCTGAATGTCGCTATTTTCTTCAATTAAGGCTTTATACATATTAATAATAATATCTGGTTCCGCTCCTAATTTGCCAGCAATTGTCAGCTGTTTTTCCTTTGAAGAAGTTTGTTGATTCCAGAAAAATGAACTACCTAACAAAAGGCCTAAAATAGTACCGCCAATGATTAGTCGCCGCCCATTCGCTTTTTCCAACCAATGAATTCCATAATTAAATAAGACTGCTAGTGCAGCTGATGAAAGAGCTCCAATAAAAATCAACGATAAATTATTTCGATCAATTCCTAATAAAATGAAGGTCCCTAAACCGCCTGCTCCAATTAACGCTGCCAACGTGGCCGTACCAATAATTAAAACGGTAGCCGTTCGAATCCCAGAAATAATAAATGGTAATGCCATTTGCAACTCAAACTTGAACAGTTTTTCTTTTTTACTCATACCAAATGCTTCTGCGGCTTCTTCTAACGAAGGATCAATTTCCGTCAAACCAGTATAGGTATTTTGTAAAATTGGGAATAAGGCATAAATCACTAGCGCAACAATTGCCGGTGGTCGACCAATACCAATTAACGGAATCAATAAGCCTAGCAAAGCTAAAGAAGGGATGGTTTGGAAAATCCCAGTCACTTGTAACAGACTTTCCGCTAACTTGCGATGACTCGTTAAATAAATGGCTAAAGGAATGGCAATCAATGCAGCGAATAATAACGAAATAAAGGACAATTGCATATGCTCGATTAACGCTTGCAGATATTCTTCTTTTCGAGCGAAAAAAGTTTCAATCAGTGCTTGCATCTACTGTCCCTCGCTTTCCAACAGCTGTTCCATAAAACGAGTAATCGTTTTTGAGGTGATACACCCTAAAACTTGTTGTTTTTCTACTAAATTTGCTTTCTCTTGCGCATTAATGAGTTGGACAATCTCTTTTAAATTGGTTTCCATGAAAACAGTCGGCACTGGCTCAATCGTCTCATCTGCGGCTTCTAAAAATGCAGTCAAGTCAGCGCCACAATAGTTCGCTAGTTCTGGCGAAGATTGTTTGAAAAATTGACCGACAAAGTTATTTTTCGGATGTTTTTGAATGGCTTCTGGCGTATCGACTTGAATAATTTTACCAGCGTCCATAATACAGATGCGCTCCCCTAACAATAAAGCTTCATTCATATCATGGGTTACAAAAACAATGGTACTCGCTAATTCCTGATGAAGTTCTTTCACCAAACGTTGAAGATGATGTCTTGAAATTGGATCTAGCGCGCTAAAAGGTTCATCCATTAAAATCACTTCTGGTTCAGCTGCAATGGCGCGTAAAATTCCGATACGTTGTTGTTCGCCTCCTGAAAGCGCTGCTGGCTTACGATGCAGATATTCATCAGGATCCAGCTGAACTTTTTTCAATAGTTCAATGGTTCGCTCTCTGCGTTGCTCTTTGGGCCATTTTTTCATTTCAGGAATCAACTCAATATTTTCCGCCACGGTTAAGTTAGGAAATAAGGCAATTTGCTGAAGAACATAGCCAATTTTTAGTCGTAATTCACGTAAAGGATAATTGGTTACCGCTTGTTCATTGAGAGCCACTTCACCTGTCGTTGGCTCAATGAGCCGATTAATCATTTTCAAAGTCGTCGTTTTTCCACTACCACTCGGCCCTACTAATACAAAAAATTCGCCTTGTTGGATTGTTAAATTCACATCGGACAAAACAGCATTTTCTTGATATACTTTTGAAACATTTTGAAATTTTATCATTTATTTTCACCGCATCTTTCACTTCTTAATAAACAAAATCTTTGGAGGATCGTCACTCTTTCAGTATAATTTAAGACTAACATCCTGCCTAATTTTTTGTTTTAAGCGCAAGTATGTGGGGGCTCATTTAACGGCTGCCGGTTCGTATCTACAATTATCTACTCAATGAATGGAAAAATTGTCCTCTTCTGCCTTAAACAAAAGTGAACTGTTTTCTACTAAAAGGAGTGATCGTTATGGAAAACGACAAGCGAATTTATAAATGGGACAACGTGAAACTTTTTTTAATTTTCTTAGTGATTTTTGGGCATATTTTAGATCGTGAAGCTTCTCCTTCACGACTCATGGAAACGATCAACTTTTGGATCTATTCATTCCATATGCCAGCCTTTATTTTTGTCTCTGGACTATTCAGTAAACATGCCATTAAACAACGAAAATATCTCCGTTTACTTTCCTTTGTTTGGCTTTATCTCTTAGCGAAGTTGTTGATTACGCTTGCTAATTTCGCCTTTGCAAATAAAATGAATTTTGATTTACTGAACGAAACGGGCGTTCCTTGGTACTTACTTTCCTTAGCAAGTTTCTACTTAATTACCATCTTTCTTCAGCGCATTCAGCCGAAAATCATGTTGCCAATTATCGTTGTTATCGGCTGCGCCTCAGGCTATTTACCTGTGGAAGATTTCTTGTCTTTAGGACGGACTCTGGGCTTCTTCCCTTTCTTCTATTGTGGCTACTTAATGGATATTCAAAAGCTGCAAACCTTTTTAGATCATCGCAAAGTCAAATGGGCAGCGATAGGTGTAATTTTAAGCTCCTTTTTATTTGTAAATAGTCAATGGTCATTGGCAACGAAATTTTGGGGCTTCTTAACTGGTTGGGCTTCCTACGCTGAAATTAGTCCGGCCTTTGAATACAGTAGTTTCATTCAGCTGTTCTTTTACGTTGCTGCAGCATTGGTGTCTCTTTCTTGGTTTGCATTATTGCCGAAACGAAAGTTACCTTTAAGCGCCCTAGGAAAAGATACCCTTTACCCTTATCTCTTGCATATGCCCTTAATTATTCTGTTGGAAAGTGGTTTACAATTAGACACACTCTTTAAAGAATGGTTTACTTTCCGAATCCTGGCACTTTTCTTCTTAGCCCTCTTCATTTTAGCTATTACGAATATGCCTGTGGTGAAACGGGGAGCGGATTATCTTTTTAATCCAATTTCGTATGTGTTGCCAAAACAATGGTTAAAAGTTAAATAAAAAAGAAGAGCGTGGGACAAAAATCACTTTGGATTTTTGCTCCACGCTCAAAAACTGTAGTGCAAACCATTGCAACAATGAACGAGAAGTAAATGAATTGACTCTTTGTCTAGCTATTCCAAATCCTATGATAGGAGAAATGTACTTTAAAGATGAGTATCTTGTGAATCGCTTGATGTGCTACTTCAACTTTTCACGCGATATTGCGATTGAGCGAATTGAGTACATTAATGAACGAGCTTTGAATTATCGGATGATATACTAAAAAATAGCGGGCAATAATTGAAACTTAGCGCTCATCCTTTAATTCTATACAATTCTCATCAATGGTTCGAAACAACCAAAAGTATCGCAAATACAAAACAAGATTTTTTCTTGCTTCTTGTTCCTAACTTTCCATATCATAACTATTATTAATTTATTGGAAAAAGATTACAGTTATTGCTACTTACTTGCGGAAGTTATTACAACCTGCTATTATATTCATATTGGAGGGATTCACTTGACTTTTAAGGTTATAGAAACTTTCAGTGGAATAGGCGCGCAAGCCAAAGCACTAGAACGAATCAAGAAAGATAATCCTAATTTTGACTACGAGATAGTAAAAACCGTAGAATGGGAAATTGGTGCTAGCTATGCCTATGATTTAATTCACCACGGAAAACAAAATTTAAAAAAATACGACAATCTGAAAAAGAATGATTTAGTCAATATATTATCTAATTTCAATTTAAGTTCTGACGGTAAACAACCCATGACTCGAATGGGATTAAAACACATGCCTATCCAACAGTTGAAAGCAATCTTACATAGTATTGAGGCAAACAAAAATCTTGTTGACATCACAAGTGTTCATGCCAAAGATCTCCCCGATGCTGATTTACTGACGTACAGTTTCCCTTGTCAAGATTTATCAATCAGTAGCTATTGGCATGGAAACTTCAGTGGCATTGACAAAGATGCGGGAAATCGTTCTGGACTACTTTGGGAAATCGAACGAATACTTAAAGAATATAAACAAATAAAAAAAGCAAAACCTCGCTTCTTATTAATGGAAAATGTATCAGCAATTCATGGGCCACTACACTCTGAAAATTTCAACCTTTGGATTGAAGAACTCAGGGAAATGGGCTATGTTAGTTTTTATTACGATATAGATGCAAGCAATTTCGGAATTCCTCAATCAAGAGTTCGTACTTTTATGATTAGCATCCTAGTTGAAGATTTAACGGCTGAAAAAGTATCTCATATTAACAGCTATTTTTCTCAAGCTCCTTCAACAAAAACTCACCTCTTACATGTTGAACTCAAAAAGCCTCGAATTGATGACTTTTTACGTTTGGATTACTCAAATGAACAGTATCGTAAGGAAGCAATAGAGAGTACACCTAACTTTACTGAATCTAGAAAAAAAATATTTGCAAATTCTCAAGTGTTGGCAAACGGTAATGAATGTTCGGATAAGTTGGCTAAAACCATAACCACCAAACAAGATCGCAATCCAAATGCTGGAATTATCATTCACAATTTAAATTTAGATAAGCAAAAGTCACCCTACCGTAATTTAACTCCACGTGAGACTTTCTTGCTAATGGGATTTGATGAAAATGATTTTCAAATGTTGACTGATAATAACTTAGCAGTTAGTGAAAACAGAAAATTTTTAAGCCACTCAAAACTACTTAAACTATCTGGTAATAGCATTGTCGTAAATATACTTCAAGAAATTTTCAATGAACTTATTGATTTAAATAGTACTGTAATTAACCCAGCCGACAATGTTATATTCTCTGAAAAATTTGCCTAAAAAAAATTAAAAAGCGTCCACCATTGAAATAAATCCAGATGGTAGACGCTTTTCTATTCTATTTTTAAACTGACCTATCTATAAATCCTTTTGATATCATAGAATTGTATATTTTTACAATTCTAGCAAATTGTTTATCTAATGGAATTTTTCCTTGTGTATGGACTTTTATTGCTAAGTCAAGAAAGCTTTCATCTGTTGGGTTCAAATATAAATATTTCTTCCCCCACACTTTCATCTCTTCCCATACGTACTGTGGTTTATTTACAACAAAAGTCATAGAATCAACCGTTTCTTCCTTAACTTCCGAACGACTCTCTTTCTTAATGACAACCAAGGTATTTTCAAATCCAGGAGAAATCGTCAAATCTAATTTCTTGGCTCTTTCCCAACACTCATTTTTCTTTGCCCATTCCGTAACATTTAAGGTTAAACGATCATTACGTGTTAAGAATTCATAGATTTCTTTTGAAGTGATATCGCACTGGTAACGTAAGGCTTCATACATATGTTGTGTATTCCAGATTTTCGTTAGGTCGATTGATTTTTTCTGTTTGGTCGCGTAATGCACCAATACAGCAATGCTGTATGCTACGATATTAGCACGATATGCCTTAATTTCTTTATACCAATCAAGTCCTGAAACCAATTTCTCTGTTTCTTTAAAAATGATTGCTTTAGCAATTGTATCTTTGAAATACCCACTATTGATTGCTGACGAATTCTTTGCCCAAACACCATCATCACCATTTGGTCCCTGAATAATATTTGAGAATTTCTTCATAACTGCTTGAGCACCCTTACTTGTATCTTGAGGATAACCATCATAAGTCATGACATATTTCGCTAAATCTGTTTTACGTAGCACTTGGTTTTTCGGATGCTTCAACTGCCAGGCTTTGGTTTGTGCCTGTGTTAATTTCATTTGCTCAACAGTATATTGACCACGAGCTCGTTCATAGAACCACTCTGTTTGATATTGGTTACCATCAACTGCTGGAGCCAAATTATTTTGTGAAAGTTCTTGGAACTTAATGTGATATGGATGATTCGAGAAGAAATCTGCTTCATCAACTTTATTTTGAGAGTTTGATGCACGAGAAATTTCAGGCACCAACTTTACAGAAACATCATGCGTCTCCAAAACAGATAATTTCATCATGACTTGAACTTTAGATAAATCAGCCTTATCTTTCATCAAAGCATTTGCTAATGAAGCGGTTGTTTGCCCACCATTAACAATCTGCATATCATTAATCTGTGTGATTAACAATCCTTTTTCAGTTTGTTGGCATTCAATGCCTTCACTTGTCACAGTAATCCCATTGTTTAAGATAAAGAATTTTTCTGGCTCTTCTAAAATTGTTCTACGAATTCCTTTATTTACCTTTCCACGAACGCTTAAGAAAGCACGAACATTTCCTTCAAGGACTTGGGTACCATGTTCAAGATAAATATCTGCCAAAACTTGACCTGGGATAGTTGCTAAGTAGCTTTCAAATTCACCATTCTTTTCAGTACTCTTAATTGCATAGACACCTGCAACATTATAATCGTCAAGGTAAACATCAACTGGTTCCTTTTCAAAACCAGATTTCGCCATTTCGAATAAACGAGTCGCATCATAAACAGAGAACTCCACTGGAATTTCGTAGATTGCATCACGTTTTTTGTTTTTAAACCGCGAACTAATTTTTTTATTAGTTAAAACATAAATACGAATTTTTTGTAGGTCAACATCAATTTCTTTATTACCACGATTTTGATACAAACGATAAATTTCACTTGCCGCCACATAACCAGGACTACTTTCTTCCCAATCAATAAATCTCATTTCAATGCCACTATAAACAAGTTCTTCTGTTGGTTTAATTAATGAGTCTAAGAGCGAATCTGTCAATGCTTGTTCTGGTTCATCAATATCATCTACTACAAAGAGATTAAATGTTCCGTCTGCATCTTCGTATGAATAACCATCAAATTCAATCTTACGCCCACGACGCCCTGCTAGCTTTCTGAAATAACCAACTTCATAACTCGAAATAACTTCCGATTCAACTAACTTATCTCCCAAATTCGTTAAAAATGCTTCTTTAACCGTTGTTTGATAAGTTTCGGCATCAGCCAAAACGCCACTGGTAAACGTAGCAATATACTCATTAAGTTCCACTAAATGTCCCTTCTTCTATATCTTTATAATCAATCTTAAATCCATCCAACTCTGCTAACAGTAAGCTGTATTTTACTGATGCAATAGCATTTGGAAAATCTTTCTTCGTTAATCTAGGAAATGAACCATTCACTGTATAAAACTTAGTCTCACTTAATATATAGCGATAAGTATTTACTTTGTGTTCAGGCTTTTTTGTAACCGTCATATCAAACCCAAGCTGCACAAACTTATTATAGAATTCACCTAAAATCATTTCGTTTTCGATTTGTTCCTTCACCAGTTTGATGAGAGTAATCAAGTTCATTCCTTCCCCATTTTCCGGAGATGTTTTTTCTAGATCAGTCACCGCAAGATAACCTATAGTCTCAGATTCAAGTTGCTCAATCGACGAGATATCTACTGCATTTTTTCCAGCGTTAATCGCCTTTGCTTCAAACCATTTTCCGTCTGTAAACGCAAAGTCCTTATGAGCATTTTCCGCACCAATCCATGCTTTGATTGACGAAGTAACGCCATATGTTGGAATGAAATATTTAAGCAAAAGATTCAGCTCGTTGACTACCCCTTTAATGACTGATTCTGAAACAGTTTGATTTACCTTTTTAAACATTTTTTGCCAAAAAAGATAACGATTATAGACTTCTCCAACTTGGACTCGTTTGTCCTTTTTTACAAGAAGTTCTAAGTCATAAGCAAACTGAATATAAATATCTAATAATTCTTCATCTAATAGCGTAAATACGATTCCTTGATGTGAACTATCATATATTGGTTGAACATCTATTAAACTTGTACTTGTTAACTCTAACTGATTAAAATTCCCTTCAACTGCGATTGCATATTTTCCTTCAAAAGCACCAATTTCGACAGTTACATTATCTCCAATAATTTGTTTCACAAAGGAGTTTGATAAGTCTGAACTACTTTTAAGTTGACGTTCAAAAGTGCCTCTTATTCGAGTAATTCTATCCATAACCAAATTATTCTTCCTCTCTTTCAATTCCTTTATCTTGATAAATTTTATTAACTGTGTAATTAACGAACTTACTATTACCACCTAAATCAGGAATTCCGATAGATAACAAAGAAATTGGTTTAGTTATTTTATCGATGTTTTCTTTTATTGATGACTCTTCTTCCGTATGTGGTATAACACTATAAACAGCTAATAATGGTTTTCTTTTTAATCGCTCATCAAAATATTCTATTTGAGAAATTGTTTTTTCTGGAGCACGCTTATGCCAACTTTTCACTAATTCAATTTCTGGATTTGATAGACCAAAACGTCCATCATTTGGGGAGCCTAAACGTGAATTGTCCCTTTTAACAATTCCATCTTCTTCGTTAAAGACATACACCTTACGTAACGAAGAATTTCCATCAATACCATTACCATAGTCAAAATTAGTGTCAGTTGATTTAAGCTCTCCCGTAGGAAAAACAACATCCCATTTATCTAATTGTTCATCATTATTTTCTAAAAGCCAGTGTCGAATTAAGTTAGGGTCAAACTTCGAACCTGGTTCAGCAATATAATTCTCTATCAGCTTCACGATTTCAGATTTTGGCACATCAGATATTCCTTTAACCTTATTGGCACGACGTTCACTAGGATCTAATAACGTTGTTATTTTTGATTTATGTTCTTCAACAAAATATTGAATTATTTTTTTATTTCTCTTATTATGCTCATCATCTAGAACTGAAAATGTTAGTGTTTCAATGATAGCTTTACTGTAATTGACACGTGTTGTAACTTTTTCCCCAGTTCTCATTTTATTTCTGGCTGTGATGATTAATCCCACTTGTCCACTTCTAACTTTAATACCAAATTGCATTGGTGTTAACCCTCTTTTAGAATTAATTTCTAAATCTTCCTTGAGTTCTTGAGTTGCCATAGCAATAAACTTAAAATCGCTAATAACGTCTCGCTCCATAAAAATCTTGCATAAATCTTTATATCCATTTCTGTAGCCAAACCAACGTCCCATTTGTAAAAGTGAATCATACATTACTGAGTTACGCCAATAATAACTAATTGTTAATCCTTCTAAAGTTAGGCCACGAGAAAGCGCAAAACCACCAATAACAATTACACGTTCCCCTTCATCTTCGTTCAATAAGTAATCAACTTCCTTACTGTCTTTATTAACAATACCTGTATGAATGCGATATATTGAATCATTCATATTATGAAGTATTTCATCAAAACTATAGTTATCTTCTAAATCGTTATAGTACTTTTCGTAGCTTGATTTTAATGAAATTATTGAATCATGTGTAAGTGCTTCGTTCAAATCCAACTTGCCATATAACCTAATATCACGTTTTACTTTTTCTAGATACTCGTTTACAACAACTTTTATACGTTGGTGCATATCGGTAAAGCGACTTACATTAAATAGCATGGACCGATGTGATGCTGTTTGTCCCCTAAAGTCTCGGATAACATTCGATATCAAAAATAAGTTTATAGCATCAATCATACTAGGAGCTAACGTTGTAAACATATCGTATTTTTTATGCTTCAATGGTAGATACGTACTAACTTCATCCTCGCTGAGCGGTATTAACATTTTTTTGTTAACCGCGACCTCTTCATCATCTGAAAAAATACTTTGTATACCTACATACTCACTGGATTCTCCAAGAACATAGATATAGTCTTTAGGGAACAAGTCTTGACCAAGCATATCACCTTCCGATTTTGGATCAATGAAAATATTTGCATAAGGTGTAGCTGTAAAACCAATATAACTACTTTTTGTAAACAACTCAATTATTTCCCGAATTCTTGAATTGATCGCTGTTGGGTTGTCGTCCTCTTTTTTAGTATTCACACTAGCAAAGTCGGCCTCATCATCAATTAATAATACGGAAGAATCGATTTGAGTATTATTTTGCTTTTTACTATATTCCTCTAACCAATTATAAATATTTTTTAAAGAGGATACATTTTTCTTTGTGACAATAATTATCGGTGTATTAGTTGATTCTAATGACAAACCAAAGTTTTTTCTTGAAGACGCTTTAAAGTCATCTTCCGGACTAGTTAAATATACTGGGTCTCCAAAATCTTTATATTGCACATTTCGAATTGCCTTGACCCCCTTACTATTAGTCCCCCTACCTAAACCTTCATCAATACGAATTTGAGTTTGTTCACGCAAAGTATTCGTAGTCCCTGTTAAAACAATAACTAATTTATATTTTGCATCAGTTGCTAAATTCATCAAACCAACATAATTTGCTGTTTTACCGGATTGCACATCTCCAACTACCAAACCTTTACGTTTAAAATTATCTCCATTTGGATTTCCAAGCAAATCAGTGATTTTAAATAAGTTTTCCTTCATTGACTGCATAACAGCTGGCGCAAAATTCTTTTGGTTCCTTAAGTAATCATCATAACGATCCCAACGAGTCACACCCAGATCTTTATAGTAATTATCAAACCACGGTTTATGCTTTTCATTGGCTTCGATAGTAAAACTTTCTCCAAATGATATCTTAATAGTTTCTAAGGCTAAATTAACTGCATCATTAAATTCATCATCAGTTAAATCTTTAAATATTGGACTAATCTTTAAATTTTCTGCCAAATCAATCAGTTCTGGTTCAGTTTGAACAGAACTTATGATACTCATTAACATACTTGAAAATGTTTCTCCGTTAGCCATATTACAATTCTCCTAACTCTCTATTAATATAATTAACCGCTACATCATTTGATTTATACGGTTCCGTCGATAATAACGATTTTAAAATTTCTTTTACATCCACAGTTGGTATTGATTTTACCTGTTCAACTATTGCTTTCAAATCTTCTGTGAGGTTTTCATCTTGAACACCTACGTTTCCTTTACCGTCAGCAACTTCTGCATAAATTTTTTGTATAGGTAAATTTTCCGACAATGTTTTTAGGTACATTTGGAATAGACGATATTCGTCATCATCCATCGTATAAACTAGCTGTTTATACAATGGATTTTCAGTATTTATCTCAAAATGGAATTTATTATCACGATCACTAAAGAAACTCCACATTGATTCATTGTCCGTCACTTCTCTGTTTCCTCTAAATGTATATACACGTTTAGAAACATTTTCACCATCAACAATAGCTTTTGATAAGTTCTTTCTAATGATACTTGGCACGTTAGCCCGACTCTTTTTAACGTCAACTTCCCAGAGATAATCTAAACTATTGGGAATATCTACTTGAATTCGAAGATTTTTTCCTAACTCAGTTTTTCTAGAAACTCCTAAGTAACTTCCCCAAACTATGAGACGTTTATTTCTATATAAATAAAACCCTTGAGATTTATAATACTCATTTGCTTTACCAGCTAAACGTTTATCAGCAACACTTAACTTGCTCAAATGTGGTAAAATATAAGGGTTCAATGTAATCGTTTCACCTTCAATCTTGATTTTCTCAATTGGACGTTCTTGGGTACCTCCATTATTTTTTAAAAACGGGTCTTTTGGTACAACTTTTTCATTATTTACTTGAATAGTTAACTTACTATTTAAGAAACGATGGAAAATTAACGAAATGTGTTCAATGGCGACAATCATTAAATCTGCAAGCTCATCTTGTAAATCATGAGTCGAATCATTAATACGATCAAAATTCTCCCATTGTACAATAGTCCCCCCCTCACGTTCACTCAAATAAGATAAATTCGAAAAAGAAGAAATTTCAAATTCATCTAATTCTCTAACTACAAATCTATTTGTTTTAGCTACAATGTCCAAATCCCATTGAAAACCGTGAATTTCATTATTCATTTTTGATACAACCGTTAGAATGCGGCATTGAGAAAAACTTGCAGATTTTAGACCCAATCCAAATCTTCCTAAATCATCTTTTTCTCTGTCTTCAGTAGGATTTTTACTGCCTAAACGTAGTGCATCCAATAACTCTGAACGACTCATTCCTATTCCATCATCAATTATTTGAATATATGGTATACCATTTTTTACATGCTGATATATCTTAATTTCAGTTGCCTTAGCGCTAATTGAGTTATCTATAATATCTGCAATAGCAGTTTCAAAAGAATAACCAATCGAGCGCATACTCTCAATTAAACTAGAAGCATATGGTTCCAGTATTACTAACTCTTCACTCACAATTATTCCCCTTTTTTAAACTTATCACTCTAAATTCAACATAAATACTAGAGTTAGATGTTATGTCAACTAGAAAAAGTTATATAATAACGTTCTACTATAAACTGTAAATCAAAAAGCTGTCTTTAGATGAAGTATTAACAGATAAAATAAAAAGGTTTGAACAAAAAAATTTACTATCCCTTAATATTCAAATTTCTTAGTTCCTAACGAAATCGCTTCCGAACGTGTATAACAAACTTTCCCATTAATATACATCTCTCTTTATTTTATCATATTTAAAATAATAATTTACATTAGAGTTAGATATAAATTGATTTAATTTCACTAATTAGCAAAGAAATTAAAAAATTTTCTCATCTGTCACGAGAAAAACGGCAGACGAAATAAAAAGAGCCCTCCTCTTATTAAAGAATTATCTCAAATGAAATGTCTTTGTTCGCTTTGATATGACTTTTGCCAACCCACTAACGACAGATACTCGCCGAGTCTATCTTACAGAAAGCGATAACAAAGGATTTTTTTCAACGATAGTTACACCACCTAGAGTAAACAAACGTTCAGGTAAGCCAAACCTATTGATATTAGACATCAAAAATTCACAACTCATAGCGAAAGTTACAAAAATTCCGAATGACAAAGTAGATGATTACATCACTCAAGTAACTAGTAAACGACCACAGAAAGATATTTCTAAAACACTAACCTTAGGAAAAATCGCCTAGCCACTTGATTCAACCGGAACTCCTTATGGTTTAGCTTATATTTGTTGGTTACACTTGTAAGACCAAGCAAAGGAAACTATTCGTTCAAAAGTCAGTATTTTTGATGTATTTATTGTTCCAAACTTCAACCTGACTATAAGTTAAAATGAATTATCATTCAGTGAATATAATGCAAGATATCCTCAACAAAGCATCCATTTCTAGCATTAAAGGGATTATGGCATACTTCAACATGATTTTTAATTGGACGCTTGAAACAGGTAACATTAGCTCTACACAACTCCCTATATTGGATAGAAAATTAAAAAAACGAAAAATAACCCGTGCATAGCAACAAACCGAAAAAACGTGCCGATATTGCAGAAAATACATTGAACCACCCGAGGCAAAACGAGTGATCGAAATCGTTGAATCTTGGGAAGAACGAGCTAATGCACAGACATTCGCAGATGTATTTCGTTTCGTGTTTACGACTGGCGTTCGTCCTAGCGAGACGCTTGGTATCAATGAAGACATTATTGATTTCGATAAGAAAATAATAATAATCTATTGGCAACGCAACTGGCATACTTAATCTGATAAGGAAATGTCTGAACTTGATTTGACTGTTGATAAAGAACGATATCGTGATGACTTGAAGACAATGGAAAGTGTAAGAGAAACTCCACTGACTCCTAAAGTTGAAGCACTATTAAAGAAATACATTGAGCGCAACAAGTTTATAAAAAAGTTTAATCCAGATTATCAATATATGGGATACATCTTCACTCGCATTTCTGTTCAAGGTACAACTAACAGGGAATTCCTTTCGTTCAAAACGAATTGTCAACTTTACTACATAGTGGAAGTATCCAACGAAAATATCAGAAAAGCGACACCAACCGTTGCTATCCTAATATTGACAACTTAATTGAATTTGATAGACCTATTCATATCTTGCCACATATGTTCCACCATACTTTTGTTTCAATTTTGCCTGCAGATGATCTTCCACTATCAACCATTCGAAAACAAGTCATTCATTCAGAAGATAGCAAGAAAATCGAAAAAATCTATATGTATATCACTAAGAAAACACGTATCGAAATTGAAAAAGCGGTGACTCAATTAGAAAGTGTTCTAAAATAAATAATTAAAGCCTTGGAAAACTCAATTCAAAGGTTTTTGTTCGAATTTCAGCGCAAAAATTACTTCTAAGTAGAATCTGAGTCATGATTATACAAGCCAATTTTCACCTCAAGCGATTATTCATCCTCGTTTCATCTGCTATTTGGGTAAAAAAATCAGAAACGTTGATTTAACAACGTTTCTGACACTGTTTTATTTAGCTAAACGATAAATCGCATCTGCATAAATAGCAGCTGCTCGGAATAAGTCATCTAATTCCATAAATTCGTTGGCTTGGTGCATTGTGTCTGTGTAGCCAGGGAACATTGCGCCATAGGCAACACCACGTTTTAATAAGCGGCCATAAGTACCGCCACCAATGATTTGTTCTTGGCCTTTTTCGCCTGTATGGTCTTCGTAAACTTGTAGTAACGTTGCCACCAATGGATCATCAACTGGTACATAATGCGGTTCTTGGTTGCGATCTCCTTGTGTTGCAGTGACCGTTTCACCGACTGTTGCTTGAACTTTTGCTTGTAATTCTTCTGCTGAAGTTCCTTTTGGATAGCGGAAGTTTAATGTTACTAAGCTATTTTCAGGATTTTCTGGATCAAAGTTAACAATCCCAGCGTTCATTGTCAATTTACCCATTTTTTCGTCTTCAAAAGCCACACCTAATTTTTCGCCATAAAAATCTTCATGGATAAATTCAGCAATGGTATTAATAAAGCTGTATGCGCCTTCTGCAAAGCTGTAATCATTTAAGAAAGTTGCCAAGAAAGTCGCTGCGTTAATTCCAGATTGTGGGCTAGCACCGTGAGCACCTTTACCAACTACATGGAAAGTCACTGTTTTATCTGAAAGTTCTGCGTTACCTGAAATTTTTGCTTCTTGTTTGATGAATGTTTCAAAGCTAGCAGCTAGTGAAGCCGCTTCGTCTGCTGAAGCAGCCGTTACAACAGCATCTGCTGTTCCCGGAACCATGTTTTCACGTAAGCCAGATTTGAAGCTTTCTAATTTATAATCAGCGCCGTTACCGCCTCGGAAAGTTAAACGAATAGTCACATTTCCTTTTTCCCCATTGATAATTGGGAACTCAGCATCTGGTGAGAAACCAAAGTCTGGCGCTTCTTCATGTTGGAAATAGTAATCCATATCGCCCCAGCCGCTTTCTTCGTCACTTCCTACTACGAAACGGATTTTTTTAGACACGGGTAAGCTTAATTCTTTGATAATTTTCATTGCGTAATAAGCAGCCATACTTGGGCCTTTATCATCGCTTGCACCACGTGCATAAATTTTGCCATCTTTAATGACTGGTTCATAAGGATCTGTTTCCCAACCATCACCAGCAGGAACAACGTCCATATGACCAAAAATCCCTAACGTTTCGTCGCCTTCACCATATTCAATGTGTCCAGCGTAATTGTCGACATTTTTCACCGTAAAGCCATCACGTTCACCATACGCTAACATGTGTTTTAAGCCAGCAACTGGTCCAGGTCCAAAGGGCGCTTCAGGTGTTGCTTGTGCATCATCACGTTCACTGTTGATCCGTAATAAGTTTTGTAAATCTTCTAATAAGTCGTCTTTACGTGCTTCGACTTCTTTTGTCCAATCAATTGTCATTTGTTGTCACTCCTATTCATAAAGTTCTACATAGTCAATCATACCATTTTATGCAGAAAAAGAAAGAAACCCGACACTATTTTTCGAGAAAATTTTTATCTTTTCCGCAGAAAGGGCTGGGTTTTTGTTTATTTTAATTGAGGTATGATTGTTTAGGTTGTAGTTGTTGCAATTCGGCTTCTGTTAAGGGCCGATATTCCCCTAGTTCTAACGTTTCATCTAACCATAGTTCGCCCATTCGTAATCGTTTTAAATACGTCACAGGTTTGCCTACAGTGGCTAACATCCGTTTGACTTGATGGAATTTTCCCTCTTGAATCACTAAACGGACTACGGAAGTCCCTTCTTCCTCATTGATCGTCTCAATGACTAAGCGACTTGGTTTAACCATTTCTCCATCTTTCAAGGCAAATCCTTGCGCAAACAGTTGACAATCATCCGCTGTCACAAGTCCCTCAACTTCAGCTAAATATTCTTTATCCACATGCTTTTTGGGTGATAATAATTGATGCGCTAACTGACCATCATTTGTTAACAGAAGCAAGCCTTCAGTATCTTTATCCAAGCGACCAACTGGGAACAAGTCGGCACGGTAATCCTGATCAGTTAACAAGTCAATTACCGTTTCATCTCGCTGATCTTCTGTCGCAGAAATGACACCTTGTGGTTTATGCAACATGTAATAAAAGAATTTCTGATACGTAAGAATTTCTCCCATCAAGGCAATTTGATCTGTTTCTTCATTTACTTGTGTTTTGGCTTCTTTTACGACGTCACCATTCACCGTAACGACTTTTTTCTTTAACAATTGTTTGATTTCTTTACGACTACCGATACCAACATCGGCTAAAAATTTATCTAAACGCATCGTCATTCCTCTTTCCTTTAAAAAAATAGCTTGGGACATAAATCGAATCGATCGATGTCTCAAGCCTTGTCTCTTAAGAGAATCTGCTGAAAGGAGTTCAATCAGCTATTATTTAATATTGAATTTTGCACGTAATTTTGCGGCATTTTTCCCTAATAAACGATCAGCTAAGCGAATCTTCAAGACCGAATAGCCATAAAAAGCGCCTCCTGCAGCAGCCACAATTACAACGATAATGAAGGCTTGGAAACGTCTAGTTGGATCTAAAAATAGATACAAGAACTGACGGAAAATCAAAGCGATAATCATCATGATGACTGTAATACAGAACATTAACAATGTTCGCCGTAAGGTTAATTTGTAATTAAAACGTGTCACTTGACGAATTCTTCTTAGAATCAATACGCAAGAAACCGTAAAGCCAATCATCGTTGCTAATAACGGACCGTAAACTTCAAATAAACGGATTGCGGGGAATTGCACGATTAATTTCACTGCTAAACCAATTCCTAAATAACGCATTGCGTCACGATTTTCATACATCCCCATTAACATATTTGACACTAACATATACAAGCCCAAGAATAAACTAGCATAACAAGCTTGCACTAATAAAGAAGTGCCTAAAGCATCTGGCATGTAAAAAACAGTGTATAGTGGTTGCGCTAAAACAATCATACCAAACGTTGCTGGCAACATTACAAACACAAAAAGTTGTAAATTATTACTAATCAAACGCGCTAACTCACGGTGATTTTTTAAGGTGACCGCTTCTGTAATCAACGGTAATCCAGTAGCCGAAATCGAAGTTGCTAAAGCCACGACAATCATGGTTAATTTGTCCGGATTGGCATTAAAAATACCGAAAAGCTCTCGTAATTGGGTATCTGAATAATCCGTAAACAAACGCATAAAGTTTGAGAAAGTAAACTGATCGACAAGTTTAAAGACCGTCACCCCTGAGCCAACTACGATAAAAGGAATCGCCTCTTTAAAAGTTTCAATCAATAACTCTTTTGGGGCAATCTCATGTTCATTGGCGCTGTGTTCTTCTAAATAATCAAATAATGGTTTTTGTTTGTACATGTAATAACCTAAAACCGCAAAACTTGCGAGCATCCCAATAAATGCCGCAAAAGTGGCTTGGGTCACCGCTGTAACGTAATTACCTTCAAAGACTTTCATGATAATAAAAGCAGTTAATAACATGTAAAAAACTCGTGCTACTTGTTCAACAATTTGTGATAAAGCAAAGGGCATCATTTCTTGATTTCCTTGGAAATAACCGCGAATGACACTCATGCTTGGGAAAACTAAAACGGCTAAACTTAATGAACGCATTGTTGGAACTAATTCAGGACCTCCGCCAGACAAAGCTGCTAATGCCGGAGATGCCAAATACATCACAATAGCAAAAACCACACCTAAGCCACCCATTAGTTGTAAGGCACGATAAAAAAGCTGTCGACTAATTTTATATTCGTTCAATGAATTATAATGCGAGGTCTGCTTGGCAATCGCACCTGGAATTCCGGCGGTAGAGATCATTAGGAATAAGGCATAAATCGTATACCCCATTGAAAACAAACTGTTCGCTTCGTTTCCGTGCTCGCCCATCCAAGCGTACCAGGGGATGATGTAAATCGCCCCTAACATGCGGGAGATAATATTACTAGCTGTCATCCAAGCTGAGCCTTTGACCATTTTTTCTTGGTTCGTCAGGATTGGTTGATCAACTGAATTTGGTTGATTGATCATTTTGTCCTCCAATATTCTTTGAGTATGCTTTCTTTATTTTAATTGTTCATCTTGGGATATGCAACGACTTTCTCGAAGAATTATCCTATTTTAACATTTCTCATGGATTTTCTCACGCTAACGAGATGGTTTTTTTAAAAGAAAAATAATGCTATAATGACATCAGTTTTGAAATTTCGTTGAAACGTTTGGAGGCAAAAAAAGTGACGATTTCATTATTCGCAATTCGCGATTGCTTAGAAAAAGAAGATTTATTAAAAGAATTTATTTCACCAGAAGGCTGGCACTTGACTCTTTCCGACACGTTAGGTCAACGAGAAGTAACGGCTCTTTCTTACGATTCGAGAGACGTAACAGCAGAAACACTCTTTTTTTGTAAAGGATTAAACTTTAAAGAAATCTATTTAGAAAATGCTGTAAAAGACGGCCTAGAAATCTATGTTTCTGAGGTGCCTTATGAGGTTCCAGCACAACTAGGAATTATCGTGACTGACATTAAAAAAGCAATGGCTGTGTTAAGCATGGCTTTTTATGATTATCCACAAAATAAATTAAAACTGATTGGCTTTACTGGAACCAAAGGTAAAACAACAGCGGCTTATTTCACCAAATATATTTTAGATGTTGCTACACAACAAAAAACAGCCTTGCTTTCTACCATGAATTCGACATTAGATGGCAAAACATTCTTTAAATCTGCATTGACTACACCCGAATCTTTGGACTTGTATCGAATGATGGCAACCGCTGTTGCTAACGGGATGACTCATTTTATTATGGAAGTTTCTTCCCAAGCCTACAAAACTAATCGTGTCTACAAGCTGTTTTTTGATGTCGGCATTTTTTTAAACATCACCCCCGACCATATCAGTCCAATTGAACATCCAACCTTTGACGATTACTTTTATTGCAAACGTCAATTGATTACACATTCTAAAGTCATTGTGTTGAATCACGAAGCTGATTATTTTCCATTACTTAAAGAAACTGCACAACAGCAAAAAGTCCCAGCCATTGTCTATGGCAGTCAGCCGGCTCCAGAAGTTGACTATTCATTCGCTGTTTCTTCAGATGATTCCTTACGTTTTATCGTTGAAAGTCCTGCAGATGCGTTAGGATTGGCCGGCTTTTATCACCTTCGTTTAGGTGGTGATTTTAACAAAGGTAATGCGTTAAGTGCGGCGATTGCTAGTGTCCTTGTGGGAGCTTCAAAAGAAGAGTGTCAACAAGGGATCGCAGCAACCACCGTCCCTGGCCGGATGGAATCTTTAACGAATACCAACGGTGCAACCGTCTATGTTGATTACGCTCATAACTATGACAGTTTGAAGAATCTTTTAACCTTTGTCCGTGAAGAACATCCTGACGGCCGCTTAATTGTTCTTGTCGGTAGCACGGGAGACAAAGCGATTTCTCGCCGCAAAGACTTTGGTAGGGTTCTTTCTGAATTGGCTGATGTTGCAGTCCTAACAACCGATGACCCAGCCAGTGAAGATCCAGCAAAAATTTGCCAAGAAATTCAAGCCCATATTACCAAAGAAATGCCTGTTTACACCGTTTTAGATCGTGGCGAAGCAATTGCTCACGCATTATCTTTAAGCACAACGGCTGATGATGCGATTGTCTTAGCTGGTAAAGGCGCCGACCTTTATCAAAAAGTAAACGGCGTAGATGAACCTTACGCAGGAGACTTTGCCCTTGCGAAAATGATTATTGACAAATAATTTTTTAGAAGCATAAGGATTATCACTTACTATCTCAGTATGATCCATTCTTATGCTTCTATTTTTTATTCTTTGTGTGTGAACATTTGCTATAATAATTCTAACTAAAAATAAAGGAGAATTTATTCATGGATATTTGGAAAAAAATGTATGAATACGCAAAGAAAGAATACCATCCTCAAGAAGTAACACCATTTATTTACACACACCATGTCGTCTGTGCCCTAGAGGCAGAAGATGGACAATTATTTACCGGCTTTTGTTTTGAAAGCTGTTGTGGTGTTCTAGATTTATGTGCAGAACGAGTTGCCGCTTTGAATATGTATGCCGATAGTGGACAGACAGTGATTAAACGAATTATTACTTTTCGGGACGATGTTCCTAATGGAATTTCTGGTATGCCTTGTGGTGCTTGTAGAGAATTATTGCTCCAGCTTTCTCCTAAAAATGCTGATACAGAAATCTTAGTTGATTATCAAAAACGAGAAATAGTTCGGTTAAAAGAGTTAATGCCTAAGTGGTGGGGTTGGTCACGTTATACTAATGACTAAAGAATAAAATTAGCTATTTCAAGATAATAAGATGTTAATTTTGTAGTCCTCTCTATTATCAATTACTGGCATTCATTTTTAGTTACACACATGAAAAAAACAAGCTGCAACCACTTATCAACAGAGGTTGCAGCTTGTTTTTAAAGAACTTCTTTTATTTTCGTTACTTCTTCTTCTGATAAGCCATGACCGCCATCCACTAGTAAAAAGTCGACTGGAAAATGTTTCTTTAATTGATTAGCTAAAGAAAGAACTTGTCCCGGAATACTCAACTCATCCTGAGCCCCTGTTGTGACAATCACTTTTGTCGCAAACTCACCAGATACATATTGATAGCCTAAATTGCTTGGATGCAGTAAAATAACAGTGTTAGCAATAGTCGGGTTCTTTTCTAACAGGCCTAAAATAAAATTGGCACCGTTAGAGTACCCTATAAAAATAACTTCATCGTATAACTTTTGCGGTTGCCAAACTTCTTCTAGAAACGCCGTCACTCGCTCATCAAAGTTAGCACGAGGTAAGGCTCCATTAACTAATGGCGCAAAAAAGCGTCGCTGTTCGCCTACACCTTCTGTCCCTAAGTAACTTAGAACACTCGCTTCTGGATAAAGGGTTGCGATGGTCGTTAATAATTGATATTCATTGCCACCAGTACCATGGAAAGCGACAACTAATTGATTAGGTTTCGACCCTTTTTGAAAAAATTGTTTCATTTAATAAACCTCCAAGAAAGGAATTTTACTATGTATGCACAAATTCATCACATCTCTATTTTAAATCGATTGATAAAGCCTACATTTGACTTCTATCATAATACACTGGGATTAAAATTACTAATGAAAACGATCAACCAAGATGACCACACCATGTATCACTTATTTTTCTCAGATAATGAGCAACGAACAGGTACCGAATTAACTTTTTTTGAATTGAATGATGGCCAAGATCAATCATTTGGGACAAATACAATTGAACGAACTATTTTAAAAGTACCAACGCGCGCCTCTTTGGATTTTTGGGCAGAACGTCTTGAGCAAGCGGGTATCTGCCACTATGGTGTGGAAACATTTAACCAACACCCAATTTTGCGTTTTGAAGCGCCCGATAATACGCAAATGGCGCTTGTTCCGTTACGTGAATTTGAAAATGCGGAAGATTATTTTCCAGCTGAGCATTCCGAAATTCCAGTAGAACATGCAATTTTAGGCATTGATGCAATTCAATTACGCGTCCAATATGCCGCAGCTACTAAACAACCTTTAGTGGATTATTTACATTGGCATGAAAAAGAAACAGTACCTTTTTTTGAAACTGCGCATGAAGTAACCGTTCTGGAAAATCATCATCCACAGTTTTATCAAGAGGTGCACATCATTGATGACCGTACCAATCCGCTTGCCATTGAAGGAATTGGTGGCGTTCATCACGTCGCCTTTGGGGTGGAAGATACGCAAGAATTAACGCAAGTTGATAGCCTGTTAGAGGAAAAGAATTTTACAAACTCAGGAATTAAAGACCGCGAATTTTTCAAATCATTGTATTTTAGAGAACCGAACCACTTGTTATTTGAAGTAGCCACACAAAAAGGCCTGCTAGATGCCGAAGCCTATGAAAATCAAAGTTCAAACTTTGATGAAATCCCCCTTTATTTGCCTCACTTTTTGGCAGATCAAAGAGAACGAATCGAAGCGATTTTAGCACAACAACGCCATGAGTAAACAAAAATAGCGGTTCTAACCGCTATTTTTGTTTTTTAATATCCTATTATTGCCCTTTTTTGAAAAAAAGGAGTACACTAATAGTAGATGAACTGCGCAAGGAGGTGAGTACATGTTATCTAAGGAAGAAGTTCTACACTTATTGAACGAAGCAAAAAAAGAAGTCGATCGTTTAGAAACAAACCGCCAAGAAGATTTAGGTAATTCAATCAACTATATTGAAAATGAATTACAGCTCCAACGTGTCTTATCTCAAGTGGAAGCTTATGAAAAAGTACTTGGTTAATTGATTACGCATTAAATGAGAGAGGAGCAACCAGATTCATTCACCTGAATCTGGTTGCTCCTCTCTCATTTTTACTAGACTAATTCGTAAGCAAGTTCTCGTGCAATAATTTTTGCGGTTGTTTCAGCAATTTCTCCAGTAAAGCCAATGCATTGTTCCATATGCTCAGGTGAGCCCATCGTCATTTTACTTGTCAAAATACTGCAGCAAACCACTCGATGCTTTTGTCGAAAACTTTGATGCAATTCGTTGGCTAAAGCCATCGTTTTATTTACTTGTTCTCCTTTGGCTTCTGTCCGACCAAAAAAGTAGCCCAGACACATAACCCCGCCTGAAAGAGCACCACAAATACACTTCGCTCCTCCAACACCTACAGGAAACCCAGAAGCCATGGCCACAGCTTCAATGGGAATCTCCGCATCGAAGTGTTGCCGAATGGTCACCACAATCGCTTCCGAGCAATAAAAATCACCGTTACGATAATAGGCTTCCGCTTCTTCCCTGATTGCTTGTAAACAAATTCTCTTTTTCAAAATGCCCTCCATTCTGTATCCGCTTTCATTTTATGAATAAAAGGACGCCAAGCATCCCTTTATTTTATAGATTTTCTGCAGAGGTAAATACTTCTGACACATCATCATCGTCTTCTAACTTGTCAACCAAGCGCTCTAATTGCGCTTTTTGTTCATCGTTCAAGGTTAGTAAGGTTTGCGGAACCATTGTTAATTCAGCTTGTGCTAATGAATAACCTGCTTGTTCTAAAGCATCGCGAACCGCTGTAAAATCTTCTGGTGCTGTGTAAATTTCAAATACTTCTGGTGATGTTTCTAAATCCTCGCCGCCTGCTTCCAAAACGACTTCTAGCATATCGTCTTCCTCAATTGCATGATCTTCTCGCTTAATGACAATATAGCCTTTACGATCAAACATATAATTCACCGAACCCGTTTCACCTAAAGAGCCACCATTTCGAGTAAACGCGACGCGAACATTGGTGGCCGTTCGGTTGCGGTTATCTGTTAGTGCATGAACTAAAACTGCCACGCCACCTGGCCCGTATCCTTCATAAGTTACCTCGTCATAATGTTCCCCTTCACCAGCACTACTGGCTTTTTTTATGGCGCGCGCAATATTATCATTGGGCATATTGGCTGACTTAGCTTTATCGACTGCTAAACGTAAAGCAGGATTCATTGTGGGGTCAGGGCCACCTGCTTTTGCCGCCATATAGATTTCCCTTGAAACTTTTTGGAAAATTTTCCCACGTTTGGCATCTTGTGCATTTTTACGCCCTTGAATGTTGCTCCATTTGCTGTGTCCTGACATCCTTGATTCCTCCTGACTTTTCGTTACTATTCTCCTATATTCTACTCTTCTTTTCAGTTAGGAACAAGCGCTACCAAAAAAAGACCCTCGCTTACCCACCGTTCTGACGAATAAACGAAGCTCTTCTAAATTAGCGTCTTCTTTTTTTATTTTTCTTCAAACCATGAACCACCAAACAAATAACGATGGCTGTCAAAGCACCCATGGCATCCAACATAACATCTTGAAAAAGAGGGGTCCTTCCGCCTGTGATCATTTGATGAAATTCATCTAAACCTGCATAGCCAGTAGCAGCTAGCCAGGAAACAACAGCTGTTAAAAACAGACCTTTGATTCTTGGTACTAATCCAATAAACCAACTACCACCTAATAGAAAATACGTACCAAAATGGGCTCCCTTACGAATAAAAAATTCAACAAATTTACTATAACCACTAGCTTGAATGCTCACTTCACTGCCAGCATATTGAAAAGAAATATTTTTTAATTGTTCTTCAAAAGGATGACTGCTCAGAAGTTTATCTAAAAGACCAACTTGTGATTGCTGTTCATACGTCTGTGATGAACTGAAAAATAAAATGGCCATAATAACAAACGCAATGACTAAATATAAATTACTATCTTTCAAATAATTTTTCATATAATCCTCTTTTCTTGGTTTCAAGTTGCCCCGTGCCTGCCACGGAAAATTCTTTTTTATTATAGTCGGTTTCGAGGGAAAAAGAAACAACTTCTCTTAGGTCTTATGATATACTGAAAAGAAAAAAATGAAAGAAGGATTGGATATGACCTATTCTATTACATGGGATTTAGACAGTATTTTCCCCAATGGGAGCGAGTCCAAAGAACTTAGCCAACGAATGACTCAATTAACCGAACAAACAAAAGAGTACCATCAATTAATCACAGAATGGACACCAGAAAGTGCCCAAGGCAAAGAACAATTTGCTGAAATCTTAACGTTACAAGGGAAAATCTCAAATGGCTTTTCACAATGTAATAGTTTTTTAACTGCTTTAATTTCTGCTAATACTAATGATACCAAGGCCAAAATTTTATCAGGCGATTTATACAATCTGTTGCCAGCGATTCAATTAGCTGAAACCATTTTTACTAAAAAAATCACCGAGATTTCAGCTGAACATTGGCAAGCCCTGTTAGCCGAAGAACCGTTTAAAACAATGGCTTTTCGCTTAAATGAATTACGCCGTGATGGAAAAAAACTGCTTTCCGAACAAGAAGAAAATATCATCAATACGCTTTCTCTAGATGGGTTAAATGCTTGGAGTACACATTACGATACGATTGTTGCTTCCATCGTGATTCCTTTTGAAGAAAAAGATGGCTCTGTGACAGAACTATCTGCAGGCCAAGCCTTTAACCGCATGATGGGAGATCCTGACAAAGAGGTTCGTCAACGTTTGTTTACAGCATGGGAGAAAGCTTGGAGTGGCAAAGCTTCAATTTTAGCAGACACCCTAAATCACTTAGATGGGTTCCGTTTATCTGATTACAAATTGCATGGCACTACAGATTATTTAGAAAATCCCTTAAACTATAATCGAATGAGTCAAGAAACATTAACGGTTATGTGGGAAACCATCCAAAAAAATAAACAACCATTCGTCGACTTTTTAACGCGCAAAGCGCAATTATTCGGCAAAGAAAAAATGGATTGGCAAGACCAAGATGCACCAATTATTTTAGGTGATTTAGAAGAAAAAACGTATTCCTTTGATCAAGCCGCTGCCTTTATTTTAGAAAATTTCCGTAAATTCAGTCCGAAAATGGCCGATTTTGCCCAAATGGCTTTTGAAAAAAGTTGGATTGAAGCTGAAGATCGTCCAGGCAAACGTCCTGGGGGTTATTGTACAGAATTACCTGAAACACAAGAGTCGCGGATTTTCATGACCTTTGGCAATTCAATCAACGAAGTAGCTACTTTAGCCCATGAATTAGGTCACGCTTTCCATAGTAGCGTGATGTGGGATTTACCTTCATTGAATCGAGAGTATGCCATGAACGTAGCAGAAACAGCTAGTACCTTTGCAGAATTGATTGTTGCTGACGCCACCTTAAAAGAGGCCAAATCAGACGTTGAAAAGATTAACCTTTTAGACACAAAAATGCAAAATGCCATTGCCATGTTTATGAACATTCATGCACGTTTTATCTTTGAAAATAATTTTTATCAAGCGCGCCAAAAAGGTTTAGTAGCGGAAGAAGATATTACTGAATTAATGTTAGCGGCGCAAAAAGAAAGCTACAAAGATAGTCTTGGCAGTTATCATCCTCATTTCTGGGCGAGCAAATTGCACTTCTTTATTGATGATGTGCCTTTCTATAATTTCCCATATACTTTTGGCTATCTATTCAGCATGGGTATCTATGCGTATGCCAATCAACAAGGCAGCTCTTTTGAAGACCAATACATTGCGTTATTAAGAGACACTGCTTCAATGACAAGCGAAGAATTAGCGAAAAAACATTTAAATGTTGACTTAACAAAACCTGATTTCTGGCAAGCCGGCATTGATCAAGTCCTAAAAGATGTGGAACAATTCATGACTTTAACTGAAAGCTATGTAAACTAAGCAAAAAAGAAGCAGTAACCAACATCAGGTTACTGCTTCTCTTTTTTTCAAATAGTTTCGATACGCAAGGTAGCCCACAAGCATTAGTCCAAACGTAACAAATTCAACTACGGGCATGGCTAACCAAACACCGGTTAATCCTAGTAATTTCACCAAAATAAATAAAACTGGCACAATTAAAAAGAACCCACGCAAAGAGGAAATCATTAGCGCCATTTTCGGTTTACGAACTGCCGAAAAGTAATAAATCCCCATAAAATTCAATCCTGTAAACAAGAAGGAAATCGCATATAAGCGGATGGCTGTCCTAGCAATTTGCGCCAACTGGTCGTTCCCTTCGCTATTAAAGACCTCAATAATTTGTCCCGTAAACACTTGACTGATTAAAAAGAACAGGAAGCCGGCGACCAAGTACGTAATAAAGCTAAGTTTAACAAATTTACGCAACACCTTCGTTTCCCCTAAACCATAATATCGGCTGAGTAATGGTTGCGCCCCTTGCCCAATCCCTGTAAAAATAGCAATCACAATAATATTGAGATTGGCAACAATCGCATAAGCTGAAATCGCCACATGACCAACTAAGTTTAACAAAACAATATTAAATAAAAACATGACAAAGGCCGAAGAAAATTCATTTAAAAAGGAGGAAAAACCAATCGACATAATTTCTCGAACATCCTGAAATTTCACTTTAAACTTTTCAAAACGTAAAACTCGTTGCGGCGACCACTTATGCAACGTAATCAGGATTAAGCTTGTTAACGGTGACATCACCGTTGCAATGGCTGCACCTGCCATGCCCCACCCAAATTGATAAATAAAGACATAGTCCAAAATAATATTAACAATTCCCCCACTGACAAAAGCAATCGTTGCCAAACGAGGATTATGGTCATTTCTTAAAAAAATAATCAGGCAATTGTTTAAAATAAATAATAATGAACAGCTAAGGTAAATCATATAATATTCCTTTGCCAAACCAAACAAGACACCGGTCCCCTGAAGTCCCCGAATAATTTGATCGGAAAAAATCAAGCTCACTAAAGTAAAGAGACTCCCTATAACGAAAACTAACCCAATCGTTAAACTAAAATACTGATTGGCTTTTTTGATTTCTTTTTGCGCAACCGTGGTCGAAAACAACGTAGCGCCGCCAACGCCAAACATCCAACCTAATCCATTAATAATATTAACGAGTGGTAAGACAATGTTAAGCCCCGCCAACGCCTCGGTGCCGATCCCATTTGCAATGAAAAATGTGTCCGCCAAAATAAAAATTGATTGCGCCGCCATACTTAAAATTCCTAACAGAACATTTTTATAAAACAACGCAGTAAAATGGTTTTGCTGTGTTTGCTCCATACCCAAATCTCCTTCTAACAAAAAAAGGACTCATTCTTTTTGCTTCAAGGCTTACGCAAAAATCAGAATCCTTCAATTATTCAACCCAGCGATTAAATAATCTGTCTATTTATTGATACTTCTAGGGTAGCATTCTCTCTTCGAAAAAACAACCATCCTTTTATTTTTCTCATTTTAAACTTTCTTAAGCAGTTGCAGTTGTTTTTGAACCACTTGCCAATCTTCTTTCACGACTTCTTTTAAACGATAATTATAAAAGACAGCCGCTGGATGGAAGAGTGGAATGATTTGATAGGTTTTCTGCGTCCAATGATAGTTTTGTGATTGCTCATCAAATGTTTGAATGGGCGACTGAATGACCGTTCCGTGCACTGCAGTGATTGTTGGCTTTGGTCCTAAAAGTCGTTGCAACCCAATATTCCCCAGTGTCAAAATTAGTTCAGGTTGGCAAACAGCGATTTCCCAATCAAGCAAAGGCGCAAAAATTTTGATTTCTTCTTTGGTTGGCGTTCGATTAGGAAATTTGGTTACTCTTTCTCCCGTTTTTGCAATCTGCTTCGTTTTTACAGAAAAAGGCCGACTCCTAACCGCACTGGTAATATACACCGTTTCACGACTTAAGCCAGCTTGTTGTAATTGTTCCATCAACAATTGACCTGAACGCCCTATAAATGGTACGTTTTCTTTAATTTCTTCTTTTCCAGGGGCTTCCCCAATCAGCATCACTTTTGGATGTTGCGGACCTTGACCTTCCACAAAACCTTCTAATGGTAAGTCTTTTGCTTTAGCTAAAACTGCTTGTTTCAGATGTTCAGGATAGTGCATTTACCATCACGCCTCTCTTCTGGTGTTCTTCCTTCGCTATATTGATTATAAATAAGGCCCAAAAGAAACTCAAAAAAGGAGCCTACTCATTTAGGAGCTGGTTTTTCTACACACAAAGCTTTGTCTTTAGCTAAATAAAAAGGCCGTAAGTAACCAACTAAATTAGACATTGGTAAAACCTCCGTTGGTAAGTCAATCTTTAATGTCTCCTTTAAATAGGCTTTGCGTGTCGTAATCCGTTGCCACATGTCTGGATAAGTTTGCTGAATCTCTTTTTGCAGTGTTTCATCAGCCAAAGCCACACATTCTTCTGCACTCACCCCTGTATAACCAGGTACAGAAGGAATAATATCCACTTGAAAGAGCATGCCACTTTCCAAGCGAATGGCTGAATCTGGATAAATAGGCGACGACATCCATTCATCATCCGAAACTAAATGCCCAGGATTCAAATGCCAGTGATAGATTTCTTTTGGTAACTGTTCTTCAATCGCTTGGTACATTTCTCGCCCTAACAGTCCGATTCGAATGGTTTCAAGCCAGTGAACGACAGCTTGAAAATAGGGTTTTGCTACGCGTTCTAAATAATCACGTTGCGCTTCTGGCAATTGTTGCTCGTTTTCAATAACAAAACCTGTTCGGCTAGACAAGCCGCCTTTGTAGCCTGTAGTTAATGACAAGGCATCACCTAACTGAATTTCTTTGGCAGTCGGATACATGTTTGCATATTCAAAACGTTGACCAGTTGCCGCAATGGTTACTACCGTCGGCGTTTGACCTTCATCATTTAACAAAGCCCCAATGTCCGTTTCACGCTGTCCTACTTCAATTGCATTTAAAGCCTTTAACATACTGCGAGAAGCCAAATTCGCCCCATATTCATAGTGCGCCAATTCGTTAGCATTATTTGTTGTGCGGGCCCCCTTTGCTCCAATCAATAAGTGGGTCCCATTTAGTAAACGAGCTTCTTTCGGCAGCGCTTTTTTCAGTGCTTCGACAATAAAATGTGGCACATCAAACATAGTAGCAGGTTCTTGCTGTTGTGTCGTAAACATTTTCCAACCAACGATACCTATTTTTTGAGCAGTTTCATCGAGAAGCGTTTCAAAAATCTGCGACAACTTTTGTTCCCCAGCCATTGGTTGATTAGGTAGCGAAAAAGCTGGATAATGAATTAAATCGGCTGAGATGCGGGCATGTTGGCACAGTTTTAAATTTTCATTGCCTAAAATAAGTGTCGCCGCACCATCCTTATTTAACACAAGGAGTCCTTCTTCAAACCTCGGAATAAAGCCAGTTAAGTATTCAAAATTACTGCCATGCTCTTTGTCTGCATAGAAGACCAATTGATCGAATTTTTCTGTTTCCATTCGTTGTAATACTTTCTGCTTACGCGCCATCATCGTTTCATTCGTCAAATACGTTGGAAAAACATTCTCAAAAACAGTAGGTTCAGCAATATGTGTATAATTAATTTTTCGCTTCATTATTATCCTCCATTATTCATCTGCGACAATCAACGTTACGCCTGCTTGCGCTAACTGCTCACAGAATTTTTCATCAGGTCGTGTATCTGTCACTAAACAATCAATTTCTGTTAATTCGCAAATTTTAAATAAACCCGTTTTGTTTAATTTCGTTTGGTCTGCTAAGGCAATGACTTGTTTGCCTTGTTGAATCATTCGCCGTTTGACTTGACCTTCTTCTTCTGTGTGAATAAATAATCCTTGTTCAGATAACGCAAACACACCTAATAATGTATAGTCAGGGGCAAATTCCCCAACCTTAGCGACTGTTTCTGCCCCAAACAAAAAGAGTTGTTGTTTATGCAGTTGCCCAGGTAATACTGTAATTTTTGTTTGATCCATTTGCGCTAGAAGTAGCGCATGACTGAGAGAGTTCGTGATCGCGTGAATCGGACTATTTTCCATCGCTCGAATAGCTGCTTCCACCGTGGTTGATGAATCAAAAAAAATGGACGCTTGTTTGGGAATATTTGCCCAAACTTTTTGGGCAATGGCTTGTTTTTTCTTTGGATGCTTCACTATTCGTTGAGCATAATCGTAAATAGTTGCTTCAGACTGCACTGAGATAGCGCCACCATGCGTTCTCTTTAAATGTCCTTCCTTTTCTAAACGAATTAAATCTCGCCGAATAGTATCTTTTGAAACGGAGACTTGCTCCGCTAACGCTTCCATGGAAATACTTTTTTGTTTATTCACTATTTTTTGAATCTTGGCTAAACGTTCTTCAATCAACATGTTTCCTCACCTCTTCTAAGTAAAGATAGCATCTTTTGCATTATTTTGCAAACAAATGCAAAATAATGCAAACAAGACAAAAAAACTAGTCCTTCATTTTCTAACGAAGGGCTAGTTTGAGAGTGGTTTTAATAGGTAAATTGAATAATCATGCCGCTAGGATCTTCTAACGCAAGTAAATGATCTTTGGCAATAAAATGTAACTTTGCTTCTTCCGCATTGGCTTGGACGATCTCTAAATCTGCCGCAGTTGGCAAACGGAAGGTGTAATTTTCTAAGCCAAATTGATTTTCTTGAATCGTTGGCAGCTGTTTGCCGCTCCATGTATTTGTCCCAATATGATGATGGTACTGACCCGCTGCAAAAAACTTCGCTTGTTGACCAAAGTTAGACTTTAAGCCAAACCCTAAGTTTTTATAGAACGTTTCAGTGGTATCTAAATCGGCCACTTTCAAATGAATGTGCCCAATTTTAGAACCTTCGGAAATTCCTAGCCAGTGACCGTCAGCTTCTGCAGCTAAACTATCACCGTCTAATTCTTCTGTCACACCGATAATTTCACCATTTGGACGAATATCCCAGACTTCTTCTGGTTTATCCCAATAAATTTCGATGCCATTATTTTCTGGATCACTTAAGTAAAGGGCTTCACTATAGCCATGATCTGCTGCGCCAATTTGCACATTTTCTTGCAAAAGCCACAGCAACATATTGCCTAAATCTTTGCGGGTTGGTAGCAGGAAAGCAATATGGTACAAGCCAGTGGTACCCTGATTTTCTTCCCCAGCTGTTAGTTCTTTTAAGACAAGAATTGCATCGTTGGTGCCTTGTGGCGCTAGCCAAGCACGTCCCTCTCCTTGTTTTAAAAGTTTTAAGCCAATTGTTTTCGTATAAAAGTTTACCATTTTATCTAAATCAGCCACTTTCAAAGTGACTTGTTGAATCCCAATATTACTTGGTAATGCTTGAACCATTTGCTTTCACTCCTTTCCTCTTCGTTTTACTAAAGCAATGATTTAGTTGAATTCTTTAAAACGAGCACTATCTTCCATGTATTCTTTTTCGCCAGCTGGCGCTTCAATGGAACCAATGACCATTTGTGCACGCAAATTCCAGTTTGCAGGAATTGACCATTCTGCAGCAACCGCTTCGTCAATGACTGGGTTGTAGTGTTGTAAGTTTGCTCCAATATTTTCTTGCGCTAAGGCAGTCCAAACGTTCGCTTGTGTTAAACCAGTTGCTTGTTCAGACCAAACAGGGAAGTTATCCGCATATAATGGGAAGCTATCTTGTAAGTTTTTCACGATATCTGTATCTTCAAAGAATAAAATTGTACCCGCACCAGCTGCAAAACCTTGTAATTTAGCTTGTGTGTTTGGAAATGCTTCTGCTGGAGTTAATGGTTTTAAGGCATCTTCAGTCATTGCCCATAATTTTTTGTGAGCATCGCCGAATAAGAACACCACGCGTTGTGTTTGAGAGTTAAAAGCTGTTGGACTTTCTCTAACAACTTCTTTTACTAAAGCAGTTACTTCTTCTTTTGAAATTGGTAAGTTTTCTCCTAAAGCATAGATTGAACGACGGTTTTTCATCATTTCAGTAAATTTTGACATAATATGTTCATCCTTTCGAATTTCCTCAGTAAATTCATTTAATTTTGTTTACATGCTTACTATACTACCTTACTAAAAGTAAGTAAAGCTTTTCGTCTTACTTTTTGTAAGTTTTTTTATTTTTTAGTGAAAAACCTTATTCTACCAAAGAAAAAACAACCAGCTTTTTTCTAAGAAAAAGAAAAATCTGGTTGTCGATTAATAAATGTAGAAGTCAATTGAATCGTTTTCGGCCGTTTTTCTTGAAATAAATGTGTGGCTTTTTCCCCTAATTCCATTAATGGATGACAGATTGTTGAAAAATTTAAAATTTCACTTAATAAAGTTTGTTCCTGTCCCACTAAAAAGAGTGGTCTTTCAATAACGGCTTGAATCCCTGCGGCAATTTCATCACCGTTGGTCACAACCGCTTGTAGCGTTGTATCTTGCCCACAGTGACGTCCTACTTCACACCCATCTTCATAGGTTAAACAGTCCTTAAATAACCGATTTTCAGGAATCGCTCCATAAATTTCCTGATATGCGTCAACTAAATAGCGTGCGCTTGTACTTTTTTCTGGTGCACGGTTAATCGTAATTGCCACTTCACTACATCCTTGTTGTTTCAACGCTTGGAAGACCCGCCGATAAACGGTTAAACGATCGATATAGATACTAGCATAACTAGGGTCTTCTATTTTTTCACAAAAAACAACTTGCTCTTTATACGGAGCAAACACACTTAAAGGATTTGCCTTTGACAAAACAATCATGCCATCAAACGCACCCGTGGCCATTTTTTCCAAGTAACTTTTTTCAACTTCTTTATCATAATCCGTTGGTAATAAACTGACCATCATCCCTTGTTGAAATGCTTGGTGGATAATCCCACTTAAAATAGCATCAAAATAAGGTTGATTCGTATAAGGAACCATGACACCTAATGTATTACTTTTCCCAAAGCTAAGATTTCTCGCTAATATATTGGGCTTATAGCCCAACTCATCGATAATTGCTTGGATTTTCAGTCGTTTTTCTTCAGAAACATACGGATGATGATTAATCACACGCGAAACAGTCGTAACTGAAGATCCTGAAAGGCGCGCAATTTCTCGAATTGTTGTCATACTTTCACCTCATTACTTTACAAAATTGAGTTAAATAAGGCACAATCCCTGTCCCGTAATCAACAAAACGATAAAAGGTCTCCTGCCAAGCAAAAGAAATTTCCTGAATATCCTCCTGCTGTGTCAAGTGCCACTCCGTTATCTGATGGTATGGAATTTCTTGATGCCAAATCTTATAGTATTTTTTGGGACTATTTAACTGCAGACTTTTGGCCGTCGTAGTCACCGAGACAAAATAGTAATCCATACCAAGTCTATCGCTTATCTCCACTATAACATTCATTTTCATACCCTCCAATATTTTGATACACCTAGCTTACCTTATGAAACGCGTACCAGAGCAAGAGGAAAAATAAAAAAAAGTGAGACCATGTTATACTAGATGTATCATATAAAAGCAAAGGATGAGTGCAATGGAAACTGTTACAGTAGCAACAAAAAGCGACTTACTAACAAATTTGAACAAGCAAACAGATGAAATCATTATCTCGGGGGCACTTGCACAAGAAATATACCACTTAAAAAAACAACAATTAACCGAAACGGAAGAAATGGGCTTTTTAGTGGGTAGCCAAGGCGCTGGCTCATTTTTAACCTATTTAATCGAGAAGTTATCCTATATAAATTCGGAGCTATCGCCAGAAGAACAAAAAATTGAACATGCGATTTTGCGTTTGTATGTTATTAAAAAATTAACTCCAGAAACTACTTTATTACGTCTAAAACAGTTAGATTATTAAAATTTTATTTAATCAAGATAGACCAATTCCCTGCGTACAACGAGTCCCTTTCATTAATCACTTGATATAATTACCTTTATTCAAGTTCCCACCATTGTCATTATCGATTAACCAATGGTATATTAGAAGTAACAGGTAAGTCATTTTATTTGAAAAAGTGTTTGGGAAATGTTTGGGGAGGAATGTTTATGTGTCAACCGCAGGAAAAAAAGAAAGAAATTTCTGTTGCTAAGTTACGTTATCGTTTTGAAGTACCAATGATTATCATTGGTTTTGTTTTATTGTTTTTCGCATTGGGGTTAGTTGCTTTATTGATATTGAGTGATTTGCCGATTCCTGACTGGTTATTAATTGTCTTAATTGCACCAATTGCGCCAGTCATTGCTTTTTTTACCATTCGTTATATGTACATGGACACTGCTTCTAACGGAGTGGAAATTACAGAAAATCAATTACCAGAAATTTATTCCTTGTATATTGATTTAGCAAAAGAAATGGGCTTTGGCACTAAAAAATTAAGGATGCCACGTCTTTATTTAATCAACGGGAATGGTGTCTTAAACGCTTTTGCGGCAAAATGCTCTTTACACAGACGCTATGTTGTCATTCACAGTGATTTGTTGGATATCGCGTACAATACAGGCGATTTTTCGCTGATTCGCTTTATTTTGGCACACGAGCTAGGACACCATAAATGTGGACACACTAATTTATGGCGGCTAATGTTATCCATTATTTTGAAACCAGTTGCGTTAGATAAAAGTTTTACAAGAACGCAAGAATATACCGCTGATCGCGCAGGTTTATACTACGCCGAAGAAGGTGCTTTAAGTATGATTTATTTATTTTCAGGAAAATACATGGGCAGTCATGTGGATTTAGAAGAATACTTTCACAGTATTGATTTACATGATGATACCATCTGGCTTAAATTGAGTAACTTCTTATCCGATCATCCTGTTGGCTTCCGTCGAATGCAAACATTGAAAAAAGCCAAAGATACTGGCAATTGGGACGTTCATGGGAAATTTTTCTAGCAAGAGCCAACCATCATTAAATAAACGTGCTGGGACAAAAGATTCTTTAACTTTTGTCCCAGCACGTTTATTAATCCACCAATAAATGAACAAATTCTTCTTTGGTGATATTTACAAAGTAGTCTTCAAAGTTAAACGCTGCTAATGCTTGCCAAATTGATGAATACTGATAGTCCACACCTAATAAAGCTGCAACGATTTCCGCTGTTTCTTTTTTGGCAAAGTAATCACCATAAATCGTTAACTCAATTATTTTACCTTTTTCAACAGTCAAACGTGCATCCACAATGCCGCCTTTAAACTTTTCTTCTTTTTTGATCGTAAATTTAGGCGCTTCACCAAAAATCCAAGCTTCATTGCCATACACTTCAGCGACCAATTTCCTAATTTCCTGTTGATCTGCTTTGGTTAGGACATATTCTTTCTCAGCAATTTCAGTTAGAGATTCGACATCAAAGAGCTCCATCAGTAAACGATTGCGAAATTCCTCAATGGTTAATTGTTGATATTTTTCGTCTAAGTACGGCCGTAAATTGGTTACGCGTCCCCGAACAGATTTTGTCCCTTTTGATTCAATTTTTTTCTTAGAAACAGTTAAGACACGTTGAACTTCTGCCAAATCAACATCATACATCAAGGTACCATGAGTATACATCTTCCCCTTTTTTGTATACATGGCATTGCCAGAAAATTTTTTCCCATCAATTAATAAATCATTGCGACCGCTAATCTCGGCCCCCGTTGCGCCCATTTTATGTAATGCTTCAATAATTGGTTTAGTGAACGCTTTAAAATCCCCAAAAGCTTGATGTCCTTCCTGAACAACAAAACTAAAGCTGACATTTCCGAGATCATCATAAACAGCACCACCGCCCGATAAACGGCGAGTAATAACGATTCCCTTCTCTCTAGCATAAGCTAAGTCAATTTCTTCATAAGCATTTTGATTTCGGCCTAAAATAACACAGGGTTCCTGAATATAAAACAACACTAAGGGCTCTTCAAAAGAGAGAGTGTTTAATAGATAATCTTCCGTTGCTAAATTTTCACGAATATCTCGTGACTGCATTATGACATAACGCATAAGGTCGCCCCACTTCTTTTTCTTCTAGTGTATCACTTTCTTTCAAAATTGGTTCACTAAACGTCTTCTCTGGCCATTCTCAAAAGCGGATGATCAACAAAAAAACGAACGTGGGACAACAATCACTTTGGATGTTTGTTCCACGCTCAAAATCTAATAAACAGCAATTACAGAACTGTTTAGCTTTTTAGTCTAACCAAGTTACTACTTCTGAAACATCTCGTCGGACTGTTTCAAAGCCGGGTGTTTGAGCTTTGCCAATCGGAATAATCAGTCCGTTCACTAAATGATCCTCAATATTAAATAACTTGCGAACCGCTTCTGTTTCAAAACCAGACATCGCCACAGTATCATAGCCTCGATCTTTTGCAGAAAGCATCAGCTGCATCGCAACTAAGCCTTGGTCTAACATTAGCCACTCTCTTTTTTGTTCTTCGCTAACATCATAGTACCAAGAAACATTTTCATTAATTCCTTGACGAATTTCTTCCGTCATCGTTCCTTGTGCGACAGCTTTAGCACTGATTTCATCTGCATTGGCCACTGTATAAGCAGTCAAATCACCTAATAAAATAATCACCGCCGCTGCCCCTTTAACTGCTGGTTGTTGCATCGAAACTTCGTAAAGGGCCTCTTTTTGTTCTTTTTCTGTGACAATTAAAAAACGCCATGAATTTAAATTGGTACTATTTGGCGCGAACATCGCTTCCTCAATTATGGCCATTAATTCCTCTTTAGGAATCTCAACATCTGGCATAAAATCCCGAACTGAGCGGCGGCTGCGAACAACATCTTGATACATCATATTTCTTCTTCCTTCCTCTTACCTTACTTGACATAGTTATTATTACTCACTATGATGGAGAAAAAAAGTACGCACTTTTTATTCACCTAGGAAGAAAAAAGTAACCATTACGTGTCACAAGGAGAAACTATGACAACTGATAAACAAACCAGTATCAACTTAGCCCTTTCCACCATTAACGGCAAATGGAAATTATCATTAATGGATGAATTATTCCAAGGAACCAAGCGTAACGGTGAATTGATGCGTGCGCTCGACGGAATCACTCAGCGCGTCCTGACAGATCGCTTAAGAGAAATGGAAAAAGATGGCCTAGTCCATCGAGAATCCTTTAACGAACTGCCCCCGCGTGTGGAATATACGCTCACTCCGGAAGGATATGCTCTTTACGATGCCCTCTCTTCACTTTGCCGTTGGGGCGAAACATTTGCACAAAAAAGAGGTCGGGACAGAAGTGTTTAACTCCGAGAAATAAGAAGGAATTTCCGAAAATTGTTCTATAATTTTTGGAGAATTTCGGCTTATTTCCGAAGGAGTTGCTTCTGTTCCCGCCGTTTATCAATTTTTAAGCCTGGGACAAAAATCCAAAGTGATTTTTGTCCCAGGCTCTTTTTTATCTATTTTGGGTATTATGGGTAAACTTAAGATATTTTTGAAGTCCTTCTTGAATTGAATAAACGGGCGAAAAACCTAAGCCTTTCAAAGCAGAACTATCTGAAAGAGAATATTTTATATCGCCATCTCGTTCCTTTTGATAAGAAACTGGCAAAGGAAGTCCCACTAATTGGTTCATTTCTTCAATTAATTGATTAAGGGAAATGGCAACCTCGGTACCCACATTATAAACGTGTCCCAACGCTTCACTTTTGGTTGCTACTAAATCTAATGCAGTTAGGACATCCTCAATGTAGATAAAGTCACGTGTTTGCTGACCATCTCCAAATATTTGAAATTGGCTCGCTTGCCCTTGCTCTAATTGGATATAACGATCCATCAAAATGGACAGGACACCAGAATAGGGTGAAGCAGGATTTTGATTGGGACCATAGACGTTAAAGAAGCGAACTGCGCTTGTAGGTACCCCATGTAAATGGTATTCATTGAGAACATAACGTTCAGCAGCAAACTTATCAATAGCATAGGGACTCAAAGGGCAAATCACCGAAGTTTCTCTTTTAGGCAACGTTGGCTCTGCACCGTAAACGGCTGCCGACGAAGCAAAAACAAAACGTTTGAGCTCTTTTTGATATTTTTTTATTGATTCCAATATTTTCAATACACTTAAAAAATTGACCTCGTGGGTCTCTAGAGGCTGTGCCACAGAACTTGCCACGCTTGCCACGGCCGCAAGATGAAAGATATACTCAAACGAATGCTTTGAAAGTACTTCCTCCAATAATTGCTGATCCGTCACACTTCCTTTAATAAAAACCAACTGCTCAGTTTGTTGCAAATTTGACACTCGCCCCATGGACAAATCATCAATCACAAAAACTTGATACTGTTGACTATAAAAATTAGCCAAATTAGAACCAATAAAGCCAGCTCCTCCAGTAATTAATAGTTTCTTCACCTCTTTGCTTCCTCTCTTTTTTAATTTAATTCCACTTTTTTCGTGTTATTTTCTCTTTGGAATAAAAAAATGCAATATCGAATGAACACATAACTTACAATAGCCACAGCTAATAAAAGTTCAAAAGTAGACAAAATATTTAACAGACTCGTTAGGCCTACCTTTTCTGCAAATAAAGGTTTAACTTTGACTAATGCTGTCGCAGAAATTACTAATGGGAATGTAAAGGCAGCATAACTTGGATAGAATGTCACTTGCATAATTTTATATAGATTCACTACTACAATCCCATAAATACATTGAGATAAAATTAGCAAGAAAACAACTAATGGCATATACAAATGACCACCCATTGAAATATAGCCAGCTAAACATAACGAACCTGGCGCTGTCATAATCGTCAATAAAGGAATGGTCGATTCAGGCATTTCTTTCGACTTCGTAATTCTCTTGATTAAAATTGGTAACAAGAGTAAATAAAAGAACAACGCTACCCAAAAAACAATTTTTCCCAACTCATTGATAAACAATTGAGAAGTATTAGGAATAACGCCAATGCCGACAAACGTAATAAACCAGCTTGGATAAATATGTTCCAGTTCGATTTTTGTTGGAAAAATATGCACCGCTACAAAATAAATCATTAAAATAAAATGTAAAATCACTGCGCCAATCCACAACACATTAATCCAAGCAGCATTGGTAAATATCCGATCTAAGAAAACACAGATAACCATTAAAGCCATTGTAAATGTTGGTGATACCGAAGCAATAATTGGATCATCTAAGGTGCTTAATGCATGTTTCATTGTAAAAATAATTTTTAAAATAACTAAAATCATTAAGAGACTGCCAAGTACACAATAAATGGTCCCAATTGTTGCATATCCCAAGGAATAAAGTAAATTCCCCAAAGAAACCATCCCTAAAATTAGTCCGCAAATGGGAATCGGGACTTTCCGCAAGAATTTTTTCGCACTTTCTACCATTATGTAGTCACACTCCGTCTTTATTTATTATTATTGATATTAATCAAAAGTATGTTATTATACTAAATGAAATATTTATATTTGTAAAATAAATATTTGCAATACCAACTATTAAGATAGTAAATAGAAAGAGGCGATTTTATGTTCGAATGGATCAAAACATTTATTGCTGTGTATGAAACCAAAAATTTTAGTGCGGCGGCCAAACAATTGTATATTTCTCAGCCAACTGTTTCTTTGCAAATCAAGAAATTAGAGCAACACTTTTCGATCAAGCTGTTCTATCGTAATGGAAAACAATCGGTTATTCCTACCAAAGAAGCTGATTTTTTATATCCAAAAATGCTCTCGATTATTGAAAGCTTAACTACTTCTTTTGCGCAAGCTGCAGAAAAAGAGAATTTTAAAGAAGACTGCATTATAGCCTCTTCAAATACAGTTGCTATTTATTTATTGCCAGATATTATGGAGAGTTTGGTTACCGCTTTTCCACTCATCAACTTTTCGATTCAACTGATGAATTCAAACGAAGTCGTGGATATGGTTCAAAATAATCATGCCCACATTGGACTAATTGAAAAACCCATTGAAACCAAAAATCTACACAAAGAAATTGTTTATGAAGATCAACTAGTTCTAGCAGGAGATGCCGCTTCAAAATTTTGGCTCTTAAGAGAAAAGAACTCTGGCTTACGTTTTTTCAATGAGCTTTATCTCAACGAACACAGCATCAACTTACCAATTATCGAATTAAACAACAACGAAGTCCTGTTACAATTGCTAAAAAATAACATTGGGCAATCAATTGTTTCTCGATTATCTATTTCCGATGAGATCCCTTGGCAACCAATTGATCAGTCCTTTGCTTCTCGAAAAATTTTCATTGTCCAGACCGATCACCATGCCAATACTTCCTTCTCTGAAGTTTATAACCGAATCGTTGAAAAAATTCGTGAACGACAAACCTAAAAAACAGGAGAACGACTTAGCTTTCGCTAAATCGTTTTCCTGTTTTTTATTCATCAGTTTCCTCTACCAATTCAAATTCAAAAGGTTCTAACTCAAATAGTTGGTGTAAAATTTGCTGGGTTTCTTGGAACACTTGTTGTGGCTCTTTAGACAAAAGAGTGCTTTGAATGGTCTGTTTTTTTGATTGAAAAAGAATTCTCGTTTCCTCTTCCTTGAATACAACTTGATGAGTTTCCCTTTCAAACACCGTATATTCTTCGAACATTTCCATAACTAATTTTTGACGAAACCCTTCTTTGAGTGCTAATAAAGTTACTAAATCTGCAACGGTTAGTGTTTCTAACGCAATTGTTTCATCTTCTACATGAACAAGATAATTCGTACACTTCACATTCGGACAGGCATTGCAGCCGCCATTAATCAAATCTGAGGTAGTTGTTATTTTCACCTGTTTCATCTTAATCCTTCTTTCCTACTTTTCGAGAAAAACACAAGGGGTCTCCTCAAAAATATTCAATAAAATATGATTGACTTCTTGAAAGACTTCTTCGTGATTCCGGCATTGTTTTTCCATTACTAAACGCAGATCATTCACAACAAAAGTCAACGTCGTCGCTTGTTGGGAAACATGTATACAACGGTTGCCTTTAACAAAACATTCTGTTTGTTCTTCAATGAATGGTTCTTTTTGATAGCCATATGCTGAAGCGACACATTCCAGGATTTCGTAGATTTCTATTTTTGGAAGTTCATAGCTACAGCTACCGATAACTAGTTGAAAACAGTTCGGCTGTTTTTCATTATTGCTTGCATAATATACTGTTGTCGTTGTCATTTTGCCTCCTTATCTCCTCTATTTTCCTACTCTTATCATAACAAAAAAAGCACGCTTCCCTTATTTAAATTGTTAATAAAGACTATTACAGATTGGTATAACCACACCTAAAAAGTTCGTGATATAATTCACTAAGAAAGAAATATTACAGAAAGAAGAGATGAACGATGAAAGTATTTAACAAAAAAGTCGCAATTATTGGTACTGGTTTTGTTGGCACAAGTATTGCCTATTCCATGATCAACCAAGGGATTGCGAATGAATTAATCTTAGTTGATATTGACAAAGCCAAATCTGAAGGCGAAGCAATTGACTTATTAGATGGTGTGTCTTGGGGTCAAGAAAATGTAAACGTCTGGGCTGGCGACTATCAAGACTGCCAAGATGCCGATATCGTCGTGATTACAGCTGGCGCTAATCAAAAACCTGGGCAAAGTCGTCTAGATTTGGTTTCAATCAATGCAGAAATTATGAAAACAATTGTTAACAATATCATGAAATCTGGTTTTGATGGAATTTTAGTGATTGCCTCAAATCCTGTCGATGTACTGACTTATGTGGCTTGGCAAGCTTCTGCTTTACCTGTTTCAAGAGTAATTGGAACTGGTACAACTTTAGACACAACTCGTTTCCGCAAAGAACTGTCTCAACGTTTAGCGATTGATCCACGCAATGTTCACGGCTATATTATTGGCGAACACGGGGATTCTGAAGTGGCTGTCTGGTCTCATACCATGATTGGAACAAAACCTATTTTAGAAATTGTGGATACGACAGAGCGCTTAACTAGTGATGATTTACCAATCATTTCTGATAAAGTGAAAAATACAGCTTATGAAATTATCGATCGCAAACAAGCGACCTATTATGGGATTGGTATGAGTACTGCACGCATTGTTAAAGCCATTTTAAATAATGAACAAGCTATTTTACCTGTCTCAGCTTACTTAGATGGGCAATATGGGCAACAAGATGTATTTACAGGGATTCCTGCAGTCGTTGGCAATCAAGGTGTGACTGACATTATTGAATTGAATCTAAATGCTTCTGAAAAAGAACTCTTCCAAAAATCAGTGACACAATTAAAACAAGTGATGGCATCGTTACAACCGAACGCTTAGTAATTTTTAACTAAAAATAACACTTCAACTAAATTATTCTCTACCAAAATAGATTCTAATTCCCCTTTATCGTTCTTTTTGGTACCATGAAAGAAGAACTTCAACTAAAGCAGAAATTAGGAGGACAAAAAATGGTAATCCAAGGAGATACGTTAGAAAATAGCGCACGTCGTTTATTGCAAGAACGTGGCGTAACAATGAATGATTTAGCTGAACTTGTGTTATTTTTACAAAAAGATTATATTGACAATTTAACATTAGATACTTGTTTAGAAAGTGTTGATGCCGTGTTAACAAAGCGTGAAGTACACAACGCGATTATTACAGGTGTCCAACTGGATATTCTGGCAGAAGAAAACAAGCTACTCTCACCGTTACAAGAAATTTTAACGGAAGATGAAGGGCTTTATGGCATTGACGAAATTATGGCGCTCTCCATTGTAAATGTTTATGGATCTATCGGTTTTACGAACTATGGGTATATCGACAAGGTAAAACCAGGCATTTTAAAAGAGTTAAATGCGCATGATGGCGAACATGTCCACACATTCTTGGATGATATCGTGGGCGCAATTGCGGCTGCGGCTGCCAGTCGGTTGGCCCACTCACAACCAGATTTAAGTGATATTACTAAATAAAAAACTTGCCTCTTCATTTTTATGAGAAGAGGCAAGTTTTTTATTTGCTGGACTTCTCACAAGCTTTCTACTTAACAGTAATTATTTGGCGTGTTATGTTACAGTCAAGAATAAACAGCTAAAGGAGGTTATCTAGAAATGAAAAAATTTTTACGCGTATTTTTAATTTTTATTGGGGTATTCTTTCTTGCAAGTTGCGGTTCAAAAATAGAGACAAAAACCTTTGTAGGTTCGCCACAAGATGGGATTGATTCCACCTTAACCTATACGTACCAAGGAGATAAAGTCTTAACGCAAACGGCTAAAAACATTGTTTCTTATGACAAATTGGGGATTACAAAAGAAGAGGCAAAAACAGCGTTGGAACCCGTTTCTAAACAATATGAGGACATCAAAGGGCTTGATTACAAACTGACCTATGAGGACAAACAAGCCATCGAAAAATTGACGATTAATTATGAAAAACTTGATTATGATAAAGCAAAAAAAGTGGATGGTATCCAGATTGATGGAGATTCTTCTAAGGGAATCAGCATGAAGAAAAGCCAAGAATTGGTGGAGTCACAAGGTTATACAGAACAAAAATAATAAAAGAAAGCGTGCGACAATGGGCATTGTTGCACGCTTTCTTTTGATTATTTAAATCGATGTTGCCATCTTCACTGCTTGAATTGGGTCAAAATGATGGACAGAGTAAACGACTGTACCGGCTTGCCAAACTACTGAGTTTCGATTATAGTCAGTGGTTCTTGCCACGTTCAGTGTGATTTGACCAACGGTATTCGGTGCTGGTAATGTTTCGTGTTCCAAAATGTTGACAACATTTTTCGCTAAATCATCAGGCGATTCACCATTGATATTTGAGGCCCGTACGACTAAACTCCAATTGCCTTCTTGCCAAGATAAGTAACTAGAACCTGCCGCCCCTTGTTTATACCCAGTAATATTGTAACCTAAATCTACTGGTTGACCGCCATTGTCAATGATTTGGTTCACTGCATTTTTTGCTTCGGCATCAGAGCCATATGTTTTTTTTTCAAAAGAACTAATTGGCGTTAACTGATTAACACGTGCATCATTCACTGGAATCGCTTCTTTTTCTGCATAATATAAAACACGGAAATTGTTTTGATCCGCTTGTGATGTTGTCGCTGCAGTTAAAAAGTTATTCGTTTGACTCGTTAAAATTGCCTGCGGTAAGCCTTGACCAGGAAACATGTTTGCTAGCTGGTTAAGCACTTGGTTGGCTTGGTCATCTGGATTCGCATTTTTCGCTGGTGATTGCTTCTCTGCTGAGCCATTATTTGTCGCTTCCTTCGTAGAAGAAGCTGTTGCTTTCGAATCAGCTGTTGTTGTTCCTGACGATTTCGCATCACTAGATTTTGTTGCTGCTTTGCTACTTGATTCTTTTGTAGCAGATGCTTTTGTGCTCTCGACTGTGGTACTTTCCGCAGCACTGGAACGACTATCCGTATTTTCTGTACTTTTTCCGCCGCCGCATGCTGCTAAAGCAAGGGTTAAAAGAAAAGTACTAGAAATAAGCCCTATCTTTTTCATAAGAATTCCTCCTTGTTTTCCCTACCCTTATTGTACCTTAATCATGTGTATCCGTCACTTGTTTGTGTTTCGTTCTAGTTGGTTTAAATAACAGAAAGTGGACGGTAGGATTCGAACCTACACCTCAACATTGAGCAAGAATAAACTACTGTTAGTCTCTATGAGTTTAACACCACGTTCATCCACCTATTTGATTGATCCTTTGTATCATAACTTAGAATAATTAAATTGCCTTTAAGGAGCTTCAAAGATTATATGAAGAATTGTAAAAAATCTGTGACGAAAAAACGATTGAACCAATCAGCAGAGACACTGAGGTTCAATCGTAACCAATTGTTTAATTATCTGAAAAAACTCACAATTCAACGTTAGTCCCTGGTGCTTTTTTGTTTTCCCCTTGTTGTTTTTTTAAGAATATCCCCAGAATGACGGTAATAATAGGGCAAAGCAATGGGAAAAAGGCATACGGTAAGTATTCTAGTGCACCAACTTTTAACGTTCCCATAATGAAGGTACCACTAACTCCCCAAGGAATTAACGAGTTGACTGCCGCCCCAGCATCTGCCAAAGTACGAGTTAAATATTTTTTATCAATACCTAAACGAGTAAATGAGGATTTAAATGTTTCCCCTGGTAAAATAATTGACAAATATTGTTCGCCAACTAGTAAGTTAATTCCCACAGAACTTAAGGCAGTTAAAGCGATTAATTTGGCTGGATTATTCACATAGCCTTTAATTTTATCAATTAAAGTAGCCACGATGTTAAACTTAATCAACAAGCCGCCTAAACCTAATGCCAAAATAATCAACGCAGCAGAACCTAACATGCTTTCAATCCCACCACGAGATAAAAGTGTATCAATACTTTGATCCCCTGTATCTGCCACATAACCACTCATTAAGATGGTAGAAACTTTCGCTAAACTTAGGTGATGATCATTTATAAAAGCTAAGATGACCGCCACTGTAGAGCCGACTAGTAACGTTGGAATAGCCGGTACCTTTTTCCAGGCGAATAAGAATAAAACCGCTACTGGCAACAATGTAATCGGTGAAATCCAGAACCCTTGATGTAACGTTTGGACCATTGCATCAACCGATTTTAAATCCGCCGAACCAGATTGATGTCCCAAGAAGATATAGCCGACAATCGAAATAATAAACGCCGGAATAACAGTGTACATCATGTTTAGTATATGTTCAAAAAGGTTCACGCCACCAATTCCAGCAGCTAAGTTTGTTGTATCAGATAACGGTGAAATGTTGTTCCCTAAAAAGGCACCTGAAACAACTGCGCCAGCTGTCATCGCATTGTCAAATCCAAGAATATGTCCAATACCTAGAAAGGCAATCCCCATAGTTGAAACAGTCGTAAAGGAGCTCCCTACCGTCACACCAACTAGTGCACAGACCACAAAAACGGTTGGTAAGAAGAACTTCACTGAGATAATTTTAAAACCATAGACCATAATTGTTGGAATCGTCCCAGATAAGATCCAAGTAGCAACTAAGACACCTATCAGCAAGAAAATAATAATCGGAATGATCCCTGGTTTAATCCCTTCCACAATACCTTCGTGGATTTCATCCCAAGAAAATCCTTTCCATTTGCCATAAAGCAACAACAACATGAATACAAAAAGAATCGGTATGTGAGGGGTTAATTTTTGACCAATAATTAAGTACCCGAGAATCGCTAACAAGGCAATCAAAATGCCTAAACTTTCAACGAACGAAACAGTGGGTTTCGTTGATTTCATATGAAAACCTCCTTTTATGGAAAGCGAAAACTGAAGCAATAATCGAACTTGCTTCAGTTTCCAAACGACAATTTACTATAGTCATCAGGTGAAGAGGCACTCAGCAAAATAATTGCTAGCCTTTTTATTCACCTAAATCTTCTTTTACTTCCGTTGCCCAACTTGCTTTTTTAAAGCGATTAATGATTAACGGAATCACAAACATAACAATAGTGATTAATGCAACTAAGACTGCATCAGTCACGGTTGTTGTACCTAATGTGGCGAAAATAACAATGATAACACTAAAAATTAACATTGCTGCCACTAAATAAGCTAAGCCATTACCTTTTTTACCAATTCGGTAAGGACGTAGTGTATCTGGTTGAGATTTACGTAATTTAATTAGGGAAATCGCAATCAATACATACACAATACTATAAATAATTGTTGTTGCATTTGTTAAAGTTAAGAATACAGCGTTGACATCATCCATTACCCCATAAAGTAAAGCGAATAATGAGATAACTACAGATTGTGTTAACACAACGTTACGAGAAACGCCATATTTATTTTCGCGATGGAAACCAAATTTTGGTGGCAATAAGCCATCACGAGCAACTTGAATAATTGTTTTTGATGGTCCAGTAACCCAAGCAGATAATTGTAATAACACACCTAAGAAGACCATGAAACTAAAGATATTACCAATAATTGTTGGTAAACCTAAAACGTCACAATAAAGCAAAATTGGTTGTGTAATGTTAGACAATTCCATTTTGCCATTTGGAACAATATTAGCAACAAACATTGCATTAATAACGTTTAATAAAACTAAACCAATTAATGAAATGAAAACGCCTTTTGTATAATTTTTTGTTGCATCTTTCAAACGAGGAATATAAACAGAAGACATTTCAATCCCAACAAAGATAAACGCAATCCCTGCTAGATATTTAAATGTGTCCATATTTTCTAAGTTTGGTAAAACTTTTGACCAAGAGAAGGCACCTAAATAGCCGCCAGGTGTTAAGCCTACTTTAATCATTGAAAGAAGACCTAAAACAAACATAACTAATACTGGGATGTAAACACCTAGCCAAACACCAATATTTCCGCCAACTTTCGCCATGTCAAATTTCAAGTTCAAGATTGTAATAATCCAGTAAATCACTAAGATACAACCTAATACGAACCAATGATTTTCACCTAAGTGAACATTACCAAATGTATTACCTAGCAAAGGGCCTAATGTAGAAGCAACCATTACCATTCCTGGGAACATTTGCACCCATAGTAACCAAGCGACAACAAAACCCCATTTGCTACCTAAGGCAGTTTTAACCCAAAGTTGAGGGCCACCTTCTTGAGGAAGCATCGTAGATAATTCACCAGATATCAATGCGATTGGACCAGCAAAGAATAAGACCGCGAAAATTGTGTAAGAAATTAATGTCCAACCAACAGCAGCAAGTGTTGGGATACTACGTACAGTTGCACACAATGCCATTGTTAAACCGATAAAAGTACCTAATTCAATTTTTTTAACTTGTTGTTTATCCAATTTTGTACACTCCTTATAAGATTTTGGATAAGGAGCATGAATGACTGTTATACGCTGAGTAAAACAGTCATTCGACTGCCTCTTACCCAGACAAAGAATTGGTTAAGAGGTTAGCCGTCTGGTTGATTTATCTATTGAATAAGTCAACCAGACGAACGTTCCCTCGTTCGGTTACCATTTCTTTTTTCCGTTTAAGATTCAATTATTTTACGTCGTAAATTTGTTCTAATTTTTCTTGTAAAGCAGCTTGAATCTTAGGAGCGTAAACATCAAATTCTTCTTTATCGTTCATGTATGGAGTCATTACAGCAGCACGTAACACAGTTACTTTACCTGCACGGTTCCATTCTTCGTCACTAAATCCTAAGCTGTTTACAAATTTTAATGGGCTGTTGCCATAATCTGGAATAGCAAAGTCAGTATGTGAAGTAATGAATTCGTTGTTGTAAATATTTCCTTTAACGTATGATGCATAGTCATATACATCATGGTTTAATTTGTTCATTGCTACTAAATCATCGTTGCCTTTTTCTTTAAACACATAGTCAACCATGTTGAAGTCTGGATGAGTCAATGTGTGGACTTCGATTTCTTTGTCGCCAACTTTGAATGTTAAATCATTCAAGAAGTTATAGAAGTGATGTGATCCTTCAATTGAAGCACCAATTAATTTACCATAACCTGCAACGTTTAAAGGTAAAACGTGATGTGCAGCCCATACAGAAGCAGCTGTTGCACCAGCTTTTGAACCTTCAAGGATATAAGCACCTAGTAACGCAGGAATATCGGCACCTTTTTCAAATACGTAAGTTGCGAAGTAAGAAATAACGTCGCGCATACGGATATCTTGGATAACGATACCACCAGCTGAATAAGGGATATAACCCATTTTATGAGGGTCAATTGTTACTGATTCTGCTAATTCGATTGCTTTATATGCATCGTACACTTCTCTTGAAATGTGTTCTTTTTTCTCTTTGAAGACACCGTATTCTTCGTGAACATCTTGTAAATCTTCGTAAGGGATGAAGTTGTTGTCTTCGTCTAAGAAGATGGCACGTCCATAACCACCATAAGCAGCATCAACGTGTACATAATAGTAAATACCGTCTTTCATTAATTCATCGCGTAAAGCAATAATTTTATCGATTGAGTCAACGGCACCTTCTTCAGTAGAACCAACTACACCGACAACACCTAGCACTGGAATTTGTTCTTCTGCTAAGCCACGAACGATTTTTTCTAATTCGTTGATATCCATACGGTAGTTATGGTCAACTGGTACTGGGATAACTTGATCTAAACCGATACCGATAATATCAGCAGCTTTTAACCAAGAATAGTGTTTAGTTTGTGGAACTAACCATTTACCGATTGCTTGTAAATGTTTACCTGAACGAGCTGAATGAGCTTTGATTTCATCAATTTCATCTTCAGCTGATTCTAATAAGTCCATAATTTCTTTTGTTGGCATGTTCAATAGTTCCCAATCTGATTTGCCAGCAACTAATTCTGGTTTTACTTCTTTCATAGCAAATGGTAATGATTTAATGTTACGGGCATACCATAAGCCTTCTAAGTTAGCTAAAGAACCATCAGCAACGATGTGTCCCCAACCATTTTTGTAGCTCATTAAGTGAGCAAATTCATGTCCTACTTCTTCTTCCATTTGAGAAGTTGCTGGAGAAGATTCATAGGCAACGTTGTTCCCGTTCCATAGCATTGCAAAGTTGTAAGCTAATAGAGAAGGCATTAATGTTTCTGAGTTCATATGTCCCCAATATCTACCTGCTGTATGCCATGGAACTGAATGTGTACGCATGCGAGAAGAGATTTCATTCAATACATCTTTCATATGGTTGACAGTTTTTTCGTAGCTTTCAGATGTGCGTTCTTGAGAAGAGATAACTGGCATGTCTTGTGGCATGTAGTTTTGACGCCATCCTAAATGTTCATCTACTAAGTCGATCAACAAGTCTTTATATAATTGTCCGTTTTCGGCTTTGTCCCCAATGAATAGTGCATTAAGGTTCATTTCGCCTTTTGCTAATTTTTCGTTTTTCATACGAAAATTCCTCCTTACAAATTTTAATGAATTAGATTTTGCATTCACAACTTACACCCAAACGGCTAAAGTGTAAAGAAGAAAAATAACAATGGTTATCATAGCTCTTTAATTTTATAATTTTTTCACAAGGTGTCTTGTCAGAACCATTATATAAAAAAATAAGAGTGGGATTGTGTGTACAATCCCACTCTTATTAGGTGTATTAACGGTTTCACCACTACCTGTAAGGAGAAATAGAATTTTAACTTTGATCAAATAATCACACGTCTTCTCTTCGTGAAATTATTATCAATTTCTAATCCATTACTTTTGCTAAAAAGTAATTTTTCTTCCCTTTCCGTACAACAACGAATTTTCCATCGAAATGTTGTGTTGGATCGACTGCAAAATCTAAATCGGTAACTCGGTCACCGTTAATACTTATAGCTCCTCCGCTCACATCTTCGCGAGCTTGACGTTTTGATGGTTCGATTTCTGTGTCAACTAACCAATCTACGATGTTTTTAGCATCTTTGGTAATTTCAACAGTTGGCACATGTTCTAACCCTTGCTCGATTTCCTCAATCGTTAAGTCTTTAATGTTGCCTGAGAAAAGAGCTTCTGAAATTTTTTGCGCTTCTTCTAATGCTGCATCATCGTGAACAAATCGTGTCACTTCTTCAGCTAAGCGTCTTTGTGCTTCACGTTTACCTGGTTCTTTTTCAACTTTTTCAGCTAACGCATCGATTTCTTCTTTATCTAAGAAAGTAAAGAATTTCAAGTATTTGATGACATCACGATCATCTTGGTTTAACCAGAATTGGTAGAATTCAAATGGTGAGGTTTTCTTAGGATCTAACCAGATAGCGCCACCCGCTGTTTTCCCAAATTTTGTACCATCTGCTTTTAGCATTAAAGGAATGGTTAACCCGAATACTTTGGCTTCTGGTCCTTCTTTTTTACGAATCAAATCTAATCCTGCAGTGATATTGCCCCATTGATCAGCGCCACCAATCTGCAATTGAATATTATGTTTTTTATGCAATGTGTAAAAGTCAATTGATTGAAGAATTTGGTATGTGAATTCTGTAAAGGAAATGCCACTTTCTAAACGACTAGCGACAATGTCTTTTGCCAACATCGTGTTGACATTAAAGTTTTTCCCGTAATCTCTTAAAAAATCTAATAAAGATAGTTCTGATAACCAATCGTAGTTGTTCACCATTGTTACCTCAGCATCTTTACCAAATAATTTTTTCATTTGGTTTGAAAGACTGTCCACATTATGTTGCACAGCTTCCATCGTTTGTAAGACACGTTCAGTTGTTCGTCCACTCGGATCACCAATTGTTCCAGTTCCGCCACCAATTAAAATGTATGGGTGATGACCTGCTAATTGGAATCGTTTCATCATCATAAAAGGAATTAAATGTCCAATATGCATGCTATCTCCAGTTGGATCGACACCGCAATATAGCGAAATGCTCGTATTTTCTGTAAGTTCTCTTAGTCCTTCTTCGTTTGTTTGTTGATTGATTGCATCACGCCATGCTAGCTCGTCAATGATATTCATGTTATCACCCTCCATATTTATAATTATCTCTTTATAGGAAATCGTTCATTTGAATAAACAAACGATTAACACACTTGTTTTTACACGATATTCCGTGTTTATTTCTATGTATACACGGGTTCACGAAATTTTCTTTGGTCTGCCACGTATTCAAAAAAAGAATACAAAAAATCCCTAAGCCGTCGAAACGACTTAGGGACGAATTTCTCGTGGTACCACCCAAATTTATACATAGTTTAATTTATTTAAAATACTATATACCTCTTAACAAATAACGCTGTTACCCGTGCCCTGTAGGCAGAAGCTCAAGAATGTAATTCGATAAATAACGTGTACTAGTTTCCAGCGCCACTAGCTTTCTGTAACAGTGGTTATTTCTCTACTGCTTTTCTGTCATTGCTTTGTATTTAACTTGTACATGTAGCATATTCCTTTTCGTTTTTTTTGTCAACACTCTTTGCTTATTTTTTTTTACTTTTATAAAAGATGTCCCTTTTTCATAAAAATAAAATAACACAATTAAAATAATATTTATTTATTTTAACAGCAACTACAGATAAAAAAATAACGAATAAATTTAAAAAATATTCTTTAAAATTTTTTTGACTTTTTTTGTGATTTTCTATACTTTTATAAAATTCCCGAAAAAAAATGACGAACTTCGGATCAGAAGTTCGTCATTTTGTGAAAAACAGTTTTAAAGAATTGGTGAAAATAATCGTGAAATTTGTTGTTTAAAAATCAACCATTTTGACATGTCGCGAACAACTTCTGGAGTCATTGTTGTACATTTTTTTCGATCTTCTAAGAAAATTGCTTCTAATTGATCAATGATTTTTTTATCATATAACACAGCATTTGCTTCAAAGTTTAATTTGTAACTTCGGATATCTTGATTGGCTGAACCAACTGTGCAGACTTCATCATCCATAATCATTGTTTTCGCATGTAAGAAACCACCGTTATAAATTAAAATTTCAATATTTTCTTTCATCAATAAGCGGCCGTAATACTGTGTTGCTCGATAAATAAACGGATGGTCGGGCTTATCTGGAATCATAATTTTAACATCTACTCCTGAAGCCGCAGCAACCTTTAAAGCAGCCAAGACACTATCATCAGGAACTAAATACGGCGTTTGAATCCAGACTCTTTTCTTGGCAGAAGTAATCAATTTAATAAAGGCCAATTTAATTTGTTCACGGTCACTGTTAGGACCACTGGCAATCATCTGAATGGATGTATTTGCCTCTGGCACCAATGCTTCAAGTTTAAAGAAATAATCCAATTGATACGCCACACGATTTTTCTCGGGGGAAGAGACGTTCCAATCCATTAAAAAACGCATTTGCAGTAATGAGGCTGCTGGCCCTTGAATCCGTAAATGTGTATCCCGCCAATAGCCAAACTTTTTAGTCGTTCCGGCATATTGATCGGCAACATTAAAGCCGCCAATGTAGCCTACTTTTCCGTCAATAACAACAATTTTCCGGTGATCATGATAATTCAAACGAAACTTCAAAAGTGCTTTTTGAGAAGTAATAAACGTTTGGACAAAACCACCGTTTTTTTTCAATTCATTCAAATGATGAACCTTGGTGCCCTTTGAGCCAAAGGCATCGTAAAGCAACCGCACTTCAACCCCTTCAGCCGCCTTTTCTTCTAATAAGTTCAAAATTTTGGTGCCGATATGATCCGTTACAAAGGCATAATATTCAATATGAATGGAGTGCTGAGCTTTTTTTATGTCCGCCATCAACGCATTGAATTTTTCCGTACCATCCGTAAAAATTTCAACATCATTTTTCTTAGTCAGAGGCATCCTATTTAACGAGGAAAAAAAGTCTGTAAACTGTTGTTGCTCCTCCGTCGGCATCTTTTGACTATAAAGTTCAAAACTTTCTTCTTGGAAATTCTGGAAATTCTCTAATTCCCGTAAATCACTTTGTTGCAAATAAAATTTCTTTTTGTCGGTTAAACCGCGCCCAAAGAATAAATATAAGAAAAAACCAAAAACGGGTAGAGCAATCAGTACGAGTAGCCATGCCCAAATTGCTGCTACATCTCGAGGTTTTAACAAAATGGTAATTCCCGCAATAATTGCATTAATAAAATAAATAACTGTTAAGACGCTAAGAATCAATTGTCTTCCTCCTTTATTTGTTACGTTTTAGTATACCATCAATTACGGATTTGGAATATCTTTTCTTTAGCTGCTTCTGTCTAAAAAAATAAAAAGAACCCCTCATTCTAGTACCAGTAACTAGAATGAGGGGTTCTTTTTGATGTTTGTTTGAAAGTCCTTTAACTTAATTTCGTGTAAATGGACCTTTAGGAGCAATCAATTCTAAATTTGTACCATCTGGATCGGTAAAGTAAGCGACCCCTGTACCAAAACCGCTCTTCAAGCCATCTTCTTCTTGGAATGTAATCGGCTCTCCATCAGGTTCTACGCCAATCGCTCTTAAACGTGCAACAGCTGCATCAATATCTTCCACTTCGAAACACATATGCATTGCACTAATTTGTTCGTTGGAATAAGAAGCTTTTTCTGATTTTGGTTTAACATATTCTAATAAATCAATATTGATGTTTTCTAGATGCACATTGGCATACTTGATTAATGTATCATCTAACCCTTGTGTTTGGGCCATCCGTTTTCCACCAATTTCATCACGATTTGCGATTTTTGTTCCTGTTAATGCTTCATAAAACTTCACTGATTCATCCAAATTACTGACTGTAATCCCCACGTGGTTGACTACTGAAAAACCTTTAACTGCTTCACTCATTATATCTCCTCCTAGTTAATTTTTAGAAATCAAACGTGTCTGGATCTGGTCCCACACGTAACGATTCATTCAATTGGTTAATTTGTGCCATTTCTTCTGCACTTAGTTCAAAATCAAAGACCGCTGCATTGTTAATCATCCGTTCTTTGTGGACAGATTTCACGGCTAATAAGATATCTTGTTGAATATCCCAACGTAAAATCACTTGGGCTGCTGATTTATTATGGTTCTCAGCAATCGCCAAAATGGTTTCATTCGATAATAATTGACCTTGCATCAACGGTGACCAAGCTTGGACTTTGATATCATGTTTTTCACAGAAATCACGCACTTCTTTTTGATCCAATTTTGGATGTAGTTCCACTTGGTTAATTACCGGAACAACTTTTGCATAAGAAAGTAAATCTTCTAAATGATGAACTTGGAAGTTGCTGACACCAATTGCTTTCACTTTTCCTTCGGCGTATAAAGTTTCTAAAGCTTGCCATGATTCTTTGTAAGAATTATTTCCTGGCCAATGAATTAAATACAAATCTAAATAATCTAAACCTAAACGTTCCAAACTATCATTGAAAGCTTGAATTGTTTCATCATAGGAAATATGCGCGTTCCAAACTTTCGAGGTAACAAATAAGTCCTCACGGTTCAAACCAGTTGCCGCTAAGCCTGCTTTAATTCCCGCTCCTGTGCCAGATTCATTGCCATAGATTTGCGCTGTATCGATTAAACGATAACCATTTATAATCCCTTCTTCGACCACTTTTGCTGTCTCTTCATCTGGTATTTGGAATACCCCGAGACCCATTCCTGGAATTTTAGTGCCGTTGTTTAATGTTACTGTATCTGCTAGTGATGTAATCATTTGATTCGCTCCTTTAACGTTTTCTGATATCATCATATACCGTGCCGTACATGCTGTATAGTACGTACTTTTTCGTTTCATAGGAACCAAAAAGTGCGCTTTTTGGTAAATTCGCTTTTTTAGCCTGAAAAATTTTTAACTTTTTTTATATAACGTACTTTCTCGCTCTTCTAAGCGTAGCATTCTTTAACCGATTTAACTAGTGTATCTCTCACGACACACGACATTTTATGTAAAAAAAGAGAACGCGTACTCCGTCTTCGAAACGTCCTAAGACGCCGACAGAATACCGTTCTCGTGGGTTTGGCACCCAATGGGGGCAAAGGGATTCGAACCCTAGACCCTCTGATTAAGAGTCAGATGCTCTAACCAACTGAGCTATGCCCCCGTTGTATAAAATGGCTTTTCAGCTACCTCAATATTGTAGCACTCCGCTATTATTTATACAAGAGGGAATTTTTTTCAGTTGTTATTCTTGTGAAGATTGTTCTTTTTTTACAGGACAAGCTGTTTGACAATCTTCACAACTTTCCCCTTTTTTGATTCGTCGATAGGTGATGATTCCTGCTGTTCCAAAAATTAAAATGGATAAAATAATTGTTGCCATCCGTTATTACCCTCTTTCTAAAGAAGTGATTGCTTGGACACTTTCTTTGCCTGGCTTTGGTTTTCTTATAAGGAAATAAAATCCAGCTAAAACAACACCCATCGCTAAAAAAGTCCCCAGAGTTAGTGTGCCTTTTTCGACTAACACATGGCCTAATTGATAAATCACAAAACTAACCATATAAGCCAAACCGCATTGATAACCAATGGCTCCTAATGTCCATTTAAGGTCTCCCATTTCACGACGAATTGCGCCAATTGCAGCAAAACAAGGTGCACATAATAAGTTAAAAGTTAAGAACGAATAGGCCGCGACTGGCGTAAAGGTGTGTTGCAGTGCGCCCCAGACTTCTACCCCGTTTTCAGAAACATCTTTCACATTGCCAAATAAAATGCCTAAGGTACCAATAATATTTTCTTTCGCTATCAATCCTGTAATTGTGGCAACTGCCCCTTGCCAATTACCCCAACCTAATGGGATAAATAGCACCGCCAACCCTTTACCTAGAAATGCTAGAATACTTTGACTTTCTGGAACGGGTTGAAACGTCACAGAATAATGTGACATGAACCAAATGAGAATACTGGAAACAAAAATAATCGTACCTGCTTTTTTTACAAATGAGCGACATCGTTCATAGGCATGCCGAACCACACTTCTAAGCTGTGGCAAATGATAGGCGGGAAGTTCCATAATGAATGGTGCTGGATCTCCCGAAAAATGCTTGGTCTTTTTTAAAGCAATTCCTGATAACACAATGGAAGCAACCCCTAAGAAATAAGCAGAGGGCGAGACCCAACTTTGGTTAGGAAAAAATGCACCTGCAATCAGAGCGATAATTGGCAACTTCGCCGAACATGGCATAAAAGTCGTGACCATAATAGTCATTCGCCGATCGCGTTCGTTTTCAATCGTTCGACTAGCCATCACGCCTGGGACCCCACAACCTGTCGCAATTAACATTGGAATAAACGACTTACCAGATAGGCCGAATTTCCGAAACAAGCGATCCATGACAAAGGCAATCCGGGCCATATAGCCACAATCTTCTAAAAAACCTAAACATAAAAACAGGACGGCCAGTTGTGGTAAAAATCCTAACACCGCCCCAACACCTGCAATGATCCCATCTAAAATTAAACTTTGCATCCATGGCGCTACTTGCCATTGCGCCAACCAATTTCCCACAAATTGAGGAACCCATTCCCCAAAAAAGACATCATTTAACCAGTCTGTCCCCATTGTACCAACCGTTTGAATAGATAAGTAATAGACCAACCACATCACAAACGCAAAGATTGGCAACGCCAACCACCGATTGGTTACCACTCGGTCAATCTTATCACTGTGAGTAAATGTCATTTCTGTTTTTTTCGTCGCACACAAAGCAATTAATCGAGCAATAAAGGCATAGCGTTCATTAATGATAATGGCTTCACTTTCATCTTGAAAGATTTTTTCGGTAATTTGTATGACTTCTTCAATTTCTTTTTCTTGAAAAGAACTCAATAATAATTGCTCTTTGGTTCGAACATCTCGTTCAAAAAGTTTTAAACTATACCAACGCTGTTGCGTTTCAGGAACAGTATTCCCTAAAATATCAACAATTTCAGCAAGTGCTGCTTCTAAGCGATTATCATAAGAAGGATAAATAACCTCTGTCTCTATGGCATTCGCTCGCTGCTTACTTTGTTTTAAAGCATGATCCAACCCACGATTCTTCAAAGCACTAATCTCAACGACAGGCACGCCTAAGCCATAACTTAACTTTTCACTATTCAATGTTTGGCCGTTTTTTTCCAACAAATCCATCATATTTAACGCACAAACAACCGGTAATCCAGTTTCAATTAATTGTGTTGTTAAATAAAGATTCCGTTCCAAATTGGTCACATCGAGAATATTCAAAATCACTGAAGGTTGGTCCTCCAAAAGATAATCTCGTGCCACAATTTCTTCAGGCGTATAAGGAGAAAGAGAGTAAATCCCTGGCAAATCTTGAATAATGAGTGTCTTATCTTTCTTTGCCACCCCCTCTTTGCGTTCCACAGTCACCCCTGGCCAGTTTCCAACATATTGGTTGGCTCCTGTTAACATATTGAACGTTGTCGTTTTACCGCTATTAGGGTTGCCGGCTAGTGCAATTTGCTGAGTCATTCGCTTTCCTCCTTTTCAACCAAGATTAGTTCCGCTTCACTTTTTCGTAACGTTAGTTCGTAGCCACGTACATTGATTTCAATTGGATCAGCTAAAGGAGCTACTTTGCGAATAAAAATTACTGTTCCTTTTGTTAAGCCCATGTCCATCAACCGACGTTTCACCGCTCCTTGTCCGTGGATCCCTACTATTGTAGCGCGTTCTCCAACTTTCAAGGTATCTAAGGAGACCCAAACTTTCTCATTCGCCGAGCGCTCCTCCACATGAATCGCTTGTAAAATCGTATCTGTCAGCGCAATTCGACTATTATGTAATAAAACAATACCATTTTGATTCTGATAATTGACAAGGACAACTGCTTGGCCTGCAACGACACCTAAATTGTTCAGATGTTTCTTTGTCTGAACATCTGCTTGGACGCTTTCGACTGTATAGACTTTCCCAACTTCTGCCTGCGCTAACGTAATCATTTACTTTCCTCCATGTGAAAAAGTTTCAAACGAAAATGAGAATCGTTCTCAATTAAAAGAATACGCTTGCTTACACGGAAAGTCAATGAATTTCTGGATGTATCTCCTGTTTTCTTCTATTTTCCTTCTATATAGAGACACTTTTTTCAGGTTACCATTTTTGAAAAAAAGTCAGCTCTTGTTTTTTATGTTACTAGCTACTATAAAATTCCACTCATTCAATAACAAATCCGCTTATTTTTTCTTCTTGTGCCTAACTCAAATGTCAACACAATATTTAGTGTTTTTTCACTAAATGTTCTCTTTCAAAATTTTAATTTTTTTGTTTGTCAAACACTGACCAATGTGTTTTTTCTCCCAAAAACGAGGATTCACGTGTTTTCATTTTTCTTTCAAAAACACAAAAACTAGTATTATGAGAAAAACGCACCACAATATATAGTGTTAAAGTGTTGACTTTTTTCTACATAGATTTATACTAGTCTATGTAGAAAAAAAGAGGAGGAACTTTCAATGAACGTAAAAATCTTTTCAAAAAATAACTGTATCCAATGTAAAATGGCGAAACGTTTCCTAAGTGAAAATAACATCGCTTTTGAAGAAATCAATATCGACGCACAACCAGATGCTATCGACTGGTTAAAAGAACAAGGGTTCCAAAGCGTACCGGTAATCACATCTGAAGCAACAACCGTTGTTGGCTTCCGTCCAGACCAATTAAAACAATTGGCTAGCTAAGATGAAACTTGTTTATTTTTCAGTCACCGGTCAAACAAGGCGCTTTATTAAAAAATTGGATTTGCCTGCTTATGAACTTGAGCCAGCGAATCCTTTTTTTGAAATAAATGAGCCTTTTATTCTTGTCATTCCTACCTATGATGCAGAAATTACAGAGGTAGTGAATGACTTTCTTGATTATAAAAGTAATCAAGAACTGTTAGTTGGTGTAGCTGGTGGGGGCAACCGTAATTTTGCTGAATTATTTGTCTATACCGCCAAAGATATTGCCCGCGATTACCACGTTCCGCTTCTATACTCCTTTGAGTTTAGCGGAACAGACGAAGACGTGGAGACCTTTAAGAAAGTAGTGGAAGAAATTGAGTCTAAAAGAAATTAAAGATGTCAGCTATTTCAAACTGAATAACGAGATTAACCGTCCTGTTGATGGTCAAATCCCTTTAAATAAAGATAAAGAAGCACTCGCAGCCTTCTTTAAAGAAAATGTAGAACCGAATACACGTAAATTCAGCTCTGCTGAAGAAAAAATCAACTTTTTAATGAAAGAAGATTTTATTGAAACTGAATTCATCGAAAAATATTCAATGGACTTTATTGAAAAATTATATGCTTTCTTAGATGAACAACATTTCCAATTCAAGTCTTTCATGGCGGCTTATAAATTTTATTCTCAATACGCTTTAAAGAACAACGCCGGAACAGAGTATTTAGAAACATATGAAGATCGGGTTGCCTTTAATGCCTTGTATTTTGCGGATGGCGATGAAGAGTTGGCTTTAACATTGGCGGATGAAATGATCCATCAACGGTATCAACCAGCCACACCTTCTTTCTTAAACGCTGGGCGTAAACGTCGAGGTGAATTGGTTTCTTGTTTCTTAGTTCAAGTAACAGATGATATGAACAGCATTGGGCGTTCAATTAATTCTGCCCTTCAATTATCACGAATCGGCGGTGGCGTAGGGATTACTCTTTCCAACTTACGTGAAGCGGGCGCACCAATCAAAGGTTACGATGGCGCAGCAAGTGGTGTTGTCCCTGTTATGAAATTATTTGAAGATAGCTTTAGCTACTCTAACCAACTAGGTCAACGTCAAGGTGCTGGTGTGGTCTATCTAAACGTCTTCCATCCAGATATTGAAATGTTCCTATCTGCTAAAAAAGAAAACGCTGATGAAAAAATCCGTGTAAAAACGTTGTCTCTGGGTGTTATTGTTCCTGATAAATTTTACGAATTAACACGTAACAACGAAGATATGTATTTATTTAGTCCTTATAGTGTGGAACGCGAATATGGTGTGCCTTATTCCTATGTAGATATCACCAAAGAATATGATAACCTAGTGGCCAATCCAAACATACGTAAACGTAAAATTAAAGCCCGTGACTTAGAAAATGAAATTTCTAAATTACAACAAGAATCTGGCTATCCTTATATCATCAATATTGATACAGCTAACAAAAACAATCCGATTGATGGCAAGATTATCATGAGTAACTTATGTTCTGAAATTCTTCAAGTTCAAACGCCTTCTGTTATTAATGGGAAACAAGAATATGAAGTTTTAGGAACAGATATTAGTTGTAACTTAGGTTCAACTAACATTGTTAATTTAATGGAAAGTCCTGACTTTGGAAAATCTGTCCGCGCTATGACGCGTGCGTTAACTTTTGTAACAGATGCTTCTGAAATTGATGTCGTACCAACTATCCAAAATGGAAATCGTTTAAGCCATACAATCGGGCTAGGCGCAATGGGCTTACACACCTTCTTCGCTAAAAATCATATGGAATACGGCTCTGAAGAATCATTAGACTTTACAGACATTTATTTCATGTTATTAAATTACTGGACTTTAATGGAAAGTAACCAAATTGCGAGAGAACGTAACCAAGTCTTCCACAATTTTGAAAAATCAGATTATGCTTCTGGTGCTTACTTCGATAAATATATTGAAGGCAACTTTACACCAAAATTTGATAAAGTGAAAGAAATTTTTAAAGACATTCAGATTCCAACGGCTGAAGATTGGGCTGCGTTACGCGATGCTGTGAAAAAAGATGGTCTTTATCATCAAAATCGTTTAGCCGTAGCGCCAAATGGTTCAATTTCATATATTAATGATACTAGTGCCAGCATTCATCCAATTACTCGCATGATTGAAGAACGTCAAGAGAAGAAAATTGGTAAGATTTACTATCCAGCGCCTTATTTAGCTAATGATACAATCCCTTACTATACTTCTGCTTACGACATGGATATGCGCAAAGTGATTGATGTCTACGCAACAGCGCAACAACACGTTGATCAGGGAATGAGTTTAACCTTGTTTATGCGTTCAGAAATCCCTGAAGGCTTGTATGAATGGAAAGAAACACCAAAACAAACAACCCGTGACTTGAACATTTTACGTCATTATGCGTTCAACAAAGGGATTAAATCAATTTACTATATTCGTACATTTACAGATGATGCTGAAGAAATTGGCAGCAATCAATGTGAGTCTTGCGTGATTTAATGAAAAGCACTTAAATAAGGCGTTCTGCTTGAGCGTCTTATTTTTTAGGAATGTTCTCTTTTTAAACAGGGCATTTTCAGATATACTGGACAAAGAAGAACGGCTGCACGCTCCTATTTGGACTCTGTAGAACGTTTTAAGCGAAGAAACGAGACAACTAGTCAAACAGACTGCTGTCCCAGCATACAGGAGGAATAACCATGGCAACGTATTATGAAGCAATTAACTGGAACGCCATTGAAGACGTCATTGATAAATCCACTTGGGAAAAATTAACCGAACAATTTTGGTTAGATACACGGATTCCGTTATCCAATGACTTAGATGATTGGCGGACTCTTTCCGATTTAGAAAAAACTACTGTCGGCTACGTTTTCGGCGGTTTAACTTTATTAGATACTGTTCAATCAGAAAGCGGCATGGATCAACTGAGAAATGATGTGCGGACGCCCCATGAAGAAGCCGTCTTAAATAACATCCAATTCATGGAATCTGTCCATGCCAAAAGTTATTCTTCTATCTTCAGTACATTAAATACAAAAAAAGAGATTGATGATATTTTTGAGTGGACAAATACCAACAAACATCTGCAATATAAAGCAGAACGGATTAACGAAATTTATAAAAACGGCACTCCGTTAGAGAAAAAAATTGCTAGTGTATTTTTAGAAACGTTTTTATTCTATTCTGGGTTTTACACTCCTCTTTACTATTTAGGAAACAATAAACTAGCGAACGTCGCTGAAATTATTAAATTGATTATCCGTGATGAATCAGTGCACGGCACGTATATTGGCTATAAATTCCAATTAGGATTTAACGAATTACCAGAAGATGAGCAAGATAAACTAAAAGACTGGATGTATAATTTACTTTACGAATTGTACGAAAACGAAGAACGTTATACAGAAGAATTATATGATGACTTAGGTTGGACCGAAGAAGTAAAAACCTTTTTACGTTACAACGCCAACAAAGCTTTAATGAACTTAGGTATGGATCCCTTATTTGCGGATACAGCCAATGATGTGAACCCGATTGTAATGAATGGTATTTCGACAGGAACTAGCAACCATGACTTCTTCTCTCAAGTAGGAAATGGCTATTTACTAGGAACAGTTGAAGCCATGAAAGATGATGACTATCTTTACGGTTTAGATAAATAGCAAAAAGCTAGAAACGATTAACGTTTCTAGCTTTTTATTTTACCAACTTCCTGAGGCGCCGCCACCGCCGAATGAGCCGCCACCGAACCAAGAACTAATCCAACCAAACATACTTTTCACCTCCCTAAGTAAAATATATATATAAATTAGAGTATGAAACCATTTTATTATGTACCCTACTCTAACTTATAAGTAATTTCTTTTCTCATTGCCCCTGATAAACAGGATAACAATTAGCTTATGCAAAATGGCTTACTTTTTTCTTTTAAAAGCAACCTGGATAATTTTGGAGAAAATAAAGCTAAAAATTATGATGCAGGCTAAAATAACAAAAGAACCGATAGTATTTTCCAAAACATTCTTAAATACGGGAATTTTTATTAACCCTAGATACCCAATAAGAGATAAAATAATGCCCACCAAATAAAATTGGAGTATTTCTCGGCTAGATTTTTCTTCTCCTTTTTCAAATCTGGTAGAAGCAAAATCTCCCACTTGAAATGGAAGGGGTGAACCATTTTGCGAAGGATCTACTTTTATATTCATTTTATCAAAAGAAGAATTAGAGATATTCATTTTCTCATTAGCTTTTTCTTGATTATTTTTCATCCTACATCCCTCTCTATTTTCATTATCCCTATAAAACCAAACGCTAAAAGCATCCATTTCATGAGATATTTTTTAATTCCTACACATTAATCAATCGTAATTTTGTTACATTATTTGAAACAGATAGGTCTTCGATAACATCGGCATACGTTAGGCCTTTAGGCAAATCAATAGTATAGATATTCGTATAGATTTTTGTATCATCCACCCAAGAAACATTGAAGTTCACATCATAAATTTCAATATGTTTTTCTTCAAAATACTGATTAATAAATTCTTTGGTTTCTTGTTTATGTTGATAGCGAATTTCTAATTTTTTGATTGTTGGTACGTGAATAATTCGTTTGACAATGGTTAAGGCAAATAATACACCGATAAAACTTGTTAAGGCAATCGTATAGTAGCCCATGCCCACCGCGATCCCTAAACCAGCAACGGTCCATAGTGACGCTGCTGTCGTCAATCCGGTGACACTTTGTTTCGTTACAATGATGGTTCCAGCACCTAAAAAGCCGATTCCACTTACAACTTGTGCGATCAACCTTGCTTGATCTGAACGAATGACCCCCGTCAAAGCCGGATTAGCTAACGCATCTTTCAATGCATTGATTGCAATTTGCGACTGAATTAACGCAATAATAGCCGCGCCCATACAAACTAAAATGTGAGTGCGCATCCCTGCTGGGCGATTCTTATATTGTCTTTCAAAACCAATTGCGCCACCCATCACCATCGCTAGGACTAACCGTAAAATAATTTCTGGAATTGTTAGCTGTAACATCCTTTTCACCTCTTCTTCTATTACTTCCAGTATAACAAAAAAAGAACTTGAAACATAAGGAAATCCTTATGTTTCAAGTTCTTTTTCATCAATGACTATAATTTACTTGCAGCTGCATCATCAATGATTACAACAACATCTTGATGGTTTTGTAATGCACTTGCTGGCATGTCTGTTGTTACTGGTCCGTCAATCATCCCTTTAATGGCCTCTGCTTTTGCTTCGCCATAAGCCATTAAAATCATTTTTTTACCTTTCATGATTGAGCCAATCCCCATAGAAACAGCACGTGTTGGGACATCTTCTACTTTGTCAAAATAACGTTTATTTGCGTTGATTGTTGATTCAGTCAACTCAACGACATGTGTTAAGCTATCTAGAGGTGTGCCTGGTTCGTTGAAACCAATGTGTCCATTTTGACCAATACCTAAGATTTGGATATCTACTGGATGTGCATCGATAATTTTTTCATATTCTGCGGAAGCAGCATCTAAATCTTCTGCTTTACCATTTGGTACAAATGTTTCTTTAAATGGTTTTTTGTCAAATAAGTGTTTGTTCATGAAATAACGGTAACTTTGCTCATCTTCGCCACCTAAACCAACATATTCATCTAAGTTTACAGAAGTCATTTCTGTAAAGTCGACATCACTTGCTGTCATTTCTTTATATAATGTTTCTGGTGTACTACCTGTTGCTAAGCCTAAAACTTTCGCACCATTGTTCATACCTTCTTTAATTAATTCAAACGCTTTTTTGCCGCCTTCTTCTGCATTTGCTACACGGATAATTTGCATTTTGACACGCTCCTTACGGTTTATTTTGGTATAGTCCAATTATAACACCTTCTGAAAAAAATTTCTAGAATAAAAGAAAAAAACTTCTATTTCCATCAGAAATAGAAGTTTTCGAGCTTGTTTAACAGATTAATATTGTGGTGCGTTGGGATCCACATACGTATTTGGATCAGCATAAGCGTTTGGATCTGTGTACGTATTTGGGTCAACGTACGTATTCGGATCATAGGCTCCTTCTGCTGCTTGTTGCGTATTGCCGTTGTATTCTGTTTGACCGGCTGTGGTGTCCGCTGTGCTACTCGAACTAGTAGAGCTATTGGCACTTGAATCACCAGATTCACCAATCAGTGCAGTATCTGTAACAGCATAGCTAAACTGATTATAAAAGGCTAAATCTTTTTCACGTTCAGAAGCATGTTCTTTTAAACCAAGTTGTTTTCTAAGTGTTGTTTGTGTTTTGTATAAACTATTTGGATCTAGGACTTGATAATAAATATCATCAATAGTTGCACTGTATCCTTGTAATTGTTCAGAGTCAATTGTTTTAAAGGCAGACAAATATTTTGATTGGATGTCCATCATGTCATCCCAAGTTAAGTCTGTTTTTACATTGGCTTCAACAGCATCAAGAATTTTTCGATATTTTGAAACACCATCAAAACTCATGACTTTGCGCACGATTTTCTCAACAACTTCTCGTTGGCGGCGTTGACGACCCACATCTCCTTCAGGATCTTCGTGACGCATCCGCGCATAAGCCAAACCTGTCGTGCCATCTAACTTGATTTTACCTGCTGGAACAGTAATACCGTCCAACGTAAATTCACCAATCGTATTATCTACTTCAATACCGCCTACCGCATCAATCAGGTCTTTTAACCCTTTCATATTGATGGATACATAGTGATGGATGGGAATATCCAGTAATTCTTGGACTGTATTAATCGCCATTTCGGCGCCACCAAATGCATAGGCATGGTTCAATTTGTCTTGTGTGTCATTTCCAACAATATCTGTTAGAATATCTCTATCCAAACTGATCATTGTGGACTTGTTTTCTTTCGGGTTGATGGTTACAACCATTGTAGTATCTGAACGACCTTGTTCTGTTCGGCCTAAATCGCCTGTGTCAATCCCCATTAAAAGAACAGAGAATGGTTCTTGCGCATCAATATTGGCCGTGGCTCCTTTATTGGACTTACGGTTAACTGATTGATAGATCCCATTAATTGTTGAATTGGCATCTGAATACATCTTAATCCCGTAAGCACATACCCCAGCTACTACCACTAGCAAGACGCTCAAGAAGCCCAGTACTACTTTTTTCCATAGTTTCATAAGACACTTCCTCGTTTATCTAAGAATAATTCTTAATTCATGCCCTTTATTTTCTCATAGTTTGCTTATTCAAGCAATATTTTTTATTTTTTGGAACAAGAACTTAACACAATTGTAAAATAAAAGAGCGCTTTACCAAGGAACAATTGTTATTTTTGAGAAAGTGTTTGCAGAAATTCTTGATAATGTTTTTGTTCATTCGTTTCAGTGATAGTTATTTTCTCAAATGCACCATTTAGTAAATCAGTCAGTGATCCTTCAATCAAATGCGTAATCGTGGCATTCCCAATTAATTCCATCCAATAACTGCCATCTGACGTTTCGTGGACGACTGTTTTCACCATACCTCCAGCATTTTTGACGGTTATTTCTTCATAAAAAACACCATCTTTCAATAACGTATAAAGTAAACTACTTGCGCACATAGCTGTCCCACAAGCACTTGTAAAACCTACACCACGTTCATACGTTCGAACAAATAGTTGATTTTTGCCAAGAATTTCAACAAAACTCACATTTATCCCTTCTGGAAAATATGGATTTTCATTATTTACATAGGTAGCGATTCGTTCAAATTCTGGACCATTTAAGGTTTCATGATCCACAAATGCTACAAGGTGCGGATTAGGCACTGCTACCGCTGTAAAGCGAATGGTGTTAGATAAGGCTGGTACGATTTCATCAATTAATGTTTGGACCCCTAAATGCATTGGGATAGTGACTGCTTCAAAACTTACTGGTGAAATTTCCACTTGGTAAGTCGCTACTTCTTCAGCTAAATTGGGGGCTTGACGTACTTTCAAATCTGCAAACATTGTTTCAACTGTAAATGATTTTTCTTGGTTTTTTTCAGCTAAATAACGGGCAACCGTACGCAAGCCGTTCCCGCACATGCTTGCTTCACTACCATCGCTGTTAATCACTCGCATTCTAGCATTGGACGTGCCGTGAGTCCCTTCTCCTACCAAAAGTAACCCATCTGCTCCCGCCAATAATCCTGTTTCCCGCGAACATAACTGGATGCGCAATTGCTCAATTTCCTCAGCGGTTAAAGAACGCTCAAACTGTGTTTCATCCAATAAAAAGAAATCATTTTCTGACCCGTGTACTTTTTGCATCATAACATTCATTTTTTTAGCTCCTTCTTTATGTATCCGTTATCTTTCCCTACTTACTTTAGTATGCCATAAACGAACAACTATTTCGACCCTGGATTTGTAAAAGGAAAGAGTCAAATGACAGCCGTCATTTGACTCTTTCCTTCACAATTGGCAAACTTATTTTGCTGCAGCAAAAAGTTCGTTTACTTTATCCCAGTTAACAACGTTCCAGAATGCTTCAATGTAATCTGGACGAACGTTTTTATATTTTAAGTAATACGCATGTTCCCAAACGTCAAGACCTAAAACAGGTGTTTGGCCATCCATTAATGGTGAATCTTGGTTTGGTGTTGAAGTGATTTCTAATTTACCGTTATTCACAACTAACCAAGCCCAACCTGAACCAAAGCGGCCAGTTGCAGCTGTTTTGAAAGCAGCTTTCATTTCATCAAAGCTACCAAATGTTTCATCGATTGCTTCTTTAATAGCGCCAGTTGGTTGTCCACCAGCATTTGGTGCCATAATTTCCCAGAAGAATGTATGGTTTGCGTGGCCGCCACCATTGTTACGAACGGCTGTGCGGATATCTTCAGGAATAGCATTCATATCTGAAATTAGGTCTTCTACAGATTTTTCGCCTAATTCTGGATGTTTTTCAATCGCTGCGTTTAAGTTAGTCACATAAGTGTTGTGGTGTTTATCATGGTGTAAGTGCATTGTTTCCACGTCAATGTAAGGTTCTAATGCATCATAAGCATATGGTAATTCTGGTAATGTGTAAGTCATTTTTTAAATCCCCCTATTTTTTAGTATGTAACATACGTCTTTCATACAACTATTATGATAACAGAGTGAACCGCTTTCTACAAAATAGTTTGCTTGCCAAAAGAAAAGTTTTACAAAAGAGGGAGATTACCTTGTGTTTCCCTCATAAATTCGCTAGAATGACCTGTAGAAGAACGATGTGAGGAGTAAATAAATGAATACATTGCAATTATTTAAGCAGGCCTTTTTTTCAGTTTCAGAATTACGGCATGCGAAAAAAATGGCGTTTTGGAAAGTAATTCTCTATGCTGTTTTTTTAAGTGCTATTTTAGCACTACCTATTACCAAACAAGTCTTTTCTGTGCTACAAGAGGTGCAACAAGATGGCCAAAAAATTGCAGAAAAGTTGCCTGACTTTTCTATTGAAAATGGCACGTTGCAAACAAAGGCCAAAGAATCTGGTTTTATTTATCAAACCGACTCGATTATTTTTACGTTTGATCCAGATGGAAAACGTACAGCCGCTGATGTCCAAAAGGATTTAATTGGTAATGCGTTTGGTTTGGCTTTTTTACAAGATGAATTTGTAGTCGCCTTACCAAATTCAGGCGCAACTGAATCAATTCTAGGCACCGACCAATTTATCTTCCCCTATAGTAAGGGAACCTTAGATGGCGTTAACGCTCAGAGTATCAAGACTGCGCTAAGCGAAGCAGCAATCCCTTGGTGGACAAAACTCATTGTCTTTTTAGTGGCTATCTACCCTGTTCTAATCGGTTTAGTTTTAGACTTACTGATTGCCGCTATCGGTGCATCTCTCTATTCAAAATTACGTTTTTATTCTTTACGTTTGATTGATTGTTTAAAAATTATTACGTATTGTGCTACCGTGCCTGTCATCTTAAGTGCTATTTTAAACTTCGTAAATCCGATGTTTAACGATGGCATCCTAGTTATTTTACTAAGTCTGTTCTTTTTCTTTGTCACAACCAAAAACGAACCGCGGAATATCCCTGGTTCTTAAAAAAGGTGTTGTCTTTGAGACAACACCTTTTTGCTATTCTTCAAATTCTTCATCTGTTAATTCAGGTAAGTCAATCGTGGTCACCGCAGATTGGCCAATTTGCGTTAAATATGCAGCTAATTCATCCACATTTTCCACAGGTGAGACGGCTGCTTCAATTGCCATTGCTAAATTAAGTCCAGCGACTACTCGCAATTGCGGATAAGTGCCCATGGCTATCATAGCCACATTACAAGGTGTTCCTCCTTTTAAATCAGCTAATACAAGCGTCGGGACATTGCCAGCTTCTTTTAAGATTGCTGCCAGTTTTGCTTGCGTGCCGCTCAAGCCATCTTCTGCGGTCATTGGCACAATCGCAGCATCTGCTAATTCCCCGACAATCATTTGAGTAGAAGCTAAGGTTTCTTCTGCCATCCGTCCATGGCTCATTAAAATTAATTTTGGTTTCATCATATCCTCCTAAAAATACTGCTGATAAATTTTTGTTCGTGCTTTCAGAAAGCCACGTTCTTCACGAGTGGGATGAATCCGATTCGTCAACAAAATTAGGGCTTCTTTGGTCTCTTTTTTCATACCAATCGCCGTTCCAGTAAAGCCAGTATGATACAAATAGTCTGCCCCTGCTTGCGTCTTTTTCACTTCCCAACCAAATGTACGTCCCCCTTGGTTCATAGACCAGAGAGCAGTGAACATTTTTTCAGAAAATAATGGTTTGCCAGACGGGTAGCGATTGTTCATAAAACATTGAACAAAAGTGAGTAAATCTGGTAAAGTTGCAAATAAACCTGCACTGCCGATTGGCGCTTTCAGCTGATAGGCTTTCGAATCGTGGACCACTCCCTGAATAACGCCGCGTTGTTTTGTAATCTCTGTGGGCACTGCCTGGGCAAAATCGCTGACCGTAAAACTTGTATGCTGTAGGTTCATTGGTTGAAATACGTATGTTTGAAAGCTCTCTTCTAATGAGCAGCGATCCAATACTTGAATAATTTCTCCCAATAAGTAATACCCTAAATCAGAATAAGTGGTTTTCCCTCGTTCAGATAACGAATGCGTTAAAATGATTTCTTGCAAGCTTTTTTTTGTGACATTTTTCTTATCGACAACATCAGCTGGCAGTCCGCTCTGATGCAGTAGAAGCTCCCCAATCGAACAAGATAGTCCTTGATAATCAGGTAGGATTTCCCCCACAGTGGTTGAAAAAGTAAGCTGATTTGTATCGATTAATTGTAACATTCGATTTGTTGTCCCAATAACTTTCGTTAAGGACGCTAAATCATACAGGCTAGCTGATGAAACCTTTTGTCTTGCAAATGGACCAGTATTACCTAAAAAGCCCGTATACTGTTCTGATAAGCTACCTTCTGTAATCGTTCCCCAAGCGACACCCGGAACTACTTGCTGATTAATCAGTCTCTGAATTGTTTCTTGAATTGCGATTTGATTCATTGTTCACCACTTCTATGCTAAAACTTCTGAAATCCGTCCGTCATGTTCTGCTAATAGTTGTTTGGCTTTTTGAAAATCAACGTGGGCTTTCGCCATTACAATGGCTGGTGCCACTTCTAGCTGTGCTGCCTCCAAGTATTCTTTGGCTTGCGATTCCTCGATTTCTGCTGCTTCTTTAATGATATTCGTGGCACGTTGAATTAATTTTTCGTTCGTTGGTTGTACGTTGACCATCAAATTTTGATAGATATTCCCTACTTTAACCATAATCCCTGTTGAAAACATATTTAACACCATTTTCTGTGCTGAACCCGCTTTCATTCTAGTTGACCCTGTAATGACTTCCGGTCCTACAATTGGCGCAATCCCAATTTCCGCCAATTGATTCATCGGACTTTGATTATTACAGGTAACTGAAATGGTTAGAGCGCCCACTTTTTTTCCGTATTCAATTGCGGAAACGGCATATGGTGTCCGACCACTAGCAGCAATCGCAATTACGACATCTCGGGCGGTCAATTGATGTTGCGTTAAATCTTCGATAGCTAATTCTTTCGAGTCTTCAGCGCCTTCAATTGCTTGATACATTGCTTTTTCACCACCAGCTAAAATACCAAATGCGCGTTCTGGCGACACACTATATGTGGGTGTTAATTCAATCGCATCCAAAGCACCTAAACGTCCAGACGTTCCTGCACCACAATAGATTAAACGGCCCCCTTTTTTAAATCGTTCTGCCGCTGCATCAATTGCTGCAGCGATCTGCGGAAGCACCTTTTCAATTGCTTGTGCTACCTTTTGGTCTTCTTGATTTATTAAAGTTACCATTTCTAATGTTGACACTTGGTCAATCTTTTTAGTCGCTTCATTTCTGGCTTCTGTCGTTAATCCTTCTAAGTTCATTTGCTTGCACACCCCTACTTCTCTTTTAGACGGCTGACAAGTTGACTCGTTTCAATCATATTGCGTTCAATTTCTGTGTCTAAATCATCTTGAATTGAACCTAAATACAGAACATCGCCAATTGCCATTGACGAAGCAATCGATGAAATAGCCCCAACTCGAATGAGGTGCTCATTATTGGGGACTAAAAGAACTTCATCGCTCAATGATCGCACGTTTTCTCCATCGTTACTGGTAATAAAAATAACCGTTGCACCTCTATTTTTGGCAATTTCACAGGCGATTAAGGCTTCTTTTGTCAAACCACTATAGGAGACCGTGATCAAAATGTCTTGTGCCGTTGCATAATTTAAAAACTCCAACATCATGTGACTATCATAATTAAAAATCGCTTGGCGACCAGCGCGGTTAAACTTGTGATAAAGATTATAAGTCGTTAAAGAAGAGGCACCAATTCCAACCAAATGAATTTTTTCCGCTTTTTTAACATGCGCGATTGCTCGTTCCAAGGCTTGTTTATCCACTGTATAAAATAAATCCTCAATCGTAGCATTTAATAAAGATTCCACTTTCATACAAATAGTATCCACCGAATCATCCGCCGCTACAATTGGATCAATATCTTTTTTACCGTTACTGGCAGCTTGTACCGCTGCAATGGATAGTTTTAACTCTTCCCAGCTGTCAAACCCTAATTGTTTAGAAAAACGGGTAACTGATGCTGGAGAAGTTTCGCTATTGCTAGCAATTTCGTTTGCTGTTAATGAGAGAAGACGGGTCGGATCCTTCAGTATATAGTCTGCGATTCTCTTATTTACTTTGGAAAAGTCCTTATATTTTTGTCTGATTGAACGGATTGGCTCCATCTTCTCATCTCCATTTCTATTTTATGAAAGTTAAAATTGCTTCGTTTGGTTCAGAAGGGATCATCTGTGCGGTAATAGTCACCCCATTATCTGTTAAACGACGAACGGTTTGAATATCTTCATCGGTTAATGCAACAGATTTTTTAATTGCTCGACTGCCTTCTTTTTGAGAAATATTGCCGACATTGAAGCTCTGTAATGGGACACCGCCATCAATTAAAGCCGCCATGTCTGCAATGTCTTTCGTAATTAAAAAGACTTTTTCTTCATCATAATTGCCTGCTAAAATTTTTTCAATCGCTTTACGTTTCGATAAAATGGATAATTTAACTCCTGCAGGCTTAGCCATTTTTAAGGCACCAATTTGTAATTGATCTTTGACAGCGGCATCATTTACTACCATGATTCTTTGTGCGCCAACCGTATTCGTCCAAACGGTTGCAACTTGTCCGTGAATTAAACGCTCATCTACTCTTGCATGTACAATTGTCATAATAAATCTCTCCTATTATATACTATTTTTTTAAAATAAACCGCCAACCCAAGCCAACATTGGTTGTAAATTGCCTAAAACCATGCCAATTAAAATTAAAACAAAGATTAGCCGTGTTGAATTCATTTTCTTTTTCCCTAGTAACCAATAGGATAAAAGAACAATCCCTAAAGGAATTAATGCGGGTAAAATTTTATCCAACATTTCTTGAACAGATAATGTTACATCTCCCATTTTATAAGTTAAATCTAATTTGTAAGTAATTACCGAAGGAATCAAACCGCCGACCACCGTTAACCCTAAAATAGCTGCACCTTGCGTAAACAATTTCATTTTATCCGCAAATTCTGTCGCAATTTTTTTCCCTTGATGGTAACCAATCCAAGTGAATTTATAGCGAACCCATAGGACCACTGCTCCGGCAATTAACGGGATCAGTAACCCAACAACCTGGCCCCCTTGCGCCATGTAAGCTGCAATCGAAAAAACAATCGCACGATAAATCGCGATAAAAATGGTATCACCAACACCAGCAAACGGACCCATTAGACCTGTTTTCAAGCCAGTAATGGCCGTTTCATCTTCAATGCCGACTTCTTCTTCCAAAGCCATATCAGCTCCGACAATTAAATGCGACATGGCTGGCGTTGTATTCATAAAGCCAAGATGTGTCTTCAAGGCTTTCTTCATAGCTACTGGATCTTCACTGTATAGTCGCTTTAATGCAGGCATCATCACCCAAGCGTAACCAAGTCCTTGCATTTTTTCATAGTTCCAGCCCCACTGATAGCCAAAAAGATTACGGACGTAAACTTTATTAATATCCTTTTTTGTTAATTTGTTAGTCATCAATCTCAACCTCCTCATCATCTTCGTAAATAACCGTGCCACTTGTTGTAGCTGCGCCGCCTTTGTTATGATTCATCACATAAATCGCTGCTAAAGCCAAGCCAACCAGTGCGACACCTAAAACTGAGAAGAATTGGGCCCCATAAGCAAGTAACACGAACCCAATAATAAAATAGGGCCAGTATGTTTTAATTGGTAAGTAACGCATTAAAATAGCAATCCCCATCGCTGGTAAAATAGCGCCTGCTGCTTTTAGCCCATTCATCACCCAAATAGGAATCCAATTGTTGATAGCGTTTACAACTTGTTCACCAAAAGCTAGGCCAATAAAAACTGGGATGACACGAGAAATCGTCCAAGGAAAAATTCCTAAAACATTGCAGCGCTCGACCCCTTTATAATTGCCTTCTTCCGCATAGCGATCTGCTTTGTGTTGGAAAAACGTATTAGCCATTCTGCCTAAAATATCTAGTTGTGTTAATAATAACCCAATCGGAACCGCAACTCCGATACCATACTCTGCCCCTTTCCCTGAAATGATTGCATAAGCCGTTCCCATAATGGCCCCCGAAAGAAAGTCTGGGACTGTTGCTCCTCCATAAGTCGCTACGCCTAATGTCATCAATTGAAGCGTTGCCCCAATCATCAAACCTGTTTGAACATCCCCTAAGACTAGGCCAGTAAACGTTGCAGCAAACAATGGTGTATATGGACCAATCTGAATAGAAATTTGGTCAAGTACACCAACAATTGTGTAAAGACATAAAATCAAAATAATACCAATCGATACTGTCATGCTTTCTCATCCTCCTTGAATGCGTTTTCTTTTTTGTATTTGTAGAATACCATTAAAGAAATGTAATTTCAAGTTCTTTTTAAAAATATTTTAAAATGAAATTACATTTCTTATATAATTTTTATGCTATACTAAAAGAAAACGGTTTAGGAGTGATTATGTGCGGGTTTTGCTGATTTATTTCATAACTATTTTTCTATCCAATACAGTTGGGGCGCTCTCTGGGATGGGTGGAGGCGTCATTATTAAGCCTGTTTTGGATTTTCTTGGGTTCCATTCGTTAAATAGTATTGCGTTCTATTCAAGTGTCGCTGTTTTTGTCATGTCCATTTCTTCGACTTATAAACAGTATCAAAATGGTGTCCAAATTGAATGGAAAAAAGCCGCGAGTATTTCGTTTGGTTCCTTAGTCGGCGGCATGTTAGGTGATTTACTTCTTAATCAGGCGATTGCACTAGCGCCAAATGAAGAAAAAGTACAACTAATCCAATATATCATCATGTTGCTGACCTTGGTTTTGGTTCTTCTCTACAATCAATTTTCCAACTGGCACTTACACCTCAACGGATTGAGCATTTTTCTGATTATCGGATTAGGCTTAGGGATTCTATCAACCTTTTTAGGCATCGGTGGCGGTCCCATTAATGTAGCTTGCCTTATTCTCTTTTTTGGAATGGATATCAAATCAGCAACTGTTTATTCCATCATTACTATTTTTTTCTCCCAACTCGCCAAACTTGGCAATATCGGCTTGACCACAGGGTTTGCGGTTTTTGATTTGACAATGCTTTGGGCTATTATTCCTGCCGCTTTATTCGGTGGTTATGTTGGCGGTCTTTTCAGTAAAAAATTATCTCAACAACGGGTCGCCCAAATTTATAGTTTAGTTGTTTTTTTAGTTATTTTGTTAAATATGTATAATTTGTGGACTGTTATCTAAAAAAGAAGCGCTTTGTCGTATTGAACTGACCCAATAAACTGAGACAAAATAAAAAAGCACCTCTTGTTGAATTCACGTTAAAATGAATTTAACTAGGAGGTGCTTTTTCAATGGGAAATCGAGTTTCTTATCCGATTCACA
>Ga0153923_100018_pt1 | contig 110146 bp, 100 predicted proteins | sample TSNJ007MetaG_FD_104682 | JGI IMG/M metagenome (GOLD analysis project Ga0153923, IMG submission 104682) | Attine ant fungus gardens microbial communities from New Jersey, USA - TSNJ007 MetaG | ecosystem: Host-associated > Fungi > Mycelium > Unclassified | place: USA: New Jersey, Brendon T. Byrne...
AACCTGGTAGGTTCTGTCCCCTATAAAATAATAAAAATCCCCGGATATTAAATACAGAATCTCATATGCATCATGATAGTGTCTTGAAGGCATGCTGGTGTATACCTGTTTCTTGCGGCTGATCTCAAAAAGAGTAGACTCATAAAATACCGGTTTCATTCAGCACCTCCTAAGAGGATTGTAGACTTAATCTAGGGGTTATAGCAATATATGTATAAAAAATAATAATTACAAGAAAATACGTGCTGTTTGGACAAACTTTTTGAGATAAGCTTAAATTGAATTACCAAGTGTTGGAAAAAGGAGGGTTGTCATGCTCAGCTAGGTTGGGGATAAGGTTCGCTGCCACTCAAAGTTAAAGCGCTTAAACTATTTAATCAAAGGAGAGATTGCGGTGCTTAATTCAACGAATAGTAAGGTTTCCAAGAAGATGAAATTTTCATTGTTGATCCTGCTCAGTTTTTCAATGATTTTTTCTTATGGCTATCTGTCCAGTGCATCTCAACAGAAAAGTTATGCGGCAGGGAACCCTGATTCTAATTTCTCACCGGCAACACTTCAATTCTTGCGCGACAACACAGGTCTGGATGGTGAGCAGTGGAACAATATTATGATGCTTGTCAACAAACCGGAGCAGGACGATCTGAACTGGATCAATTTTTACGGATATTGTGAAGATATTGATGATGACCGCGGGTATACGATTGGAATATTCGGTGCGACTACAGGTGGCTCAAATGATACCGGTCCCGACGGTCCGGATCTGTTCAAGGCATATGATGCTGCCAAAGGCGCGAGTAATCCTTCGGTTAAAGGCGCATTGGCCCGGATAGGTGTCAAGGGTGCGATGAAAGGGAAGATCCTCGAAATCAATGAAAGCGAAGAGAGCTTCTGCAGAAAAATTGGCAATTTGCAAAATGATCCCGAGTGGAGAGAGGCTATGTGGAAAACGTTCTACAATATCTACATTAAATACAGTGTGGAGCAGGCCCGAAATCGCGGCTTTAACTCGGCATTAACTATTGGTTCCTTCGTGGATGCTGCGCTGAACCATGGAGCAACCGGCGGCTCCGAGACTCTTCAAGGGCTTTTGGGTAAATCAGGAAGCAGCACCGATGAGAAGACTTTCATGACCAAATTCTATAAAGAACGGACCAAGATTGTGGATACTAATGAGTACAACTCTCCGCCTAACGGCAAGAACCGTGTGAAGCAGTGGAGCAATTTGCTCAACATGGGAGAGACAGACCTGAAGGGTGCAGATTCGGCAGTCCTTCAAGTCACCGACTGGGAACTCCAATAACAGGAATGTGAGAGTAGACAAAACCGCCGTTCTTCTTGGAGACGGCGGTTCGATGATAAGTGAGATTAATGAAGAGGGAGATGGGTCGAATGGATAACCACCAATCTTATCTCAAAAACAGATTTCCCAAGGTAATCAGTCTAATGGTTATAGGTTTGCTGCTTGCCATGGAGTTGACCGGTTTTGTTTCAGCAGGAAGGGAGGGAAATGAGGAAGATCTTGCAAGCGAAGTAACTGCAGCTCAGGAAACGATTGCCCAGTGGATTTTTAAAGACAAAGGCGAGAACGGAGTATTTCCGGCTACAGGCGGAGTATATCAAACGGCTTCATCCATTCGTGATATAGGAACAAATACGGATGCATACACCTATGAGCCCAGTGAGAACAGCGTACGCAACCAGGGCTGGCATGAAGGAACGGGCACTAAATACTGGCTTGCCACGCTTTCTACCCAAGGCTTCGAAGGTATCCTCCTCTCTTCACAGCAAACTTCTTCAAGTACAGGACCTAGGGATTTTAAGGTGCAATACAGTATAGATCAGCAGGAATGGACAGATGTTGCGGGCGGCAACCTTGTTCTAGCCCAGAACAATTTTAATTGTTCCAATAATTCCTGCAAATTAACGAACCTCGTTTTGCCTGCGGGAACAAACAATCAAGATGTACTCTATATCCGCTGGGTGGTTAACTCTACGAAAAGCGTAAGCGGGGGAACGGTATCCAGCTCAGGCTCAAGCAGAATCAAAGATGTGGTAATTAAAGGAACACGCAGCAGCGGCGAACCAGGAGACACTCCCACACTTGAGGTAAGCAAAACTCCCGCTTCAGGGGCTGCAGATGTTTCCCTTAATGCAGAGATCACTGTGAAGTTTAATAAAGCCATCAGTCTCGACAGTGGCTATCAAGTTGTAATCACAGAAAACAATGTTCCTCTTAACAACATCTCTACTTCGCTCCTCGGTCAAGACTCGGTTAAAGTCAGCCACCCTAATTTTATTGCCGGTAAAACTTATAAAGTGACCATCCCAAAAGAGCTTGTTAAGGGGACTACGGATGGCCGGACACCGGAAAACGATATTACCTGGAGCTTTAAGACGAAGTCTCCGGATATCGGCAACAAAACACCAACTCTGCTGAACATGACTTTTAATGGGGACCCAAAGACAAGTATCGCCTTTGACTGGTATACAGCCGAAACTGTCAGAGGTACAGTAGTGCAAGTGGTGGAGGCCTCCAATGCGGGAGGAAGCGAGTTCCCGGAACAACTGGCAACTTCTTATGAGGGCAGCTCAACAGTTATTGAAACCTTAATGATATCAGGAGACAGAAGTTCCAAGAAGTATAAAAAGTTCGCCAGCCATAAGCTTATTGCAAGCGGTCTTATGCCTGGAACTAAGTATATCTACCGGGCTGGTAACGGTGATGCAGACGGCTGGAGCGAGGCGGGTTCTTTTACCACGGACAAGGCGGATAATCAGGATTTCCATTTCCTCTATGTAACCGATACCCAAGGCTCAAGTAAATCGAATTTCGATCTGTGGCAGGATACTTTTAAGAGAGCTATTGAGAAAACGGTAGATCCCAAGTTTGTTCTTCTTACAGGGGATCTAACGGATGACGGTGATCTGGAGCAGCTGTGGCAGTGGTTCTTAGGTGTGCCGAAAAAAGAATTTGCCAATGTGCCATTTGCACCGATTATCGGCAACCATGAGATAGAGGATTATCCGAATAATAACTTCTATAACCATTTTAATCTTCCAAAAGATGTCGGGACGGGTGCTCATGACGGGTCGGTATATGCTTTCGAATACGGCGATGCACTGTTTATGCAGATCAATTCCCAGTACGAAGGAGAGGTCAAGCCGTACAAAGCAGATATTCAGTTCACGAAGCAATTGGAATGGATGCGGAATCAGGTGGCAAAGACCGATAAGAAGTGGAAATTCGTCTCTATGCATAAGGGAGCTTATTCCTCAGGGGATAATGCTTCGGCAGAAAGCGACCGGGTAGAATTTTACCGCAAATATCTGATTCCTGTATTTGATGAGCTGGGTGTGGATATGGTGTTTGAGGGACATGACCATATGTATATGAGGTCTTTTCAAATGCTGAACAACGTTCCGATTAAGAATGTCATTACCGATGAGCAAGGAAATGTGCTGAATCCCAAAGGGACTGTGTATCTAATGGGCAACTCGGCCGCTTCGAAATTCTATGCTATTAATCCAGACGCAGACACTTTTTTTGCAGCAAAAAACGATCAGCCCAACAAGAAAATGTTCGTGGATGTTTCCATTACAAACGATGTGCTGAAATTTACATCCTACACAGCAGTTAAAGATAAACCCCTTGCCGTCTATGATGCTTACAGTATCAAGCGGACTGACGTCAAACCCGGCATCGTCGAAAATCCAAGCGCAGTAAGACAATCAGGGAACCGTGCAGTTCTTTCGTGGAAAGCACCAACAAATAGCCCTGAGCCGGTGCGAGGTTACCGGATTTATGAGAAAAATGATAAAGTCAGCACAAATTGGAGCGTGTATGTGCCGACGGTAAGCGGTCAGACGAGTTACAGCTATACATTAAACGGCATAGATTCTGCTAAAGCCTACAATTTCGTGATTAAAGCAGTGGGGACAAGAAATAATTCGCTTCCAGCAGAGGTAGGAATGCAATGAATCCTCGAAAAACAAAATTACTAACCGAATGTACCCTGGTTAAAAGACACTAGCTCACGCTAGTGTCTTTTTCCTTCCAAGGGCAAAGACCTATAAATATTGCACCTTATGTATATTTTATCTGTGTTTCGGAATTTTAATCCCCTTTATAATAAGGTTTGTAACAGGGTTGGTAGGCCGGCCGAGCTTTACAAAACGAAAAAGAAGAGGAAGCTACAATGTCAAATGAAGCAGGGAAAAAAATAAAGCTTTCACGAATCGGAAATTCGCTAAGGCAACAGAAATATCTTCAACTTATGGTGCTACCTGGTCTTATATGGCTAATTGTTTTTTGCTATATCCCTATGGTCGGACTTTTTGCAGCATTTTTTGATTATAATCCTTTTCTGGGAATTCTAAAGAGTCCATTTGTAGGCTTCGCGCACTTTAAAGAACTGTTTCACGATGAGTTGTTCTGGAATTCGGTAAGAAACATGTTCGGGTTAAGTTTAACGAAGACGGTTTTTGCCATCATCATGCCGATTTTGTTTGCCTTAATGCTTAACGAAATCAAGAATATGACCCTGAAAAAAATCGTTCAGACGGCGAGTTATCTTCCGCACTTTATCTCGTGGGTAGTTGTTGCAGGACTGTTTATTATGTGGCTCAACACCGATGGCATTGTCAATCATGTACTGATGTCGCTTGGTTTCACCAATGAGCCCCAAGCTCATCTGAATTCTCCCGGAGGCTTCTGGATCTGGATGGCAATTATTGACACCTGGAAAGAGACCGGGTGGTGGGCGATTATATATCTCGCTGCCATTGCTGCGATTCCTGTAGAACAATATGAATCTGCTGTGGTGGATGGAGCAAGTCGCATCAGAAGAATGATTAGCATCACTATTCCGTCCATTAAATCCACAATTATGATGGTAGTTATCCTTAGTATTGGAAGCATGATTTACGGAGGACTCTCCGGATCAAATCTGCAGCAATCTCTACTCTTTGGGAATTCGCTCAATTATGACAATTCCATGATTTTGGAAACCTATATCGTAAATATGGGGCTTTCCCAAGGTCGCTTCTCTTATGCTATTGCTGCAGGGTTAATCTTATCATTGTTATCGTTTGTGCTGTTCAGTGGAGCAAATGCAGTCAGCCGTAATTTAACAAACACCAGTTTATATTAACAAGCAAATTCCCGTATAAAGTGAACCGTCAGGAGCGAAGGAAATGAAGGGAAATACAGAAGACAAAGTCATCAACATAGTTCTGTTTATTCTTATGTCGATTGTCACCCTGGTAACGTTGTATCCATTGTACTACTCATTCATCATATCCTTGAATGATGCCAATGACATCGCCGAAAAAGGCTTCATCTATTTATCTCCAAGAAAATTCACACTTGAGAATTTCAAGATTGTTTTTACAGAGAGCAAGTTAGCTCATTCATTCCTAATTACAGGGGCGAGAACGATTTTGGGTACAATTGCAAGCGTATTGTTTACTGCTTGCGTGTCTTACCCCTTATCTAAAAAAAACTTGGCCCTTAGAAGCTTCTATATCCGGACGGGTGTAATCACCATGTATTTTTTTGGTGGAATCATTCCAACCTATCTGCTGCTCAACTCACTTGGATTAATTGATACCTTCTTGGTGTATATCATACCTTCCCTGTATTCATTTTTTAATGCCATTTTGTTTATTAACTTTTTTTCCTCCATTCCCGATGCGTTAGAGGAATCAGCCAAGATAGACGGTGCAAATGATTGGCGTGTTTTCTGGAAAATATTCCTTCCGTTGTCTGCGCCGATTCTGGCCACCGTGTCGTTGTTCTATGGAGTACAGCAATGGAATTCATGGTTTGATGCAGCCTACTACACCAATTCACCAGACCTGGCCACCCTGCAACTGGTTCTTTATCAGATCATCAGTCAATCGGAAGGAGCCGCGATTGCTGCAAATTATCTCGGAGCCGGTAAGCAGAATATTAACATTATTGATTCCATGAAGTATGCAACTATGGTTGTGTCCGTCGTTCCGGTAGCTCTCGCGTATCCATTCCTGCAGAAATATTTTGTCCAGGGCATGATGGTGGGCTCTGTAAAAGGATAATGCTCGATATCTAGGTCACTTGCCTTGATATACACACAAAAAAAGGGGGAAAGAAGATGAGTAAGGGAAAAAGGATTGTGTCAATCTTTATGGCAGTAATGATGGCTGTTGTTTTTAGCGGGTGTCAATCGAATAAGGATGCGGAGAGTTCAAGTCAGCCAGCAACGGGTACAGAAGCAACTGCGGGTTCGGAAGAATTGACGCAGGAACCTCTAGTTATCAAGCATTTCTATAATTATGACTGGTTCAATGTCGATTGGACAAGTTCGCCCTCCGGTCAGGAAATTCAAAAGCAGGCCAATGTAAAGATTGAATTAAGCAAAGCAACTTCTGGTGATAATACCAAGCTAAATATGATGGTTGCTTCCGGTGACATTCCTGATTTGATTACAACCAACAAGGATGATCCCGCCATCGATTTAATGATCAAGAATGGCATGGTTTTGCCGATTTCTGATTTTATTGATCAATATGCGCCTGAGATTAGGGAGCAGAGTGAACCAGAGGTCTTTAAATACTACAACTATAAGGATGGAAAGCAATATTTCTTCCCGTCGTTTCTCGTTACCCCATATGACCTTCAACAATCAGATTATAATACGGTTAGCGGAGGTGATGGAGTAAGCGCTATCAGAAGTGATGTTTATGAGGCAATCGGAAAACCAGATATGTCAACGCCTGACGGATTCTTTAATGCAGTGAAAGCAGCAAAGGAAAAGTTTCCTAAGCTTACCGGCTGGTATTTCGGGGCTTTCAACAAAGATCTGACCTTCTTTAAAGCAGGTGAATTTCAAGGTTATATGTTCCCTGCTACCCAATTCGGCATCCATGTATATGATGTAAACGCGGATGGAAAGCTCACATCGGGTGTGCGTAATCCGAAATTCACTGAATTCGTAAAGTTCATGAATAAAATGTACACGAATGGATTAATGTCCTCTGAATCATTCGTAGATGCGCAGGATATTAAAGAAGCTAAGAAACAAAAAGGGGATACGATCGTATTCTCCGGGATCGTGAATGATTTTAACGAAACGATCAAAACTCAGGATAATCCGGAAGTGGGCTGGGAGCCTCTACCGTATTTCCCGGATGGTAAGTATTTCAAAGATGGCTCTGGTTGGACAGCTACGCTGATCTCCAAGAAAGTCGCTGACCCTGAACGGCTGGCTAAATTCATCTCTTTTATGACTTCTCAAACAGGTAGAGAGCTTGATGCTTATGGGGTAAAGGGCGTTCATTGGGAGATGAAGGAGATCGATGGGAAGCAAGTACCAAGACGGACTCCGGAATTCCAGACCTTATACGAAACCGACGGAAGCAAATATCAGAAGGAAACAGGGGTATCCACCTACTTTGCTTTCTCGGATGACTATATCCATGGCAGAATGGCTGCACTTACCGATTCCGAGAAGACAGATTACAGAAAGAACTTGGAGAGCATTGTCAAGCCGCACAAAGAAGCGGATATCGCATTGGGACTTATTCATCCATTGTCCACTTCTGAAGAAGGGATTATCCAAAATAAGCTCAATGAGCTCTCCAAAGCGTACTACCCTAAAATGGTTATGGCCAAGAACGAGGGTGCCGCTTTAGATACCTATAATGAGTTTGTGAAGAAGGCGGAAGACACCGGTTTGGCAAAACTGGAGGCTGCTTGGACCGCTAAGTATGCGGAGTTTAAATAAGTCAGCTTAGCAATAAAATAATGTTAATCAAAGAAGTGGATGAGTGTGACGAGAATCAGGCTCATCCTTCTTCTTTTCGCAAGGAAAACTCTTAAATCCACTACAAATCCGCGTTATACGTTTATTCGGGGGATACAATGAAGGAAACCATTAAAATCTGCAAAAAAGGGTATGACATTGTCATCGAGAAAGGTTCTGGCTGCATCAGGGAATTGTATGACAATAAAGATGCTAACCGGGTGAACCTTGTTGACCGCAACAGGCGATTCGGGAGCTTGGCCGCAACCTTTAAAGACAAGAAATCATACCATACAGAAATAAGCCATGTCGCAGAGTCCAAGAAACACATCGTTATAGATGACCAACTCATCACCCATTCTTTTTCTTATCTGAGAGGTTCCTGTGCCGTTTTTACCAATTTCGAATATAACTCCACCTTAAAATACGAATTTATGGACGAGTTTTTTATCCTTTCCATTGAAGCTGCAGACACGAATATCAGCCAATTCGGCATGAACCTTGACTTCAATTTTTTAGGGAAGTTAGGCACAGGATATGAGGATCAGGTGATCCCGACATCCCCCTATACCTCAGCAGACGGCAAAGCCTCCTATTATCTAATGACAAGGCCTAACGGCAGATGGGTTCTGGTTACCTCACCTCAACCCCTGGCTGGGTGGCGACTGGAGTATTCTCCCAATAATTTTGGACATTTTATTCTCGGATTGAAGATGTTTGAGAGCTTTGATGATGTTTTTGTTTCAGATTCAGGCACGAAACAAAAACATACGATAGCCCTTAGGATCGACTTTCCCGACACGTACAGGGAGGCCATGTCGCTTGCGAGCTCCGCCTTGGGATCCCCTGTTCCCTATTTTCCGGTTGCAGGGGGAACATTGGGGACAGAGCTTCCCATGACTATTGAAGGAGTATATAACAAAATTATCCTTCATTCACCATCAGGTAACAGCACGGATATTACAGAGCATGTAGTAGAAGATAGCGGAGTATATCAGGTTTCAATTAGGCTTTGTGAAGAGGGATTCTACAGGGTTGAAGCATTTGGAAATTCCCTGAACAGCCTGGACTGTGTATTATTCAGCTTCAGCGGTTGGAACGAGCTGTTCCGCAAGGCGAGCAGTACTATCGAACAACCCTATCACTGTGATGAGAATCTTGCTGAGGGAGGGGTGTGGTGCTGGGCTCTGTGTGAACATATCAAGCGGTTTGGGGTGGACCCGCAATTGGCGGACAGGGTTTTAGAACATATTGATCATAAAATATTGAATCTGTCCGGAGTCTCCCCTACGCCAGGATGCTCCATCGTACCTTATCCGCACAGGTTTGAGGGTCGGGAATATGGGCCTTACCATATCTTCGAGTCAACCCGAATACAAGAGCAGTTTTTTGGGGTGTCTATTCTTCTATCTGCTTATCAAGCATTTGGCAATTCAAGCTATCTGGAGTATGCGATTGATACCTTGCTGAACCTGCTCCATGAGCATATTGCCGAGAATGGGGCCATCCTGTGTTATGAGAAAGGAAGAGAGATCGATTATACCACCGTATGCGCCCCTGTAATTGCAGTGGTGGATATGGCGAAGGTGCTTGGGGAGAGGAGAGATCCCAGAGAGGCTGTCTTTCAAGCAGCAGCCGTGAAAATTGCGGATTATCTGCTGCAACGGGGATTTCATTTCCCTACGGAGGGGGATCAGGAATACTCACAGTCGGAGATGGAGGACGGCTCGATCTCCTGCACGGCATTATCCGTTCTGTATGTTTGCTTTCACATTGAATTCAAGCATGAATACATTCGATTTGCCGAAAGTATTCTACGGCTTCATGATGCCTGGAAGATGTACACGCCTGATGCCCGGATGTACCAGTCATCCTTCAGATGGTGGGAGACCATCTGGGAAGGCGATCAGGACGGCCCGTGCATCAATGCAGGACATGCCTGGACGATCTGGCGGGGAGAAGCCGATTTCTATTACTCACTCCTCACAGGGGATATGAACAGGCTCCTCTCTTCCTACAATGCTTATCTAACCAATCTCAGCAAGATTCAACAGGATGGCACTGTATATGCCTGTTATATTCCGGATTATATTCCTTATAGCACGGAACCTGGGGTGCTGGTCCACCGATACCCGCTGAAGCCAGACCATTCTCTCTCCAGGTATGTGTGGCCGCGGGCAGTGGACACCTGGTTTAAATCGAGCGGCATTCACAGCCAGAAGGGTAAGCCGATTGCTTTGAATGGTGAAGTTACGTTTCATGAAAATTGTCTGGTTTTTATGAGCACGGCTCCCGAGTTTAGTTATTTTTTTGTTGGTGATATAAGGGGAAGAATCAGGCTTGCTACAGAGAAAAGAATCACAATCATATCTCAAACAGAGTATTTGTCAGTATACCAGGGTCGTATTGAGGCTGCTCAGGGAATCCGTTGCGAGATTACACCGGAGAACAAATGGATTGAAATTGAATTAGGGTAATCTCCCATGCAAGAGGGCAGTAAAGCTCAAAAAATGTTCATTTTTTGTCGATTTCAGTAAGTATTGATATAATAAATACGGTCGCGGCAGTGGATATTGAGGGACAGAGAGGGACGAGTTATGTTAAGAATGCTTCGGGGACCCGTAAACACCAGCTATACTTGGAAGATCATGATTTCCTTTGTGCTTGTCCTTCTCATACCCGTAACCTTGTCGGCTGTTTTTATCTACATTCGGTCTGTCCAATATGTGGAGGATCAGTCTAAGACCGCCCTCAAGGAAGCCTTGGCAAAAGAAAAAGAGAATGTGCATCAAATTTTTAACGATTACCGAAAACTCGGGAGCCAAATTGCGCAATACCCTTTGCTGATTTCATATTTTGATGATTTATATATGTCCGATACCAACAAGATTGATTTTTCCTATCATTACCTCAATTCTTTTATGGATTGGGTCCGCAGCCTGGAGACTACGGAGTATCACTTCCGGTTCTTTACTGCGAATGACAACACCTTTCAGAATGAATGGATTTACCATTCTAAGCCTTATGGTAACGAAGCATGGTTTGAAGAAGCGATCCAGGCGACTTACAGCGCTCCATACTGGGAGAATCTCCACAAAGCCCGTATTTTGGATTATGACAAAGTCAAAAACCCAGCGATTCGCGATCAGGAAATCTCCTTGTTCGTGCCTATGTTATCCTATACAACCAACGATAGAAACACGCTGCTGGAAATTTTTATTGCACCTGACGCTATTTTTGGTGGTCTCGGCAAGATGGAGGAGTTCAAACAGGGAGCCGTGTTCGTATATGATAGCGTAGGTCAACTGGTCTATGAATCCAATCATCACCCGGCAGGTGTTCTCTCACAGCTATCCTCCCAATTAAACAAGGCTGAACAAAGTACATCCAATTTCGTTACGAAGGTGGGAAGCCAGTCCTTTCTGACGGAAATCCAGACTTTAGAGAATCCTAACTACAGAATTATTGGAATGTTTCCTCAGAATCTAGTTATCCAAGAAACCACGAAAGCGCGAAACACCTTCGTAGTTTGTCTCGTAGCCGCACTTATCTTGATGATTCTCATCTCCTATGTTTTTTCCAGAAAACTGATGAAGAAAATAAAAAGGCTCGTAAAGGTCATGAGGAGCGTCCAGAAGGGCAACCTGAATACCCAAGTGGTAATTGAAGGGAATGATGAAATTGACGAGCTCGGCAAGGATTTTAATAGAATGCTTAACAGGATAAATGAACTGATCGAGACGGTATACAAAACGGAAATTCTTCAGAAGGATGCGCTGTTGAAAGCGCTTGAGAACCAGGTGAATCCCCACTTTCTGTATAATACGCTGGAGACCATCAAGATGATGGCCGAGATCAACAGGGAAAGGGAAATCTCCGATGCGTTAACCTCATTGGGCGCTATGGTCCGCTACAATTTGACAAAAGACAACAGGCTGGTCCTGATAACGGAAGAAATCGAACAAATCAGGAGCTATTGCAGTTTGCAGAATTTGATGATGAACGGCCGATTGGAGCTGGTATGCTCGATTGCAGAGCAGATATATTCGTTAAAGATGCTGAAGCTGATCCTTCAGCCGATCGTAGAGAATGCAATCCTCCACGGGTTTCGCAACTTTGATGGTCAATGTGTCATCAAAATTTCGGCCGAGGTATACCAAAATAATATCCGATTCACAATTTGCGATAATGGGAACGGCATTGAGCCCGGGAAGCTCAGAGCCTTGAGAGAACGGTTGGAAAACAACCATAAAAACAGGTTATCCCCAGGTGAGAACGGAATCGGTCTGTCCAATGTCAATGACCGGCTTAAGCTGGCGTATGGAAGCTGCTATGGTATAGAGATTGAAAGTGAAATGAGGGAAGGAACCCGAATTTATATCAGCATTCCGGTTATTGATTAACCAAGGAGGGATGAACGTGTATTCATTATTGATCGTAGATGATGAGAACATCATTAGAAAAGGGTTGCGAGTGATTATCGACGATCTTGGGTTCTCGTTCAGGGAAGTGGTGGAAGCCGAAAATGGAGTCCAAGCTTTGGCAATATATGAGAAACACAAGCCGGATATTATTATAGTCGATATTCAAATGCCTCATATGGACGGTATTGAATTTCTTAAAAAAATAAGGGATATAGGTGCTGATAGCCGGGTTATTATTTTCAGCGGCTACAGTGAATTTGAATATGCCAGGGAAGCTATTCGTTTTAAGGTTACCGAGTATTTGCTCAAACCGATCAAGAGACAGGATCTGGAGGCTGCCCTGAAGAGGGCTTTGGACGATCTGGACCAGGAAAAGGGAACGGAAGAACTGCCTCCTGGGAGCCTCTCCGAGACAGATGGGAATATGCTTAAAGATATGCTGCTAAGCGCTGGTGGGAGCGATGAGGTCTTTCAAATGTTTTTATCCGAACGAAGGATTGAAATGCCTTGCCCGCATTTCATCATTTTATATGCACAGTTTACCCACCTGCAACTTTTTTCAGATGCCGGACAGGGAAGTATTCTCCCTGCAACTATGCTCGGCAGTAAGCTGGTGGCAATGTTTCCTCAGGTACTATCTGTTCCGCATGTGAAAAACAGTGTGATCTCTATCATCAACATAAAAAAAGGAGACGGTTTGAGAGAACTTCGAGCCTCCTTAAACGAAATGAATGAATATCTCCGGGAAAAAGGGCTTCGAGTAAACTGGGGAGTCAGCGGTATTAGCAGTAAATCTGTGCCTCTGTACACGCTGTTTAGGCAGGCCAAAGCCGCCTTCATGGAAAAATTGGTATACGGCGAAGGGAATATTTATTTTGCAGATGAACTGCCTAAACTCGCTGACAGGTTGCACTTTAACGAATCTGATATTACCCAAATGATATCCATGCTCAGAATGATGGACACCGGGAGGCTGGAAGTCTTCATCAATCAGAGGTGCAATGAGACAAGTATAAAAGGAATGGTAACGGTGAAGGAATACCAGGACAAGCTTTGCAGCTTGCTTATACAGGTGGGGTCCGGTATAAACGGTTCCGAAAAGGCCGCTGTTTTTATGGCTAATAACATCTATCAATTCGTGGAGGAACTGGAGGAATGTACTTCTTTACCGGCGGCCAATAAGCGCTTTATTGATACTTTAGTATTGATAAGTACCTATGACCATAAAGAAGGAACAAAATCAGGAGACAATAAATCAATTGCGCTTGTCAAACTATTCATCCAGAAGAATTTCCACAAGGTAATCAATCTCGATATGCTGGCAAATCAGGTTTCCATGAATCCTTCCTACTTCAGTGTATTGTTCAAAAAGGAGGAGGGCATATCCTTAACCGATTATATTGTGAATGTCAGAATAAACAAGGCAATGGAATACCTAATAGATCCCCAGTTCAAAGTGTACGAGGTCGCAACCAAAACCGGATTCAATGATGAGAAGTATTTCAGCAAGGTATTTAAGAAAAATGTGGGAATTACACCTAAGGAATATAAAGAAAAAAGCATATTCCACATGTAGGTTTATTTTTAACAACAATAAATGCGATTTCAATAAATATGGCACGCTTTCTTGAAATTTTCCATTCTTTTTTACAGGCAGTGTTGCTAATATTCAGATTGTAGTCCCCTACAACACAAGTTTAGAGGAGGAGAAAAAATGACTTGGGCTAAGAATAGGTTTTATTGGATGTTTTTTTTATCTTTTTTGGTAGCGTTTACAGTCGGTTATGTCCGGCAAGCCGAAGCAGCAGGAACTAGTACAGTCTATCCGTTTCCCGCAAGTCTCGCTTCAAACAGCGATTTTCAGGTGTGGGTCGAAAACACTTCATCACCCGTATGGACTGCACCGGGAATGGCCGCTACCCCCAAAGCAGTTACCAGCTTCGCATTCACGGGTACGGTGACTGTTAAGGTACAGTACAAGTCCAATTTCACATCAGCTAATATTATGCCTTCCCAATACGGAATAACGTATACTAAACCGGCGGCCAACCAGCTTCAGTTCACGTTAAACGATTATAAAAAAAGCAAAATTATTATTCGGATCGACAACGATCCGAATAAAGAGCTTTTCTTGTTCGGGGATCCGCCTGTAGCGACGCCTCCTGCCGGTGCAATCGTCTATCAAGCAGGGGCGCATTATCCCGCTAATAATGAACTCACGATGCAGGACAATCAGACGATTTTCCTCATGCCGGGAGCTGTTCTGCATGCCAGAATTGATACCGCTAACAATTCCAACCTAAAAATTCTGGGCCCAGGAATTGTTGTTGCCTATGATACAGGTGTGAATCCGAATGAATCAGAGTTTGAAAACAACATGGTATTCTATAAATCCAACAATGTTGAGTTGCGGGATTTCATCCTGGTACGAAATTTTAACGACAATCTGATCCATCAACTGGTTGTACGCAATACGGACAATGTGTCCATAGACAATGTTAAAGTTATTAGCGATGCTAGATGCTCTGACGGTTTATCGCTTGGTGGAAATAATGGGGTAGATGTTAAGAATTTCTTCAGTGTATCCGGTGATAATAATCTTGTCATTGGCTGGTGGGGCAAAACCGATAATGTAACGATCGATAATTACATTGCTTATTTCCCCGAACATGCCGGCATTGCTCAAACTTCAGCCATCTTCGCTCAGGGAATTGAGGGAACTAAGCCGGGCGAGGATACCAGCTCGATTGGAACTGTTCGCATTACTAACTTCTATGCCATAAAGCAAACAAATGTACTGGGAAGCATATGGGGTAAAATTCAGGACAATATCGATAATTTTACGATCGAAAATCTCTATACCGAGCCGGGTTCGACTAGGGACAACTTGCTGTATTTTGACCTGAATGTATCCTCCAATAAAAATTTCAACCTGAAGAATGTATACTTTGATAAAACCACTGGAGGCTATCTTAGTGATAAATATTATGTAAGATTTGACAACGTATATTATAAAGGCAATTTGGTCGCCAATACTTCCGCTGCTAATGTTACAGGCTCTGGGAAAGTTCAAGTGTTGAATGGGACATCCGGGAAGCACTATGAATTTGAAAATGGTCAATTGAATGGGCCAATTGCCGCCAATAAGAATTATGCATCCTTTGGAAAAGCTGTGGCCGTTATGAACAGTGTAGGGAGTTTCGCGGAAGTTACAATAGATGTGCCTGTAGCCGGAGACTATATACTGGATATTGCCTATGCGAACGGATCGGGGGCGGATGCCGCCCAAAGCGTCTATGTAAATGGAATTTATAAGTTCCAGGCATCATTCCCCAAGACAAATGCTGGATGGGACCAGTCTGCCTCCTCATGGAAGAAAGTATCTGGCGTCGGAACGGTAAACCTGCAAGCGGGGACCAACAAAATTAAAATCCAAAAGGATTCCAATGACCTCTACACAGCAGACCTTGACTATCTTGAGGTAACTTTAAAGCCTATCCATGTGGAGATGGAAAGCGGAACCGTTGAACCGTTGGTGGAGGCGCCCTGATTATAAACAAGTACTATGCCTCCGGATTGAAGGCTGTAGGGGTTATGGATGCTGTAGGAAGCTATATCAATCTCACCGTAACCGTTCCGAGTGTATTTGTTTTACCAGGCTCAATTGGTTCCATTTGAGTATAAATGTTTTCATGTATTCCCTCCGATTTTAATATGGAAATATTACTAAGCCCAGCCAGCAGTTGTAATGAGGTAAGTTAATATTTAACGTTAGTTTATCATGAAAATTGTCGGCCATGTACGAGTGCCAAAATTTGTGAAAAGGTAATTGAACGATATGATCGAAACAGTAAAAAACCACGAAGTACAGTTTCACTGTATCTCGTGGTTTTTTAAGATTTAGGTATTTAATGTTTTTATTACAACATTACTTTAACAACCATAGCGCCGGGGAATTAGCAGGCTCCCAACCGGTTAACGATGTATGGGCTTGACGACATTCATACACAGAACCATCGTAGGTTACCAATATACCGACTGTGTAAGGGGTATTGGGTGCCCAAGCTGGGGCTGTAGAGGCTGTAGCGGTTGTGCCATTGATGGTGCTGGCCACTGATTGATTGCCTGCGGCGTCGAAGGCATGTACATTGAACGTATATGTTGCACCGGCGCTAAGACCTGTTACCATATAATCCGTTGTGGAGCCAGGTACAGTGGTGATTAATGTCGTTCCTCTATAAATACGGTAGCCTGTAACACCAACATTATCCGTTGACGGATTCCACATTAACTGAATGCTGGAGGATGTTGGTGTCCCCATAACATGTAAGCCGCCGGGGGCTGTGGGTGCTTCCGTATCATTACCAACGGGTGCATTAGTAGTAACACTGACGGAATTGCTTCCACTTGAGACATTTCCAGCAGCGTCTTTTGCCTTGACACTAAAGGTATAGGCAGTATTCGCGGTTAATCCAGATACGGTGTAATTTAATGTAGTGCCGGATACGGTTGAAACCAATGAAGTTCCGTTAAATACTTGGTACCCTGTTACACCGGTATTATCCGTGGATGCGTTCCAGGCTAAGGAAACGCTGGTGGATGTTTTTGCAGTTGCCGTCAAAGCTGCTGGTGCGGAAGGAGCTTGGGTATCGACAGGGTTGCTTCCGCTAAAGTTGACATCAATGACATTATAGAAGGCGTTCGGAGTATCTGCGACTTCCCACACAGCCAAGATGACGTGGTATCCACTACGTTCCGGAACGTTAAACGTGTCTGAGTAAGTGAAGGGTGGCTGTACACCTCCATAGTTCACCGAATAGAAAGGAGTCAGGTCGAATGAGTCCCGAGTAAGAGCGGCGTTAGGATTCCAGTCGGGCTTTGTAATATAGTATTTCCAGCTGGCCGTTGAATGAGCGGCAGTCAGTTTCCAAGTGAATGTATTTTGTCCGGCAGATATATTGACTTTAGACCAGCGTGTAGCTGATTGTTCATCAAGCTTAGGAAAAGCTCCGTTAGCGCTTGCAATCTTCCCGTCTGCTGGTCCTGCAGCAGGGAACCCCTTAGGGGCCTCTAGACTTTGGGGCTCATAAACAATCGGGCCACAATCTGTATTTTGTCCGGATTTACAGAGTGCAGCCCGGCTAGCAGGTCCTTCAACATAACCGTGAGATAAGGATCTTTCCGGGAATAACATTACAACCAATGAAAAAATCAAGATCATACTCCCATAAGCTAACAACTTTACCCTAGGTGAATGAGAAATGCGAATAAATGACATTTTATTCCTCCTTTTTTTGAAATATGCACTACGAACGAATGTTACATTCAGAACCGAACGTCTTGTCTCAATTACAACTCCTTTCTTTGTTGAACGTATTTATATAAACTCACAAAGAGCTCATATATCGACATGAAAGGTAAGAGAAAAAGGTGCGTAGGGCTAAATTCATTGAATGATAACAATTGTTATAACACCACAGTGATTATATGCAAATAAATGGTATTTGTCTACCAAAATTAGAATTAAATGAGAAAAAATAAACTGTTTTTAGTATGAAATGACTTCCTCGGAACCTGATCTACATTCCCCCTATCTTTCCATATAATTCTTGAAATTTGAAAGATTTACTTTAAATTATGATCAAACGATTAATATACCATTTTCTTAATTCATCTCTCTTTTAATTTTCTTCTTTTTTTGTAATGAAAAATGAAAACTACTGTATGTAAAATAAAGAGGGAAACTATATATTATTCAGAAAATTACAATAACAACGCTTTCAAAGGTTGCTATTTTTGGTTTTATTTACTATTATTAGTTGGAATTACTAACAAAGGATGTAAGTGATTGAAATTAGTGTGGGATTAACTGTCTGGAGAACAGTTCAATTCATAGAATTATAAGCTTTAGATAAATAAAAAGGAGTGAGGAGATGCAATACTTTTTTTATTTGTTAACCTTCATTTTTATTGGGTTTCAAACTCTTTACACAGTCATCCCTTTATTTTTCAGTAAAGTTAAGAAGTTGAATAACGATTGTGATGAAAAATCGATTTCCGTTTTAGTTCCTGCTTATAACGAGGAGCTCACTATTAAGAATTGCATAGATGCAATGGAGGGCCTAAATTACTGTAATTATGAAGTCATCATTATTAATGATGGTTCAAAGGATCAGACGTTTCAAAAATTAAATGAGCTTTTGAACTTATCGATAAGTGACAGAGAAGCAGAGGGTAAGCTTTCATACGCTGCTATAAAAGGAATTTATTTTTCGGAGAAATATGAAAAAATATTTGTAATTGATAAATTAAATGGCGGAAAGGCAGATTCTCTTAACGCCGGCATCGATTGTGCGAATTCTGATGTTGTTATCACGCTGGATGCAGATAGCATGCTGGAAATAAACTCTCTTAAATATGTAAATCAATATTTTCAAGATGATAAGATCATCGCCTTAGGTGGCACGGTAAAGATCGTACAGGGCGCTGAGAAAAGGAACGGAGTTATCCAAGATAAATTTACTGGTAAAGGTATTATAAAAAGCCAAGTTATCAGCTACATCCATGGATTTTATGTTAGAAAACTAACACAATCCGTTTTTAATTCAATTGTCGTTATTTCAGGCGCATTTGGTGCTTTTTATAAGAGTATATTGGTGGACGTTAACGGGTTTAGAAGTACTGTGGGCGAAGATATTGATATTACCTTAAAAATTCACGAGTTCATTAAAGCGAATAACTTGAATAAGAAGCTCGTCTACGCGCCAGAAGCCGTATGCTACACGGAATGCCCAGAAAACTTAAGTAACTTTTATAAACAAAGAATACGCTGGCAAAAAGCTTTTGTAGATTGCATATTAATCTATTGGTCTAAATTATCGCGAAAGTTTAGCGTTGGCGTCAGTCTCTTTTTTGCTATTGATGGTTTTGTTCTAGGTACACTAACAGCATTTACAAGCGTTTTTTATCTCATACAATCGCTCTTTCAAGGTACAAATTTATTTAAGGCAGTTATTCTCTTGTTGTCTGTTATTGTCATTAATGCACTGCAAATCGGGATTTCACTCTATTTATGCAAAAAATATGGCAGCAATTATTCAGTTAAAGATTATATTAGGATGTTTTTGTTTAGCCAATTTGAATTACTAACCTATCGAAATCTGCTGCTTTATATGAATATCGTAGGCACGTTTAAATACTTTGATAATGACGAGGGCTGGGGATTTGTTGAGAGAAAAGGTGTATCAAGTATCAGCTAGTCTCCAACTGAAACTATCAGCAAACTATTCATCGGGAGGTATTTATGAATCATATATTGAAAGATAAACGAATTATATTTATAGATGTATTAAGAATAATATCCATCATAGCTGTCATCATTCTTCACTACACTGCAGACTTGCTTACAAGGACAAATGATTTCAATACAACCTCTTGGTGGATTAGCAACTTTTTTAATTCGATATCCAGATTTGCTGTACCAGTGTTTTTTATGATAAGTGGTGCGATGATCCTTAGAGTGGAAGTGAAATCATATCGGCAGTTTTATATTAAAAAAGTAATTCCTTTAATCATTTCCTTAGTTAGCTGGTCACTCATTTATGCTGTATACACCCAATATTTCATTCAAAAAAGCAGCATGGGCGTGTATGATTTTTTTATTCATTTTTCGTACGGTTTAATTTTTGATAAGAATTATATACATTTATGGTTTCTATATGCAATTATTGCGATCTATATAACAGTTCCATTAATTAGTAAGCTGGTAAAAGTGTGCAGTGAAAAAGATTTAAGATATTATCTGTTAATATGGTTTTTTGTTAGTGTGGTTTATAAATTCATCTCCGACCTCGTATTCAGATTGACCTCCGAATATATTAATATTCCCATAACCAACATCCCCTTGTTCATGGGTTATCTAGGATATTTTATCCTTGGATATTATCTCTTCAACTATACGATATCCATCAAAGCTAAAAATCTTTTCTTTAACTTAGGCATTATATCCTTTTTTGTAACGCCATTAGCGACCTACTTTTCTTCCTTATATAGTGGTGTGTTAGATGAAATGTTCTATGGCAACTATTCACTCTCAACATTTTTTATGGCTATTGGAACGTTTATCTATTTTAAAGAAAAAGAAACTGCCATTAGCGAGAAGTTGAATTACAAAGTCAAAAAAATAATCAGCTCCATTTCCAAGGCTAGCTTTAGTATCTACTTAATTCATTTGTTAGTTGAAATATTGGTATCCAGAAGAGCAGAAATACAAGCTACTCTACTCCAATCCATATTTAACCTTACTTTTAATGTCATTATTATATTCTTATTTAGCTATGTCACGGTTAAAGTTTTAAATCTAAATAAATATATTACACATGTATTATTTGGGGGAAGAAGTTAACATGATGAAAATAAGTATATATACAAAAATCTTCATAGCTATATTAGCTATAGGCATGGGAATTTATTATTACACTCTCAATGATTCAGACAAAAAAATAACCTCCGTGTACATACCGTTATGGAAAGACTTTAAAGATCTTAATCTAAAAGACAAAAACATTGATATCGCTATTCTCGCCTTTGCCAAAATTGATAAAACCAATGTATATTTTGATCTAGACCCTGCTAAAAATGAGATCATTAAAGAAAATATAAAGAAGCTGCAAGCAAATAATAAAAAAACGAGTTTCATACTTGGTGTTGGTGGGTATAAAGCGGACGGATTCTCCGATGCTTCATTGGATGAAAACCGATACTCCTTTACTGAGAGTATGATCGCAATGGTTAAGGAGTTAGATTTAGATGGGATTGATATAGACTGGGAATATCCAGCCTTTAATTCCTGGAATACAACTAAAGCCAGACCGGAAGATACCAAGAACTTTACTAGTCTTATGAAGGAACTTAATGAAAAACTGGATAGACTGCCGCGTAAAAATAAAAATTACTATTTAACCTTTGCTGCTGGAAATGAAGATTGGTTCTTCAAAAACGTTGAGGTTAAAAAAGTAGAAAAGTATGTGGATTTCATTAATGTCATGAGCTATGACTTGACTGGAGCTTGGTCAGATACAACAGGGTATAATTCGAATTTATTTATAGATAAGAATAAGAAGAGCAAAACCAGCGTGGATCGTATTATTCGTTTATATTTAGATCGTGATGTTGATCCGAGCAAGCTTCTCCTAGGTATTCCAGCTTATTCCTACGGATGGGAGAATGTTAAAAGTGATGTGAATAATGACGCCTCATTTTTACTGGGTAAACCTATCAATATCGACAAAGTAGATTTAAGCTACAAGACAATAAAAGAAAAATATATGAGCCAAGATCGATTTAAACGATACTTTGACGATAGAGCCAAGACGGCTTATTTGTATGATGGTGATACTTTTATTACGTATGAAGATAAAGAAGCCTTGCAGGCAAAAGTTAAATATATCAAAGATAAAAAACTGGCTGGTGTCATGGTGTGGGAGTATTCTCAAGACTCTGACGACGGCATTGTTAAGTACTTATCTGATAATCTGAATAAGTAGCTACTGTTAAATAGAAGATTATATGGACAATAATGTGTTAAGGCATTAGGGATGCAGCCCACTATCAGTAGCACAGGTCAAGTCAAAATATGCACAGAATTTAATATATAACAAGAGAATAGGTGCTGCTCCCGCAAACAATCCTCCTTTAAACTAGAAACGTACTTAACAAAATCTGCTAGAGGAGGATTCAAATGCGCAAAAAGGTTATCGGGAGAATTTGCAGTACAGTTATGGTTTGCAGTCTGCTTGCAGCAGGCAACGGAACGACCTACGCCAGTGGCGCCAATAACTCTGATGCTCCTACAAACAATTCAGTCAAGAACGTAATCCTGTTTATTACGGATGGGATGAGCTTATCCGATGTGAACTTGGCCAGATGGTATCAGGGAGGACAGGCGCTTGCGATGGATAAGTACTTCAGTGGGCTGGTCAGAACCTATTCTACGGATTCACTTACCACAGATTCCGCTGCGGGAGCTACGGCTTATGCCACTGGCCATAAGGTTAAGAGTGAGACGGTATCCATACTGCCCGACCGAATCACGATGCCGTTCGTGGACGCAGTTAAGCCAGAGGACGTGAACAAACCTCTGCTTACGATTATGGATGCAGCGAGAATGGCAGGGAAAAGTACAGGAACGGTATTTACTTGTGAATTAACGGATGCGACGCCGGCTACATTTTTAAGTCATGCCTACACGCGTGACAATGCGCAGTCTATTGCAGAACAGATGGTCTACAGTGGTGTAGATGTTCTTCTCGGGGGTGGGTCCGGGTATTTGGTACCCGGCAAAGAAGACATTAACCGTAAGGACGGAGAAGATTTAACCAAAATCCTGAAATCAAATGGATATGAATACGTAACGGATAAAGCAGGTTTAATGAATTCTAAAACGAATAAAATCTGGGGGCTGTTCAACCCCGAAGCACTGGATGCTGATTTTGATCTGAACCCGCAAAAGCAACCGAGCCTTGTTGAAATGACCAAAGTAGCGATAGAGAAATTGTCACAGAACGAGAAAGGTTTTATTCTGATGGTCGAAGCAAGCCAGATTGACTGGTATGGTCATGATAACGATCCGGTGGGGATTATGAGTGAGACCTTAGCGTTTGATAAAGCTTTCAAAGCCGCTGTTGATTTTGCAGAAAAAGACGGAAATACAGCAGTCTTGTCCGTTTCGGATCATGCTACTGGCGGGCTCAATATGACGAACTATGATTCCACCAAAGACCTAGTCTCCGTGTTGAAGAAAGCGAAGCACACCAGTTATTACATTGAAGGCAGTATTAATGAGCACAATTTCAAAAAGGTCCTAGCGGATAATTATGGACTTAGTGATTTAACCAAAGAAGAAGCGGATCAAGTCAGATTAGGCATGAAAGATAACCTTTCGCCGGTCATCGGTAAAATCTTGGGGAATAAGATAGGCGTAACCTTCTCTACGGATGATCATACATCGGAAGAAGTTGGATTGTTCGCCTACCATCCGGCTAATTATAAACCGACCGATTTCGTGAACAGCGGTGTAATCCAGAATACGGATGTGAATAAGTATATTCAAGAAGTGACCGGACTAAATCTGGCGCAGCTTCAGGATACACTGTACGTATCCAGTGATAAATTCAAGGCCAAAGGAGCTACGATCACCCTAGACAAGACCGATAAGACTAATCCGGTGGTTGTAGTGAAAAAAGCAGGCCAAGTTCTCAAGCTACCTATAGATAAAAACATCGCCATTCTGGATGGCAAAACAACGAAACTCAATGTACTGACAGTAATGATTAAAGATAAAGTGTGGGTTTCACAGGATGCATTAGACTTGATTCTCTAATTATTAGAGTTCATGGCATGATTCTTCGACTAAAAGTTAAAATGCTTAAACCCGAAAACCCCTTTTTTATGAGGGGTTTTTTGTTGCAGGCTTTGTTCCATAGGTCATCAAGCGCCAAAGCTTTTCTAAAGGTCCCATGGAAAAGAACTTGAACCAGATGGTACTACAAATGATTTGAATAATATAAATCAGAACAGCGATGTAGAGAATATCTTTGGGTGAAACGACTTCGAGACCTATCATTGAAATGATTGCCGTCCCTATAATGCTTTGAGCTACATAATTTGTAAATGCCATTTGACCCACCCGTGATATGGTGCGAACCTTACATTAAATTGATGCCAACATTACAGGATCCTTAAATATGATAAAATGTTCCAACTTCAGTTGAATTAGAATCAGTTTTATGGTTAATATGAATACTAAATAATTATGGGGTGTGAACTAGAAATGTCAGCATATACTCAACCAATCTTTGTGGCAGCGATCTTTTTTGTGGTTTTAGCATTCGCCTTATTTATCCCATGGCTCATTTATACATATAGAAAGTATAACTATCTGCCATTTTCTACCACGTTAATTTCATTTTCGTTTATTTTTTACTTTCTAGCAGCGTTATTTTTAGTCTTGTTGCCGTTGCCAGAGATACGCGATACTTGTTCACTACAAAAACCGGGCACACAACATTATTCATTGATGCCATTTCAATTTATAGTGAGCACCTTAGGGAATAGTGGTATCGTGTTATCACAGCCTGCAACTTATAGACTGTTATTTAGCCAACCCTCATTCTATCAAGCTTTTTTTAATTTCTTGCTATTATTACCTTTTGGTGTTTATTTGCGATACTTTTTTCAAGACAAGAAACACTGGAAAAAAGCGCTAGCAATCACGTTCTTATTAACATTATTTTATGAGATAACACAGGTAACCGGCATTTACGGGATTTATAATTGCCCTTATCGTATTTTTGATGTGGATGATTTATTGTTGAATACTACTGGCGGGGTACTGGGCTTCTTTATTGCTCCAGCCGTGTTGGCGTTATTCCCATCAAAAAAGAAAATTAATGAGAAAGCAGAAAGATTATTGGCTCTTGATGAAGTAAGAGGGATGTCTGTGTTGCTGGCTGTTATTATTGATCTATTTATCAGCGACATAGTAGTTAAAGTTGTGTTGAGTATGACCAACGTTAATATGGTTAGTGAATTTATTGTGAGCACAATTACACTTTCTGTAACCTTGTTTATTATTCCATGGATTTGGAATGGATCGACAATCGGTACGAAAATAATGCGTTATCGCTATGACAGTAAAATAAGTCGAGTGGAAACGAACAAGCGATTATTTAAACGCTTTGGTGCCATTTATGCGATGTACTTCATAACAGTCATTGCGAATACTTTGAATAACGTGGAACTATCAATGGATTCTCCATTTTATAAGGCATCTATATTCTTAACATTAGGTGCAGCATTGACCTCTATCATCTTAACGATCGTGTTGTTCATTCATGTTATATTAGTCGTGTTTGGCAAACAAAAACGCCGCTTTTACTTTGATGAAGCTTCTGATTTATATACAACGAGAAAAAAATGAATTTTTTTCAAGCGTAAAGGGGTACTCCGTAGTCTTAAATGGCTACTGGGTACCCCTTTTTTTGGATTTAAGCTTATTGTAAGGTTGGCATGAATTTGCTGTAAGGTTCACAGCCTATAGTATAAGTATCAGCAAATTATGAGGTGAAATGAATGGAACCATTATTAAAAGTAGAAAACATAAAAAAAGTGTACGGGAAGTTAAGTGCTGCATACACAGCCTTAGAAAACGTGTCTTTCGACATTCATGAAGGTGAGTTTGTAGGGATTATGGGACCTTCAGGAGCGGGGAAATCAACCTTGCTAAATTTGTTAGCAACTATTGATTCCCCAACTGAAGGGAAGATTTATATGAAGAACAAGAGTATTCATGATATGAAGGAAGCAGCCTTATCAGACTTCAGACGTGAACATCTCGGCTTCATCTTCCAAGATTACAATTTACTCGATTCCTTGACTGTAAAGGAGAACATATTGCTTCCTCTGGCGATTGCTAAAATTCCAGCGAAGAAAATCAATCACCTCGTGACTCAGATTTCTAAAGTATTTGGGATTGAAGATTTACTGGCAAAATATCCTTACCAAATCTCTGGTGGTCAAAAGCAAAGAACCGCTGCGGCTAGAGCGCTCGTGACAGAGCCTGCACTGATTTTGGCTGATGAACCAACAGGTGCGCTTGACTCTAAATCAGCAACAGATTTATTGGAAAGCTTAAGCTCTTTAAATGAAAATAACAACTCGACCATTATGATGGTGACTCATGATGCCTTTGCCGCAAGCTTCTGCCGCCGGATTATTTTCATCAAGGATGGTTCTTTTTCAACAGAAATCTATCGTCGTGACCAGACACGCAAAGCTTTCTTCCAAGAGATCTTAGATGTTCATGCGGCCATTGGGGGTGAGGTAGATGACGTTATTTAGTCTAGCAAGAAAAAATATAGCACGAAACTTTTCGCAATATTTTTTATACATTGCATCGATGGTGTTTAGTATCATCATTTACTTTACATTTGTGACCTTGAAATATAGCAATACGATAGCAGAACAGACGGCTTCATCCCAAAAACTAGGCTCACTAATGAGTGGGGCGGCAGTCATTCTCATCTTTTTCGTGTTCATATTTATAGCTTATTCCAATTCATTTTTTATGAAAAAACGTAAAAAAGAAGTCGCATTGTATGCGTTGCTAGGGGTACGTAACCGTCAAATAGGCTTTATGCTCTTTTTCGAAAATTTATTGTTAGGATTATTCTCTTTAATAGTGGGGATTGTACTTGGGTTTCTATGTTCAAAAGGATTTATGACGATTTTAATTCATTTAATGGGTTATGACGTTGTAGCACCCTTTACATTTTCAGCGGTGGCAGCGATGAACACGGTTATCGTATTTCTAGTTATATTCTTAGTAACATCGTTTCAAGGCTATCGCTTGATCTATCAATTTAAGCTGATTGATTTATTTCATGCTTCCAAAAAGGGAGAAGTGGCGCCTAAACCATCTATGATAGTAGCTGTTCTTGGAGTGTTACTCATTGTCATGGGCTATTGGCTTGCGATGCAGGACCTTTTCACTTCTAAGGTGTGGGAAAAAATTGGATTCCCCATGACTGTATTAATTATTTTAACAACGGTTATTTTGGGTACATTTTTATTGTTCCACAGTGTGACTGGCTTTGTGTTAGCAATGATTAAGAAAAATGAAAGGTGGCTTTGGAAAGGCCTTCATGTCATTACTATTTCGCAGCTGCTCTATCGTATTCGTGGGAACGCACGTACATTAACTGTGATTGCCGTGTTGAGTGCTACGACAGTAACTGCCGGTGGAGCGGTCTATGGCCTTTATTACAATACGAATGACTCGGCGAAAACGATTAATCCGAATACCTTTATGTATCAATCAACAGATGCAGAAATGGACAAGCAAGTGAGTGCTGTAGTATCAGATACAAAATACGATAAAAATATTGAAGCACTATCCATTACGTTTCATACGAAAGAGTTAAACTCGCCATCAACATTCGATAGCTCTGATAAAAGAGAATATACAGTTATCGATGAAAAAACATACAACCAATTAGCAAGTCTACAACATAAAGAAAAATTAGATGTAAAGGACAGCTACGCGGTTATTTTAGATATCGGATATGACAAAAGGTTCTCACCAATATATACAGGAAAAACTATAACAACAGGCAACGGCCATCCTCTCACATTCCAAAGCTTTAAAACACAAAGCGTATTGAATGTAGGTACAGCAGGTATAACCGTGGTAGTCTCGGATGACCAGTATAAAGCGATGCAAAATGATGGGAAAGCGCTGCACTATCGTGTCCTCGGGATAGATGATGCCTCTGTAGATTTATCTCAAAAAATTGAGAATCAATTACCTGAAGAAGCGTTATTTTCAAGTGGTCCACAAGATTACCAAACAAGTTTGGAAGGTGTGGGGTCTCTACTGTTTATCGGAAGTTTCCTTGGTCTAGTATTTCTAGCTGCTACAGGCAGTATCATTTATTTTAAGGTTTTAACAGAGGCAGAAGAGGATAAATCACAGTACAATATGCTGCATAAAATGGGTGTCAGTGCAAAAGAAATGCGAAAATCAATTGCGTCACAGGTATTCGTTATCTTTGTTGTACCGCTTGTAGTAGGGTTATTGCATAGTGTAGTGGCTTTAAAAGCATTCTCTAGTCTACTGATGATGGATTTGGCAAAACCTGTGTTGCTCTGGATGATTGCTTATACCGTAATTTACGGGTTGTATTATTTCTTAACCGTAGCTTCTTACAATCGAATTATCACACTAAATAATAAAACAGAAGGATGATTGAGATGAAAAAATTTCTAATTACTATGGGTATTTTGTTTGTTATTGGAGTTGTAGGGGTCTTTGCTATAGCCAAGATTGATTTCAATCGCTTCAATGCCGAAAATTACTACTTACAAATCACAGAGGATGGGGAACCCCATGAATATAAACTGAGCGATGGTTCAGTCATGACCTCTTATTCTTATACACTAGAGGCTACAAATGCCAAAGGTAATACAATTCCACTGGAATTTAATGCACAAAAAAATCTTCGTAAAGGCGCCTACTTGAAAATGTATGTGAAAAAAGGTGATCAAGTCTCCTCATACGATGAAGTGAAATTAGAGGATATTCCGCTAAAGGCACTAAAAAACTAATAGATTGAAGAAGGGCTGTCTCCAATAAAGTAAGTGGAGAACAGCCCTTTTCTCTGCTAATGAGTAGGTAAGTCATTTGTATTATAAAAGTATAGTAATGGTGGTACCGGTATTTTCATCGCTCGTCAAATCGAGTTTCCCCTCATGAGCCCAAATAATATCTCTGGCGATGGCCATTCCTAACCCAGTGCCATGCTTACTCGTTGTGTTTGTACCCCGATAGTAGCGTTCGAAAACCTGTTCCAGATCTTTCGCTGGAATACCCTGGCCATTATCAGAAATTGTAATTTGGGTATGCGGACTAATGGTTTCCACTCGAATCTTCACCACAACATTTTCATCGTTATGCACCAGCGCGTTGTAGATAAAGTTAAGGATCGCTCGTTTTAGTAATTTTTTATCTACTTTATGTACGGCTTTAACCACATTTGCCTCAAACTCTATCTGCCGTTCACCAAAGGTCGGGTCATTTAAAAGTTCAATCGTCATTTCTCGTAGAAACTGAACGAGATTCACATCTTCAAATTGCAGGGATAGCTGGTGATTACGCAAACGCGTCGTTAAATTGAGGTCATCTAACAAATCTTTCATATACATCGATTTACTCTTGATAATTGCTGTGTATTCCTGTAATTCTTGTGCTGTTAAATCTGTGGCACTGTCGTTTATAAATTCTGCATAACCTTGAATAGAAGCAAGTGGTGTTTTCATGTCATGTGAAACATTACTAATCCATTCCTCACGCATTTGGTCGAGATGCTTACGTTCTTCTTCATGTCGATCGAGCTTTTCTGATAGTTCATTCATGTTTCGGAAAACTTCTTCATAAACGCCTTTAGGAGTAGGCATTTTCTTAAAACGTCGCTCCCTAAGCTGTTGAATACCCTCTATTAATGTATGAAGGGGTGCAGTTAACTTTTTCCCAAATAAAAATCCAATGATGATTACAATAAGCACATCTACGACTATAAAAATGGAGAGAAAAACATTAACATCTTTAAAAATTTTAGCGTAGTCATAGGTCATTACGTAGCGGCCTATTTTCGGATTTTGAATCCCTAAAAAGTAGCTAAAATTTTGAGCTGTGCTGACAAAAACAGTCGTGCTTGCATCTAATTCTTTATATTTGTACATTTGTACAATTTCAATAGGAGAATAATCTGTTTGCAATTCTTCAGGGGTATAAAAGGCTGCTACTTGCTCCCCTTGGTCATTCAAGAATTGTACCCAGGCGCTCATTTCTTGTAGTTTTTTGAGGCCATCCTCGTTCACAACAGGTCTGCCGGATTGTAGTTCTACATATTGTGAAAAGGTCCGGCTAAAGGTTTCTGCAGAGACTTCTTCAGTGCCGAAATTATTGTTTTTTAGCTGTAAAAAGAAAAGAAAAAGAAATAAAATCGCATTTACAATACCAACGATCACAACAATAGTCATAACCGATCTTAAAAAACGGAGTGTCAATTTCCATTTCAACTTGTCTCACCCCTTGGTATGTAATTTATAACCTAACCCTTTAACCGTTAATAAAAAGGTTGGCTTTGAAGGGTCTACCTCAATTTTTTCGCGTAAGCGCCGAATATGTACCATCACTGTATTATCGGAACCAAAAAAATCTTCACCCCATACCTGTTCAAACAAGGTTTCTTTGCTTATGATCTGATTCGGATGATGCATGAAACAGCTCATTAAACCGACTTCTTTGGCGGTAAGCACAAGGGGTTTGCCATTCTTTTTTAATTCTGTCTCATTGGCACTGAGCTCAAAGGGGCCCACTTGCAAACTTTTCGGAGCCTTTTTTTCCTCTGTAAAGCCAGCTCTTCTCAGTTGTGCCTTTACCCGATAGGCAACTTCTTTGGGACTGAACGGTTTAGTAATATAATCATCGCCACCTATCGCCAGTCCTAACAGCTTATTAATTTCCTCATCCTTTGCAGACATAAATAAGATCGGTGCATTTGATGTTTCCCGAATTTTTCTGCATAAGTCATATCCTTCTCCATCTGGTAGCATAATATCTAGCAAGATAAGTTCAGGATTATACTCCTGAAACTTGTCCCAGCCCTCTGCAACTGTCCCGGCAGTTACAACGTCTGCAATACCTTCTTTATGTAAAACTGCCTTCATCAGACGAGCTAAATCATCTTCATCGTCTATGATTAATACCCATTTATGACTTGCCATTTGTTTTCCTCCAAATCCGTCTTTATGTACATTATTACATTATAAAGGACTCTTTATTTCTTGCGCAAAAAAATCGCAAAAGAAAGGCTTGCATGAAGATGGGTATTACTTAGACGAACATAGCAAAGCAATATTCGGTGATTTAATAAAATTCATTCTAGATATAACCAAATCAGGTAAGGAGGAAAAATTGTTACGCCCCCTGCCTTCCATGGCATTGATCTGCACTGTATATGGCCCTTTGAAGATGTTCGCTAAAATGATGGGAGAAGGTGAGTTACTGTATTCGCTTGAGCTCGAAGAAGAACTTGCAGACAGCTTTTGGAATGCCATTAGATGGCTTGATTGCAGCCCTGGGCGTTGATTACAGCATATTCCTGATGATGCGGTACAACGAGCTTGAAGGGGATATTGGATCAAGAATTGAGTGGCATCACGTTATATGGTTGGTGTAGTATTGTCTGCTGCCTTTATTCTAGGAGGCACCTGCGCCGCGTTGATTCCTTCGGGCGTAATGACACTTATACAGGTAGCATTCGTATTAATCATTGCACTATTATTACTAAGTGTAGCGGCCATGCCGGTGTTCTTGACTGCATTAAAGCAGCTTGCTAGCAAATTAAATGGTTCAAGCAACGGTGCTACATCAAAGAATGTAGTTGACAAATCGAGTCATATTTAGACGGCAGTAAAATTAAAAAATACATGCGTTATACGTATGCTGAGAACAATAGAAAGAATCTTCGGGGACCTTTGTGGTCCCTTGTTTCACCATATCAGAAGGTATATAATTATCGACTATACCTTACAACTTTATTACGCTATAATCAACGTAAAGTCACCAGGTGATCTAAGAGTAGGATGATTTTAATAGATTAATTAATATTTGCTTTTGATATGCCAAAACGTATTTTGTTATTGAAATAGGTTGTTTATATTGATTATGATATTATTAAAGGTGTTAATTAAATCTAGAGTAGGTAGATTATGAGTCTAAATGACAACGTATTAATTAAAATTCGTGATATGCGAGAGAGTTTTACACCAGTTGAACGATTGGTCGGAGATTACATTTTAGAAAATACGGAAGAGATCCCTCATTTGTCGATTAAGGAATTGGCTCAATCGAGTAAGACAAGCGATGCATCTGTCCTTCGTTTCTGTAAGACGATGGGTTACAGCGGGTACCGCAATTTTATTGTGAGTATATCTGCATCTTTGGGTTCTCGTGATGAGGATTCAAAGGCTCAATATACAGATATTCAGCCAGGTGACGATCTCTCGACAATTATATCAAATATTTCATTGAATAATTGCAAGTCCATTGAGGATACGCTTAGTGTTATTGATCGAAAAGAAATTACAAGAGCTGTAGAATTACTATGTCATAGTAAGCGAATTGTTTTCTTTGGAATAGGTGCTTCGGGACTCGTTTGTATGGACGGGGAACAGAAGTTCTCGCGAATTAATAAGATGTGTCATGCCTATACAGATGGTCATAGTCAGCTCACGGCAGCAACTTTACTTGAGAAAGATGATGTTGCCATTTTCATTTCTAACTCTGGAGCAACTAGTGATATTATTGATGCACTGGAAATTGCCCAAAAGAATAGAGCGAAATGTATTGCGATTACGAAGTACAATAAAAGTGAGCTTGCGGAGCGGGCGGATATTGTACTGAGCATATCCACACCTGAAATAACAATCCGCAGTGGGGCTATGGGCTCGCGTATTGCGATGCTTACGATCATCGACATATTATTTGCTGGTGTCGCAAGTGCAGAATATGAAGAAGTAAAAACCTACTTAACAAAAACGCATAATATATTAAAGAAAAAACTTAGAAATTAGGTTCTGATAGAATGAATGTGGAGGAAAGCATTGATCATGGATCAATGCTTTCTTTTTTTTGTATTTCATTCACTTCGTATACTTAAATATACTATTTATCAATCCATGTCAGATTATCTACATGATGAATACGTTGATCTAATGAATATAATAATTAGTTTAATTCAATAATTAATAGCTTGGCACACAATTATGAGGAAGAAAATGAATGGAATCGAAGACGAAACATCATCCGGTTGAACACGGATGATGTAACTTTATGTTTCGTTTGGAGCGATAATCAGCAAATAATACATTTTTTTAAATCGCTTTAACCTTAGAGCCATAGCGATCAAAGCAATTGTTAAAAATTTAAATTGCATCTTGTAAGCGCTTTATAAATGTGGTATAACATAGTGTGTAAGGAATGAAATAAAACATCAGAATTTATTTTCTTTATGAAATTATATTTCAAAATCTATTGACGAAGCGATGGTGTTGTATTAGTATAAGGACATAATAATTGTAAGTTAATCTAACTCGTTTTGTTAATTACATGACAGATTAAGACTGGGAAGAAGGAGGATGGCTATGAATGACTACCTTGCGGGATTGACAACAGAGGCTGTGAATCCAGACACATTAATGATTGATGAATGTACTACGGAAGAAATGATCCAGTTAATGAATCAACAAGATGCACTGGTCCCCAGAGCTATAGCTGAGGAGATTCCGCAGATTGCAAAGGCGGTAGATATTCTACATCATAGGTTGTCTAATGGTGGAAGAATGTTTTACATAGGAGCTGGCTCATCAGGAAGATTAGGTGTTCTGGATGCTTCCGAATGTCCTCCTACCTTTGGTACAGATCCTTCCTTGGTGCAGGGCTATATTGCTGGTGGTGATATTGCTTTGCGTACTGCGGTTGAAGGCTGTGAAGACGATATGGATGAAGGGATCGCATTAATCGAAAGCATTGGTGTAACAAACAAAGATGTACTTATTGGGATTTCGGCAAGCGGTAGTGCAAACTACGTAATTGCAGCTTTAGCGAAAGCAAAGGAACTTGGAGCAGCCACTATCGGTGTTTGTAACAACAGAGGCTCAAAGTTCGAACCCATTGTAGATGTTTGTATAACACCTGTTGTAGGACCTGAGGTCATTAGCGGTTCGACTCGATTAAAGGCAGGAACTGCTCAGAAGTTGGTGCTTAATATGCTGACAACATGCACAATGGTCAAGTTAGGAAAAACGTACAACAACTTGATGGTTGATCTGAAGGCTAGTAATTTTAAGCTCGTAGATCGCTCGATTCGTATCATCATGAACACGACTGGTGTAGATACATCAACCGCCGCAGAAACACTTGAAAAAGCATCTATGAACTGTAAGTTGGCAATTATGATGATTAAATCGGGGTTAGATGCAAAAGAAGCAGAACAAGTACTTAACGCAAACGGAGGACGCTTGAAACAGGCAATCTCATCATTGGTTTAGGTGTGAAAAGTGGAATAACAGGATGGATGCTATTAATAATTGAGGAGGCTGTTTTCGATGAAAAAAAGATCACGTGGATTAACTCTGTTTTTGTCAGGAATCATGATGGTATCACTATTATCGGCTTGCGGAGGAAACGGAAATAACGCTCCAGCTTCTACAGATTCCGGTAACACAGGAACTAGTAACGGTGGTTCTGAGCCTAAAAAGGATACGATTACAGCACTTTTACCTCCGATATCAGCGAACTATCAAACACGTTTTGCTGATATGGAAAAAGAATTTAATACACTACATCCTAACTTGACTTTGAAAATCGAGCCAGCGAGCTGGGAAGATATGACGCAAAAACTTGATACTCAAGTAAATGCAGGTTCTCCTCCAGATATTGCTTTTATCGGTGCTTCAGGAATTTCGAAATATGCAGCACTTAATGTACTAATCGACCTTAACGGTGCCCTTTCTGATGAAGCGAAGGCAGATTATGACGAAGTTCCATTGAAATATTTCCAACTAGGTGACGCTCAATACGGCCTACCAGCGTATATGGAAATCCACACTATCGGTGGTAACAAACAATTCCTTGAAGAAGCCGGAATTGATTGGAAAAGCATTCAACAAAACGGTTGGACTTATGAAGAGTTCCGTAATGCAATTTCTAAAGGCGTAGTGAAAAATGATAAAGGTGAAACTACTCGTTATGGTTTCGTGTTCGCAACATCTGGTGTAGCATCTAAAGACTATCTAGCTATTCTTGCTAAAACTGCTGGTTTACCAGATTACTTCGATAAAGATCTTAAATATACGTATACAAGCAAAAACTTCTTGGGGCTACTTACATCTATTCGCGAAATGATCAACGATGGTTCTATGCCTAAAGAGCTAAGCTCTATCGATGCTGGTAAACGGTGGAACATGTTCCTAACGGGTCAAACGATGATCACAGGTAAAGGTTTATCTGCATTTGAAAACTCTGCTCGTCTAAACAATGAGAAGATTAAAGCGAACGATGGTTCAGCTGTTGCAGATTCTATTGAAGTTGATTATATTTCACTTCCAGTCCCAACATTCAACGGTGCCGATTATGTCCCTACTTCAATCGTTGATGGTTATATCGCACTTCGTGGTAAAAAAGCTCCATCTGAAGAGCACATCAAAAATATTGCCCTAGCAACGAATTTCTTGTCTTCTGGTTCAATTGCTGCTAACTACAGTTATGAGCTGTTCTTATCACCAATTACTGAATCTGCACGTAATGCAGAAGTACTTGAAAAATTCCCTCGTAACGAAGATAACGTTGCTGCAGGTAAAGCTATGATGGCAAAAGCGCTTCCGGCTCGTACAGATATTCCTACTGATCTGGCTGCTGAAGCATTAAAAATTGAAACAGAAGTTATTATTCCTAAACTACAAGCCTTACTTGCAAATGAGATTGCTCCACAAGAAATGTATGATGCAGTTAAAGCAGCTGCAATTAAATCTTTCGGTAAAGATGGTATTGTAGTTGACTAGTCTGTCGTAGGCTGACATGTGAAAGCTGTGCGTAGCTAGAACGTACAGCTTTCCTTCTAAATTAGCTAGAGCTTGTACTGTTTTTAGAAGAGAGGTGCGACCCAATGAATCAAACGTTGACTAAAAGAAAAAAATTGAAACTCGAAAGTGACTCAGGTTGGGGATACGCGTTTATCGCAGTAGCACTTATTGCGTTTTCTTTATTTACCGCATATCCAGTCATCAATGCTTTTATTATCAGCTTACAAAAATATGGTCCATTAGGATCCACTTTTGTCGGCATGGATAACTTCGTTAACTCGTTTTCAGATGAACTTTTCTGGAAAGCACTGAAAAACACGTTAGTATATACGCTATTAACTGTTCCGTTTAATATTCTTCTATCATTTTTAATTTCAATTTTGATTATTCCTTTCAAGAAAAAAACACAAACGATCTTTAAAGCACTATATTACTTGCCAGCCGTAGCATCTGGTGTAGCGCTTTCTGTTGTGTGGCTGTGGATCTTCGATCCGTTAAAATCAGGTATTGCTAATAAGCTCGTGAGTTTTTTAGGTATTGAAAATCAAAACTGGCTTGGTTCCAGTGCAACTGCAATGTTCTCACTTGTGTTAATGTCATGGTTATCAAGTCATGGTACAGCAATTATTATTTATATAGCCGCATTACTCGCTATTGATAACAGCTATTATGAAGCAGCTGAAATTGATGGCGCGTCTTTCCTGCAAAAGCTTTGGTTTATCGTTGTCCCTTTCCTTAAGCCAACAACGCTATTCCTACTTGTTACTGGTGTTATCGGTTCCTTCCAAGTATTCCAAAACGCTTATCTTATGACAGGCGGTGGACCAGACCATGCAACAACAATGGTAGGTTTGTTAATCTTTAACAATGCGTTCACATATTTTGAGTTTGGTGAGGCAGCGGCACAATCATTAGTTCTAGCAGCGATTATCGGATTTATATCATTCCTTCAATTCAAGTTTTTAGGTAAAGATGTAGAATACTAGGAAAAGGAGCAGAATACTATGGGTTTGTACAACAACAGCTTAAGAAGCAAAGGGTATCTGTTCATACGTAATGGCGCAAACATTACGTTCCTTATCCTATTTGCCGCAGCTACCATATTCCCGATATACTTTATGGTCATCTCCTCGTTCGGTGATCCGGTAGAAGCTGGTGCAATGAGCTATTCTATCTTACCATCGAAGATTTCATTTGATTCCTATAAATTCTTCTTTAACTTCAGCCCACATACATGGGACTGGTTATTGAATTCATTTATAGTGGCAGCGTGTATTACGGTATCTAACGTATTTTTTGCTACACTCGCTGGATATGCTTTTGCAAAAATGAAATTTAAAGGAAAAAACATTTTGTTCGCTATTTTGCTGGGATCTATGATGATTCCTGTTCAAGTCACACAGGTTCCACTATATATTTTGATCGTAAATATTTTTGAATTACAAAATACGTACACGGCGTTGATTATGCCGAGCATAGTAACGGTATACAACATCTTCTTGGTTAAGCAGTTCATGTCCTCCATTCCAGTTGAAATTATTGAATCTGCTAAAATCGAAGGTTGTTCACAGCCTAAAATCTTCTGGTATATCATTATGCCTTTATCTAAAACAATTATGGCAGTACTAGCAATCCTAACGTTTATGGCGGCATGGAATGACTTTTTCTGGCCGTTCCTAGTAACGAATACGATGGATATGCAAACCATTCAGGTCGGCTTGAAAAACTTTCGCTTTGCGAATACAACTTACTTTGCACCGATGATGGCGGGGGCAACCATTTCAGCAGTTCCAATGTTTATTTTGTTCTTCAGTTTACAAAAATACTTCCTTGAAGGGGTAACAGTTGGAGCGGTGAAAGGTTAATGGACAAACAATCAAAAGTTGATGCAACATACTTAGTTGGCTTGATGTCCGGTACATCAGTAGATGGTATTGATGCAGCAGTAGTTAAGCTTTTCCCATCAGCCGAAATAGAGCATGGAGTAGAGATTGAATTACTGGCTTTTGAAAACACACCTTTTGAGATGCAAGTTAGAAACTCCATATTTGAGCTTTTTGATCCCGCTAGCGCTACGATTGATAAGGTTGGCGCAATGAATATGTGGCTTGGCGAATTATACGCCCAAGCCACATTATCCGTTATAGGGAAATGCGGCCTTTCGCCTTCGCAAATATTCGCAGTAGGATCGCATGGTCAAACAATCTATCATGCTCCGGATGAGAATGTTATGGGCGGTTATAATCTGCATTGTACCGTTCAGATTGGGGATGGTGCAGTTATCGCCAATCGCACAGGAATTCCTTGCGTATCAGACTTTCGAGTTGCTGACATGGCAATGGGTGGACAAGGAGCTCCGTTAGTACCATTTACCGAATACTTATTGTTTAACAATCCAAAGAAAACACTTCTGATGCAAAATATTGGCGGAATAGGCAATGTGACTGTTTTGCCTGTAAATGCCTCACCGGATGAGGTATTTGCTTTTGATACGGGTCCTGGAAATATGATTATCGATGGCCTTGTATCGCAATTATTTGTACCAATGACAATGGATGTTAATGGCGAAATTGGTGCGGGCGGTCAAGTGATTGATGAGCTATTGAAATGGATGCAGCAGGATAAATATTATACGATGCCGTTACCAAAATCGACAGGCAGAGAACGGTTTGGCCAACAATACGTGGCACAAATTATTGAAATGATGAAGGTTAATAACTGGAAAGCAGAAGATGTTGTTGCAACAGCTACGTACTTAACTGCCTGGAGCATCGTCGATAGCTATGAACGGTATATTGCACCGCAGCACCAGGCTGAGCAATTGTTAATTGGCGGCGGTGGAAGCTATAACAAGACGCTTTTGCGTGATTTACAGCACTTATTTGCACCGCATAACGTGCAGGTGCTGACGCAGGAGGATATCGGTGGTAATAGTGATGCTAAGGAAGCAATTGCTTTTGCTCTGCTAGCGTATTACACGATGGAGCGCTTACCAAACAATATCCCGCTAGTAACTGGAGCTTCACAGCCAGTAGTAATGGGCAAAATTTCCTGGCCCTATATTGGACGTTCACAGGAGGCTTAAATGTTGCAAATCAGACCCTTTTCAATTGAAGATCACTCTGCAGTTGTAGAGCTTTGGAATCGTGAGGCTACAAAATATGATTATAAGCCATTTACAGAGCGAGAGTTTCAAGATACATTCATCGACCATCCTTATTTTGACGCTGACTGTATATGGGTAGGCTGTGACGAAAAAGGGATTGTTGGTTTTGCAGCTGGCTGCTGCGGCTCTGATCTCCCTCTTGGAGATGTGGCGGGTTATATTACGAGTGTTATTATAGATACCCATGTGGCTTCTCTGGAGCTTTACGATGCTTTTCTATTGCGTTTAGAAAAAAGATTCCAAGAACTTGGGAAAAGACAAGCTGATGTATTGTTTTTCAACCCTGTTAAGCTGAAGTGGAGTATTCCAAGTGCACCTCAGCATGAGCATAATAATGCCCCGGGCATCAGTAAGGACCTGCCATTATATGAAGCTTTAATGGCTAGAGGCTACGAAGATCGTGCGACGCAATGCGGCATGTATTTAAAACTCGGAAGCTTTATTGTTCCCGAAGATATTTTAGATAAGGAAACCAAAGCAAATAGCAAGGACTATTACATTACGTCCTATGTCCCTGATTTACATACTGGGCTTGAAGCAACGCTTGCTGCCCTGCAAAATCTGCAGTGGAAGAAGGATGTTGTTACTTATGTGAAGGTTGGCGCACCGCTTGTAGTAGCTGTGTACGGAAACGAGGTTGTGGGCTTTGCAGGTCCAATTATTTCGCAGCCTGATGGAAGAGCATTTTTTTGCGGTATCGGAGTGCACCCAGAGCATGAGGGGCATGGCCTTGGCAGTGTATTATTTTTCCGAATGGTTGAAGCTTTTCAAAATGTGGGCTGTCAATATATCTCTCTATTCACTGGAAATAATAATCCGGCTCTTCGAATCTATCAAAAAGCGGGCTTTACTATTGAAAAACAATTTTCTATATTGCGGAGGGAACTTTAAAGATGAGCGAAAAATTCACAGTATTAGCAATTGGAGCACATGTTGGTGATGTGGAGCTAGCTTCTGGTGGTGTACTCGCAAGTCATAGTTTAAAGGGAGATCGCATTGTGACACTAGCGTTAACTGCGGGTGAACGAGGGGTCCCGGCAGGACAGGATATAAAGGAATATCGTCAGCAAAAAGTGAAAGAGGCACAGGTTTTTGCGGATATGCTAGGCGGTGAAGCCATTGTATTCGATGATTATTGTGACGGAGAGTTGCCTGATAATCAGGAAATTCGTATGGAGGTTTGTGATGTAATTCGTCGCGTGAAGCCTAACATTATTATTACACACTGGAAAAACAGTATGCATAAGGACCATGCGCTAACGCATCATATCGTAAATGATGCCCGTTTCTTCGCAAGTCTATCATCCTTTGAACGAGCGCTCCCCGCGCACTTTGCAGCAAGATTATATTACTCCGAAAACTGGGAGGATGCGGTTGATTATGTCCCTTACGTATATGTGGATTTCGATCAAGCGGCATTTGATCTATGGATAGATGCTTTAAGCAAGCATTGGTTTGTGACGAATAGCAAATCTTTCAAATACATGGATTACTATAAAGCACTAGCAGTTGTTCGCGGCTGTGAAGCAAGAAAGACATATGCAGAAGCATTTATGGTGCCTGCTGAAACGGTGAAGGTTAGGCAGTCTAGTCTTTGGTAACTATTCAACTAGCTAAGAGGGAGTGTTTCTATGTATAGCAGGAAACATTCCCTTGTTCTATCCATTTATGCGAAAAAGCAGCTAGGAGGCAGCTTCATATGGTGTTAAATGGGATTGATTCTATAACGAATTATCGTTATTTGTTCGAAGGTAAGCGCGTAGGATTGATTACAGCGCCGACAGGTCTTACGAAGGATTTTGCATCAACGATTACTATATTACATGAAAATTTTAATCTTGCTGCGATGTTTTCACCTGAGCATGGCGTTCGCGGAGATTTGGATGCAGGGGCAGTAGTAGACACTTACACGGATCCTTTTACGAATGTTCCAGTCTATAGCTTGTACCGTAAAGACTCCAAGCGTTTAACAAAAGAAATGCTGAATGAAGTAGACATCATTGTATACGATATTCAAGATGTTGGTGTACGCTATTACACATTTATTTATACGATGCTGTATGCACTTGAAGATTGTGCAAATGCAGGTGTAGAATTTGTTGTTCTTGATCGTGTTAATCCGCTTAACGGGGTAACGGTAGAAGGGAATGTCTTGAAGCCCGGCTTCAAATCATTTGTTGGAAATTACGAGCTAGCCGTGCGATACGGATTAACAGCAGGTGAGGTAGCGACGATGGCAAATGATCAAATGAATTGGAATGCATCGCTGCATGTCGTTCGTTTGGAAGGCTGGGAACGGAGCATGTCCTTCCCGGATACAGGATTAACTTGGGTTCATCCTTCACTTGGAATGCCACGATATGAAACAGCTTTATTATATACAGGAACATGTTTATTTGAAGGCACGAACTGCTCGGAAGGACGAGGCACAACGTTCCCGTTTGAAATGATTGGTGCTCCGTTCATTCAAGCGCAGCAATTGGCAGATGAGATGAATGCAAAAGGTATCCCGGGTGTGCTTTTTCGTCCAGTTCATTTCAAGCCAACGTCATCTAAACATTGTGGCGAGCTATGCGGCGGGGTACAAATTTACATTACAGATCTCCAAGTGCTGAGGCCTTTAGAAGTTGGGGTAACCTTATTATTTACGATAAGAGATTTGTACGAGCAATTTTCATTCCTGCCTCCTGTGAAGGAGGGCTCTCGTCCATTTATCGATTTGCTGGGGGGAGACAACATGTATCGTACGGAAAATATGCAAGCCAAGCAGCTGCTTGAACAGTTTGCAGCGGAAAGCAAGCAATTTGCAGAAATAACACAGCAGTATCATTTATATCGCTAGAGGAAGGTGAATAATTGATGAGAACAATAGAACATATGAGCTTGCGCGAAAAGATTGGACAAATGTTCGTAACAGGCTTCCCTTCAACCGAGATCACTCCTGAGCTGAAGGAAGTTATTGAGCATTATAAAGTCGGCAATATTATTTTATTCTCACATAATATCGACAATAAATATCAATTATGCGAGCTTGTTACTGAGCTGCAGCAATGGTACACGACACATACTGGTATCCCGGGTTTTATTACGATCGACCAAGAAGGCGGTCGAGTCACTCGTATGCCTAAAGACGCGACCAATGTTGCTGGAGCCATGGCAATTGCTTCTTCAGGACGACCTGAAAATGCGTATGCAGCAGGCAGAATGACTGCCAGAGAATTGAAAGCATTAGGTATTAATTTTAATCTAGCTCCAGTTATGGATGTTAACAATAATGCATTGAATCCAGTTATAAATGTTCGTTCATATGGTGATTCTGTTGCAACAGTATCCCAGTATGGAATTCAAATGATGAAGGGATTGCTCGATGGAGGCGTCATGTCCTCACTTAAGCATTTTCCAGGGCATGGTGATACAAATGTCGATTCACATATTGGCTTGCCTACCATTGAAAAAACACTTGAGGAACTAGAGCAGCTTGAACTGCTGCCGTTTAAGGCCGCAATTGAGCAAGGCGCTCAAGCGATTATGAGTGCACATATTTTATTTCCGAAAATTGAAAAATCCGGTGTGCCCGGAACTATGTCTCATACCATTATTACAGAGATATTAAAAGGAAAATTAGGATATAAAGGGTTAGTTGTATCGGATTGTTTAGAAATGGACGCGATCAAACGATACTATGGTACGGCAAAAGGAGCGTTAGGAGCTGTTAAAGCAGGTATTGATTTGGTATTCATTAGTCATACTCCTGAGACAGTGAAGGAAGCGATTCATTTGATCGAAGAAGCTGTAGCCACCGGTGATTTGGATGAAGCGCAAATTGATGCAGCTGTTACAAAAATTTTAGCTTATAAAGCACAATATGCGACGATTGAGGAGCTAGATTATGAACTAGTTGGCTGCGATGTACATCGCCGAGCAAATGAGCTAATGCGTACGGAAACGATCTGCCTCATGAAAGGTGAGCTCCAGCCCATTCATACCGGTGAGGAGCAAGTGTTATTTATGGGTTCCTATTCATACCGCACCGATCTTGCGTCCAGCAGCTTGAATCAAGCTCTTAGCTTTCCGCAATATATGGGGGAGCATTTTAATACAGCTTATGAGATTATCGACATTGACCCGAGCGAGGAGCAAATCAACGCTGCGCTGCCAAAGGTACAAGGCTACAAGCATATTGTTATCGGCTTGTTTAATGCGCGTGAAAACAAAGGTCAGCTTGCGCTTGTTCAGAAGCTGCTGGCAGCAGGCTGCAAAGTAACGGCCATTACATTAGGTCGCCCGTATGATTTACCGTTAATCGAAGGCGAGTTCTGCGGAATTGCGGCATTTGAGTATACACTTGATGCATTCAAATCACTCCTTCCAATCCTAAATGGTGAGGTTGTACCCACCGCCAAGATTACGATACAGATGTAGATAAAAAGTACAACAAGGGGACATAGGTATGGCATTTATCGTTGGAATTGATGGGGGTGGCACGAAAACAGCTGTCACCATTACGCATGACCAGGAAGACTCTTTATTCACCTTTACTGTAGGGCCTATTAATTATAACGGTGGTGATGCTGATGCTATTGCCGCCTCCTTTGAGGAAATTTTTAGTCAAACGAGGCTCTACTGCGGTAATTTACAAGAAGTTGTTCATATATGTATAGGTGCGGCAGGAATAAGTAATCCGCTGGTCATCAATTTTTTGGAGCAGCATGTGAGAAATAACGGTTATATCGGGCCATTAACGATTACAGGCGATCAAGAAACCGCATTATACGGGGCACAAAATGCGATGCAAGGCATCATTCTCATTGCCGGTACAGGATCGATTTGCTTTGGGGTCAATGAAAAAGGAGAGCAGCATCGCACAGGAGGCTTTGGTCATCTGATTGATGACGAGGGAAGCGGTTATAGCATTGGGCGCGATCTATTATCCGTATTAGTTCAAGTGGAGGACGGAAGAATAACCGATACGTTCATCCCAGCGATGGTATATGAGCACCTTGGATTAAGCACTGTGAAAGAGATTATTGGCTTTGTTTATGATAAAAATACGACGAAAAAAGATATTGCGCAGCTCGCACCGATTATGACGACCGCATGCGAGAAGGGCGATGCACATGCAATAGCGTTAGCGGAGAAATGTGCAGCCAATCTATATGAGCTTGTTGTGCCTGTTATTGAACGGCTTAAGCTATATGAAAGTCCGATTGCGATTGCAGGAAGTGTGCTGCAAAAGTCTCGCTTTGTGAAAGAAGCCTTGGAGCGAAAGCTCGCACAGAGCTACCCGCAAACAAAGCTAACTTTGCCGATTAAGGATGCAGCCTACGGTGCTGTCCTGTTAGGAAGATCAAAAATGAACAACGACTAGTCTTTGTCGCTATGGAAAAATAAGGGTGTGTCATAAGTCCGAGCAGTTGGACTTGCGACACACCCTTATTTTAAAATGGTAGGAATCAAAAATGGCTTAAAATTTATCGGTCAAATAAAAAACGGCTTGTTGTTTCGGAAATAGAGCTTGAAGGATGTTAGCGTGCTCAGTACTGTCCTTTGCTGCGCCTGCTTCATTATAGCCGAACATGATATAAGTCATTAGCTCGCGTTCATCTACTTCTATTGAAGTATAGGAATTGGTATGATTACTAGCATCGGAAACAGAAAGCTGCTTTTGCTTATAATCCAAGTAGATACAGTCCTCATTGCTGCGAAGTGCAATATGCAGCTCCTGGTCTGCAATTATGTTGCTACGGTTTAGGCGATCTTCTAATTCAGGCTGAAGCTTATGGAAAGTTGAACTGAGATTGATCATTTTCCACATCGCCATATTGATTTGAATTGAATTTGCTTGATGCTGTTGGTAATAGGACCATAGCTTATGGTCCTCTGGGAGCATCGCTAATATTTGCATTGCATTTTGGCGCAGCTGACATAAGGCATGAAACAAAGCTTCAACGCCGTTTTCGGCTTCGTTCAAATACAATAATTCATTAATAAATACTTGTTCAGTATCTTTCTTTTCAATGATGCCATAAGCGACGATTTTTCCATTTCTGCGAAGGAGCAAGCAGTCAACTTTCTTCCATTCCGGCCAGGTCAATAAATCATTCCAATACGTTCTACTTCGGATCACGGTGTAGGTACGATTCTTATTGAATTGTTCATAGATGAAACGGATATCATCGAGATAACAGGCTTCAAAAGGAATGATTTCATCACTGTTTTGCTGCTGCTCCAAACTTGCTGGTTTTTCAATTGCGAAAGCAGTCTCCGGAATAAGTCTCCAGCCAGCTTTTTCATAAAACGCATGCTTGCTAGCCAAAAGCAAGCTTATATCATAATCGGTTTCTTTCATATAGTTGGTCTGCGCATGAAGAATTTTGTGTGCAAGCCCCAGCCCGCGGTAATTTAGATCTGTACCGACACTCCCCATTGCACCCGTTTTCAAGATCGCTTGACCGACTCTAATATGAAACGGAAAAATTTGTACATTAGATGCAATCTTATCGTCAACCATCGCAAACCATGTTGTATCTGGATCATATGTGGTGTCTAGGTCTAATCTTTCTTGGAAATAAGCTCGGCCTACGGAAAAGCATTCATCTAAAATATCGTAAATCTTGTCAAGCTGCTCTCTAGTTGGATGGTTCATTACGATGATGTTTGGTGTCGTCGTCATCTTTCATTTCCTCCTGCGACGTAATGTTGGGATAAATTTAATAAATGAAAAAAACGGTTTTTTGGAATTTAATTTCTTATTTATAGTTTAATATTGAAATAAAAATTCGTCAATAATGGAACGTGTGGAATCGTAGAAGTGATACAAAATTTAGATTGCTCAATATAGTCTAAATGAGTATTGGGAAAATAGCGACTTCGGCTGAGCAATTACAAGCACAAAGCGCACAAATGAAGGCGAAGCTTAAAAAGAAGAATGATAAACCGTTCAAGAACTTTTTGCGAAAAATGGGAAATATTTTCATACCAATGATTCCTGCATTTGTTGGAGCAGGTTTAATTGCGGGGAAGTATGATTTCGCAAATTGAGCTAGACTTAAATGAATTGCCAGAATCAGAGAAAAAAGTAGCGGAGTACATTCTTGCAAATGCTAAAGAAGTACTGCATATGACCATACATGAGTTAGCGACAAAAGCGGAGGCAAGCAGTGCCGCGGTTGTTCGTTTTTGTCGGTCGCTTGGAATAGAGGGCTTTCCAGCGCTGAAAATCCGTTTATCCGCGGAGGTAGAGTACACGCCGCATGTTAGATACTTTGATGTTGAATCGAATGAAACGTTGATTCCATCATTGATAAATTGCTGTCGAACACCATACTGACCTTTCAGAATACGGCCAGTTAACTCGACGCGCAGTCTATTGAGCACGCAGTGGTTATTTATGTTTATGGGGTAAGGGAAAAATGTATATGCGATTTCAGATCGTCATTTATTGGCGGGAGCCATGGCTACGAAATCAGAAAATGCCGTCTTCTGGGGAATTTCGTATAGCGGTGAAAAGCTAAGGAACAGGGAATAAAAACAATTAGCCTCACTCGTCCTGGTAATAACAAGCTTTCTCAGCTTGCTGATGTTTCTTTATTTACATCACGTACGCCGGAAGCACAGCTTCGTAGTGCGGCAACAAGCTCCAGATTTGCTCAATTGTTTGTGCTCGATATTGTTTTTAGCGCTTATGCTTCTGCTCAGCATGATTTTACTGTGGAGCAGCTAGCGAAGGAAAGAAAAATGATTGGAATTTTGAATGATTAAATTGCGATAAGAAGCTTCTACCAGAGTATGGTGGAAGTTTTTTTATTGTAAAGTGCTTTAAGCAGATCGAATAGACATTTTGAATGGAGGAGATTTTCTGGAAGCTAAAGTAATAACACTTATTTGAAAGAAAAGACGAAATTCAAAGCAAGAAGAATGAGAATGTTATTTTATTGCAGATTTATCCTGCGAGGCCCGATTTTAATCCTCAGCTGGATAGTTTTACACATATTCTTTGTTATGAAGCGAGTAAACCAGCTGATGTTCCGTTAGATATGATAAGTCATGCTGTCGCTGAGAGTAAGTATGTTACTTACCTGATTTTGAACAGACGTATCCCTTGTGTCGTAATTTTCTTTTTTTAGGGGGAGTTCAACTTTCTTACCCCGCCAACGGCAACGAGATTTGCTCCACTTGAATCTCTTGAAGCTTTTTGAGGGTCGTCACATGATTTGGAGACAGGATTGTGGCTCGCAAGTGCTCAATCATCCGCTCAATTAATCGAAACGCATTCCGCAAGATAAACCACTTCTCGACGCGCTTTGTTGTACGAACCGTTACTTTTTTATACTTCATAACGGAAGTTAGTTGATTCGATTCTTGTGCAAACGCTAGTTCCACTTGCTTACGGAGATTCAGCATGTGCTCTTGTAGCATACTGCCCTGTGAAACAGGTCCGTAGAAAAACGGGTTTTCCTTGAAGGAATAGCCAAACTGCTTCTTACAAAGGCCTTGTAGCGGACAGGCGGCGCATTTGTCATCGTCTCCGCGAAAACAAGAGGTATATGTTTTTTTATCGAATCCGTCGAAAACAAGGGCATGTCCTTGCTCACATTCCGGTTTTCCTTCATGGGAACAGAGTTCAGGAAATATCGTGTTTTCTGATTTCCGTTACGACCGCTACATCATGCTTAAGGCGCGCTTCTTTTTGATCATCGGCATCGAAATAACCCAAATCGGCCACCAAATAATCGACCTTGAGTCCTTCGATTTTCTTCATTATTTCAATTGGCGGCAGCATTAATTTGACATCCGCCGTATCATTGGGCGGGATGACCGATCCTTTCGGGCTGGGGCAAACAATGGAATGCTTGCGATAACCAATGAAAAACTTGTTCTGGTTCGCCTTCGCTCGTTGAACGCCGCTGATGGCGTCGTGATCGGAATACGTCTTCTCGCAAAGTCTGCAGCTCAAACTGTAAGTCCATGAAAATGCATCTCGCGTATGGTTTGATGTTGGTAGGGGTACCTTCATTTTACCGTTCCTCGTAAAGGTGCATTTTTTTAATACAACTTTATGAGCTTTTTGAACAGGCTCTTTAAAGATACAGTGTTTTTCATTTTAATGATTTAAAGATTAATTCTCCAAGTTATTGGAGCTATTTTTGCACATAAATCAATTAATTTAATTCAATTGAATTAATCAAATGAATGAATTATACTTGCAATGTAACAGGTTCATTCATGACATCTATTGGAGGGGGGCCATTCGCATGTATACGGTTGGACGATGACAAAAGGCAACGATCAGCAATGAACTCTGGAAAGAAATAAACGTTAGGAGGAGAAAGAGGTATGAACAATCAAGATACTAGAATCCCTACCTACTCACTTGCGGAAAGAGATCGTAGATGGAACATTGCAAATCAGCTAATGGAAGAAGAGCATGTGGATGTATTGATTGTGTATGGAGATCGAGAAGGTGCGTTCCCTGCTGTATTTAACCCGGACACCTACTTTACGAATGAGCGTCCAGGTTCTATTGTCATTTTCCCTAAGAATGAAGAGCCGATCTCAGTTGTCTTTTTAGCCACTGCTGTGGAAGATCATATTCAAGCTGGATATACGAATACGCAAGGCTGGATACGCCCGGAAAATATGTATGTCGGAAAAATGGGTGCGCACATTGTCAAGATTATGGAAGAGAGAGGACTTACAAATAAAGCATTTGGTGTGATTGGCTTAGAGCCTTATCCTCCCTATTACTTTGATGGAGCCCTGCCCTATAATACTTGGCAAACGATCCTAAAAGGATTACCGAATGGGACCTTTAAGCCTGTGGGACACAAATTTTTCGCACTGTCTTCTGTGAAAAGTCAGGAGGAGATCGCGGTATTAAAATGGTCAGCGAACGTTGGGGAAAAAATGTGCCAGGCGATGCTTGAGGCAACGAAGCCAGGCGTGAGAGAAAATGAGATCTATGCGGCAGCGATGAATGCTTGTGCGACCCATGTCGGGTTCACGGCAACGATACTAATGGGATCAGGACCAGAGTTCGTAGGATGGGGATTGCCCGCATGGACATATCGACCAGAGGAGCCGCGCGTGATCCAAGAAGGAGATATTATTTTGGCCGAGGTATTTTCATCATTCGGAATGCTAGAGACGCAGCATCAGCCTTCAATCGCTGTAGGAGCTGTGCATCCGGATTTTGAGCGGGCGGCAGCGGCAGCGAGACAATCGTATGAGAACGGAGTAAAAGAGCTGCGGCATGGGGCTACTTTCGGAGACGTGGTTAAAGCGATGAATGAGCCGATGCGTGAAGCAGGAGGTTGGCACGTTCATCCGCTTATTCATTCCATTAGTCCATTTGGTCTTATTGGGGTTGGCGATGAGATTGCACGGTTGCCTGAGGTGAGAGAGTACGGGAAAGTGCTGCCGATCCCATCCATAGGGTTAGAGACCGAACTCAAGACAGGAATGGTGTTTGCATTTGAGCCGAATTGTGCGATTGGTAAGAAGGTCATTAATCTTGGAGGAACGGTGATCGTGGGTGAAGCTGGGGGGATTGAACTAAATAAAAATTCTACTCAGCTGATGAGGGCAACTTGGTAAAATAGCAAAAGGGTACGTATAGAAGAATGTTTATGTCTTCGTTACGTACCCTCTTTTTAATGAGAATAGCCGCTGCATGTACGAATTGACATTTCGCCAAGCTCCTTGGCGATCAAAGCAATGTGTACTTCATCCAAGTCTTGAATCCCTTGGCGTCTCAAATAGGTTTCCTTCGCCACAGAGAACGCAACCGATTGTCCAACAATTGCATGTGCGATTAATATCGTTTTTGAATCTTTTGCGTCTAGATCCATTAATTTACTCACCAAGACGGCAATCATCTGATGTAGTGGCTGGAAGAATTGTTCATACAAAATGTCATAAGCCTCTGTAGGCTGCATCTGCTCTCTTGCGATAAATACACTTCTTGCATTGGCTTCATGATTACCAATCATCGTCTTGGAAAATTGCGTCATGACTTTTTTAAGAGCTTCTGCGGCTTCTTCTTTTGACCGTTTCTCAATCTCTTCTGTCTCAATTAGAGCCTGCTTCAAAAAATCATCTTGAACGGCTGCTGTCAAACGACGGGCAACCGCTAAGTACAATCCTTTTTTTCCACCGAAATAATACGGAATCGCCGATTGGTTCACACCAGCTTCATCTGCAAGGGTCCGCGTACGTACGCCTTCATAGCCATTTAATCCAAAGATCCGCAGCCCTGCTTCTAATAAACGAGTTTGGGTGGAGTCTTCATTTCCTTTATTCATATCGTTGCTTAGGTTTGTATTCAATGTCCATTCCTCCATACTGTTGAGTATAATTAATTCAAATGAATTAATCAAACTAACTTCCTTTATGTAGTGACGGATTGTACCGAGCAGCACGGCACATATGCTTCCTCTCCATGACCAACAGCGAAAAAAGAAGAAATATTGAGCCGCTCTAGAAGAAAAAGAGTGAATAGCAGTCTCCAAGCTACTCTGACTGGCCCTTTATCGCTCAATTCATGTCCGCGCAAATCATAGCGAAGAATATGATAGTGTTGCTGCAAATAAGAAACAATCAAATCCCAGGAACGTAAATTCATACCCGCTCCGTGGATAATCAGGATAGCGTCTATTTGTTGGTTAAGAGAGTTAGAGTGAAGATATTCATAATAAATGTTCATACCATTTCGATCAATATAAGGCATATGCTGTTCAGTTTCCTCTCATCATTAAATCGTAAGATTAATCACATTCAGCACCGAGTGTCACTTTAGCGTCCATAGGAATCAATCGACAAGAGTTGGATAATGTTTATATATTATCCACACAATTCATCCAAATTGCAGAATATTTAAAGTAAGTGTCCGAAATCCTATCCTTTACCTACATAGAATTTCAAACAGATGTACTTGCCATAATTCAGTTGTCAGATGAGTAGCTCTGCGTAGTAAAAAAACTGGATAAATTGTTAATTTCACCCCTATAGTCACTAAAATCGATTATAATTAAATTTATGAAGTCGATTACTTATCCTAAGTTAATAGGATATGCTATAGAGTTTTCAAATACACACTTATGTATAAGAGGAGGCGAATGATATGACGATAATGCCTGTTATAGTAATGATCTTTGTATTTGTACCTGCCATTGTACTCATGGTAAGCATGCCTTATTTAACAAAAGAGACGATTAGTTTTGGGGTCACCGTCAGCCCTGTACAATTCCATAGTGAGCCTCTACGCCAGATGCGGAAGTCATATGCTAGGATTAGTGCTACATTGCATACCATCCTATTCATTGTTTGTATCATCTGTCTAATATACGGTGATGAACATTCCAAGCAACAAAGTTGGATCATTGTCACTTATTCACTCGCCATGGTCGGAATCTCCCTAGTCATAAACATTAGCTATCATTTCAAAATGAAAAGTTTACTACCTATGCTGCCTATTGCTCTGGAACCATCGATCATGGCAGTGGACACTGGATTTCGGAAAAGAAACATTGGCTTGTCTAATTATTGGTTCCTCATTCATGTTTTAATTACTGTTGTTAGTATTGTAACTGTGCTACGCAACTACGATCAGATTCCTGATCAGATTCCGATCCATTACAACAGCAGTTGGAACGTAGACCGCTATACAGCTAAATCTTTTAGTTCTGTGTTTATGCCTACGATAATGCAAGTGTTCATAACACTTTTGTTCATATTTGAGAATTGGAGTATTCGCAGAGTAAAGCAGCAGGTTCAACCCAATGATCCTAACCGTTCCATCAGACAAGACGCAACTTACCGCCGTACTTGGTCATATTTTATGCTTACATCAAGCTTCTTAATGGTTATCCTGTTTTCTGTCGTGCAACTAAACATGATATCTCTGCTTAACATGAATTTCGCTATCCCTATTATCCTAATCATAATAGCCCTTATTATCCTATACGCCTTGGCCTTAACGTTCTGGGCTGGTCAGGGCGAAAGCCACTTGGAGCGATCTGCCGATAGCTCCAATGTCAGACCTGTCCATGATGATGATAAATGGCGATTAGGTATGATTTATTTCAATCGTAAAGATCCAAACCTAATCGTCAAGAAAAGACTCGGAGTCGGCTGGGGATTAAATTTCGGTCACCCAGTAAGCTGGCTGTTTTGGCTCGGAATTATTGTACTGTTAGTTGTGGTGCGGTAACAAGGCTTGGAGGTTAATACTCACCGGAGTATAGGCGAAGTTAGAGTTTCGAAACAGAATATTTACCGAAAAAACGCCTAAAGGGCGTTTTTTTATTATCTTTAAGTATCTCAGTAATATCTTTTTTGAATTAAACCGCATATTAAAGAGTATTTCTCGTATTAATATCTCTTTGTTACAATCAGATTGTTATCTAAAGGAGGGTATAAAATGAACTATCGCAAATTAGGAACGAGTGGCTTACATCTAAGTGAGATTGCTTATGGTAATTGGATTACACATGGTGCTCAAGTGGACAATGATACTGCCCATGCTTGTGTTCGCGCTGCATTGGATGTAGGGATCACAACATTTGATACTGCAGATGTATATTCCGATACGAAAGCTGAGATGGTGCTGGGCCAAGCATTAAAAGGAGTGCACAGAGCTGATATCGAATTGTGTACCAAGGTGTGCCATCCCACAGGGACGGGACGTAACGCAAGAGGTCTGTCCCGCAAGCATATTATGGAGGCGTGCCATGCTTCACTGAACAGATTACAGACCGATTACATTGATATCTATTATGCGCATCGCTTTGACGCAACAGTATCCCTTGAAGAGACCTTCTTGGCTTTTTCGGATCTGGTGCGTCAAGGTAAGGTTCTCTATGTCGGGATAAGTGAGTGGACGGCGGATCAGATAGCAGAAGGTGCTGTTTTGGCGAGGGAATTGAAGGTGCCATTGGTGGCTAGTCAACCTCAATATTCGATGTTATGGCGCGTAATGGAGACGGAGGTAGTTCAAGCTTGTGAGCGGGAAGGGATTGGACAGGTGGTCTGGTCACCGCTTGCTCAAGGGATTCTTTCAGGCAAATATATGCCAGGGCAACCATTGCCAGAGGGTTCTCGTGCTTCAACAGCTGCGGGCTCACCTTTTATGAATAAATTGGCGGGTCAATGGCTTCGGACTGAGGTGCTTGAGGCGATCTCGAATCTCTCTACCATCGCCAGTGAAGTTGGGTTGACGCTTCCGCAATTGGCTATAGCATGGGTGTTGCAAAATCCACAAGTCTCATCTGCAATTATTGGGGCATCCAAGCCTGAGCAAGTAATAGAAAATGCCAAAGCTGCGGGAGTTCGTCTGGATAGGGAAGTGATGATGCAAATCGATAGAGTGCTAGAAGGACTCGTTGAACGTGATCCTAGAAAAACGGGCTGAATATTATATTATTCACCATTAATAGCTTCTGAACTCATTTGTCCTATGATCTCTAGTAACGCGGATAAGGAGGCACGATCGCAATTGGTTCTCCAAGCGGCATAAAGGGGAATCGATGGTGTGCTTTCTTCAAAGGGGCGAAATACGACACCTTCACGCTGAAAAATAGCAACTGAAGAGGGCACAATGGAAACTCCAAGATTAGCAGCTACCAAATTTACAATGGTGTACATCTGAATGGCTTCCTGTACAACATTCGGATACATGTCGTGTTGGGCGCAGAAGCTCATAATGAGGTCATGAAAAGGTGCTCCTAAATGACGTGGAAACGATATAAACGGCTCTAAAGCTAAAGAGCGAATGGATAACACCGGTAAATGAGCTAGGTGATGCTGCTCTGGCAAAACGGCAATTAGCGATTCATTGACTAAGGGACGATGCTCGATATGTTTGCCCGACTCTGTATAACGTACAAATCCAATGTGAATCGTTCCTTCATGTAAAGCCTGCCACTGCTGAGCAGACGTCATCTCATGTAATGTGAGTTGTACTTGTGGATAACGTTCCCGAAACATTTTTAACATATCAACCAATACTCCGCCAGCTGCAGAATCAATAAATCCAATGTTCAAATGTCCGATAATTCCTTGATCGACTAATTGTGTTGTTTTAATAGAGCGTTCCAGTTGAGATAAAATGGATTTAGCCTCCTCTAGAAATACCGCCCCGGCTGGCGTTAAACGAACTTGTCTTTTGTTCCGTTCTAATAGTTTCACACCAATCTCATTCTCCAGAGCTTGAATTTGCTGGCTTAAGGGAGGCTGCGTCATATTCAGCTTCTCTGCTGCACGGTTAAAATGCAGTTCCTCTGCTACTGCGATAAAGTATTGCAATTTTTTTATGTCCATACTGTTCAATCTCCCTTGAAATGCTTCTCCAAGCAAGTATAAGGATCTTTGAACGAAAATGAAAGGAAGGGCTCATCGTCCCCCCATAAGCCTCTCACCCCATCTTAATTTTTGACAAAAAACATTATTGCAATTGGATCGTAGAATTTGTTAAAGGGGACTAGAGATGGTTTTATTCGAGTGCACGATGCGCTAGACTAGATATGACGAACTGTTTAGATTGGTCATAAGGGGGAGAACGACGATGATAAGAGGATTAACAACAGCAGGCTTGGGTGAACTCAGTTCTAATGAAGAATATATCAGACTTGCGAGCCAATTCGGCTTTCAGTCGATAGACGCAAATCCATTAGAGTTAGTGCAGCAGTATGGTAAGGATGGGGCTGTTCAATTGCTGGAAAGCCATGGAATCATGCTAGGATCATTTGGTTTAGTGGTAGATTGGCGCACAACAGAGGAAAGCTTTAGAGAAGGGTTGAAATCGCTTACCCAAATGGCTGAGGCCGCTGCTGCATTAAATTGTACGACATGTTGTACATATATTTTACCTTCGACAGATCTTCCGGTCGCAGCTTTTATGATTGCAGCCACAAGACGTTTAAGACTATGCGCGGAAATATTAGGCGCTTATGGAATTACATTAGCATTAGAGTTCGTAGGCCCTCATCACTTACGTACACAATGGGCAAATCCACTGATCTGGACGATGCAAGATACGTTGAGCTGGATGGAGACGATTCAAGTAAGGAACATCGGATTGTTATTGGATTCTTACCATTGGCATACGAATGGATTAACGAGTGAGGATCTGTTGAAATTACAACCGCATCAAATTGCATATGTCCATATTAATGATGCTAAACCTCTACCGATAGTGGAATTGTTAGATTTCGATCGATTGTATCCAGGAGAAGGTTCTATTGATCTCACAGGATTCTTGGGAAGCCTGAAAAAGATCGGGTATACCGGTGTGATCGCCCAAGAAGTTCTGGCGCCGGCTTCCGCGCAAAGTTCATCTGAATTATTTTCTCGTTCTAAAGCAGGCTTCGATAAAGTATTCTCATCATTGAAAAACGTACCCATATAGATTGAACTTGAAAATATTCAAAAAAGGGAAAAGTGGTGGAAGGGAATTTTGGAACTGTAGGAGCGGTAGCGTCCGCCCGAAAGCTTTCCGTAGGAAAGCTCGCTTCGAAAGCATAGGCAGTATGCGGATTTCAACCGTTAAGAACGGTATAAATCAAGAAATCTGCAGACAACAGCGGCCGGAAGTCCAAACATTCTCTGGAGTCGCGACCAACCCGAAATAGGAAAATCATCAGATCAATCTATATAGCATTTGATGATCTCGCGTAAATTAAGTTCTATAAAAACTTCTGCCAAAGTGTTGGTAGAAGTTTTTTTCTGTTAGCAAACGCTCTCCCCATGTGATAGTATTTCACTAAAATACGGAGATGATTATTTAGCGGATCCAATGTTAGTGAGAGGGGAACAGTCGTGTCGATTCGGATAAAATTACTGTTATCTTATACGGGAATGCTAGTCGTTAGTTTACTTATCATCGTAATGACGGCAGCTTTATTTACAATTGCATCTACAGGAGATGTTCACAGTCTTCGGGATTTTTATAAAGTGCACTATCAATTAAATCCGTTGTCGGAGCAAGAGGAATCTATTTTTTTAGAATTAAAGTATTTAGCCAAGCATGACCCGGATGAATTGCAGAACAAGGATTTGTTACTGGAATATGATTTTAAGCTAAAGACTGAGAAAGCGGGACTATTTGTAAGGCGAGTGAATGACCCTGTTTTTGAATCGCGCACCTTCAATCAACCTGAATTAAAGGATGCTTTACCTCCTTACGATCTCAATAACTATCAGATTCGTAACACGTTTAATATTAAAGAAAGATTTTATGGCTATGCCAAATTTGACTTTAAATATTCGGATGGGGCGAAAGGCAGTGTTTTCGTCATCAAAGAGCATAGCCCTTTTGCGGAACTCACACGGAGGCTGCTACCGATCTTTTCATTGATATTAATTGGCGTTCTTGTGATTGCGAATGTGCTATTATATCGCTGGATTACACGAAGTGTTATTAAGCCACTGAACAAGTTAAGGGATTCCGCAGAACGAATTCAAGAGGGTGACCTCCAATTTGAACTTAACCTGCAGTCCAAAGATGAGATTGGGGAGTTAAATAAAGCGTTTGAGACGATGAGACAGAGGTTGCAAGAGTCAGTGAACCTTCGTCTGCAATATGAGGAGAATCGGAAAGAATTAATCTCAAATATTTCACATGATTTACGTACTCCGATTACGAATATTAAAGGGTTTATTGAAGGCATACGAGATGGTGTCGCCAATACACCTGAGAAGATGGACATGTACGTCGACATTATTTATAACAAAACTATTGGAATGGATAAATTGGTTGATGAATTGTTCCTTTATTCCAAGCTGGATTTGAATCAGGTTCCGTTTTCGTTCGAGGCTGTGGATATTATTGCATTCCTCGAGGATTGTATCGAAGAGATGCGCTACCATAACGAAAATAAAGGAGTTTCATTTCATCTGGACGACCATAACTCCGAGCGTATTGAGGTTATAGCAGATTTGGATAAATTAAAGCGGGTATTACTGAATGTAATTGGAAATGCGCTGAAGTATATGGACAAGCCGGACCCTTTCATCCGTTTTTCTTTGCAAGTGGATAGCGAATGGGTGACTGCTGAAGTGAAGGATAATGGAATGGGTATTGATGCCGAAGCTCTTCCACATATCTTTGAACGGTTTTATCGTGCAGAGCCTTCTCGGAACCTATCGACAGGCGGTAGCGGACTTGGTCTTGCGATAGCTCGTCAGATTATTGAAGGGCATGGTGGGTCGATATGGATGGAAAGTGAACCAGGTGTGGGATCAAGCTTGTTCTTTACTTTGAAGCGAACGACCGATGAAGGAGGATTTCATTCGCATGACAAGGATTCTGATTATTGAAGATGAGGCAACGATAGCGCAATTGGAAAAGGATTATTTTGAGCTGAACGGTTTTGCCGTTGATATATGTCATACAGGTTCTGAGGGGCTTGGGCAGGCTCTTGAAGGGGATTACAATCTTATTATCGTAGATTTGCAGTTACCTGGCATCGATGGCTTTGAATTATGCCGCCGTATTAGGGAGGCTAAGGAAGTGCCGATCTTTATCGTATCTGCGAAAAAAGAGGAGATCGATAAGCTTCGGGCGTTTAATCTCGGAGCGGATGATTATATTACGAAGCCCTTTAGTCCAAGTGAATTAGTGGCAAGAGCGAAAGCGCACCTAACTAGATATGAACGCATGCTCAGCAAGCTAGAGCCAATGGAGAAGCATGAGCTCCAAATCCGTGGAGTTCATATCGATAAAAATGCCCGCAGAGTGTTTGTACGTAATCATGAGGTTTTGTTTACCGCGCGGGAGTTCGATGTACTGGTCTTTTTAGCGAGTCATCCGAATCGGGTATTCAGCAAAGATGATTTATTCGAACGGGTCTGGGGGATGGACTCCAGCGGAGATATCGCAACGGTTACGGTTCATATTCGCAAAATACGGGAGAAGCTGGAATCGGACCCCTCGAACCCACAGTATATTGAAACAGTGTGGGGTGCGGGATACCGATTTACGGTGTAATGGCATTTTCTTGACGATTTTCGATATTTTTAAGCTCTAGTTAATACTTTATTAATAAATCGTTTCTGGGGAGTTTATTTCTTTCAATTATCATTTAGTTATAGACATGAACAACAAATAACTTAATGATCTTAGGGGGAAATATAGTGAAAATCGTAGCTAAAAAAGCAGCAGCATTAATGGTCGCAGCAACACTAGGAGCAACCTCTTTACCCTTTGCGGTGTTAAATGTACAAGCAGCACCTACATCAGGCAACATAGGAATATCCGCAGCTGCATCTAAGTTATCAGATAAAGAAATTCAAGAAGCCGTTGAAGTACTTGCGGGATTAGGTGTGTTACAGGGCTATGCAGATCATTCGATGGGTGTGAACAATCCAATCAATCGTGCAGAATTAGCGAAAATGGTAGTATTGACTTTTAAATTACAAAGCACTGAAGAGAACACTGCCCCAATCACCGATGTGAACTCGAACGTATGGTATTACAAATATGCGTCAGTACTTGTTGGTTTAGGGATAATGGAAACGGAAGATGGTAAATTTAGCCCTAATAAAACGGTAACGGATGAAGAAATCGTGCAAGTTGTATCGAAGGCGTTGAAGCGTGACGTCTTATCGGTTAACTACTGGGTTAATCAATTGAATTCTACTACTGAACCCGCAACACGTGGCGAAACAGCGGCCTTACTGAATACAGCACGTAAAGCAATGCCATCCGATAAAGCTCAAATTACAAGTGTGAAATCGATCAATGAAATTACATTAATCGTAACCTTAGATGCTCCTTTGACAGCTGAGAATGAGGTGTTTGCTAAAGCAAAAGAAGATTTTGTATTCAATGACGGTCTATCCTTAACGAATATGCCGCGGCTGAAATCGGGTTCTGTTGCAACGTACATTGTTCCTACATCGGTGCAAAAAGCTGGAACAACCTATAACTTAACGTACAAAGGTAAGAATGCAGGATCATTTGTAGGAAACGCAGCCAAGGTAGATATGACAACAACCACTCAGGTAACCAGCGATACCTTTGAGATTGAAGCACTGAAAACAAATGGCGTCATTGACTATGGATATGTCATCTCTGCATACAGTGGTGGACGTGGTGCTAACGCATTTGTTTTGGATGAGAACAACAGAGCAAATGGCATCACGTATCAAATCATTCCTTCCATGCAAGGTAGACAAGTAACGATTACCCCAGAAGGTGGAGAATCCATCGTTGCCAAGTATGTTCCATTTACACAATCAACAGATGGCAAGATTGAGCCGAAATTCCGGCTTCCTGAAGGACAAGTCTTGAAACCGGGTGTGAAATATACCGTAACATCTGACTGGGCCAATATAGCAAATCCTTCATTCGAAGCAAAAGAAATAGCTCCACTGCAAATCTCTGGCGCTGAAGCTGTCAGCGATACATCCATCAATGTATCCTTAGCTCAAGACCCTGGTGATGAATTGTTTTCGGGCCGTAGTGTACAACTAACCGCTCCAAACGGAGACAAATGGGTTGCAACTATAAATTCTCCAGTCGTAAAGGTGCTGTTGGTGTATTCGATATTACGAATAGCGGTAAATTGGCTGCTGGGACAGTGTATACTGTAACACCACTAGGCGCATGGGCAACTTCTCAAGCCACATTCACTTCGAAATAAGGCGAGTCTACATGAAAGGTGTTGAATGTCATGCGCTTTCTTGTCTTAACACTCTTCCTCTTTATTTCAGGATGTCAGATCGATGATTTCAAGGTGTTAAACAGCCAAGAGCAGCAATCAACTCAGGAGGTGAACAATGAAATGGATAAGCTGAACCAAGCGTTGTTAGCTGCTACCCGTGAAGGGGATAAGGAGCTTATAATAAAACTATTAACAGACGGTGCAGATATTGATGTTACAGATAATGAGGGTAGAACGCCCGCTTTAATCGCTGTACACACGAATCAACTGGATATATTCAAATTATTGCTTGAACAAGGTGCCAACATCAATATCCGCGACAATCGCTCGGATAATCCACTTCTTTATGCAGGCGCTGAAGGAATGCTTGATTTTGTGAAGGTATCTATTGCTGCAGGTGCTGATACCTCAATTGTGAATAGGTTTGGGGGGACCGCACTCATCCCTGCTGCAGACCGTGGTCATGTGGATATTGTGAAAGAACTTCTTACAAGTTCTGACGTCAATATTGATCATGTCAATAATCTGGGTTGGACTGCATTACTAGAAGCTATCATACTAGGCGATGGGGGCAAAGAACATCAGGCTATAGTGCAATTGTTAATACATCATGGTGCTGATATTCATATAGCAGATTCTAACGGAGTTAGTCCCTTACAGCATGCGCAAAATAGGGGTTATCAAGAAATGGTAGAAATGCTAATGAACAAGAGTAGTGATTCGATATAATTTTTAAAAAAGGAACTCCGCTCAAAACGGAGTTCCTTTTTTTTGTCCTTTGAAACTAGGATTACCCACCTCTATAAACCTCATAATATAGTATAATCAGACTATAATATTCAATAGTGGAAGATGGGAATATAGCACTATTAAATTTATCGAAGAATGAGGCGTACATGAGAACTTCGGAGAATAAAATTAAGTTAAGTCATATGTTATACATAGTAGTATTTATCGGTCTCTTGATTGTTGTGCGATGGGGCTGGCATAATCATTTTTCGTTGTCCAATCCACCTGCTGTGAAACAAGGTGTATTAGATTTACGTGGGGTGGATATTGAATCACTAAGCTCCTTTCCGCTGGATGGTGAATGGGAATTCTATCCTGAACAATGGGTGAACGCTACCAATATTAACAACGCTACGAAATGGCAGAGGCTTCAGGTGCCGGGTAACTGGACTTATAAATTCAATCCGGCAGATCAAGAGAAGGCATATGGATACGGAACTTATCATTTGCGTATTCTGCTGGATCAACCCTTATCTGAGCCGCTTAGCTTTTGGTTTCAATCGGTCTATACTGCTTCTGAAGTGGAGATTAATGGAACAGTCCTCTCACGATTCGGTAAGTTATCTGAAGAGAAAGAAGGCCATGTTTCTGTCACGAAGTCATTCTTAATCAGTTATGTACCGACAGATCAGAACCAAATGGATCTATTTGTTCGAGCGTCAAATTACGGGTCTCCGTTAAAAGGAGGCATTGTTAGGTCTGTAGAGTTTGGCATTCAACACGAGATAGATACAGTCTACTGGAATTCCATTGGCTTGCAGCTAGTTGTAGGGGTATTGCTTTTGATTCACGGGCTCTATTTACTGATTATTTATTTGATGGATGTGCGAAAAACAGAGTTGATTATTTTCTTTTCGATGATGGTCGCAGCAGCTGTATCTATTGGGGTTGAACATAATGGACTATTGTTCCGGTTTCTTCAAGTTGATTTTGCCTGGACATTGAAGCTAAAGGTTCTTTCATACATAGGGTTTTGCTTGTTTCTGTTCCTCATGGGAAGAGAGCTCTTTGGGAACCTGCGGAAAGGTAAGGCTTTTTATAGTTATATCCTCTCACTCCTCGGTTTTACCCTATTTATAATCTTTGGTCCAGAAGAGACAGTGCTGTATTCGATCGAAAAAGGGGTCTATATGATCCTGTATTACATTCCAGTATTTTGGACGGCTTATTATTTTATGAAAATGGTATTTATTCAAGCTGAGGGAGCTCTATTTTTATTATGTTCAGTGCTAGCTGTGATTAATAATATATTGTGGGCGTCTGTCTATTACGCAGGAACCTCACAATTCATGTTTTATCCTGTAGATTTAATTGCTGCACTTGCCGCTTTTTCTACTTATTGGTTTAGGAGATATTTTCATCAATCCCATCAAAATGTGTTACTGAATGCTCAATTGGCTGAATCGAACAAATTAAAGGATCGTTTTTTGGCCAATACATCTCATGAACTACGGACTCCTTTGCATGGGATTATGAATATTGCTCAGAGTGTGCTCATAAGAAAGAAACATGTACTGGATGAAGAGAGTCAACGTGACATGGAACTGCTAATAATGGTCAGTCGGCGGATGTCGCTCATGCTGAACGATTTGCTAGATGTAGTGAGATTGCAGGATAAACGGATTGTGATGAACATCAAGGTGGTGCAAGTAAGGTCCTTGGCTGAGGGCGTGCTGGATATGTTACGCTTCCTGACCGGTGAGACTAAGGTGGAGCTTCGCATGGACATTAATGAGGATTTGCCGTGTGTATATGCTGATGAGGAACGATTGGTACAGATTCTGATTAATCTAGTTCATAATGCGCTTAAGTTCACCGAACAGGGAAGTGTTGTACTGTCAGCAGAACAAGTGGATGGGCAGGTATGGATCCATGTTACGGATACAGGAATTGGTATGGATGAGGCACTGAGAAAGCGTGTATTTATGCGTTATGAACAAGGAGCTTACGGTGAAGGTGGTATCGGTCTGGGTCTTAGTATTTGTAAAGAGTTGGTTGAGCTGCACGGTAGTGAATTATTATTGCAATCGCAGCCGGGCAAGGGAAGTAAGTTCAGCTTCAAATTACCTGAAGTAAATGAGAGTGTACAGTCTTCCATTTCTGATATTCATATAGAAAAAGATACGGACCCATTGTCACCTTTCAGTGAATGGATCACTGCTGAGGTATCTACTATGGTGGCCGCCACATACTCCACGAAGGAAGTAGAGCCACTCTCGAATACAGACGCTGATATTATTCGTGTTCTGGCGGTTGACGATGATTCGGTCAATCTAAAAGTTTTGCAAAATATTTTGTCAGATGGAACATATCAGATGGTGACTGCGACTTCTGCACGTGAAGCGCTGGATAAGTTAAACCATGATCGATTCGATCTGATCATCGCTGATGTGATGATGCCGGGTATGTCTGGTTACGAAATGACTAGATTAGTCCGCGAGCGGTTTACGATGTATGAATTACCTATTATTCTACTGACTGCACGCAGTGAGCGGGAAGATGTCTATGCGGGCTTCTTGGCTGGAGCAAACGACTATGTTACCAAGCCGGTAGATGCAATGGAGTTGAAGTATCGTGCCTTATCACTTTCATCTATGAAGCGAGCGGTCAATGACCGGTTGAGGATGGAGGGTGCTTATTTACAAGCGCAGATCCATCCACACTTTCTCTTCAATACACTGAATTCGATCATGTCCTTAAGTGACTTTGATACTGCCAAAATGAGAGAGTTATCAGATGCGTTCACAACTTATCTGCGCATAAGTTTTGACTTCTTAAATGCAGGCAAGCTCGTTACGCTGTCACAGGAGCTTGAGCTGGTGGAGAATTATATATATATCCAGCAGCAGCGTTTTGAGGAGAGACTCCATGTGGAATGGAAAGTAGATGCGAATCTTGAAATGTTGATGCCTCCGCTTACGATTCAACCACTAGTTGAGAATGCTGTTCGACATGGCGTCTTAAGTCGGGCTAAAGGCGGAACACTGCGTATTCACATTGAGACACGTGCGGATGCTGTTCATTTTAACATTGTAGATACAGGGATTGGAATGGACGAAGCACAAGTCAGCATGCTGTTAAATCCGAATGGCTATAAGAATCAAGGTATTGGACTGCTTAATACGGATAGAAGATTGACACAACTATATGGACGTGGCTTGCAAATTCAAAGTATCCCTGGTTTGGGAACTACGGTGTTATTTATCATTCCTGATAAAGATTAATTGTGATCATGGGGGAACTCCTTGGAGTTATCCCTTTTTGGTGTTTTCTTTAGGAAATTATGTGAATATTTCACTATTGTTGCATCATTGATTGTAAAAATAAAAGCTACCTGCCATTATTACAGAGAAAGGAAAATTTGTAATCAAAAAATCATTCATGATAGGAGAATTAGAATGACTAATAACTTATTTGTAAACGAGACAAGAGAACAACTGAGCTGGATGAATTGCCCCGAACGTTGGGAGTTTACAGACTTAGATGAGCTTACAATAATTGCACCACCTAAATCGGATTTTTTCCAAGACCCGGCAGGAAAACATATGGTAAGCTCAGCGCCATTCTTATCTACACCTGTTGGAGATTCATTTGAATTGACAACCAGACTTCGTGTCGAAATGCGCCATAAATATGATTCAGGATGTCTCATGTTTATGATGGACCATTATAACTGGGCCAAAATTTGCTTTGAGTTTGACGGACAGTATCCCATAATCGTGTCTGTGGTGACAAGGGAAGGGATGTCAGATGATTGTAACTCCGTACAAGTTGCTGTGGATAATCCATATTTGCGTATCACCAAGCAAAATCATTGTGTTACTTTCTCCTATTCAGAGGACGGAGCGAACTGGGCACTGATCCGATATTTTGGAATGAAGGAAGGTGCTGAATGCGTAGCGGGTGTTGTCGCACAATCTCCCCAAGGTGAAGGCTGCTCATTGAAATTCGACTATTTGAGTTTGTCTGAATCGAAGGGTGAAAGCCGCTTCTAATGGATCAATTTTTAATGAACAATCCTTTTCGGTCTAACTGTAATTGTTTTGAAGTGAATTGGATGATGAATTCCTCCACGGCGGATATGGTAGCAATGATACATACAAAGACATTCCAAATGGTGTGATCGATGTGGAGAAGCCATAGAGGAGTTATAAATAAGAGGAGTCCGGTCAGTTTATTGCCATAGGTGTGAATGCTTGCGTAAGTTTTGAATCTTCGGAGGGCAACCCCTATCGATGTTAGACGGATGACCGCGATCATGAAGATCCATATCATGATTTCGAGCGTAAGTCCCAGAAGCGGATATAGTGTAAATAAGGAGACCGCTATCAGTATCGTGTCGGCTGCGGAATCCAGTTTTGCTCCAAGGCTACTTGTTGTGTTCGTCATTCTAGCAATAGGTCCATCGATCAGATCGGTGACCCCGCAAAGGATATAAATTACAAGGAAGGCCAAACTTAGCGGATCGAGGAATAATAACAACATTGCCAAAATGATTCTGCCAAACGTAATTCCATTGGGTATTCTCTTCATCATTTAATCCCACCTTTGTATACGACCTTATCTTATTTCTATTTTACCAGAGGAGTGCAAATTCTATAAAAAACAAGCCGGAGCGAATGCTCGCTCCGGCTTGTTTCTATGTTTGTTAAAGCTTATTGCGCGGATACAGACTTGAACCATTCGTTAACTTCTTTAGTGATTTGGTCACCGCCATTGGATTTCCAATTGGCAACGAATTGGTCAAAGGAGTCTACTGGCAGTTTGCCATAAATAATTTTGTTGAAAGTTTCCATTTCGGACTGACGAAGCAGGTTCCATTTGGAAACCATTGTTGGTGTAGCAGCACCAGTAAAGTAGTTTTGTTTACGAACGTCTAGTTGTGACATAACCACTTTTCCTGCCGCCCAGTTTTCTGGTTTACGGAACTCTGCCATTTGTTTTTCATAAGGTGTTACAGGTGTCTCGCCGTCAGCAAGTTTAACCAAAGTCTTCATAAACAGATCAGGAATACGGGCCGGACCTGTTAAGAATGGGAATTCATTAGAGAAGTCTTTAATCTTGTCTTTATCACTTGTTGGTTCTCCATCAATCATATCCCAGTCGTAACCTTTAGCAAAGCCATATTCATATTGACTGCCTGCAGCAGGGTTAGCTAAGTTATCAAGCAAGTAGTTATAGTACAAGAAAATAGCTTCTGGATGCTTAGCATCCTTGTTAATCATGATACTAGCATTTACACCGGAATTCTGCCATTTGGTTCCAATCAAACCATCTGGTCCTGCTGGAACCGGATAACCTTTAATCTTCGCTCCAGGTACATTCTTCATAAGATCGGGAGCAGGCCAGTCTGGAACCCAGTTGGCGCCTGGCAGAATACCAGCTGCACCTTTCGTGAAGCTCTCAGCGGATTTACCTTCATCCCAAAGGGCGGAGTCCGTGTGAATATATCCTTTATCCATCCATTCGCTAAGCTTTGCGAGTGCTTGCTTAGCACCTGGGTTAATGGAACCATATTCAAGATTGCCATCTTTATCTTTGTTCCATTGTTCCTCAATTGTACCGTATGCCCCGAATAACCAGTCTAGTTGGCCCATCCAGGTATTTGTGTTGTTTTTCAAAGAAATTGCAAGCGGGTACACATCTTTAGGCGCTAACCCATCAGGGTTTTCGTTCTTAAATTTATCCATGATGTTCTCAAGATCGGCGATGGTCTTAGGCGCTTCCAGCTTCAGCTTTTCCATCCAATCTTCACGTAACCACAAGAGCGTATCATCATTGTCGGTATATTCAAGGATCGGCAGATTATATTTCTTACCGTCTTTAGTGAATGGGTACCAAAGTTCTGGATGTGCTGCAACGTGATCTTTCAGAATTTTGTTTGCATACTTATCAAACAACTCATCAATAGCGATGAACTGACCGGAATCAATAAGCTGATTGGTCAATACTGCGTTAGTTGGTGCAAAAACGAAATCAGGAAGCTTTTCGCCGGAAGCAATGGCAAGTTGAAGCTTTTGTCTGTATTGATCGTCATTTGCAGGATACCAAGTATCTTTATGCTTCATACCCAATGTTTCAAGCATCCAGCGATCGTGAACGTTGTTTTCTTTGGTATCACCTTGAACATACTTCTTAGGCATCAATACGGCACTGAACTCGATCGGTGGATCGTATTTGCCTTTTGCGAAAGCAGCATCTGCTTCGGATTGGGTATTATTGGTAGCGTTACCATTTTTGGCATTCTCATTAGATGTGCCGCTACTGCCACATGCTGTGAGAGTGATAAGTGCTGTGACCGTGAGAAGCGACCACATTTTCTTGAACTTGATCATTCTTCAATTCCCCCTACTGTGTATGATCTTTACAAGTGTAACTTTAACAACTTGTCGGGGATGTCATCTATATGAGATTTTTAGTTTCGATAGGACTCTATCATGTTATTTGTTAGTATCTCTATATTCCTGCGGCGTTACCCCAAACTGCCGTTTGAATACTTTGATAAAATAAGCAGGGTCCATATATCCAATCTCCATGCTGATTTCATAGACTTTTTTATTGGTGGTCTTCAGCTTATGACAGGCACGATCCATCCGCAAGCGCGAGATATAATCGCTAATGCCTTCACCTGTTTCAATCTTATAAATTTTTGATAAATGGGTCGGATGGAGATTTACATGGTCAGCCAGAACACGTAATGATACATCATCATGCAAGTTCTTATCCGTATAATCTTGAATTTTCTTTACATACTCGGAACGTATGTCTTTGATTTCGTTGGATGTGCCTTCTTTTAGATTGGCTAGAACACTTAGCGACCATTTTCTTAGTTTACTAATGCTGGTAAAAGCATCCCCACTTTGCAACGCTTCTATATCGGTCCCCATTAAGTTTGCTAGCGTATGACCATTGCGATGTGCAAGATTCGTGAAAGAAGCAGTAATTAAAAAGCCAGCCTCCATGCAATGCTCCCAGGATTCAGACCATTTCTCATCCAGCTCGGCACAGACGGCAAGCAATTTCTCTTCGGCCGCATCCCAATGTCCACTCTCCAGTAGATGAATCAAAGAGGGTGGGGTATAAAGAGCGTCTAAAGGCCCTTGTGCTGAGGGAAGCTCTAAGTCACTGACCCGCATAATGAATTCTCGCTCATCTCCGACAATTTGGCGGAAAGAGGAGGAGGCCTGATGAAAACGATTCGACAGCTGCTCAGGAAACTTGAACCACTCCGTGATTACAATGGATAGTGAGCCTTTCAGAAATTGCTTGACCTTATATTGAAGTTGTAAAGAAAGCTTCTCTAATATGGATTCTTTCCCAAGATCAGTTTCTTGTTCTTTAAGCTGGAGCAGAAACACAAGATATCCATGTTCCTCTTTAACGCCCCAGACTTCCATAAATTCTCCCATAATCTCTTCAGCCATATTAATAATCGCATATTCAATCAAGGTTTGATCGGTATTATCAAATTCTCTGAATTCTTCTTCCATTCGTACCAGCATCAATGCGGATTCTCCGGATTGAAAGGGCAGATCGTAACTCACGAGCTTCCGTTCCCATTCACCGGCTTGAAAACGATGACCTTGTAAGGCATCCAGTAGCAATCGCCCCCGTAAAACAGGGAGGTTCTCACGGAGGGTAAACTGGGTTCGTTTAAGAGAACTTATAAGCTCCCATTCAGCATTCAATTGATTGATCGCATTTTTGACTGCTCCGAGCAATTCGTCATCAGTCGGCGGTTTAAGCAAGTAATCCACGGTCTTGTTCTGAAGTGCTTTTTTGGCATAATCGAATTCTGAATGGCCGGATAAAATAATACATTTAATTTTTTTGTTATGTTTTCTTATCCGCTCTATCAATTCGATTCCCGTCATTTCTGGCATTTGAATATCTGAGATTACTATATCAATGGGATGCGTATCGATAATTTGTAGCGCTTCACGTGCGGAATAAGCTTTATGCACATGTTCAATTCCTAGCGTATGCCAGGGTTTAGTCATGGAAAGATTATCTACCCAGTGTGCTTCGTCGTCTACTATGATCATCTGCATGTTGTTAGTCTCCTTGATGTTCCTTTAATTTATAACTATCATCCTCAGTTGGGATTTCCCAGATAATTTCTGTTCGGAATCCACCGAGAGGGGATGGCTTGAAGGTAAGACTTGAATGATTGCCGAACAGGTGAATGATCCGCTGATTTGTATTCCAAAGACCACAACCCATTTCCTCCTGCAAAGGCTCCTGCATTTTACGGTTTAATGCTTCTAGCTGATCGGGATTCAAGCCAGGACCATCGTCATCGATATAAATTCTACAGAAACCGTTTGACTTCTCACCACTAATCTTGATCTCACCTGATGAATAGGACTTCGCTACTCCATGAATCACAGAATTCTCCACCATAGGTTGAAGCATTAGGCGAGGTACAGATTGGCTAAGCATATCCTCAGGAATATCAATATGATAATCAATTCTGCCATTACGCAGTTTCTGTATATCTAAATAGTTGACCAAGAGCTTGATTTCTTCCTCCAAAGAAGCCGTCTCCCGTTCCATCCGGGTGGTATAACGATAGTAAGCACTTAGATTATAAGCCATTGAGACGACTGCGTCCTCATCTTTCATCTGGGCCATATTGATAATATAACCAAGACAGTTATAGAGAAAATGCGGATTAATTTGCGCTTGGAGCTGCTTCAGGGTAGCTTCTCGAGCACGGATCTTTTCATTAAATACATTTTCTATCAGGTCTTGAATTTGATGGGACATATCGTTAAAACGACGGAACAGAAACGAAAACTCATTTTGCTCATTGCTATGAAGCCGTACGGAGTAATCTCCTTGCTGTACGCGCTGTAAACCACTGACTAGTTTTTTAATCGGATATTGAACGTTTCTATATAGCAGAATGGAAGAGGATACTCCCACAACAAACAGCAGAATCATTGTGATATAGAATAAATCTCGACTAAGAGAAATCGGTTTGAGAATTTGATAAAGGGGGACAACATCTACTAAATGCCAATCCAAAGAGGCTGATTTCACAGAACTGACCAAATAGTTCTTCCCATTTAGCTTCACTACATCCTGAGTTGTATTCTCCGGAGAGTGATTATCCAGGTAATTAACTAGTTCGTCGGATAGCTGCTTGTCCGCGCTACGGTTGAGGATCGGTTTCTCCCCTTTGTGATAGAAGAACGGATCGCCTTGCCCACCTGCTTTGTACGAATCGAGCATGTTCTGAATGTTCGTATAACTGAAGCTGGCTTCAATGACTAGGCTACTTCCTGTTAATGTCCCCGGCTGAGCTAAGGAATCCGTTAAGAACCAGTAAAAGGATTTTAAATCGCCTTGAGATTCCACACCATGATCACCATACGTCCATCTTCCGCTCATATTTGCTTTTAAATAATCCTCATCATACCCGATGGGTCTGTCGTAGTTGGCGATGACATCTTTATTCTGCTGTGAATGAACGGCGTATCTGGTCGGCCAAATATCTGTAACCCCAGCTTGAAGCACCATCTTTTCCTGGAGAATATATCTGGTCTGCATCTGATCATATCGATCTTCCCATACATTTAGTCCATTGAATGCCCTGACGTTGGGATCTCTTGAGAGAATAAGGGTGAAGTCCATCATCTGATTAATTCGAGAATCGATCTGATTGGATAAAAAAGTGAGTTGTTTCGTATTGGACGTCTGCAACTCTTTGCCAACAACCTCGAAGGTGACGTTATTTGAAAAGGTATACATGATAATGATGGGAATGAATAGGAGTATGATCAAGCTGTTTATTTTGGCAAACAGACTAAATCGAGATTGTAAGTTTCCTCTAAGTATTGTAAAGCGCTTCCATAAATTCATAAATGCCCCTCCAGATGTTGTCCTAATAAAACCCTATCAAGCCTAACAATGTTATATAGTCAAACCTGAGAAACGCCTGATACTATTTATAGCAGAGATCCCCATCACACACAAAATATTTTTTTTGGGAACAGGAGAGAGCTATGGAGGCTAATATGGAGGTTAACTCGATACCACAGGCGAGCCTAGAAAGTCAGCCGAGTAAAAAAAGAAAAAAAGGCTTTAATCAACCATGGATTCTCCATTTTATGGTGTTGCCAGCGGCAATCATGGTTTTTATTTTTTCTTATATTCCGATGTCCGGAATTCTTATGGCATTTCAAGACTATAAACCTGCACTAGGTTTTTTTGATTCCGAGTGGGTCGGACTTAAGCATTTCAGGTACATGTGGGAGAATGATTATTTCCTGTCCATTACGTGGAATACGTTATTTTTTGCTTGCTCTAAAATTGTTTTGAACTTGATTATTCCGTTTATCTTCGCCTTATTGCTTAATGAGGTAAGAAGAATGGGCCTTAAAAGAACTATTCAAACACTCGTTTATCTTCCGCACTTTCTGTCTTGGGTTACACTTTCAGGGATTCTCATTGATATCCTTGCTCAGACAGGTATTGTCAATCAATTCCTCACATCTGTATTCGGCATCAAGCCGATTTTCTTCCTAGGAGACGGCAACTGGTTCAGGTTCACTATCATTGCTAGTGATGTTTGGAAAGAGTTTGGTTTCAATACGATTATCTTTTTAGCGGCACTTTCGGGTATCAATCCATCACTTTATGAAGCTGCTGAAGTGGATGGGGCGGGGCGTTGGAAACAAACGATGTATATCACAATTCCTGCGTTAATCCCAATCGCTATCGTAATCGCCACCTTGGCACTGGGTAATGTGCTCAACGCAAACTTTGACCAGATCTTTAACTTGTACAGTCCATTGATCTATCAGCAGGGAGATATCATTGATACTTTCGTGTATAGAGAAGGTCTACTAAGCGGACAGTTCAGTTTCGCAACCGCAGTTAATCTATTCAAATCGTTAATTAGCTTAGTCTTAATTGTAGTCTCTTACCGACTTGCTTATAGATTTGCAGGGTACAGAATTTTCTAGAAAGGATGACAACTGATGTACCATAAAACAATTCCATATCGAATATTCAGTATTATCAATAATGTGTGCTTGACTATCCTTTCCGTGCTCTGCCTGCTACCTTTGTACCACTTACTCATGGTATCTCTTAGTGCATCCGCACCTGCTAATGCTGGATTAGTCACATTCTGGCCGATTGGCTTTACCTTTGAAGCCTATGCAAAGACGTTTAATAATGTCAATTTCCTTAACTCCTTGTGGGTGTCTGTGGAACGGACAGTACTCGGAACAGGACTAGCGCTGGTAGTAAATACGGTTGCAGCTTATGCGCTGTCTAAGGAAACAAGAGTCTTTCGTGCAAGAAACGTTTATCTTTGGTATTTTGTTGTCACCATGCTGTTCAGCGGTGGTCTGATACCGGGTTACATTCTAATTCTGAAGCTTGGTCTTATGAATTCATTGATGGCACTTATTCTTCCTGGATTAGTTGCTGTATTTAACATCATTTTGCTTCTGAATTTCTTCCGTACCGTACCTAAAGATCTTGAGGAAGCAGCTTTTATTGATGGGGCAGGACACTTTCAGACCTTTGTGAAAATATATTTACCGGTCTCCTTACCTGTTATTGCAACCGTCTCTCTATTCCTTATGGTAGGACACTGGAACGCTTATTTTGACGGTATTATTTATATCAGAGATGCAGACAAGCTTCCGCTAGCGACGTTTATGCAGACGATTATCGTTCAGGCAGATATGTCTAAGCTTGATCCGGCAGCCGTTGCTAATTTATCACAACGAACCATCCGGGCCTCGCAGATTTTTATAAGTGCTTTGCCAATTCTATTGGTTTATCCTTTCCTGCAACGTTTCTTTGTAACTGGGATTGTGGTAGGTGCTGTAAAAGAATAATCTCTTTTTAGAAAAAGAGTTTGAAGAAGGAGCTACGGTTCTAGTCCAAGACTAGAACATGTAGCTCTTTTTTTATTTTGACGGATTTCATGGCTAAACTGGATAATTATTGAAAACAATAAAAATATTCAGAAAATTTTCATATGACGATCAAGCTAACATAGGCTATAATGAGGTCTAAAAAAGAAAAAAAAAGAAAACGGGGCATAAGAATGAATCAATTTAAAGGTGAAAAAAATCTTCTCTCAGAGAAGAAGGAGCGTTTCTCTTCCGCCGGCTTTATTTTCGCAGCGATCGGGAGCTCAGTAGGACTGGGGAATATGTGGAAATTTCCGTATATCACAGGGGAAAATGGAGGAGCGGCTTTCTTCCTTCTCTTCATTGTATGTTTAGTATTGATCGGTTTACCCGTATTGTTGGCAGAGTTGGCCATCGGTCGTAGCGGACGTGGAAGCGCGGCTACTGCATTTGTACGAGCCGGAGGCGGGAAGAACTGGATGGCAGTCGGATTTCTGCAAGTCCTTGCACCATTTTTAATTCTTTCCTTTTATATCATTGTTGCAGGATGGACGTTGAACTACGCAATGATTGCCTTCAATGGACAATTGTTCAGTTCCAGTAATTATGCAGGTGAATTCAGCTCCTTTATATCTGGACCTATGCCAATTGTTTGGCAGGGGATAGCAATCCTTATAACGGCGGGTGTTGTTATTCTTGGAGTATCAGGCGGGATTGAGAAATTTAATAAGGTATTGATTCCTGGTCTGGTTGTTCTCCTAATTGTATTGATGATTCGTGCGGTTACCTTACCAGGTGCAAACGAAGGAGTAGCCTTTTTCCTAAAACCAGACTTTTCGGTGCTGACGGCGGAATCTGCGCTAGTCGCTTTGGGACATGCTTTCTTTTCATTGTCGCTTGGGATGGGAATTCTCCTGACTTACGGCTCTTATGTGGATAAAAAACAATCGCTAGGAACTGCTGCACTCGCAGTCGGGGCAGGAGATTTGTTATATGCGTTTATCGCAGGATTGATTATTTTTCCGACGACATTCTCATTTGGCATTGCTCCTGATCAAGGTCCTTCGCTAATTTTCATTGCTTTGCCAGCAGCTTTCTCAGCAATGCCATTTGGTGCATTCTTTGGTGGTTTGTTCTTTATCTTGCTGGCGATTGCCGCTTTAACTTCTGCCGTATCTCTGCTTGAGGTGCCTGTATCTTTCGCGATGGAGCGCTGGAATTGGAGCCGGAAACGTTCAGTTTGGATTTTGTCATTAGTATGTTTCCTCCTCAGTATTCCTTCGGCGATGTCACTGGGAATGGTCCCTGAGCTATCGTTTGGCGGCAAAGCGTTGTTCGATTGGGTGGATTTTGTAACTTCTAACATTATGTTGCCACTAGGCGGTTTGTTGGTTACCATCTTTGCCGGTTATTTCTGGAAAGGGGCAGCAGAAGCGGCTGGGCTTAAGGCAGGTTGGTTCCGCGTTTGGTTGTTTATGCTCCGGTATGTTGCGCCGATTCTGGTGTTCTTGGTGTTGCTTCATACTTCAGGGATTATTAAATTTTAATTTAATTCAATTTCTAAAAAATCATCAAAAAAAGCTCTACGACCATTGTGGTTGTAGAGCTTTTTTTGATATTGAAGATAAATACATTATTCCTCTAAATCCTACTTGACTAGGTGGATTAATTGGAATATAGTATAAAAAAAGATTGAACGAATCAATTCAAAACTAATAATTGTATACAATTATACAAATATATTGTTGAGGCTCTTGCCCGACAGATTATCGATGAGGAGCTACATAAATATGGCGATACGATCACGGAGGTTGTCAAAGGATAATACCTATGATGCATTAAAACAAAAAATTATTGATAGTGAATTAGAGCCGAATCAGCCTGTACATGAAGAAAATTTGGCAGCGTTACTAGGGGTTAGTCGTACTCCACTAAGAGAGGCGATACAGAGATTGGAGAACGAGGATTTTCTCATTCGACAGCCAAATGGAAGACTTCGGGTGGCTTCTGTGACACTCAAAGAGGTTGAAGAAATATTCCAAATTCGCAGCATGCTTGAAGGCTATATCGCAAGAAATGCAGCTAAGCATGCTACAGAGAACGATATTGTTAATTTAACGACGATGATTACAAAAATGAAACACTCCTTCCAACTTGGCGACAATCAGAATTTTGTAACCTATGGATTTGAGTTCCATGATTATTTATCAGAAATCAGCGAACTAAAAACATTCGAGAAAGTTCTGAATCAATTAAGAGATCATTCCCTTCGCTATTGTAGATTCGTCTCCATGCATGGAGATTGGAATACACAGGCGGATGAAGAACATGATCTTATCTTGCAAATGATCGCTGACCACAATGAAGATGGCGCTGAAAAAGCAATGCGAGATCATATTTTAAGCAGTCTAGCTACTGCACTTGACCGGATTAAAGGTATTGAAGAAAAGTTGGAAGCATAAAGAAAGGGGAGCACTTTACTATGAATATACTTAATGAGGTTGATCAAGCATTAGCGAATCAATTAATTGATGTTCGTAGAAACCTACATAGAGAGCCTGAATTAGCTTATGAAGAATTTAAGACCACAGAGAAATTACGGGAATGGCTGACCCATGCCAATATTCATATTCTAGACCTTCCTTTACAAACCGGACTTATCGCAGAGATCGGACAAGGTAATGGACCTGTTGTAGCTATTCGCTGTGATATTGATGCACTTCCGATAGAGGAACAGACTGGATTATCTTTTGCTTCTGAGATTCCTGGAAAAATGCATGCTTGTGGGCACGATTTTCACACGGCTACGATTCTAGGAGCTGCCTTATTGTTAAAGGCACGTGAAAGTGAATTGCCTGGCAAGGTTAGAGTATTGTTCCAACCAGCAGAAGAAACAGGGCATGGAGCGGAGAGTGTCTTAGCATCAGGAGGACTCAAGGGTGTTGACGCTATATTCGGTTTACATAATTCACCAGACCTGCCTACAGGAGCTTTTGGAACAAGAACAGGAGCTTTAACAGCAGGTGTTGATCGGTTTGAAATTACGATAAAAGGTGTCGGCGCTCATGCTGCTTATCCTGAAAAAGGTGTGGATTCCATTGTCACTGCGGCTCAGATCATTACCTCGCTACAAACCATCGTAAGCCGTCAAAACAGTACCACTGAACCGGTTGTGTTAAGTGTCACCAGAATTAATGGGGGCTTCACATGGAATGTCCTGCCGGAAAAAGTGGAATTAGAAGGTACGGTGCGAACTTACAATGAAGAGATTCGTCGCCAGATTCCAATCCAAATGACCCGAATCATCGAAGGAATTGCTGCAGCTGCTGGGGCAGAGGCTAAGCTACATTGGTTTCCAGGACCACCAGCAACGATTAATCATGGCGAATGGGCTGACTTTACCAAAGAGGTCGCTTCAGATGCCGGATATATAGTACATGACATCCCACCGCAAATGGGAGGAGAAGATTTCTCCTTTTATTTACAACAGATACCGGGTGCTTTTGTAAATATAGGATCAGGCCCAGCCTATGCTTTACATCACCCTCGATTCGATGTGGATGAAGCTGCGATTTTACCCGCTGCGAAGTACTTCGCTTTATTGGCAGAACAAGCGCTGGTGAAGCTACAAGTCAAAGCTTAATTGATCTCCTAGACCTAAATCCTAAAGATGATTGAGAGGAATGTATATGATTGAACTAAAGCAGGTTTCCAAAACGTTCACTCGGAAAGGAATCACGATTGATGCTCTTAAAGGGATCGATTTAAAGGTCGATAAAGGCGATATCTTTGGCGTTATCGGCTATAGTGGTGCGGGGAAAAGTACATTAATTCGTTTAGTCAATTATTTGGAAAGACCTACTGAAGGACAGGTCTTCGTTGCTGGGCGTGATTTAGGAACCTATAACGATAAAGAGTTACGGGCGGCTAAGAAGAATATCGGCATGATTTTTCAACATTTTAATCTATTAGAATCTAAAAAAGTATTTGATAATGTAGCGATTCCTCTAGTTCTCTTAAAAAAGAATAAGAATGAAATCCGCCAGCGTGTACAAGAGTTGCTAGAGTTTGTTGGATTAAGTGACAAAGCAGGGAGTTACCCTAGTGAATTATCAGGTGGACAGAAGCAGCGGGTCGGGATTGCCAGAGCGCTTGCCTCGAATCCATCCATCCTATTATGTGATGAAGCGACTTCTGCCTTAGATCCACAGACGACACATTCTATTTTACAGCTATTAAAAAAAATCAATGCAGAGTACAACATTACTGTGATGATCATTACACATGAAATGTCTGTCATTCAAGAGATTTGCAACAAGGTGGCGGTGATGGAAGAGGGCCGTATTATTGAGCAAGGAAGCGTTCTAGATGTATTCGGTAGTCCGAAGCATAAGACCACACAAAATTTTGTGAAGACGGTTATTCAGAACAGCATTACGCCAAGCGTCCAAAAATCCATCAAAACAGAACCCGGAAGTGTTCTTTATAAACTTAATTTTGTTGGAGAAAGCGCCTCTGAGCCTATCCTGTTCGAGATGATTCGATCCTTCGATATGAAGGTCAATATTTTATTTGCGAACACGACCGAGATTCAGGAAACGACACTGGGTACAGTAATTATTCAATGCAGTGGAGATACAGCTGAGATTAACAATGCGTTATCTTTCTTAAAACGTCATGGAGTCGGTGTAGAGGAGGTAGAATCTAATGTTTTCGACCACATTAACAGGTGATCAATTTCTGCAGGCGATTATTGAAACGATTCAGATGGTTGGCGTCTCCTTGTTTGTTGGCTCATTGATAGGGATACCCTTTGGGATATTGCTTGTAATCACTCGTCCTGGTGGGGTTTTGGAGAACAAAGCGCTTTACGCCATACTAAATCCGATCATCAACATTATACGCTCTCTGCCTTTTATTATTTTACTTGTAGCGATTGTACCTTTCACACGTTTGATTGTTCATACTTCGATTGGGACAAGCGCAGCGATCGTACCTTTAATTATCTACATCGCACCTTATATTGGCCGTTTAGTAGAGAACTCCCTGCTTGAAGTGAACCCGGGAATTCTCGAAGCTGCTGAAGCGATGGGGGCAACGCCATTTCAAGTGATATGGTACTTTTTATTGCCAGAGGCAGTTGGATCATTAATCCTGTCTTTGACAACGGCGACGATCGGGTTGATCGGTGCAACTGCAATGGCTGGAACGGTAGGGGGCGGCGGTGTCGGCGACTTGGCGATTGTATATGGATATCAACGTTTTGATACGGTTGTCGTGGTAGCTACTGTTGTTATTCTCATTATTTTAGTGCAAGGCATTCAATCTTTAGGCAACACGCTAGCAAGAAAAATTCGCCGTTATTAGTCATTACATATTCCGGGAGGGAGTTTGGCAGATGAGTGAATGGAGCAAGCAAGATCGATTTAAAGCGATATTATCTGGAGAAAAGGCAGATCGCCCAATTGTAAGTGGTTGGCGACATTTTATCGACAAAGAACAAACTGCAGATGATTTAGCGCAAACTACGATTTCTTTTACGAAACAATATGATTGGGACTGGGTCAAGATCAATCCTAGAGCAACTTATTTGGCGGAAGCTTGGGGCAATCAATATGATTTTACGGATTATCAGACTGTATTTCCAAGGCAGCAAACAACAGCAATTCCATCAGCGGTTAATCTATGGGATATCGAAGTTAAAAAGGCGGTGCATACAGCTTCCTTGGCCGAACACTTAGAGAGTGTTAGAAAAATTCGTCAAGGACTACCTGATACCCCACTAATCCAAACGGTATTCTCTCCATTGACTGTATTGCTATTTATTGTAGGACGTTCTGCTTATGTTACAAAAACAGTGTTTGGCATTGAGCATCCGGTAACTTTGGAGTCGTTATTTAAGGAGCATCGTGCGGCAGCGCACCATGCGTTACATGCGATTTCATTAACCTTAGCCGATTATGTACAAGAGCTGCAGCAAGTGGGTTCTGACGGTTTGTTCTACGCTGTGACAGGCACCGCTCACCCAGGATTATTTGATGAAGCCATGTTTGACGAGTTCTCCAGACCTTATGACTCTATTGTCTTAGAAGCTGCAAGCTACGGCAAAAACATTCTTCATACTTGTGGGGCTTATGCCCAGCCTGAGAAATTTAATGATTATCGAATTGATGGAATCAGCTGGGATACTGTAGCCGAGGGGAACCCTGGTTTAGAGGCGGATCTTAAAGCTACTAAAGTAGGTGGCGTCGATCATGGGCTGTTCGCTGTAAACGATATCGCACAAATTAAGCAGCAGGCTAAAGAAGCACTGACATTAATGAAAGACCAGCCTTTTATTCTTTCTCCAAATTGCGCTATCCCACTTAATGTGACGGATGAGGCGTTAGCACAGCTAAAACAATCTATATTTGAATAGGAGATGAAGTTATGAAAAAGTTGATAGTAGTGTTGATGATAGGGGTTCTAGCGGTGTTGACGGCTTGCGGGAATAGTCAATCCGATAATTCTGGAGATAAGAAGAAGCTTACCATTGGATTTGGTGTGGGAACCTATGAGGAGCAATTCCGCCAATCGATCCTTCCGATCCTAGAGAAACAAGGCTATAGCGTTGAAATTAAGTCCTTTTCGCAAAACATGCAGGTCAATCCTGCGATGAAGGAAGGCTCCATTGACGCAAGTATCTTCCAAAGCACAGCATACATGGAGGCAATCAACAAAGAAATCAAAGCAGACATGGTAGGAATTGCTTATGCGCCTGGTGCACCACAAGGTCTTTATTCCGTAAATCATACTACACTTGACGATGTTAAAGATGGTACAACCGTAGCTGTTCCGAATGATCCGGTGAACCAAGAGCGTGCACTTCGTATCCTGGAAGAATTGGGTTGGATCAAGATTAAAGATGGCGCAGGCGTAGCTGATTTTAACATCAACAGCATGGAACCGGATAAATATAACATTGATATTAAAATATTGGACCCTGCTCAAATTCTAGTTTCACTGCAAGATGTTGATTACGGCGTTGTAAACGGGAATTATATTGCTAATTCAGACAGAAAGATTACGGATGCCTTGAAAATTGAAAATACGCCTATGGAACACAGAATTATCGTATCGGTTAATAAAAAGGATGAAAATACACAGTGGGCGAAAGACTTGAAAGCAGCTTATGAATCTAAAGAGTTCGAAGAATATATTCGTGGAATAGAGAAATATGATGGTTTCATTCTGCCAGAAGCATGGGACAACAATTAAGTAAGGAAGTGAACGCAAGTGACACAAGAAAAGATTCATTTTATTGGTGGAGGACAGATGGCGGAAGCGATTATTCGTGCATGTATATCCAATAACACCCTGTCGGTAGATCAAATTAGTGTATCTGACATTAATGAAGCTCGTCTTCAGTTTTTGAGTACCAAATACGGAATAGATACGAAGAGCTCAAAGGAGCAAAGCCTATCTACTGCAGATCTGATTGTGGTTGCGGTGCGTCCACAGGATGATTTAACTACACTTGGACAAATCGTACAACAATTCGCTTCACCTACCGCAGTCATCGTATCGATTGTGGCAGGTGTGACGAATGTCCAATTAGCAGGTTATTTTGGAGCTGAGAGGTCCATTATCCGTGTCATTCCAAATACATTGACGGATACAGGCTACGGATATAGCGGTGTAGCATTAAATGCTTACGCTAGCCGTGATCAAGTGGAGCATTTCTTACTCGGATTTGGTAAAGTGCAATATCTGGATGAGACATTCATGGATATTTTCACTGGATTTGGTGTAGCTGGCCCCAACTATATTTATTATTTCATTGAGTCTTTTGTAGATGCAGGTGTGCTTGCCGGATTGCCGCGTGAGCAAGCCTGGAATGTTGCACTGGAGAATATGATGGGATCGGTAGCTATGCTGCAGCAGACAGGGCTGCATCCAAGACAACTGCTTGATATTAATAATTCACCTGGCGGAGTTGGGATGCATGGCTTGTACGAATTAAATAACAGTGATTTCGCAGCAGGTCTGCAAAGAAGTGTTCTGGCAGCTGTGAAGCGTACTACTGAGCTAGGAGTGAAGTAATCATGGCAACAGTGAAATGGGATCACTTAGTACACTACGTCAATGATCTGTCTAAACCGGTTGAAATCTTTAGAGCTCATGATTTGGTTGCTTTTAAGGGAGGTTCTCATAAAGATTGGGGAACCTATAACGCATTAAGTTATTTCGGGCTAACCTATCTCGAATTTCTGAGCATTGAGAATCTTGAGCTGGCAAAGGCAACTGAACATAATCTAGTGGTGAAAGACGCTGTAAAACTTCTACCGGAGCATGAAGTCTTGAGCAGAGTAGTCATCCGGACAGATGATATTGAAGAAGTAGCGGCTTCCCTGAAAGCAGCGGGTTTATCACTATCTCCAATCATCGATGGGAAGCGTCTAGATAACGAGGGAAGATTAATCGAGTGGCGCATGATGACTATCGGTGGTGACTTTCAAGGCCTAGTCTATCCGTTCATCATTCAATGGAGCGGGTCAGATGCAGAGAGGTTAGAGAGATTATCATCGTCTGGAGTTATCCAGCCTCATCCTGCAGGTCATGTTGAAATCGTGCGCGCTGTATTCCATGTCTCCGATCCTGCAGCTACCGCTAAACATTGGGGATCGATATTCGGATTGCCTGTAGCAGAGTCAGGGGACGGTACCTTCAAACTTGCGATAAGAGATAAGTCTTTTGCTTTCGTGCAAGGGGATGAGAACCAGTTCAAGCAGGTGATTTTTGAGACTGATTCGTTAGCGCTGAAAGGGAAGACGGTTCAGATCGGTGACGGGGAGTATGTTTTTGTATAAAGGAAGTAGCATATTTACATTTTTGATTTCTTTTTAAATACAAAGCCAGACCACCAAGCAATGTACTTAATTGCTTGGTGGTCTGGCATTTTTGCTAAGAGGATGTTTTGCGCGTTTCTAAGGGTCAAGAGGGTAAATACACTATGAGCATTTGTGGGAGAGATTCGGTGTTTTTCAGATTTTAATTGTTCATAAAAGTGCTTGTATAACGTTTTGTGAATATTTATAATAATGGATAATTGTGGAAATTGGGAATATTAGTTATGAAATGGTTTCCGGAAACAGTGTTGAAAATAGGAAAGTTTTAGTGACGTGGGTCAGCGAGGTCAAAAAGTTCTAGGGGGTCGTTTGTGTGAAAAGAGCAGTACTAGTATTCTTTATTTCTTTATTTATTCTTTCGGGATGCAGTTTGATTAGTGAAGAACCAGATTATTCGAAAGAGAAAGCTGAGGTTACTTCCTATCTGGAGCAGACATATGGTCTCCAAATTGGAGAAGTTGATGTATGGTACGAAAAGTATGAAAATAATGCTCACGGTACTAAAACAGGAGATCTTATTGCCGAGGCCTTTGACAAGAGAGACCCTAGCTTAGCTATTCAAATCCAGAAGCGCCTGGAAACAGGCAAGTTTGAAGATAACTTTAATAATGATGCTTTCGAACTGAGACAAGAAGTTTTCAATATTCTAGAGAAGTACAACCCAGATAATCATCTTAATAAATATCAAGGTATCTATCCTGAAAATATCTCAGGACCAGTACTTATTAGGGACAGTTCTACCGACTTGCACTTAGGTGTGATGTATGATCGCATCGACATCGACAAGCAACTAGAGAAAAACTGGTTAGCAGAGGGGGAAATTATCTCAGCGCTTATTAGGTACTTTGAAACTCACCCGGATAGTGCTCATAAAGAAATAGAGTTTTCGGTGGATTACATGTTTTATGAAAAGGGTAATTTTGATATGGATAGCTATATAGTTGATCATAAGAATAGAGGGTATTTTGGTACTTACGAGGGGTTGATTGGAGTTATGCTTGACAATTACGATCCATATATAGATGCTTTGGATGAAGATGACAAGCCCAAAGTTATTTTCAAGTATCAGATTTATAGCGGAGACTATTCAAGAATCACGAATGTCGAAGACTACAAGAAAGCTGCTCATGCCTTCTGGGACAAGTGGTATCCAAATGGATGGGAGCGTTAATATATGTTGCATCAGACGCATACACTTATCGCAAAAATGGTACGTTCGAGTATAACTATGTGTATCGCTTTTGGGAATCCTCCTTCATTTGAAATCCTCAAATAGCCTTACACCAATCATTTGAACGAATTGCTTAGCCGCAACGGATAGCTTTCTTTCTGTCTTAGTGGATCGTGAAGAGGCATTAGTGGATCGAGAAGAGGCATATGTACAAAGGTACAGTCGATTTCACCATCTATTAAATGCTTAGTGATCTCAGGTGTCTTCCCATGTGAGAGACGAATGAGGTTGGAGAGATTAACATCGTCCAGATCCATCCACCCTCAACCTTCTGGGCATGTTGAAATCGTACACGCTATATTCCATGTCTCCGATCCTGCAACCACCGCTAAACATTGGGGTTCGATATCGATATACGGAGTGCCTGTAATAGAGTCAGAGGACGCTAGCTTCAGCCTTAAGATAGATGATAAGTCGGGCATCGCTACTTCGAGCAAGTCTTTTTTATGTCCAATGACTAACCTTAATCTATAATGTTTAATATCGATGGGAATGTGATTTTTGTTTGTCAGCACGTGCCGTGTTTTTCCTTCGGTTATTTAGGTGATAGTCCATACTTTTAGAATAGTGGCGCATATTATATTTTAGGAAGTAAAAGGGAGGGATAATCAATGAGCGGTGGAGTTGGAGGCAGATTTACTTCTACTGGAGAAATTTTGGTTCTTTATATCTTATTGGTAATTATATTATCTGCTTGTTTCTTTGTATAATAGCAGGCTATCAGAAAGAACAATAGCCACTGTTCCAAGGCTATTGTTCTTTTTTTGCAAATGTTGATGGACATGCCAATCCTTTATTTCGTTCCAATAACGAGAATAAATCCGATGTATTCATGATAACGGTCCATTATACTGTTGTACTTACTGATCACTTCCCAAATCGTGTGGTCAAGAAAGGAATCAGTATCCATTTCTTGATAATGGTCTGGATGCTCTGTAAGATCCTCACTTGATTTAGGAAACAAGAAGGGACCATCTATCTGTGAATGATAAAACCCCATAGTGTTTACTAATGCTGACCAATCATTAAAGTCCCATAGATTCTCAACATGATAAAATGTACTAATCACTTGATTGATTTCTGTAGACATAGGTTTATATTGAATCATTTCTCTATCAAAAAGCTTGCCTCCAGTCCGCAAAACCCTATAATATTCCGAAAATGCCTTTTCTGTATCAGTGAAAATGGATACAGACTCAACAAGAATCACATCAAATGACTCGTTAGGAAAAGGAAGCGAACTTGCGTCACCTACTAAGAATTGAATTAAAGATTTCTCTTTTTCAGCCCGTATTTTTGCTTTTGAGATCATATCTGGGTGAATATCTGTACCTATTACATCATGACCTTGTGCAGCTAAATAACAAGATGTTCTGCCAGTGCCACAACCAACTTCAAGGATTCGGGAAGCAGGTGGTAGCGGATATTGTTCAAACTGCTTTAAAGTTGCAGTAAACCCTCCAGGATGAGCATTTCCAACACCTAATTTAGCAAGCATATTCAAATATTCCATGAGTGTAAATTCCTTTCACTGCGGGTCTTATTTTATAATATGAAAAAAAAATAACTTTGTACCGCAGTGCTAAATATTAATGACTTAAGAACATACATAAAAAGAAAATGTTGGTTTATTTTTAAGTTAAAATCCAGGTCGTCAAGCAATGTGCGTAATTGCTTGACGATCTGGATTTTTTTGCTAAAAAGGATATGAATGTCCGTTCTTTTAGTAGTCTCCGATTACGAGTTGGGGTTTTATTTAATTTATTCAAGAACACTTGAAAATAATGTAAACGTAGAGTATTGTAAGTGATAAGTAGTAAGTAGTAAGTAGTAAGTAAATCAAAACGCTCACCATACGGAATAAATGTCATCCAGTAAATACGAATTATGGATAGGGGTGGATGGTTATGATGGATTTAAAATTAGCACCGAGTTTTTCAGTGATCGCGCTTAATGCACAGAGAAGTCTTCATATGACTACTGTCAAGAAAGTGTCTTTACGCTGTATGGCAGCAGCGGTTATATTGGAGCTTTACTTAGAGGGATGTTTTACGCAATCAGAGAACAAGTTAACTTTGCCCAAGGAAGGATTTGATCAAGTTCATTCAGCACTTTATAGAGAAACGGTTCTACAGCCCTTGCTTCATAAACATGCTGAAGTGAAGGGTGATCTTAATTGGTGGGTAAAAAAGGCCTCCATGCTGTCTAACAAACAATTAAAAAAGTTCGAGACCGCGATTTCAGATGATCTTAAAGCAATGGATTTGCTTGAAGATATCCCAAGTCTGTTAGGGAGCGACATGTATTTTGATACTGCCGAAGTTGAAGTTAGAGCGTATCGCAGTAATATGGAGGCGTACTCAAGCATTACAGAGAACATTCGCGCAGAGATTTTGGAAGAGGGTTCAGTAACGGATGAGGTCATTTGTATGCTGTGGCTGCTTCGTGAATGTGGATGCATGCATGATTTCTTCTCGCTAAATGAAATAGAAAAGGTAAATATCAAACTACATGATCTATACCAAAGTAATGTATGGGCAAAGGCATTGCTTCCAATACAAATTCGCCATGGAATTGAGCTGGGAATCAAACGCTTTTTAGAATTGAAGACAAAGTTTGCGAAGACTTTTATCGGTAGTAGCATCAATCTTTTATTCCCTGCCCTAGAGCCATCGCGAGCTGTCTTTATAGAAACAGAGTCTTGGTTTGATAATTCTAATCAAAGACTAGACGCAGTTATTACAAGATTATTGTCCTATGGACATGAAGTTAAGGTGATGGAAAGAGGATCGATTGCGACCCTTAAAATTGATAACTTGTTATACGATGCGATCCCGCATTTTGTAATGATGAAAGTGCCAATCCAAGGTGTGCGTCTTGTTCCGAAGCGCCCGCTGTAAAGGAGTTGGTTATCAATGTCTAGGCAACGTTCCATGGAGAATATTTTGGCTTCAGAGTATGTATCTATAGGTGAATTGGTAAGAATCACAAACTCTCGTTATAGTACACTCAAACATTACACAGAAGAAGGCATGCTTCCCTTTGAACAGGCCGAGGAGAATTTAACACGCAGATATAAAAGAGAGGAAACCGTCGTACGCATTCTTTGGATCAAAGAGATGAAAACAAACGGTTTATCTATCCCGCAAATTAAAGAAGCTCTAGGAATGAATTAAACATCGGGATTCCCGGTGTTTTTGCTTTTTTTAGTCAAAGAATTATAAACCCTCAGATAGCCGTGCCCCAATCATCTGAACAAATTGCTCAGCCGCAACAGACAGCTTTCGATCCCGTCGTACTGCAAAACCTATACTGCGAGGTAAAAGCGGATCTTCTAACTTCAACTCATGAAGCTTTCCACTGTGAAGATCCTCTTGCACGAAAGAACGGCTGATAAAAGCTGCCCCATACCCTAATCTGGCGAACTCTGCTAGCAATTCTATACTCCCTAATTCAATATCTGGAATTACCGATAATCCCTTAGTCGCAAACCATTGTTCAACAAATACTCTAGTGCTGCTCCCTTGAGAAAATAGGATTAAAGGCAGCTCTGACACTTCTCTCATGGTTAGTGAACGACTAGCTAATTCTTGATAGGCTTCACCTACTACAAAACAATCCTCTAACACAGCCAGCTTCTGTATATTTAGCAGTGGATCGTGAAGCGGCATATGGACAAAGGCGCAGTCGATCTCACCATCTTTTAAACGCTTAGTGATGTCTGGTGTCTTCCCATGAGAGAGACGAATTCGTATACCTGGGTATGTGCTATGAAAGGTATTCAACTGCGGCAACAAAAGGTGCTTGATCAGATAATCACTGGCTCCGATTCGTATTTCTCCCTCATTTAACTGCTTCAAGCTCTCCAGATGCTTCTGTGCAGAATCCAGCATGGAAAAGGATTGCTCCACATATTCAAATAGCGCTCGTCCTTCTTCTGTAAGCTCTACACCTTTGGACAGCCTGTGAAATAGCTTCAGTCCTAAGGCTTCTTCCATTTGTTTAATGGCATAACTCACAGAAGGCTGTGTAATATGTAGTTCCCCTGCAGCTTTTGTTAAATTTCGATGACGTGCCGTTTGCCAGAAAATACGATACCACTCCAAGTTGAACATGTGGTATAGATCACCTCTATATCATTATAGTAAAAATCCAATTTCATTTATTTCATTTCATTCATTATAATCAGGCTAGAGGAATAATTCAAAGGGGTGGATGAAGTGGAATCCAATCAACCGGACTTAGAAGCACGTTCTCCATGGTCAACGAATAGCGATAAACACATAGTGAAGATTAGCCCAGCGAAAGCGGTAATCAATGGAACGATAACCATATCAGGAAGCAAAAGTCTGACGAATCGGGCCTTGGTAATCGCTGCTTTAGCTGATGGACGTTCAGAAATAAAGGGAATATTAAGAAGTGATGACTCTTACTGGTGTATTGAATCATTAAAGAAACTGGGGATTCCCGTTGTGATAGAAGAAGAGACAGCTGTTGTTGATGGATGTGGCGGCAACTGGCCGAATCCGACTGGTGAGCTATATGTAGGAGCGGCTGGTACGGTTGCGAGATTCTTACCCGCTGCACTCGCGGCAGGGACTGGCACTTGGACAATGAATGGAAGTAAACGACTTTGTGAGCGACCACTCGCCCCATTACTCGACGCATTAACGACCCTGAGTGCACAATTTGAGTATAAACAAGCCGAGCGTTGTTTACCTTTTACATTAGAGGCAAAAGGTCTGCAAGGAGGAAAGGCAACGCTGCCCGGCTCCACTTCAAGTCAATTTATAAGTGGATTATTGCTAGCCGCACCGTATGCCAAAAAACCGGTAACCGTGTATATTGATGGAGAAGTTGTGCAAAGAGATTATGTCGAGATGACCCTTACCATGATGGCCTCCTTTGGTGTAACACCAGAAGCGTCTAAGGACGGTCAATCAATAACGGTTCCTACAGGAAAGTATCAGGGACAAGCGATCACTTTAGAGCCTGATGTATCCACATGCTGTTACTTCTGGGCGGTAGCTGCGCTTACGGCAGGACGTGTACGAATTGAAGGGATTAATGCTAGCGAGACAAGTCAACCTGATATCGAGTTTTTAGACGTTCTGGAGGTAATGGGCTGTACCGTTGTTCGTGGGGAGAACTTTGTTGAAGTACAAGGTGTCCCACGGCTTAAGGGTGGATTCACAGTGAGTATGAAGAAGTGGTCGGATCAAACACTAACAATGGCTGCTATGGCTATTTTTGCAGATGGTCCAATCACTCTAAAGGATGCTGCACATATCAGACATCATGAATGTGATCGGATATCCGCGATATGCGAGGAAATAAGTAAGCTCGGAATACATGTGGAAGAGTTTGAGGATGGTCTAACGGTATATCCGGGTCAGCCACTCCCAGCTTTACTAAATTCTCATGACGATCATCGGATGGCTATGGCGCTTTCATTAATCGGCTTGAAGATTGAGAATATTCAGATTATCGACCCTGGTTGTGTCTCCAAGACCTGTCCAGATTATTTTGACCGTTTGTCAGCGTTAGGCGTACAGGTCCAATACTAAATAAGGAGTGCATATATAATGGCAGGAAATACATTCGGTGAAGTGTTCAAAATTACAACCTTCGGTGAGTCACATGGTGTGTCGGTAGGGGTCATAGTGGATGGTGTAACACCAGGCGTCGAGATTAACGAAGCGTATATACAGAAACAGATGGATCGGAGAAAACCGGGCCAATCTTCAGTGACTACTCCTCGTAAAGAATATGATGTTGTCCACATACAATCTGGAGTATTTGAGGGAAAAACAACAGGTACACCGCTCTTTGTAGTTCTTCAAAACCACGATATGAGACCAGAAGCGTACAGCGAGATCCAGGACGCTTTTCGTCCGGGCCATGCCGATTTTACTTATTTAGAGAAATACGGCATTCGGGATCATCGCGGTAGCGGACGTGCTTCAGGTAGAGAAACTGCGGCAAGAGTGGCCGGAGGTGCGATAGCTCGTAAGTTGTTAGAGAGAAGAGGCGTACAGGTAGTAGCGTACACACAAGAAATCGGAGGCATAAGATGTGAATCCTTCGATGAGGGTGTGATTGAACAAAACGCTGTCCGTGCCTGTGATCCAATTGCAGCTGACAAAATGATTAAAAAAATTGAGGGGTTAGCCGAGATTGGGGATAGCTGTGGTGGCATTGTAGAATGCCGTATTCGTGGCGTGGTTCCGGGTCTTGGAGAGCCGGTCTTTGATAAATTGGATGCAGAACTGGCGAAAGCTATGCTGTCCATTGGCGCTGTTAAAGGGATAGAATTTGGAGCTGGCTTCGAAGCAGCAACGATGCTGGGGAGTGAGCATAATGATGCGAGGAATAGCGATGGTTTTCTAACTAATCATTCCGGAGGAATCATCGGGGGGATTAGCACAGGACAAGAAATCGTATTTCGGATCAGTGTAAAGCCTACTTCGTCCATCTCTGTGCCACAGCAAACGACTAACATCAAAGGGGAAGAACAAGAGATACGCACCGAAGGCAGACATGATCCATGTATTTGCCCGAGAATCGTACCTGTCGTAGAGGCTATGGCTTGTTTAGTACTGGAGGATCAGTACAAACGACAAGCCGCTATGCTTGGATAATACAAAAGCGGCATAGCCCATTAGCACATATTGCGCTAATGGGCTTTTTATTGTTCACGCATCGATTTCACCCCATATAGAAACCTCATTTAGTATATTATGGAATTAGAAAAACAGAAAAGAACTCATTCAATATACAAAATACAAAATAAAGGAGGGGCGTTAATAAACAACGACAGAGAACCAGTAAAATTTCAAAAATGAACTAAGAACGGGTTAAAAAAGGTGGTTTTATGAGAATATTCACGTTAGGTATTGTAGTATTGATGTTATTTGCATCTGTTGAACCGTCAGAGAAATTAGCAGCAGAAAGCTTAAGTGAATTGGCTAATCGTAAATTTTCTATAAAAGAAGATCAGATCCGTGAAGATGATTATGATTCCATTGTGACCTTTGGTAAAGCCTTCATTAATCTATATACCGGAGCTGTTGCAAAACAAGAAACTGTAGTATTTGAGAACTATATCTCGAATGCAAATCTTCTTAATTTCACAAATAAAATGTTGGAATTGACACAGAAGCAGAAATTGAGTGGTGCCAGTAGTGTGAATTTCGGCCTTGATAATGAGTTTAAGGAAGAAGTGTTTAAAAAACTTGATAAGAATCTTTACTATTTAAGCTTACCTTTTTCAAGCGAAGGGTCTGGAATGACTTGCAAACTATTAGTTCAATCTTCAAACAAGTCATTGGAAATTGTTGATTTGTACTTTGGATACAAAGATGGTGTAGATACTTTCACAACGGGTCACCCTGCAGAAAGGAAGATTAACAATCCACAAATATGGGATGATCAAGAATGGGTTGACGGTGTTTTTGAAAAGCTTGAACGATATGAAACCGAACTCTCCGTCAAGTAGACAGTAGAAGAATAGGGGTCCGAGCAGCTACTTGCTTTCAATATTCAGCGGTAACAATAAAAGCAGCGGTATGTTAAGGCTGTAGTTTCCAGCCCTAGCACCGCTGCTTCATTATTAAGGTGTTCTAATCTAATTCTGCTATTATTTCAGGGCTTTACCCAGGATTCATTCAGATCCATTTCCCGAATACAATCAGCCGAGTCATTCCTGTTGTTACTAATCATTGGTGTGACCGGGTACACCTGCATTTCATCTGCTGAATAAGGCCGCAGAATCGGATTCAGTGCTTCCAGATCATTTGTCTCCTCATCAAGCCATCGAGTGATATCCTGTGGGGACAAAATCGCCGGCATCCGGCTCTCAAATTCGCTAATCAGTGGATTGGCATCTGTCATGACCAGAGAGCAGGTGCGAAGAGGCTCCCCGCGCGTATCCCGCCAAATTTCGTATAGACCAGCCACTCCGAACATACTGCGATTATTCATGACTACCCGAACTGGATAAGTCTTTTTGCCTTCTTTTTTCCAATAGTAAAATCCATTACAAGGGATAATACAGCGCTGCTTGTCCACCATCTTGCGATAGGTTGGATTCTGATGCACATTCCGGAGATCCGCATTGATCGCATCTTTACCCCAATAAGGAACGAAGCCCCAGCGGAACTCATCCAGAATTCGCTCACCATCCTGCTGTAATACAACAGGCATATCCTGTGTGGGACTAATATTATAGCGGTCTTTATAGTAGTACATCACCCGTTTGATTTCAAAATGATCCCTAATGTCTTGTAGTTCGGCCGCCAGAGAAAAACGTTGACACATGAAACATCAGCCTCCTTTTGTTTCGTAGTGTTTGTAAAAGGAGGTAAATTATTCATGATTTCCATGGTCCTATTTTAGCAATCACTCCGTTTCTTTATAGCTTAACCTAGCTCCTCGGAAGCTTCCCTCCATATTGCGCCCTTAGCTGCTGCAATTTGTCCAGCTTACTCAGACTACTCTCCCTGTTTACTAAGCCTACCCCAAGAATCAGATTCTCGATAATATACGTGGGACCAACCATGGAGTGAAACTCCCAAACCTCACCTCTTCCGGCATACAGTACAATGTCTGCATCTTGGGATCGAGGATACACGAGTCTATCGGTGATCAGGATGACCTGGTAATTAGCTTCACGTGCATGGTCCAGAATCACTTCGATTTCAGGTAACAGTTGAACGAATCCAAAGACAAGCAATACATCTTTTTGATCAGCATGCATTAAGGTCTCTAGCAGTTCGTGACCGCTGGGGGCCATTTTTTTCATCTGTATTCCAAAACGTGCCATACGATAGATCATCAGCTCTGCCAGTCCAGCACACGGACCAGGGCTATATACATACACAATTCGTGCTGTCGACAGAGCATTCACTGCGCGCTGCAGCGCCTCGTCGCTTAAATAGCGGCGTGTTTCTTGCAGATGATGTAAGCAATTGTCCAGCAGCACTTGAGGGAGTGAACTATCATCCGATCTTTGCATGGCATCACGCATTTTTATGGAAGGAGTAGACTCGAAGCGGAAACGGAGTCGGCTCTTGAAATCCTTGGCATGCTTGTATCCAGCCGCTTTCCAGAACCGTGAGACGGAGGCGATACTTAATTGAAGCTCATCTGCCATTTCCTGTTCGGTCATGTAGACCACACGTTGCTCATTTTTTTGAATGAAGTCAGCAATAATTCGTTGATTTGGTGAGAAAGCGCGACGATTCCAATCCTTATACAATCTCTCATTCCTCCTAATATGAAGCAATAAATAGAATATAACGTGCGAAGATGTTGTAAATATTTTTACAACGTTAAAAATACTGAAAAAAATATTACTCCCATTTAACAATTGGTAAAAGTTGTGCTGACATGACCTTCTTATAATAAAGATAAATTCCTGTAGGGAGGCCAAATATTCATGAGTACGATAAAAACACGCTACACGCTGACCCAGTCACAAAAAATGATGATTTTTGTACTGTCGATGTCGCTTTATGGCTTGTCCAATATGTTTACGGAGCTTGTGCCTGGGATCAAACTAGGCCCCATTGAATTATCGATTGAATATTTCGCTTTCATTCCTTTGACCTTATGTATGCTGTTCCATCCATTGTATGCGGCTATTGGGGCAGCTGTAGGTGAAGTGATCTTCGGGGAACTAATGTTAGGTCAATTTGGTGGGCTGGGCGAATTGGAGAAATTCATCACTTTCTCATTGGCGATGTATACTGCTGGCCGTATGGTATCTGATCCGAAGAATCGTAGACAGGTTGGAGTGGCGGCGATTACTGGCGTAGCAATTCACCAGTTCTTCAGCTCCGTTGTGGATATAGTGAAAGTATGGGTGGGTGTAGAAGAACTTGAAGCTGTTAAAGGTCTGGCAGAGAGTATCGTTGTAATCGAGGGAGTTGGCTTTTTGAACGATGTACTCTTCTCCGGTATCTTGTTCGCCTTAATTCCAACTATGTATCTGGTTCCACGTTTATATGGAAAAATCGAACCTTTGCTTGGTATGAAGCCGCGTGAACGGAACATGAAATATGCAACAGGGGCTTGGTTATCTCCTAAGCTCGTTATTTTTGGAACGATTATGGTCATGGTTGCGCTTGGATCGGAATTGCTCTCGGAATCGGGATGGAACTTTGGTGACTTTGAGTTTGCATGGGCAGAGTCCAATGAAGAGAGCTTAATCTGGCTGAGTATGCTGGTAGCGGCAATTGTTGCAACAACAGCGATTATATCCCTGATTCGGCGTTCTGCACGTAAAAGACAGGAAGCGGGTCAAGTAGATGCGTAATTCAATACTCGAACTGAACGGAGTTACCTTTACTTATCCAGGAGCCGAACAACCTGTATTGCAAGAAGTATCCTTGCGGCTAGAAGAAGGAGATTTCATTGCTATTATCGGCAGTAATGGTTCGGGAAAATCCACGCTGTGTAAATGCTTTACTGGCCTGATTCCTCATTATTACACAGGGGACTTCACTGGAGAGGTGACGATCTGTGGACAACCGGCGGATGGGAAAAGTGTAGCTGAGCTTTCCAAGCATATAGGGTATGTTTATCAGGATTTTGAGAATCAATTGGTGCGTCCGACGGTTCTTGATGATGTGTCGTTTACGCCACTCAATTATGGATTTGCCGATTACAAGGAACGGGGAGAGCGAGCACTGGCACTAACCGGACTTAGTGATTTAAGAAATGAATTCATCTGGCAATTGAGTGGCGGGCAAAAACATTTGCTCGCTTTAGCCGGAGCACTAGCGATGGATCCAGAAATTCTGGTCATTGATGAACCGGTAGCTCAGCTGGATCCGCAGCATGCCCGCCATATCTATGATATTTTGCGCCGTTTGAATGAGGAGCATGGGAAGACCATTGTAGTGATCGAACATCATGCGGAATTTATTGCAGACTATTGTAAGCATGTTGTCCTGATGGATAAGGGGAGAATGCGCTGGCAGAAGCCGGTGCGTGAAGCCCTCTCATCTGTAAAAGAACTGCTGGAGCTGGGCATTTATCCCCCCGATGTGACTCGGGCAGCTTGGCTGTTGCAATCTGATGCGCGGCTAACCCAATTCCTTCCCTTGAGTGCTGAAGAAGGGAACGCCCACATGATATTACGGCAGCATGCGATCCAGAGAAATGATCCATCTGACTATATGAAGGAGCAGTCCCTTACTGTAATTCGGGAAGAGAAGAGTGTCGTTCAGATGGAGAATGTACACCTCTCATACCGTACGATTCATAAGACGAAGCATCCAGTCTTGAATGGTGTTCAATTAGATCTGCGGCAGGGTGAGTCTATCGCTCTTATTGGCAACAACGGAGCGGGCAAATCTTCTTTAATGAAGCTGATTGCTGGAATTGTCAGACCTACAGCTGGAACCGTAAATGTGAAAGGGATGACCGTGAACGGTCTGCCACCCGAGCGTCTCTCCAGTACCGTAGCATACGTATTTCAGAACCCAGAGGAAATGTTTATTGAGGATTCTGTACGCAAAGAAATTGCTTATTATTTGAAGGCACGGAAGCTACCAGACACAGAAGAGAGAGTAGCAGAAATGCTAAAAGCTTTCCGGCTCAATGAATTAGCAGAACGTGACGCTCGACTTCTGAGTGGGGGGCAGCAGCGCCGAGTATCGCTAGCCATTGGTGCCGCTGTTCGTCCTGCCGTCATGCTGCTCGATGAACCAACGGCGAATCTGGATATTTCGACCAAACAGGAAATGGTTCATGTGCTGGATACACTTCGCAGTCATGTTGAGACAGTGGTGATCGCGACACATGATATGCAGCTTGTGTCTGAATGGGCGACTAGGATTATCGTTATGCATCAAGGCAGGATTATTGCTGACGGAACGAAAGATGAAATCTTCGCTGACGGACTTCTATTACGGAGGGCAGGTCTGGCTCAGACACAATTGATGGAGCTGAGTCGTATGCTCGGTTTGCCCAAAATTTGCAGCAGCTTAGAGGAATTCGTAAGTCTAGTGGAAGTGAAAAAGGAGGTAACTGCAATCCATGGAAGCCGTTAAACGGGCACTTGACCGTATATCTGTAGAACAAATTAAACTGGAACTCTTAGGGACTGCTTATAACAGCAGCAGTACTTTTCTGGGGAGGCTCGACCCGCGAACGCTGCTACTTTGGTATTTGTTCTTTGCCATTGTGCCTTGGTTTGTACATAACCGTACAGTTCTCTTAGGGATGTTCGTGCTTATGGTCTTAACGACTGTCCTCTCCCGAGTCAGCCCATACATTATTTTTATATTGTGTCTGGGATTAATCAGCCAAATTGGGTGGATGTTCATCCTGTCGCTCTTTTTCGGCGGAGGAATTGAATCGTTGCTGCCTATGTTGACGCTGACACTTAAGCTTTCAGTGATATCACTAGCGAGTATTACGGTGTTCTCCAGTCTCGATCCGGAAAGACTTAGCGACGGCCTGCTATCCTTAGGGATTCCTGATACATTTGCTTTCAGCTTATCTTATGGTTATCGTATTTTGCCTACGTTATTGGAAGAATTCCATCAGATTTTGTTATCCTTCAGACTGAGAGGGCAACGACCGCTGCAACATGGTTTGTTGTATTGGAGAACAGCAACGTATTATTTGCGCATTGTGATCCTGGCTTTTTATCCACTCATGCTAAACACCGCTAAACGTTCCCGGACCACGATCGAGGCGCTTGAGACTAGGGGATTTAGCTACGGTCTGAATAATAAGAAAGTGAAGAAGATCAAGTTATCTTATTTGAAAATGAAGCGGTCCGACTGGTACTTTTTATCCGGATCTACCGTTTATGTTATTTTGCTTTTCTGGATCGGCTACCTCTACCCTAAACTGGTGTATTAACATCACTCATAAGCTCAAAGGAGACGAATTAGACATGAATATTGATCTGCATACCCACGGTAAATTATCTAAGAAATCGACCTTTTCCCCTGAATATTTTGCTGAAATGATGTTTGAGGCGAAAGCGAATGGATTACAGGCAGTAGCTTTGACCGAGCACTTTAACACTTCTAATTTCTTTGCGATGTATGAGACCCTGGACCAGACTTATCCTTATAACGGACATTATTATGATGTAAACGGACTTAAACTGTTTCCAGGTATGGAGGTGGATATCGCGGAGACAGGTCATATCCTGCTGATCGGTCTTAAGGAGAATGTTCTAGCAGTTCGCGCTTTACTGGATGAGCATACGCAGGAGGGGGATTTTATTCCTTTCAAGGATCTGCTGGACATGGCTGACGAACATAACCTTTGGAAAATCGGAGCTCATCCTTTCCGTACTTCTACGCCTTTACATCAACTGGACCCGGAGCTGCTTCGGAGATTAGATGCTTTTGATTTCAATGCAAAGGATATTTACATGCAGGGGGCAGAGACTTATAAGAACCTGATCACACCATTTGCCGAAAAGCTTGGTGTACCTGTGATTGCCGGTAGTGATAGTCATCAATGTCTGCAATATGGGAGTGTTCTGAATCGGTTGAATATTACCTGCTCGACGGTTGAGGAATTGAAAGAAACCATTAAGCAAGGCAACTACGAAATTGAGCTTTCGCCTTGTCTTCACACCAAAGTGAAAGCTTCGGTCATGATGAAGAAACTTTTGAAGCAGCTCATTGGTGAAGCACCTTCCAGAGATGATGCAGAGGTTGGTAACCTGGTCTAGCCGATTCCAAACATTCCTGTTATACTTTTTTCGTGAATGTAATCGGAGGTGGTACTGTGCTAATGCTGGTTTGCCCATTAGCTAGAAGTTCCTCACGCAAAGCCTAAATTAGGGCGATACTTTGCGTGAGGTGCGATAGGATGGATGATCGCCCAAACTAAATATTATCGTTTCTAATAATGGGCTTTGCACCTTATGAAATTTCAAAATATAAGGGGCTGAAGAGCAATGAATACACCATTTATTAGAAACCATCAATATAATTTTATTAAAAAACAAACAGACTTCCTTCTAAAAACACTGCGAACTGTAGCGGATCGAAGAGTCTTGGAGACGGTAAGATATCGTTCATCGTTGAATGTAGTAGAAGCTTTTTCAACACTAAGTGATAGTCAGCAACAGTTGCTGCAACAAATATCTGCCTTTGAGACTGCATACGATTTTCAAAAGTATCTTAGTGGATTAGAGCCTTATTTAGAACCTTTTCCACAGATTACACCGAAACAGATTCAGAAGCTATTCCCTAAGAATAAGAAGCTGAAGGTACCTGATTTATCAGCAATCGACTTTCGATATATGACATATTTGAGCTGGATAGATATTGCTACCAATAAACTATTTATTGTATATCCGTTCGAACGGCAGTTTATCGGTATTGAGGGTAGAATGACACCAATGAACAAGAAGGGGTATTGCCTGTTCTGTAATCGGCAGCAACAGCTCGCCTTCTTTACGGTCAAGACCAAGCTTGCGAAATCTTCGCCGGATGATTACTCCTCCATTGGCCAATATATTTGCATAGAGAGCCAAGAATGTAATCATAGGATTACGGATACAGCAGCGTTAGAGAGATTCATTCTCTCCACTCGTGCATAATGTTAGGATTAGCAAAGGCTGCTTTTGTAGGTAGCTTCAGACTATAGAGCAATAGGGTTTTGAAACGAATGATTTCCGTTTCGAAACCCTATTTGCTGTTCGCTCAATTCTGAATTAATTATTTTGAATATTGTTGAAATAGAAACAAAAAAATAATGTGATATACTATTGTTAATGCAAGAGTGGGTAGGAGGACAGGTCATGAACAAAGAAGATCAGATCCTAACGGGTGTCAGGGACCTATATAATAAGATGGTTTGGCTTAACAAAGATAAGATGGAAGAAAGTCTTAAAGGTTATACATCTTCCGAAGTACATTGTATTGAATACATTGAAAAGAATGTAGATTCCAACGTTACAAAACTTGCGGAGTCCTTTTTTATGACTCGCGGTGCTATAAGTAAATTAACTAAGAAACTCATAGAAAAAGGCCTGATCGAAAGCTACCAGAAGTCGGATAACAAAAAGGAAATCTATTTTAGGCTTACTGAGCAAGGAAAAGTAATTTATAAAATCCATGAGGACCTTCACAAAGAGTTTCAAGAGCGGGATAAAGCCGTCTTTGCGCAGATAACCGAGGAACAATTTGATAGTATGCTTAGTTTTGTGGAAAAGTACAGTAGTCATTTGGATGCGGAAATAAAGAAACAGGGTAAAGAAATTAAATCGGAATAAAATTTGAATAATGAAAATGAAACCAACATGCAGTCGGGCTCTATGGAGAACGGCTGCATTTTTATTGTTATTATTTTGTTGACAAGGAAACAAAATGGCGATACGATAAACATGTTTCCTAGGAATCAAAATAGTAACTTTAAGGAGTGAACATAATTGTCCATATTTAAATCACACAATGAACAGAACACAGGACAATCCGTAGATAAACACGCATTAATATTCGGTCTTATCTCTGTGTTTCTTTGCGGAATAGGCTTTAGTATCATAATGCCTGTCGTCCCATTTTTAGTGCAGCCTTATACAAGCAGTCCTGGAGAACAAGCAATAGTTGTTACGATGCTGACCTCGGTATATGCAGTCTGTGTATTTTTTGCAGCCCCCGTACTTGGAGCTTTGAGCGACAAATATGGCCGGCGTCCATTACTCTTAGTATGCCTGTTGGGTTCCGCCGTCGGGTACTTGGTTTTTGGCATAGGAGGGGCTCTATGGGTACTATTTGCTGGACGTATAATCGAAGGGATAACAGGCGGGAGCATAAGCACGATCTTTGCATATTTTGCAGACATTATTCCTTCGCAGCAGAGAACCAAATACTTCGGATGGGTGAGTGCAGTTGTAGGTGTTGGCACCGTCATTGGCCCAACGATTGGCGGATTACTTGCTAAGTTTGGTTATTCTGTTCCCTTGTATTTTGGAGCAATCATAACTTTATTGAATGTTGTTTATGGATTCTTTTTTATGCCAGAGAGCCTTGCCAAGAAGAATAGACTGAAGGAGATTACCTTTGTAAGACTGAATCCATTTTCACAGCTTGCAAACTTACTTTCCATGAAAAACTTAAATAGGCTGCTAGTCTCAGCGTTTTTACTCTGGATTCCTAACGGATCTTTACAGGCGGTATTTTCTCAATTTACGATGGATACTTTCAGCTGGAAGCCTGCACTAATCGGACTTATGTTTTCGATTATGGGTCTCCAAGACATCATTTCACAAGGTTTGATCATGCCAAAGCTGTTGAAGAAGCTTAGTGATAAACGTATAGCAATTCTTGGAATGGCTTCGGAAATTATCGGTTACAGTTTTATTGCGTTATCTGCGTTGTTCTCATTCTATCCTCTTTTTATCGCTGGAATGTTTATATTTGGCTTTGGGGATTCGATTTTTGGGCCTTCATTTAACGGGATGCTTTCCAAATCTGTCGATTCTAGTGAACAAGGTAGGATTCAAGGAGGTAGCCAATCTATTCAGGCTTTAGCAAGAATGATTGGGCCTATCATTGGAGGTCAGATTTATGTATCACTAGGCCATGCCGCACCCGCATTTATGGGGATGATCCTTATAGCAGCAGCCATACTCGTTTTGTATAAGCGTCCGGATGTAATTATGTAAACTACCTACGTTTAAGAACATATAAAAATAGGGTTTCAGAACTCTGGGACAAGTTCTGAAACCCTATTTGTCATAGTTATTGTTTGTTTTTGGAATCTTTATTGATAACCCGTGCAGGACGAGTTACCCAGTTCGTACGATTCATCGGCTTAACTGTATCAATTCTGGCATTTGACGGTTCACTTGAAGCTTCAGTCGCTTCTGTTTCAGTAGATGTTGTAACTTCTTGATCCACGCTTTTTTTTCTTGATAGTCCTGTTCCATCATGCTTGCCTCGGTTCCATACTCTTCCCTTACTCATACATACACTCCATTTCTATACGCTTATTCATAAACCATATCATATTAGGACAAGTTAAGGAAGAAAGACATAAGCACAAATTGAAGGATTTTTCAAGTTATATTGGTTACTGGAGATTTCATTTGGCGATAGCTATAATAGTACTGATATTGAAAGGAGAGTACTTATATTATGGCAATCAAGATCATAACAGATAGCGGTTCTGACCTACCCCTTGACTACATGGAGAAGTATAATGTTTCCGTGGTCCATCTACCGGTTCATTTTGGGCATGAGTTAATGCCTGCGGATACGGATACGAAAACCTTTTATGCTAAAATGAGTGAATCCAAGGAGCTACCTACTACGGCAAGTCCAAGTCCAAACCAATTCCTTGAGACATTCAGGCAAGTAGAGGAAGGTACTGACATTATGGTCATTTGTATGTCCTCTAATATTAGTAGCACTTATCAGACGGCTATGATCGCTATGGAAATGTACCAAGAAGAAGGACACACCAATGCGATAGAGGTTATAGATTCCAAGACCTTTTCTGGCGGGTTGTCGCTGATCGTGGGCCTTGCGGCGAAGTGGTCACAGACTTGTTCAAGTCTGCAGGAACTGAAGGACAAGGTGCTTCAGCAAATGGATGAAGTTCGCGCATATTTTACACTGGATACACTTGAGAATGTAATGAAGGGCGGACGTCTAAGCCGTATATCAGGAGCGGTTGCTTCCGTGCTAAATATCAAACTACTGCTTAAAATCAGCGAAGAGGGTACTGTTGAGGTAGTGGAGAAGACCCGGGGTCTTCCAAAGGCATTAAACCGACTGCTTGCGCATTTGGATGAGAAGCAGCATGACTACGAGAAGGCTGTTATCGCTATAGTACACAGTAACTGTGAGAAGCTTGCACTTGAGATCAAAGAACGCATCTTACAAAAGCACCCGTTCAAAGAAGTTTTACTCTCAAGTATGGGACCTGTAATGGGAACCTATGCGGGTGAAGGTGGAATTGGTGTTGCTTTTTAATAGGACTCCGAGGGCGTTTATATTTGCCAGCAGGTGTTCAGATTTCTGGAATTATACGATCGTACATGGGACGAGTTCCTGTGTGCGATTTTTATTTAAATACAAGAATTTGATGGATGTAATAATTTAGCTATTCTTTAGATTGCGTTTAGGTGGGTTTAATAATCGAAGATTATAGTTAGATGGGGTGATTACTGTGTATACAATTCTAATCGCAGATGATGAAGCAGAAATTGTGGAATTGTTGAGATTATATTTAGAGAAAGAGTACAACATTGTGGAAGCGAACAGTGGGACTGAAGCGTTAATGCAAGTGCAGAACCAAAAAATTGATTTAGCGATTCTTGATATTATGATGCCTGGTCTAGATGGACTGCAATTATTGAAGAAAATTCGTGAGTTCCATCATTTCCCGGTGTTGTTTTTATCTGCAAAAAGCGAACATTACGACAAAATACTGGGACTTGAACTCGGTGCCGACGATTATATTTCTAAACCGTTTAATCCATTGGAAATTGTAGCTCGTGCAGGAGCTTTACTGCGGCGGGTACATCATTTTGACGCACAGATTATTGAAGAAAAGGCAGCTGAACAAATTGTGTTGGGAGAATTGAGGCTGGATCAAAGCCAGTGTCTGCTCTATCGTTCAGGAGAACCCGTCGTTCTTACTTCTACTGAGTACAAAATTCTGGAATTAATGATGAAACAACCGGGTCGGGTCTTTACACGAAAAAAAATATATGAGGCGGTATGGGAAGATTTCTATGTGTACGAGGATAATAGTATCATGGTACATATCAGTAATATCCGGGAAAAGATCGAGGAAGATTCCAAAAAGCCGGTTTATTTAAAGACTATTAGAGGGCTGGGATACAAAATTGAAGCGCCTATGGAGCAATAGAGATCAACGACCTTTACAATCATCGCTGACGCTGGATTTTTTGTTATTCATCTGCATTTTGTTTTTTCTTGTGATTGTTTATTATTTGTTCATTAACCTTGATGTGACCCATATGTTCGAAAAAAATAAAATCGCTGATCCTGATTTGAAGGTTGAAGCGAGTGCCTATCGAGATAATCTGGAGCATGGGATAGAAACCAAACGGCTTCTGCGTAGCGGTGGGTGGATTGAGATCTTGGGTCAAGACAAGAAGGTCATCGACGTAGTTGGTGAGAAGAAAGACGATGTAACACAATATACCGACAATCAGCTCTTAAATAACCTGGAAAACGGAGAAGATCAGGCGTACTTCTACTCGTTGACTACACGTAATAATGAGAATGAATCAGAGTGGCTGCTTTTGAAAATCCCTAGAGAAGTTATCGACATTTCAATTAATAGTGATCCATTAGTTGAATACTTCAACCACTCGCTTTCATACTATGTTTTTTTAGGAGTTGGAATGGTTCTCTTGCTTATTATCGTGTACAGCTATTGGGTGGCACGAAGAATCAGGAAGCCGCTGCGTATTATTACGCTTGGTTTGAAGCAGATGATTGAAGGAAATTATGATACTCGTATCTCGCTATATGCAGAGAAAGAATTTTCGCAAATTGGGGAGACTTTTAATTATATGGCGGACGTAATTGAGAAGACAACGAAAGAAAAACGTCAAGCAGAAGAAAGTAAGAAACGCATGATGGTTGATCTTTCTCATGATCTGAAGACACCCATTACGAGTATACAGGGGTTTGCACAGGCGTTGGTTGAAGGTCGTGGTGAGGACGAAGAACGCCAGAAACGTTATTTAACCTATATCTATAATAAATCCTCGCAAGTGACCAAGCTGATTCAAAATATGGTGGAGCTACTTAAAATAGATTCCCCAGATTTTTTACTACGAATGGAGCGTCATGAATTGGGCGAGTTTATTCGTGAAATCGTTGCAGACTCCTATGGTGAGATTGAACAAAAGAACTTCATCCTGCAGCTGAATGTTCCTGAACAGGAAGTGTTCGCAAGCTTCGATGCGGAGCTACTCTCGAGCGTAGTTCATAATTTGATCTCCAATGCTTTGACCTATAACCCGCCAGGCACTCATCTGCGAGTGGAGGTTATCCCCTCGGAGAGCGAGGTTACCATTGAAATTGCAGATACCGGAGTAGGTATTCCTGAAGAGCTTTGGTCAACGCTTTTTGATCCGTTTGTTCGAGGAGATAAAGCGCGGTCAACTACAGGCGGAACGGGTCTTGGTTTATCCATTGCTATGAAAAATACAGAGAAGATGGGTGGAACGCTTCATCTCAGTCGCGGAAAGAAGGAACCAACGGTATTCACCATACGTATTCCCAAATAACGAGATGAAAGACACCCGAAAATAGAAGATAGGAGAGAACTATGGCTAAACTGAACACATTTATTCGAGTTTGTATAGCGATCCTTTTGGTGTTAGGCATCGTATTTTTAGGCTCACAAGTTAATTTTATTTTCAGTCCAATCTTGTCTTTGTTCAATGTTATTATCGTGCCCTTAATGTTGGCAGGATTTTTCTATTATTTACTCCGACCTCTAATCAATACTTTGGAGAGATATAAACTAAATCGATCTGTTGCGATCATCATCGTATATGTGGTCATTGCATTGCTCTTGTTTGGTTTTAGTATTGGAGTATGGCCTTCACTTCGAACACAGCTAATTAATTTTGTCGATAATATGCCAAATCTGATCGCAGCCGTGAATCAGCAGTTATTGAGGCTCGAGGACAGTGGATTCTTGGCTTCTATTATCCCAGCAGATATGGATCTTGCTTCCCAATTGACTGAATATTTGAATAAAGGATTTAATCTGATTTCGAACTACGTAACGGGTCTATTCTCCTTTGTTTCAAATTTCGCGATTATTTTATTTACCTTTCCTATTATGTTGTTTTACATGCTTAAGGAAGGTGGGAAATTTGGTCGTAAGATTGTAAGTTTCTTTCCAAAGAAGTATCGTGGAGAAGGGACTACAATGATGAGTGAAATTGACAGTGCGTTAAGTGGATTCATTGTTGGTCGGGTATTAGTCAATCTGGCACTTGGTGTTCTGATGTATATTGGTTTCCTTATTATTGGACTACAGTATGCATTGTTGTTGACAGTGATTGCTGTTGTGATGAATTTTGTACCTTTCATTGGTGCAATTCTCTCCAGTATCCCAATTTTCATTATCGGATTCATCCAATCGCCGTCCATTGCAGTATGGTCCATCATCATCGTTCTTGTAGCTCAGCAAATTCAGGATAATCTGATTGCTCCCTACATTTTTGGGAAAAAGCTTGATATTCATCCGCTGACAACGATCATCTTAGTGTTGGTTGGTGGAGATATAGGCGGGATTATTGCGATATTGCTGATTATTCCATTGTATATGATTGTGAAAATCCTCTTGACCAAAGTGTATAATTTGTTTGTTAAGAACCACAGGGCAGAGTCAGAGGTAGAAGTAGAGGTAGAGGAGAGCCTTTAATATCTCTTAAATTAGCAAATATGGAGGTTGTTTATATGAATGAAGGAACGGAGCAAGGATTAATTCATATCTCAGATGATGTAGTCACATCGATCGTTGGACAGGTGGTTCTGGAAACGCCAGGTATTGCCGGGATGTCAGGAAGTAATATTTCGGACAACTGGGCCAAACGTTTGGGCGGTAAAAATGTGAAAAAAGGATTGTCTGTAGAAGTGAAGGAAGTAGACGTTGCCATCGACCTGCGGGTTATTGTTAATTACGGATGTGTGATTCAAGAGGTCTGTTATATGCTGCAAAAAAATGTGCGTAATGCTGTGGAGAATATGATGGGCTTGTCCCTTGTTTCGGTAAATGTGAAAGTTGAGAAGGTAGCCCTTCCAGTATAAGGATATCTCTCAAATAGGCACCGTGATATAGGCTTCTGCATAGAATGGAGCAAATCCATTTACGGAGGTCAGAGCATCCATGTCGACATATAACACTGGGCAAGAGCAGAATGTGATTTATCAGGCCGATCCTACGGTGATCCGGCACCTGCACGGTGTCCGTGATTCCTTGCATCAATCTTGCAAGCCCTACCTAAACCATAGGGTGAATGTACAGACTTTAGATGGCTTAGTGCATGAAGGCACTATTGCCGGAGTAGATAATAAACATTTGTATTTGAACGTTGCAGTAAATGGGCAAATGCCACGCGGATATTATAACCCTTACCAACCGTATCATCCGGGTCATGGTCATGGTCATGGTCCGTATCCCGGCCCGGGTCCTTACCCAGGTCCTCCTAATAATAATGTGATCTTGCCGCTTGTGTTGTTCGAACTGCTGGCTATTTCTTTACTCTAAAGTTGAATTCTATTGAATAAGAGCATGTACTGGTTTTGCGATCGTACGTTGACGCGACTAGTCATGTTCTTTTTTTGTGTATTTGATGTGTACTCTTGATATAATTGCTGTAATACTGGAGGTGTCATATGATTAAATATCCGATTTTGAACAAGAATGCGACAATAGGGGTAACAGCACCTTCATCTGGAGTAGGCGCTCAAAATGCAGAGTTAATTAAGCTTACTTCAAGCCGTTTGGAATCTAAAGGATTTAATATGATTTGTGGGGATACGGTATGGACGCAAGAGAAAGCCAAATCCGCACCGGCCAAAGTTCGTGCTCAGGAGTTTAACGAGATGATGGGCAGTGAGCATATTGATATCCTTATTCCGCCTTGGGGCGGAGAATTGTTAATTGAGGTTCTTGAATTTATTGATTTTGATACTATGAAGGACAAGTGGATCTTAGGCTATTCAGATATTAGCGTGCTGTTGCTTGCAGTTACGTTAAGAACGGGGATTGCTACGGCCCACGGGACTAACCTTGTTGATTTAAGAGGAGAGTATTCAGATGATACCACAGCCATGTGGGAAGCGGTTCTAGAGACGAAAGCAGGGGGTTCTATTGTCCAGCATTCTTCGCTTAAATATCAGGGGGAATGGCAACATGATGCTCCTACGCCTTATGTATTTCACTTGACAGAAGATACCCGTTGGAAGACAGTATCCTCTGGTCTTGTAACTATGAAAGGGCGTCTGCTAGGGGGCTGTATAGATGTAATTAGGCATCTGATTGGCACACCATTTGGCAATCTGCGGCATTTCCAAGAACAAATGATTAACAATGAACCGATCCTATGGTATTTGGAAAACTGCGAACTGAATACGGTTGATGTACGTAGGTCATTAGTTCAGATGAAGCTAGCAGGTTGGTTTGAGAATTGTTCTGGCATTATGTTTGGCAGAAGTCCTGCTAATCGACCAGTAGAGAACTACACGGCCGAAGACATCTACGCAGAGCTTTCTGAGGAACTCCAGGTACCTATTGTGTATGATATCGATTGTGGTCATATTCCACCGCAAATTACGCTTATTAACGGTGCGTATGCTGAAGTTGATGTGACGGACGGAGTAGGAACGGTAAAGCAATTTTTCTATGAATAAATGCATACAAAAAAAAGGGACAACCATTTGGGTTGTCCCTTTTACTATTAGTTCTGTGTATTTACAATTGCAGTGATTTCCTCATCCAGGTCTAGCCTTACATCTTCGCGGTATGCACGAATGCCATATTCGCTAAGCATGTAACGTAGAATCGCCTCGATCATGTTGGACTCAACTAAATATTGACTACGTCCCTGTACCCAAACCTCAGCAGAGTATCCGGTGTCTTCGTCCCAGCTCAGTTCTACTTGAACATCTTCAGGGCGAACCGCTTTACGTTCAGCCATGTGTAGGCAGAGGGCATTGATGATCTCATCCATGCTTAGAACCATTGTTGACATTAGTAACGCCCACCTTGATCTTCTAAGCGACGACGTTCTTTTCTGCGACGGAAGAAGGACATCACGAGCATTACGAGCACATAGATAGCAAGCATATTAATGACGAATCCTAGAATGTTACCGAAGGCACCCATACCGGCGAACATTCCGCCGAACAGTAACCCAGCCAAACCACCGATCATCATACCTTTCATTAAGCCACCACCGCTGAAGAATCCCCGTTTCGTATTCGCAGTAGATCCTGCTGTGGAGCTTTTAGTGCTATCGCTTTTTCTTACGTTATCGGTTGTTGATTTTTTTGGAGTTGTTGAATAGCTGCGAGTGCCGGATTTAAAACCGCCACCACCTCGCTTCGCATCCACAAAGTTCGGGGTAGCTACGGCGAAAAATAGAGTAAAGGCCATTACAATCATCATTACGCGTTTCATTGGTTTCATTTAGTACGAAAACCCTCCTGTGAGTATGAATTTGTGTGCATGTTCAGTATTACGCAGCTAGTCCTACTAGGTTTCAATTTTTATTTAAAATATAAGAAAGTATATGCTTGTCATAATTTATACTTTTTTAATCAGAAAAAAAGCGTGGATCCAGGATCCACGCAATTAGCAGATAGAAGGTAGTTACTTAAATCATTTATACCCATCAACGACAAGCTCAAGCGCTCCGGTAGCCGGATCGATGATCATGCCATGCACTGGTACATTTGGGGGTAGTAATGGATGCTTATTGATCAGATTCACAGTTTGGGATACCCCTTCTTGGATATTGTCAAACCCGCGTAACCACTTGGTAAGCTTGATCCCGGAATTCTCCAGCGTGTTTAGCACCTCTTCGGATACTCCGCGTTCTTTTATGGAATTGATCATATGATCTGCATTGAGGGAAGCCATACCGCATTCATAGTGCCCAACAACGATAACTTCCTCCGCGTCAAGTTCATATAACGCAACCATGACACTACGCATAACACTACCAAAGGGCTGAGAAATAACCGCTCCGGCATTTTTGATGATTTTGACATCACCGTTCTTAAAATTCATCGCTTTTGGTAATAGTTCAACCAGACGGGTATCCATACAAGTGATAATCAACATTTTTTTATCTGGATAGCGGCTTGTTAAATACGCTTCATACTCTTTATTCTCTACAAAACTCTTATTAAAGTTAATAATATCGGATACATGGCTCATGGCTATTCTTCCTCCCTAAAATCACTGAATTGTACTTACATTACGCATATCTCTTACCAGGATGTTTTTTCCGTAAATCTGTGAATCACTGTCTAGCTTAAAGGAAAAGAATCTTTCCTCGGCATCCAGACGCATCTTGTCTTCATAAAAGATTTCCTGCTGGCGGCTTACGATAAAGGGAAGGGAATCACTTTCAATCCTGGAATCGCCGTCCTCCACTTCTGAAACAATCAGTAATACATTAATTCCGTCACACCCGCAGCCTTCCGTATCATAAAAGAGCTTGAAAAATCCTGGCCGATCTTCAAGCCTTTCCTTCAACTTCCTTTCTGCGAGAGGTGTAACTTGAATCATCATAGCCCGTTCACGCTCCTTTGAATTTTGTGCGAAGCAAGATATGCTTCTTATGTAACCCATTGAATATTTTAAATTAGAGATGTAATCTCTGAAGTTGATTATACTCATTCAAAAAAGTATCATCAAGAGGAGTCGGCAAAACAGAGAAAGCAGGTGTAATAAAATGGAACATCAAGTGAAGGAACAGTGGGAGAAATTTAGCGAGTTATTATCAAAAATAAGTGGATATTCAGAGGCCATAGAATTACTTCACTGGGATTTACGCACCGGTGCGCCACGTAAGGGAGTAGAGGTTCGTTCGGGTACGATTGGGATGCTGAGTGGAGAACTGTTCAGACTCGGAATTTCGGAGGAAATGGGAGATTTTACAACATTTTTTACCCGTCCTGAAGTGATTTCCCAGCTATCACATGATCAGAAGAAGATCGTTACCGATTGCCGTAAAGAATATGAGCGCAGCAAGAGCATCCCTTCCAAAAGATTTGAGGAGTACGCTGTCCTGTCCGCACATTCCCAAACCATCTGGGAAGAAGCCAAGGGGAATGATGATTTCGCTACTTTTGAACCTTACTTAAGTAAGATAGTTGCTCTAAAGCAAGAATTTATCGATTATTGGGGTGTAAAAGGAACGCGGTACGATACGCTTCTTGATATGTATGAGCCTGATCTTACGGTAGAAAAAGTGGATGAAGTATTCAGCCGCCTGCGCAGCCGTTTGGTACCATTGGTAGAAGCTATCGCTGCTTCGCCCAATAAACCGGACACAAGCTTCTTACAGCAGATCTTCCCTAAAGAACAGCAGGAAAAGTTCGGCAACTTTATTTTAGAGCAAATGGGCTACGATTTTGACGCAGGTCGTTTAGATGAGAGTGTGCATCCTTTTGCAACAGGATTGAATCCAGGCGACGTTCGTATTACAACCGCTTATCTGCTTGATAATGTGACTAGTGCCATATTCAGCTCACTACATGAAGGTGGACATGCGCTTTATGAGCAAAATATCAGCAAGGATTTTGTTGGAACACCACTGGCACAAGGTGCATCGATGGGGATTCATGAATCTCAGTCGAGACTATGGGAGAACATGATCGGACGCAGCCGTGCTTTCTGGCAACGTTATTACGGGGATCTTCAACAACAATTCCCGGAACAGCTTGCAAATGTGGAGTTGGAAGATTTCTACCGGGCGATCAACAGCGTGGAGAACTCATTTATCCGGATCGAAGCAGATGAGCTTACATACAATCTGCACATTATCGTGCGTTATGAGATCGAGAAGCTTATTTTTAATGAAGGCCTTTCTGTAAAAGACTTGCCTCAAGTATGGAATGCTAAGTATCAAGAGTATCTGGGTATTACTCCGCCATCTAACGCACTTGGTGTGCTGCAAGATGTCCATTGGTCTGGCGGGGATTTCGGATACTTTGCTTCCTACTCCTTAGGTAATATGTACGCTGCACAGATTCTGAATACACTTCGCAAAGAGTTACCGGAGTTTGATGAGTTAATTGCTGCAGGGAACCTACTACCTATTAAAGAGTGGCTAACCGATAAGATCTATCGTTTCGGCAATAGCTTGACGCCTTCACAAATTATTGAGCAAGTAACGGGGGAACCACTGAGTCCAGATTATTTAGCTGATTATTTAGAAGCGAAGTATACGGAGATTTACAAACTGTAATCCAGTAGGGTACGCGTGGTATAATAGAAAGAAAGCTTAGACGGAAGGATATGGATATGGCAAATACTCACACCTACAGCCGGAGAGAAGAAGTCGCGAATGCGATTACGCACGGGATTGGAACGGTATTAAGCGTGGCTGCACTTGTTCTGCTTGTTGTTTTTGCAAGTCTGAAAGGAACGACATGGCATGTGGTCAGCTTCTCCATCTATGGAACGACAATGCTGCTTCTGTATCTGAATTCAACACTAGTGCATAGTCTCAAAGAGGGTAAGGCGAAGGATTTGTTCGAATTTTTCGATCATTCCGCTATTTATCTGTTTATTGCTGGCACGTATACCCCCTTTTTGTTAGTCGCCATTCGGGGAACGCTTGGATGGAGTTTGTTCGGAGTTATTTGGGGAATCGCAGTGCTCGGCGTTTTCTTCAAGGCATTTTTTGTTAAAAAGTTTCTGTTCATGTCCACCATATTCTACATCGCAATGGGCTGGCTGATTGTAATCGCTTGGAACCCTCTTTCGGCTGTTGTAGCAGACGGAGGAATGATCCTGCTGATGGCTGGAGGTATACTCTATACATTAGGTACTGTTTTTTATGTATGGAGAGGGTTTCCATACCATCATGCGATTTGGCATGTATTTGTCCTTGCGGGTAGTGTCACACACTTCTTCGCCGTATTGATTTATGTACTGCCGATCCAATAATTTCAAGCGTATTTATTGCGTGAAAAAGGGATTTTTAATAAAGAAAGAGATGACAAGCAAAAATGCTTGACATCTCTCTTTCTTTTAGGTATCATAAGGGACGTTGTGAAGGTGTAAAGTGTTTTTCCTTGACGAAGGGAGTGCCCTTAATGAGTCAGGAGAATAGGCTCGAGAAAACGAATCGTATCAATCTGCTTTTTGCCTTTTATGAACGACTGCTTACAGATAAGCAGCAAACGTTTCTTAAATATTATTTTCACGACGATTTTTCCTTGGGAGAGATTGCCGCTGAATTTGAAATCAGCCGCCAAGCCGTTTATGAACATATTAAACGGGCGGAGCAAGTCCTAGAAAATTATGAAGAAAAACTTGGTTTATTAGTGAAGCATGAGAGTCGTACCAAATATTTAGAAGAACTGCGCAGACTGCCGGAGAATGGGAT